>Ga0209772_10000107_pt1 | contig 19136 bp, 11 predicted proteins | sample BogFormECP03_OM1_FD_188235 | JGI IMG/M metagenome (GOLD analysis project Ga0209772, IMG submission 188235) | Bog forest soil microbial communities from Calvert Island, British Columbia, Canada - ECP03_OM1 (SPAdes) (version 2) | ecosystem: Environmental > Aquatic > Freshwater > Wetlands > Bog ... | reverse complement strand
TCGCGAGACAGTTCGGTCCCTATCTGGTGTGGGCGCAGGAGAATTGAAGGGAGTTGTCCCTAGTACGAGAGGACCGGGATGAACAGACCTCTTGTGTACGAGTTGTCCCGCCAGGGGCATAGCTCGGTAGCGAAGTCTGGAAGAGATAAATGCTGAATGCATCTAAGCATGAAGCTCGCCCTAAGATAAGTTCTCCCAAGGTTTAAGACCTAAGAAGGGCAGTCGAAGACTACGACTTTGATAGGCTGGAGGTAGAAGCGCAGCAATGCGTGAAGCTGACCAGTACTAATCGCCCGTTCGGCTTAATCATAAAACTTTCTCAAACCGTCTTTGAGGAAGAGCAGAAGTGGCTCGCAAGAGTCACCAAACAAACGCCAATTCTGCACAGTGTTGTTCGACCTGCTGTCGAACTTGTATGCCAGCCAATCTTCTGTTGTCGCACTCGCGATCCTTCGCTCGGGATGAGCTGGGGAATTCGTACGCGAGTGTTCACTTTCCTGGTGATCATACCGCGAGGGTCACACCCGTTCCCATCCCGAACACGGAAGTTAAGCCTCGCCGGGCCGATGATACTGCACGGGCAACTGTGTGGGAACGTAGGTCGTCGCCGGGATTAAAATCAAAAGGCCGCGTTGAGTAATCAACGCGGCCTTTTTGTTTTGTAGGATACTTACACGGCCATGAGAGATATCAGAGACCTGATGAACGCCTATCGCGAGTGTTCCCGAAACCTGTGGAACGTTTATTTCTCCAAGCAGGAAAATATCGGTGCTGCTCGATCCGCGCTCTAGGCGCTTTTTGAGAGCGTGGGTGCTGCAGGGCCGGGCTTGGCTGGCCCCATTATTTTTTCTTTCCACTTCTTGAGGAAGCTATCCTGTACCTCTTTGACCTTTGCGGAGTTTTCGGCCGCGATGTCGTAGATTCCATAGAGGGTAGTGCCCGAATCAATGGTCACCTCGGCTACATCTTTGACCGCGGACAAGTCAGGCGGCTTCACGCCATATCCGGCGCTGGCAAGGGCGGCGTCCGCAGCGAATGCGATTACGGAATCGAACCAGTCCACGCCTTTGCTTCGGCCGGCTTTCAGTTCGTCAATGCCCTTGGTTACCTGTAACTGGACTTTGAGGCCTTTCTCGGCGTCTTGGTGTGATTTCTGAATTTGCACGCGGCGCCCCATGCTGGCGATGAAAAATCCCTCCGTGAGTAGTTTGTTGACGTCGGCTTCAAAGCCCTTCAGCGCCGCCTGTTTTTTCTTGGAGTCGGGATCGCTGGCCAACTGCAACGAAAGTTTTTCGCTCTTATCGAGAAGATCGTTCAGGGTTTCCGCCAATTCGTGGGCGAGAAAAACCAGATGGGTCAGCTTCCCCTTCCACAGCTCGTTGTCGTCTCCGAGAGTTTTCACGTTGGCGACGTTGATCGGCAGCTTGAGCACGGCGTTGACCGTGCTGGCGACCACTTCGCGAGCCACGCCGAGCTGCGGATTTTGCGCATAGGTTTTCTTGAGAGAATCCAGGTCGGCAACCACTCGTTTCTGCACGCGGTCGGCTTCCTGCATGCATTCCCACAGCGTTTTGCCGCCATCCACCAGGGCGCGGTAGGTTCCGATAATCGAGATAGCCAGTGTCGCGCCTCCGGTGGCCACAGCTCCAGCCAGGCCGGCCGCGGCCGCGCCTACGCCGACACCGCCTTTCACCAGCTTGAGGGCCACGCCAGTGCGATACGATTTGTATTCCGCTTTTTGTTTTTCCAGCGCCGTCCAGCGTTTTTGAATCGCGGTCATGGCGTTGTTCTTGGCTTGCTGAATATCCAGTTCGATTTGCTGCAAGACGCGCTTGCGTCCTTCGGCATATTTGAGGAAATCTCCGCCGGCGTTGCCGCACTCGGTATCGAGAGCTTGCAAACGCGGCACGATTTTTTTCAAAGAGTCAACGAAGGCATCTTTACAGTCATCCGAAATGGACTGCAGAAGCAGCGGATCTTTCTGGAGCAGAGCGATAGTCGGCTGGGGCGCATCCAGCATCACACGCAGCGGGTAGTCCGGAACTGGTATCCAGCGAAGGTTCAACGGTGGTTTGTATTCATTTTCAATTGCTTTGGAAAGGCGCCAATCGAAAAGCAGCACGTCGGACATGGCTCGCTCCCGCACTCAGGAAATGAGATAGCAAGCTATCGCCCGGCGAAGGGCAAGTCAATAGTCCGCGCCTGCTTAGGAACGACGGGATGGGACGATGATGCCATCCAGGTTCAAGCGCGAGTCGACTGGAGCAAGCGGCAAGTTCGCAGCGGCGGCAGCGGTCCCGGACATGACGTGCAGGAAGGCCTCCTGGAAGCGCTCCATTTCGGATTGCGTGCCAACGGTGATGCGCACATGATTCGGCCAGACGGGCCAGGGGCGGCCGATGAAGACGTTCTGAGCCGCCATCGCAGCGATGACGTCTTTTGCCGGCCGCTTGGCGTCCAGCATAAAACAGTTGGCTTGCGAAGGAACGTACGAATAGCCGCTCTTGGCAAGCCACTGAAACGTGGATTCGCGAACCGTGGTGTTGATGAGCTTGCGCTCTGAGACGAGCCGGGGATCCTTCAGGCTGGCGGTCGCCGCCGCTACGGCGGTGATGGGCATGGCGCTCCAACCGGAGAAGGCGTTCATCTTTTCCAGTAGATCGGGCCGGGCGATAGCAAATCCGCATCGCAATCCCGCCATGCCATAAACCTTTGAAAACGTCCGCAGAACAATCACGTCTTTATCAGCTTTGACGAGATCGAGCGCGGTCGTGCCATCAGAAAAGTGGATGTACGCCTCGTCGACCAGGACGATCGAATCCTTCGGTTTGTTGGCGACCATGAACTCGATGTCGGTATGGCTTGTGAGCGACCCGGTCGGATTGTTCGGGGTGCAAACATAGAAGATGCCCGCGTCCGGCCCCGCAGCCAACATGGCTTTCACGTCATGCGAGTAGTTTTTTGCCAGAGGAACTTTCACGGCGCGGGCGCCCGAAATTTTCGCGGCGTGTCCGCCGGCTTCATAGCCCGGATCGGCCATGACGTAGCTTTTTGTTGGGGAAGTAAAAGCCAGCACGGCGAAGTGCAGCGGGCCGCTCGAACCTGGATAAGCGTGGACGTACTCCGGCTTAACCCCTTCCTGCGCGGCGAAGGTCTTGATGAGGTCGCCCGTCATCCAGTCCGAGTAGCGCCCGCCTTGCGACGCAACGCTGTTGACGGCATCGCAGGCCACGCCGCACGGGCCCAATGGATTTTCGTTGGCGTTAATGAGCACCGCGTCTTTCGGATACGGAATCGAGCCGGCATGCGCGAGCATCGGTTCGGTAACAATGCGATACGCTGCGGCTGCAGCAGCGGCCGCAGCAGAAACTTGCAAAAATGAACGGCGAGACCTACAGGCGGGGTTTCCTTCAACTGCCATTATGTTACCTCCAGCAGCATGACGCTCGCTTGGGGCGAGTACGCTTCCCACAAGCTACCACGATCCGATGTCGTTGCGGGTTTGATTTGTATTCATTTTCTCGCTGCAAAGTATTTGCTGAAGGCAGAGCTGTGGATGGAATCGAAAATCCGTGAAGCTATATAAGAGAAGAAAAAGAGAAAAACATTTAGCCCTGATCGCAAAGGGAAGCTAAGGCTTTTCTTTTCAGCGTATTAGAGCGCCCCCTTCAAATCAGGCTTCTATTTTTACCGTGCACGTACACGCGGCGCAAACCTAAACAAAATTGAAGCAGTACTATTGACTACACACTTCCCGCGAAATACCTTGGTTTTTGCCAAATCCGGCCGAGTATTAACTCCACTTCGCAGAGGTCAGTCATGGCCACCGAAACTCTCGAAAAAGCAACGGGCCTTCCAAGCGGTAAAGCACTCCAGAAACACTGGGAAAAACTGCGCACCCACCAGCGCATCGTGTCTCGCGTCAAATTTCAGGTGGAATGGGAAGAAGGTTCCGAGCGCCAGCGCGCCAACGGTGTGACTGTTGACGTGAGCAAATCGGGTTGCCTGGCGGTAGTCGGCGCAGGGCTGCCCCTGCGCAAGCGGGTTCGCCTGATTAACCCCACCAGCGGGCGCACCGCGGAGGCGCAAGTTGTCTGGCGGGATCATGAAGCATGGGACGTCGGCCTGGAGCTCATCAAGCCGGACGCTTCGTTCTGGGGCGTTAAGTTTTAGCTCACCGGATAGACAGCGCTCGAATATTTAGATACCGTTTCAGTTGGGCCATTTTTCTTTTGGCAAGCTCTTCTGAATCGTCTCCAGGTTCTGAAAGCCGTCTTTGATGACGGTTTGCATCACATTGTCCCTGGTGACCACGACCGGTGTTAGAAATATTGCCTGAACGGTCTTATCCCCAATCAAAATAGACGCGGCGTTCTTGACCGGAGTGCCCGCAGCCAGACTGACGGCTGCTTCCGCGGCCAATCTCGCTTGTTTTCCAAGTGGCTTGTAAACCGTCATGGTTTGCGTGCCGTCCAGAATCCGGATGATGGCGGCAAGATCCGCATCCTGGCCGGACACAAGGACTTTGCCGGCGAGATGGTGCTCCTGTAAGGCCTGAATTGCGCCTCCCGCAGTTCCGTCGTTGGATGCCACCACCGCGCTGATATCGCCTTTCGTGGAATCAATGGAATTGGACATCTGGGCATACGCGTCGGCCGGATCCCAATCTTTTGCCCATCCGTCACCGACGATTTTGATTTCGCCACTATCGATGAGCGGCTTCAGCACCCGCATCTGTCCCTCGCGCAAGACTTTGGCGTTGTTGTCCGTGGGAGATCCGCCGATCAAAACGTAATTGCCTTTCGGTGCGAGACGCGCGAGCGAAGAGGACTGCAGCTCGCCGATGACTTCCGCGTTGGAGCCCACGAAAAAATCCACATCGCTGTTGCGCACCAGCCGTTCGTAGCACAGCACGGGAACGTGCCGCGCCTTCGCCGCAACCACGATCCGCGCGGCTTTATCCGCGTCGTGCGCGACTAAAACCAGAACTTTTGCGCCGGAGTCCATCAACTTCCGGGACTGCTGCAATTGCAGCTCATCGTCGCCCTCGGCGGTTTCCACGAGGACCTCGGCTCCCAGCTCCTTGGCGCGTTTCTGGAAAGTGTCCAGGTCTGTTTGCCAGCGCTCGACCTTGAGCGAATCCATCAGGTAACCGATCTTGAGCGGAGAGTTTTGGGCTGGATTCGTCTGCCCTTGCGCCAGCCACAAGGGCAAGGCCAAGAGCGCGGTCATCGATAGGGAGAGTACGACTCGCCGCGCGAGCGACATCATAAATTTTGCACCGCCGTATGGATTAAACCGTAGCACCGGCGAGACATGGTCACAACCTGATAACTGTGCCGAGCGGACCAAGAGTAAAGGGGAATGAAGACAATAGACCGTGGAGGCACCACTTAGGCGGTTGTCGTTGGATGGTGTTTGGCGCCGCGTGTCTGGCGAGAAAATGGAAATTGACCGGTTTTGGGACAGTTGATCCCGGAAACGCTCTAATGCGGGCGATCGCGAAAACACAAGGGCCTGCCAACGGCTTTGCCGGCAAGCAGTTGGCCAGCTGCCAATCCTGGCCTCCCGCTTGCTACGATAATGGGTGTAGACAATCTACATGCCATGGGTGTAGAACTCCTACATCCTGAGGTGAACATGAAACCGCGCTATCAGAACCGCATCGAGCTGCTCCAGGGGACGCTCGACCTGCTCATCCTGCAAACCCTGCGCTGGGGACCGCAGCACGGCTACGGCATCAGCAACGCGATTCGCACAAATTCGGGCGACATTCTGCAAGTGGATACGGGTTCGCTCTATCCGGCACTGCATCGGCTCGAGCGGCAAAAATGGATTGCCGCGGACTGGAAGGTTTCGGAAAACAAGCAGCGCGTGCGGGTTTACCGGCTGACCGCCGGCGGCAAAAAACAATTGGAATCCGAGCGGTCGCGCTGGGCGCAGGTCTCGGATGCCATTGCGGGCGTGCTCAATCCCGCCAGAAAAGAGAGCGAAGCGTGACATTTTCCTTCTGGCGTCGTCAAAAGCGTGAACGCGAACTGGACGAGGAACTTCAAAGCCATCTGAGCATGGCAGCGCAAGACCGCACCGAACGTGGCGAGCCGCCAGAACGGGCCCGGCTCGCCGCACAGAGAGAGCTTGGCAATGTTGGTTTGATCAGAGAGGTCACGCGCGAGATGTGGGGAGGGGCTTCCCTTGAGCGGTTAATGCAGGATGTGCGTTTCGGGGCGCGCGTGCTCGCCAAGTCACCCGGATTTACGGCCGTGGCGATTCTTACATTGGCGCTTGGGATTGGCGCGAACACCGCGCTGTTTTCCGTTGTAAACGGCGTTTTGTTCAAACCGCTGCCTTACCCGCAGGCGGACAAACTTGTCTGGCTGGCCGAAAGCAAGCCGAATTTCGCGACTGGCTCCATTTCCTATCCTAATTTCCGCGACTGGCAGAAGGACAACCACACTTTTTCCAGTATGGCTATCTATCGCTCCTATAATTTCAATCTACTCGGCGTTGGCGAAGCCGAGCAGTTGCGGGCCCGCTTCATCAGCTCGGATTTTTTCTCGGTGCTCGGCGTCAATCCCGTTGCAGGCCGCACCTTTGCGCCCGGCGAAGATGAAATCGGCCGCGTGCCGATCGTGATGATCAGTGAAGGATTGTGGAGGCGAAAGTTCAACGCATCTCCAGACGCCTTGGGAAAGAGCATCAACCTCGACGGCAAAGGCTACATCGTCGTCGGCGTCACTCCCGCCAATTTCGATTTCTCCGGCCTTTTCCGCGACATTGATATCTATGCGCCCATCGGCCAGTGGAACAATCCGCTGCTGTCGAATCGAGGCGCAGGGTTGGGTGTTCACGGCGTGGGGCGCTTGAGGGCAGATGTCACACTGGAACAAGCGCGCGCGGATATGGCACAGCTATCGAGCAATCTTGCCGCCGCTTATCCTGACACAAACAAAGGCATCGGCGCCGCGCTGCGGCCACTGAAGCAGACAATGGTTGGAGAAGTTCGCCTGCTCCTGCTGGTGTTACTCGCTGCCGTGGGTTTCGTGTTGCTGATTGCCTGCGTCAACGTCGCGAACCTGATGCTGGCACGCGCGGCTGCACGAACGCGCGAATTCGCGATCCGCGCCGCGCTGGGTGCCGGCCAGGCAAGGCTTGTGCGGCAACTCCTGACGGAAAGCCTATTGCTGGCGATTGCGGCGGGAGCGCTGGGCTTGTTTCTCGCAGGCTGGGGCACCCAAGCGGCACTACGCCTTCTGGCACAAGGGCTTCCTCGCGCGAGCGAAGTTCATCTGGATGCACGAGCGCTGCTCTTTACCGTGGCGATTTCGCTGGGCTGCGGCATTTTCTTTGGGCTGGCTCCGGCGCTGAAAACCGGGGCACGCAATCTGCATGACACCTTGAAGGAAGGCGGGCGGGGCGAAAGCGGCACGCGTCACCGCGCGCAGGGCATGCTCGTCATCGTGGAAATGGCGATGGCTCTGGTGCTGCTGATCTCGGCCGGCCTGATGGTTCGCAGCCTGACTGCACTTTGGAACGTCAATCCGGGGTTTGACTCGCACAATGTGCTTACTTTTGGCGTGGCTCTTCCGCCGTCCATGCGTACGGCGAGTCCCGACGGGATTCGCGCTGCACTTCGCGGTGTGGACCAGCAACTCGCCGCGGTTCCTGGGGTACAGTCCATCTCCCTTTCATGGGGAGCCGTCCCGCTGAGCAGCGACGATGAAGATCTTTTCTGGATTGAGGGAAAGCCCAAACCGGAGAGCGACAACGACAAGCTCTGGTCGATCAGTTATGTCGTGGAAGAAAATTATCTGAAAGTAATGGGCATCCTGCTCCAGCGCGGGCGCTTTTTCGCCACGCAGGATAATGAAAACTCCTCCCATGTTGTTGTGGTCGACGATGTTTTCGCCAGGAAATATTTTCCAGACGAAGATCCCATCGGCCAGCATATTTTTCTGGATAACAAGGGCGGCCGCGCCGAAATCATCGGAATCGTCAGCCACGTCAAACAGTGGGGACTCGATTCCGACGACAAAGAGTCGCTGCGCGCAGAGCTTTACTTTCCCTTTATGCAACTGCCAGACCAGGCCATGCAACTCTCGGGAGGCGGAACTGGCGTGATTGCGCGGTACGATCCTCAATCCACAACAATTGGCGATTCGTTGCGGGAAGCCGTCAAAGGGATCGGTGGCGACTACGTCATGTCCAAGTCGCAAACGATGGACGAAATTATTTCCGATTCGCTCGCCTCGCAGCGTTTCTCGATGGCTGTGCTCGGAATTTTCGCCGTGCTCGCCCTCGCACTTGCATCGGCAGGAATCTATGGCGTCATCTCCTATCTAGTTCAGCAGCGAACACAAGAGATTGGCGTCCGCGTTGCGTTAGGGGCGAAGCGAAGCGACGTTCTGCGATTAATTGTTGGCGAAGGCATGAAAATGGCCGTGGTCGGTGTTGTCATTGGGCTTGCCGCAGCGTTCGGCCTGACGCGTCTCATGGCCAGCCTGCTTTACGGAGTGAGCGCAACCGATCCGCTCACGTTTACAATCGTAGCGCTTCTCCTCACAACAGTAGCGCTTGCGGCGTGCTACATTCCCGCGCGCCGCGCCATGCGCGTTGATCCAATGGTCGCGCTGCGCTATGAATAGAACGCAATCGCGAATTAGAGAGAAGCGCGTTCGCCACGAGAAACCAAGGCGTCGATAGGCGGTGCCAGTTTCGCGCAGAGTTGCGCAACGCAAATTGCCGCGAGCAGCCCGGTAAACACATCCATAGTGTAATGCGCGCGCAGAATGAGCACGGTGGCAATCTCAAAACACACGATAAGCACGGCTGAAAAAGTGAGCCAGCGCTTCCCAAGGCGTGCCAACTCAATTCCCCCGAACACTGCAATCGCCGTGTGCCCGGAAAAGAAAAAATCGTTGCCCACATTGTAAGTCACAAGCAGCGAAGGGAATCCAGGATAGTGCCAGATCATGTTCGGCGGCGCGGGCAGCGCGCAAATCGCCTGCATGAGCTGCCGCAACCCAAGCAGTATCACGAGTCCGAGAAATGGCCGGACGCTCGGCCCGAAAAGCCAGCGAAGGAGAAGGAAAATCGCCAGTCCATCGATCAATCCAGAACTAACAATCAGCAGCGCGTTGGCATCAGAAGGCGAACCATTGAAGTAGGCGTTTAGTCCGGCGGTCAGGTTGTGTAGCGCGTCACCAACACCAGCAGCGGGTACCGCGCGATGCGCGATCAGCGTCTGCGTCCAGAACCAGATTCCCAGCGCAATCGCCGTGAGTACGATGCGGCGAATGAGCCTGCGCCAATTCCACGCATCCGTTAAATTAGTCGTGTACAAGAAATTCGTTCCTGGCCAAGTAAAAATCGCGTGCGTCAGGGTTCACGCTTGTTTCGCAACTTCCAGCGCGAGTTCGCGCGCCTTCCGCAAGTCCAGCTTGCCTGTTCCCAGATAAGGGAGTTTCACCACGCGCAGAAATTGATCGGGCCGCGGCCTCGAGAGCGCCGGCAGGTCGCTCTTGGCGAGCAACTCCAGCGTCTCCTCCAGTTTGTCTTCAGGCAGCGTATGCAGCACCATCAGGCGCTCGCCTTTTCTTTCGTCGGGAACCGCGGTCACCACAAAAACCTGTTCCGTCGCGTGCGCCAATTCGTGCAACTTGTCCTCGACCTTGATGTGCGACACCATTTCGCCGCCGATTTTGCTGAAGCGGCTCAAGCGGTCAGTGACGCGCAGAAATCCGTCTTCGTCGAGCATCGCGATGTCGCCGGTGTTGTACCAGCCGTCGCGCAGCACAGCCGCAGTTTTTTCCGGCTGGTTCAAGTACCCCTGCATCACGTTGGGTCCGCGCACAAGCAGCAACCCTGGCTGATTGACCGGCAGCGTCTGCTCCGTTTCGGGATCTATAATTTTCACGCTCATCCCCGGCAATGGATGCCCGATGCTGCCGCGCTTTGCGCCAACTTGTCGAAACGACGCCGCGCGAAAATCAATGGTATTGACCGTCACCGCCGGCGAGCACTCCGTGCAACCATAGCCCTCAAGCGGCCGCAGGCCAAAGCGATCCTCAAACGCCTGCGATATTCGCTCAGGAAGCTTTTCCGCGCCAGCCATCACAAAACGCAAGCTGCCAAACTGTTCCGGCTCGCAGCGCCGCGTATAAGCGTTAAGAAAAGTCGGCGTCGCCAGCAGCATAGTGACGGCATATTTGTTGACGAGCGCCCCAATCACGCGCGAATCCAGCGGATTCGGATGATATACGGCGCCGATTCCCGTGGCAGCCGGAAGGCACAGCGTCCCCGTAAAGCCAAAGGAATGAAAAAAAGGAAGAATGCCCATGATGCGATCGTTCGAGTGCAAAAGAAAAACCTGGTTCAGCTGCTCGACGTTTGCGGCCACGTTGTAGTGCGTCAACACCACGCCCTTGGGTTCACCTGTCGAGCCACTCGAAAAAATAATCGTTGCGATATCGTCGAGCTTCGTCTTTCGCTCTGAACCGGCATATCTTTCGACTGCTCGCGGCGAAAGGAAAAACACCAGCGCCGCGCCCAGTCGTTCGAAAAAGCCAGGTTTCTGCGCGATGTCTTCGATAAAAACCGTTTCCGCCGGCGGCTTCACGTGCACGCGCTCCAGAAACGCCCGCGCGGTAATCACCGTCTTCAAATTGCACTGCTCGGCGCAAGACTCCAGCGTCTCGTTCGAAGCTGTGTAATTCAGATTGACGGGCACCTTGCCCATCAACATGGCCGCGTAATTGACGAGCGCCCCGGGAATCGAAGGCGGCAGCAAAATCCCCACCATCTCCTGCCCGCGCCAGGTTTTCCGCAAGCGCCGCGCCAGGAAAAGCGTTCGCGTGAGCACATTGAAAAATGTTAGCTTCGGCGTTTGCCCATCGGCCATAGCGAACCGAAGCGGATGCCGCCGCGCCGTATACAAAAACGACCTCGGCAGCGGCTTCATGTGGCGCTTGCGCCGTTCAAAAGCTTCCGCACCAAGATCCTGCACTGCCTGCCGCGCCTCCTGCGCCGATGCCGTCGAAGGAAGCGGCGCGCCAAACGTCACGCGCACGGGATAAGGAAGGTGGCGCGGAAGTTTCCACAGAAACTTTCCGCCCGCAAAACTGAAAATCGAGCCCCACACGCCGTCGAGATTCACCGGAATAATCGGAACGTCCACGCCCTTGATGATGCGCTCCATGCCGCGTCGAAACGGCATCATCTGCCCGATGCGCGTCATCTGCCCTTCCGGGAAAATGCAGACCAGTTCGCCGTCCTGCAACGCCTGCGTCGCTCGCCGCAACGAATGAATCATTTCGCGCGGGCCTTGGTCCGATGAAATTGGGATCACGCCCAATATTTTCGCAAAAGGCTTAACCAGCGGGTGATCGTAAGAACCCTTGAACATCAGGAATCGCACCGGCCGGTCAAGCGAAGCAATCAGGAACACCGCATCCGCCATGGAAACGTGATTGGGCACCAGAAGCGCCCCGCCGCGCACAGGCACGCGCTCGCGTCCAGCGACATCAAGCCGGTAAAGCGTGTGCGTCAGCATCCACAGCAGCAGCCGCAGCAAAGAATCAGGCAGCAGGTACAACACATAGACAGTCGCTGCCAGCGTGGCCAAAGATGCCCACAGAAAAATTGCGCCAGGGCTGAGGTCCAGCCAATGCGACATTCCGTAATACGCCCCGGATGCAATCGCAATGCCCACGAACGACACCCAGTTGGCCGCGCCGAGAACGCTGCCTTTATGCTGCTCTTCGGGAAGGTGCTGAATCAACGCGGCGACGGGAACGATGAAAAATCCGCTCGAGAACCCCAGAAGCGCCAACAATCCCAGGACTGCGTGAAACGACAATCCTGGAATCGCCAGGCAAAGGCCAAACGCCGTCATCGCAACCGACCCCAGCGGAATCAATCCATATTCAATTTTTTCACCGGAGAGATAGCCCGCCGCAAAGCTCCCCACGCCAATCCCGATCGCGACCGCGGCCTGCAGCAAGCCGCCCTGGGACGGGTTCAGATGGAGAACATCCTGGCCGTACAGAAAAATATTGAATTGCAAAAGCGCAGCGACGAAGAAAAAGTAAGTGTTGCCAGCGACTGCAAGCCAGAGCACGCGGCTGCCGACGATCAATTTCATCGGTGACCAGAAATTGATCAGCGAGCCCAAATCAAATTTCTTAGCGGGGTCGGCCGCGGGAACTTTGGTGATTCCAAAACTGCACGCCAATCCGATCACTGTGAACGCGAACAGAAGCAAGCCGGAGTAGACTTCGCGTCCCGAAAAAGCCTCCGCCAGGATGGCTCCGCTCACGCTGCCCGCGATAATGCCGAGAAAAGTTCCTAGCTCCAGCACGCCGTTTCCCCACGACAACTTCTCGTCCGGCAAAAGCTCGGGAAGCAAGCCGTACTTGGATGGCCCAAAGAACGCGCCCTGCGTGCATACGAGGAAAATAGCCGCCAGCGCCAACGGGAAATTCGGCCCGATCAGGGCGATTACCGCCAGGATCATGACGCCGACTTCAAAGACTTTTGTCTGGATTGTGACGGTGCGCTTGCTGAACCGGTCGGCCAGATAACCGCCAGCTAGCGAAAATAAGATAAAGGGAGCCGCGAAAAGCACTCCGACAAGGAATTCATGGTTTGCCCGCTGGGTTTTGTCGTGCTCAAGCGCGAGGATGAGATAAATAACGAGAAATTTCAGCGCATTTTCGTTAAACGCGCCCTGAAACTGCGTGACGATCAGGCTCCAGAACCCCAATCGCCACTTCCCGTTAGTCTCTCGTTCCAAAAGACTTCCGTCGTCGGCCATGCAGGCGCACCCACGCGCTCAAGTGGAAGCTGCTGAGAATAGAACGATCTTAGCAGCCCTTCTTGCGCGCAGGCGCGCCGCGGCGCGAGCCTGTGCCGAAAGCGAGACGTTAACTCATTGGTTTCGCCAGAGTTAAGCCTACTCGGCAGCCGTACTGCCGGTCTTGGCCGCGGCTGGCGCCGGCGTTTTGCGCCCTGCATTCAGATGGTCGAAATTCAGCGCGGCATTCAGCACCAGCATGAATTCTCCCTGCGTTTCCTGACGCCACATCGGGTTCGTCGCAAAGAGCACGACGTGCCCGCGCCCAACCGGGACATCCACGATCGCCGGCGCCTCCGCCAGTTCAGAACCTCCTGCAAGCATCCCGCTGATCCACAACTCTTTTTCGGGAGCGAACCGCAGCACAACGCGCGGATAGAGAGACGGCGGTGGCAGGAATGAACTCAAATACGCTCTCAGTTCAGGATTGACGTACAGTTCCTGCTCTGCGCGAGTGCGGTGCACGGGGGGTTCTGGCGCCACCCAGGCACGGCCCTGCGGGATATCCGGATCGGTCATCGAGCCTCTGCCGCTTGGGCGCGAACCACCGCCGTCGGCGTCAAAGAACCTGCCAAACCTTCCGGCCACGGACACGCCGAACACAGGTGCCTGGCTAAAGTACACGCCAAGGGAATCGTCGTAGCCATACGTGATGGGGCTACCCTTATCCTCGACGGTGGCGCGAGCGATCATCCCGCGCGCTTGCAGTTGGCGCGTTTCGTTGATGCTCACCGTATCGGTGATTCCGAATTCGATCGGCAGCCGCGTGCTGGGGCCGACGGGAATAAATAATCCGCCCTCCTCGATGAATTTCCTCAGATGAGCCACGCCGTCGAAGCCCAATCCTCCACGGATGTCCGGCGCCTCGTCGACCCCCGCGAAATTCGGTGTCGAGGCGGAGTTTTGCCAGGGGATTGGCGCACCGGCTACGCTCCCGTCCGGCATCGTGCGTGCCGGCATGCCGTTCAGCATTTCCTGCGGCCCCGTGAAAGTCGGGGGAAACAAAATCACATCATATTTCTCGCGCAGGTTGGCCGTATCGCGGACAGTTATGTCCGAAATGTAAGAATAAGGTACGCCCGTCTCTTCCAGCGCAAGACGGAACCATCCTTCATTTTGCGTATCCGTCCAGGTGTGCAGCAGGGCGATACGCGGCACGCCCACTTCGTGGCGCGCGACATCCGGCACGGATTCCGCGCTTGTCACGCGGACGCCCAGCTCGCGTGCCGCTTTGCCAACGCGCAAATCAATGTCGGCGGGGTTGCCTTCCATGGGAAGAATGAAAGAGCCGGGAACAAATTTCTGTCCAGCAGCCTCGAAGCCATCTTCCGCGGCGAAGAACTTCACGTCTTTCAGGCGAAAGCGCAGCGTCGCCAAACTCGGCTCGCCTGTCGCGTTGATGACGTAAAATTTCACGGTCGGCGATTTGCCCTTTTCCGCGTGCGGCGGAATCACGCCGCCACCATCGAATCGCGCGGCCGTGTCCACCAGCGTCATCGGCGCCTTCAGGATCGCCGCATCCGTGATGCGCACCGTTTTGACGTTGCGCAAAGGTCCGAGCGTCCAGGCCGTGTCATCGTAAGGGCGCGGGTCGCTCGTCGAGTAATACTGCGTGTCCAGCAGCATGTCCGCCATGCGACTGTAGGGCTGATCCATCCGAATGATGTAGCTGCCCAGCGGAAGCTTTGTGGTCTTCGCTTCTTCGGACTTCTTCGCGCCTGCATCGTCCTTGGACTTGTCCGCTTTCTCCGTTTTTGTTTTATCGCTCGGCTTGGCTTCGGACTTTGCATCCGCGCCCTTTGCCCCTGGTGCCGGCGCTTCCTTTACTTCAAAGTCTTGTTCGAGCTTCTGCACTTCGACACCCTGTTTCTGCATCAAATTCGCCAGTTGCGCGGCGAGCGCGGGGCGCCTGCCGTCATTCACGATGGCCCATGCTGCAGGACCTTCTGTCGTGGCTTTTGCAACGGAGCGTTTGCTCTTCTCGTAGAAATCCTTCAGCATTTCCTGCCCGTGCTGCGCCGTGTAATCCAGCGAAAGCAGCACGCCGCTTTCTTCCAGGTTGGTATTGTCGCGCAATGACCATTTCACTTTGGGCAACGGCGGGTTGGGCCGGAACCATGTACGGCTCGTGGCGCTCGGCGCCAGCTCTGCGTCTTTCGTGTCCGGAAACCCGTTTCCGTAGGTCTCGTAGAAGCGCCCGATTGAGTTGTGACCGTTCGCCACATAGAACATATAGTTGGGCGCCCAGCCGTCATAGAAGCCATGTGTCCATACTCCTACCACGCCCCGCTCCGTCATCCCTTGCACATCGTTGTAAGCCAGCTTCTGCCACTCGTTGATCACGATCGGATCGAGCCATGCGTTGTATGGCCCCGTGCCCGTGGAAACGTAAAGGTACGGAATGGACTCGTGCAAATCGTGCAGCACCTGCGGATGCCAGTACAGGAAATTCTGCATCATCATTTGCGAGAGCTTCAGGCCCATGGCGATGGCGTCGCGGTTGTTATCGTGCTGAACGTAGTGTCCCCAATAAACGAGGTCTGGCTGCGGCTTGTCGGGGTTGGCCTTTTTGTAATTCCAGGAATCCACCATGCGGTCGTGGCCATCCACTTCGACGACCGGAGTAATCAGAAAAACGGCGTTCTTGCGGATGTTCTGGATGAACGGAGAATCTTCCACGGCCAGCCGGTAGGCCAGCTCCATCAGCATTTCGGGCGATCCCGTTTCCGGCGAATGGATAGAGCCGGACGCCCAATAAAACGGCTTGCCCGTGGAGATGAGTTGCTTCGCGTCGGCGTCCGTGATTTTGCGCGGATCGGCAAGCCGGGCGGTGACGTCGCGCAGTTTATCGAGTTGCGCAATGTTTGCTTCATCGCTCACGGCTACCAGCAGAAAGTCGCGTCCTTCTTCCGTTTTGCCCACGCGGAAAACCTTTACCCTTGGGCTGGCCTTTGCTAGCTCGTCGTAGTAGCGGTAAATATCCTTTGAATACGTAAGGTAGTCGGCCGCGCCGACGATGTGGCCGAGAATCTTGTCCGGCGAGGGCACCGTGCTTGAGGCTGGCAAGTGGTCGACGAGATCGGTAATGAAAAATGGCTCCGTGGTGAACTCGTGGATTTTCTTCCCGTACTCTTCGTCGTTCGTGCCGCTGCTTTGTGCCATTGCAACTGAGGCACTCAGGCCAGCAAAGAGCAGAGTCGCAAGGGCCGCACACAACGTTCTCGGCAGCAAGCCGCGTTCAGCCGCTGCGAATACAGACAAGCTCCCACGCAAAATTCTCATCATCGCCTCACTTTTGTTTATTGTCCCAACCAACCGTTCACTGCACCATGTGACGCCTCGCCCGAAACAAACGTTTCAGCCGTTTTGCAGGATGCGCGTGCCCTTGCAGAGCCGGGATAGCATAATGCTTCCTTGCCCTGGAGGGAAGAATGACTGAAGGAGCCGCAATACAAAAAACCGTGCTCATTACCGGCGCAACGGACGGACTCGGCCGCGCCACAGCCATCCTGCTGGCCGAACGCGGCTATCGTGTTCTTGCCGCCGGGCGCTCCGCGGAAAAACGCGCCCAGCTCGATGCCCTCGCTCGCGAAAAAAAACTGCCCCTCGAAACGCTCGAAATGGACGTCTGCGAGGACGCCTCCGTTCAGCGCGCCGTGGCCGATGTTCTCTCAAAAGCCGGCGCAATCGACGTGCTCTTCAACAACGCTGGCGTCAATTTCACCGCCGCCGTAGAAGACCTTCGCATGGAAGACTGGCGCCGCCAGTTCGAAACAAACTTCTTCGGCGTTCTCCGCGTCACGCAAGCCGTCGTCCCGCACATGCGCGAACGCAGGCGCGGCCGCATCGTTATGATGAGTTCGGTCTCAGGTTTCGTCACTGTCCCAACACAAGGCGCCTACAGCAGCAGCAAGTTTGCCCTCGAAGCCATGAGCAACGCTCTCCGCCTCGAACTCTACTCCTTCGGCGTGAAAGTAATTCTGATTGAGCCAGGTTACATTGTGACTGGCATCCAGCAAGCCGCCATGGATCTCGCCAGGCCTTACCTCGAAAATCCGAACAATGGCCCCTACGCCCCGCTATATGCAAGATTCCTGAAAAGCATGACCGGCGCCCGCGTCCAATCAAAAACCACCCCCGAAGACTGCGCGCGCGTAATCCTGAAGGCCATCGAATCCCCCAACCCGAAAATCCGTTACGGTGTCACCCGGCTAGCTTTCGCGGCAAAGTGGTGCAAGCGTCTCTTGTCGGATCGAGCGGTAGACGCCGCCTTCCGCCGCCGCTTCGGAATTGTCCGCGAAAAGTAGGACAGGCATTCGTGCCTGTCTCTTTCTGGCCCTATTCCAGGACTAATCGCCGCCAATCAGCAAGCAATCCAAAACGCCCCAGGAATTCACGCCAATCAAACATCCTCAAGGATTCGAAATCTGAAACGAAAGGCTATTCTCCCTCAACTCCTGCCACTTCTTAGCCCAGGCCTCATGCACCGGACTCTCCGAATAATCCGCCGCCGCTTCAGCGCTCGTAAACTCGATCGCATACACTCCGCTGAAGTCCTTCATCTGGTTGCGCTCCGTCTTGATCCAGATGTTTTTAATCCCCGGAATTTTGCCAGCCATATCCTTAATGCCATTGATCGCGTTCTCGCGGTCGTAATTGGAAGTGGCATCCTTGAACTTGTACAGCACAAAGTGCAGCACCGTCTTCGGCTGCCCAAACTTGTTCTGCCCCGCCACACTCCGCGCGTGCAGCGACCCTGCCGCCATCCCCGCTGCGAACAATCCCGCTCCCAAAACAATCTGCGCCATCCGCTTCATCGTTGATCTCACGTCATCCTCCCGTTTACCCACCCAGCCAGTCTATGAAATGCGCAAGTACCGAAGCAACTCGCCCCAACGCGAGTTCGCGATCTTCAACTCAGCACCCACAATCCTTTTGACGCAGCTCTCCGGCGACAAGCGCTCGCGCCCGCAGGGCTAAATTTGCCCATCCAAAAAGAAAAACGGCCCAGTGAAGATTCTTCACCGGGCCGCAACTCTTGTCCTTCAGATAGTTTCTACTGGTTCGGCTTATCGCCGGCCTTCGGATCAGCCTGCGTAGCCACGCTAGCCGCAATCGGCTTCCCCGTATCCGTCCCAAACCGCGTCAGGTACGGCATAAACGGAGTCACCTCAAACGGCATCTTCTCGCGTTCCGCCACGGTCCCTATCGGCTTGCTCTTGATCAGTGTCAGCGTGTCGTTCCACGGATCCAGCTTCACGCGTCCGCCAATCGGCAGCGCCGCGATCATCTGCGGATTCTGCTTCTGGTCCACCGGCGTGGAAGACTTCAAGTCCCCAACGACCGGCACGCGGTTGCCCAGGTGCGGGCTGGCCAGGTTCGGAATATCTTTCGCGCGGGAATCCAGAGCGGAAAGGAACAGCCCTGCGTTCCCAAGTTGATCTTTGTAAGGCGACTTGCTCAACAGTTTGATCGCCTCGACGTTTGCCGCATTTTCTTCGTCCTTGGTCCGCGCAAATCCAAAGTGCTTGAACGTTTCCTTGTCGTCCACAAGCAATTGGTCAAAGAACGCATACGTCGAATCCAGCCGGTGCCCAAGAATGATGTGGCTCAACTCATGCGCCATCATCGTCGCCAGGCTGGCCTCGTCCGGCAGAACGTCGATCAATCCGCGGCTCAACACGATGGTGTGGCCCACGGTGTACGACTCCAGCGTCGATGTCATCATCACGCGGCATCGCACTTCCGGCTCCACATCAATATTGTTGGTCACTTCCAGGTTGTTCACCACCGTGTCCAGAACCTTGTCCACCTCGCCCTTCGGCGCGATCAACCCGATTCGCTCCAGCCGGTCAATCACGTTGTCTTCCGCCTGGTGGTCCCAAGACCGTTGTGCCTGTACCGGCGACAAATCGTTCGACGTCTTTGTGTCGTCCTGCACCGGCGTCTCAACGAGGATCTTGCTCAGTTCCTGCTCCTGTTGCGAATGGCCGAGGTTGTAACCCCAAAGCCGCGTCTGCGCCTTGAAATCCAGCTTCTTGCTCATCGCGTAATGCAGGTCTTTCTCTTCGCTGTAAATAAACGACGGCAGCCACTGCCCCGGCTGCACGTTCGAGCGCCAGCTGTCAAAGTGGAAGTAAAAGCTCGAGTGTCCGCCGCCGCTGTACGCGCCGTTGAATCTCACGATGTTGTAGTCCTGATCTTCGACCCAGATGCGCCCCAGGAAACGCCCCTTGCCGGATTTGTCCTGCGGCGTCACGTCGAACACCAGGCAGCGCACTTC
>Ga0209772_10000102_pt1 | contig 19702 bp, 16 predicted proteins | sample BogFormECP03_OM1_FD_188235 | JGI IMG/M metagenome (GOLD analysis project Ga0209772, IMG submission 188235) | Bog forest soil microbial communities from Calvert Island, British Columbia, Canada - ECP03_OM1 (SPAdes) (version 2) | ecosystem: Environmental > Aquatic > Freshwater > Wetlands > Bog ... | reverse complement strand
TTTCTGGACGCGCGTGACCAACGGCCTGGCTCTCGACCAGCTCTGGCGGCAGTTTCGCAGCGACGCCAGCGAAAGCTACGGCCTCTATTCCCGCGAAGTCGATTGGGGCGCGCTGCCGCAAAAGAAAGGCATCAAGCGTTTTTTCCGCTCGGCCTGGGCGCTTTTTCAAGTGATGTTGATGAAGCTCTCGCCCGCGCGGCGAATTTTGATGCTGATTGCCGTGGGACTATTTTTCTTCCCGGTAATCGAGATTTTTCTGCCCCACGCGAAAGGGGAAGATGCCGGAAATTTCTACGAATTTGCCGCCATCGTGCTTTTCGTTCTCCTAACGCTCGAACTTGCCGACCGCGTGATCATGAAACGCGATTTGGAAATCGCGCGCGAAATTCAGCGCTGGCTCGTTCCGCACGAGCCGCCCGCGATTCCCGGCGTGGACATTGCTTTCGCCACCCGCCCGGCCAATACCGTCGCCGGCGATTACTATGACGCATTCGAGCGGCCTGCCGCGCCCGGCAGCAGCGAGCCAGGGCCGTTGCTTCTCGTGGTCGCCGATGTCGCCGGAAAAAGCGTGCCGGCCGCTCTGCTGATGGCTACATTTCAAGCCAGCCTGCACACGCTGGCCGCTGCGCCCGGTCCGCTCGATGAACTCGTTCGCGCGCTCAATCGCTATTCCTGCGCTCATAGTCTCGATGGCCTGCGATTCACCACCGCGTTCTTCGCCGAGCTCGATGCCGCGCACCGCTCGCTCACCTACGTGGGAGCCGGCCACAATCCTCCAGTGCTTCGCCGCGCCGATGGCCGCATTGAGCGCTTGACGGAAGGCGGCCCGCCGCTCGGAATCGTGTCGCCAGGTTTGCCGACGGGCTACGATTGCACAAAAATCGCGATCGCTCCGGGCGACGCGCTGGTAATTTTCACCGACGGCGTAGTCGAAGCCCGCGATCAGACGGAATCCGAATACGGCGAAACGCGCATGATCGCCTGCATCCAGTCGGTGGGCCATGCGGATGCCGCCTCAATCCTCCAGCAACTGATGAACGACGTAGATCGCTTCGTAGGCGCCACGCGCCAACACGATGACGTTACTTGTCTGGTTTTGAAGTTGACGTCGTAGGGGAGGGTCTTACCACCGTGATTGGCCCGAACCGAAATGAACGGAGACCCTCCCGCCTTTCGGCCCGCATTTTTCTCGATTGCCCAAATGTTCCGACTGTGCGACATTGCCTCGCCTCAAGGAGGTGCCAATGCTCGGCTCAGGAAAAATGGTAGGCTTCGTCCCCACAAAAGATTACGAAGAATCCCGCGGGTTCTACGTGGACAAGCTCGGCTTCGAATTCGTAAGCCTCGATCAATTTGCCCTGGTAGTGAGCATCGGCGGCCACAAGATTCGCATAGCTAAAGTTCCGAATTTCACCCCGCTGCAAGGGACCATCCTCGGCTGGGAAGTCGAAAATATCGAGCAGGTAGTGCAATGGCTGGCAGAGCGCGGCGTGCTTACGGAAAAATACTCGTTCGTCCAAGATCGCGAACGCGGCATCTGGTTAACTCCGAACGGCGACAAAGTAGCCTGGTTCAAAGATCCCGACGGCAACATCCTCTCCGTGAGCCAACACCCGAAGTAAAGCGCGATCGCAGCGCCCAACTAGCACCACGTCGCAAATTCCCGCATAATCGGCGCATGAACGCGCGCGAATTGGCCGACAAAATTTCACGCACGCTCCTTGATGCGCGGCATCAGGCCTACTTGGTGGGCGGGTGCGTGCGCGATTTGGAATTGGGACGCGAGCCTGCCGATTACGATATCTCGACCGATGCGCGGCCGGAGCGCGTTCAAGAGCTCTTCCCGGATTCACTGGCTATCGGGGCGCAGTTCGGCGTGATTCTCGTCACCGAGGACGGCGCTCAAGTCGAAGTCGCCACTTTTCGCTCCGATGCCGGCTATTCCGACGGGCGGCATCCTGACAGCGTTGTTTTCACGGCGTCCGCGAAAGAAGACGTGCTGCGGCGCGATTTCACCATCAACGGGCTGCTGCTCGATCCGCGCACCAATGAAGTGCTCGACTACGTCGGCGGCCGAACCGATTTGCGCGCTCGAATTATTCGCGCCATTGGCAATCCCGAGCGCCGCTTCGACGAAGACAAGCTGCGGCTGGTCCGCGCGGTACGCTTCGCCGCGCGCTTCGATTTCGCCATCGAGCCCGAAACGGCCGCGGCCATTCGCCGCCTGGCGCCCGAAATTCTGGTCGTCTCCGCCGAGCGGCTGCGCGACGAGCTCACTAAAATCCTCACCGAAGGCGCTGCTCGCCGCGGATTTGAACTGCTCGATGAGCTGGGCCTGCTGGCGCAGGTGCTGCCTGAGATTGCGCGCATGAAAGGCGTCGAGCAACCGCCGCAATTTCATCCCGAGGGAGACGTCTGGATTCATACGCTGATGATGCTCGCGATGCTGCCCGCGGGGGTCTCGCCCACGCTTGCCTGGGGCGTTCTTCTGCACGATGTTGGCAAGCCGCCCACTTTTACGCCGTCGCCCGGACCGGAAGGGCGCATTCGCTTTGATAATCATGTGGATGTCGGCACGAAAATGGCAGAAGTAATTTGCCGCCGTTTTCGTTTCTCGAATGAGGAGACGGAGCAAATTGCGCTGCTGGTTGCCAATCATTTGCGTTTCAAAGATGTTCCGCAGATGCGCCAGTCAACGTTAAAGCGCTTTCTGCGGCTGCCGCGATTTGAAGAGCACCTCGAGCTGCATCGGCTCGATTGCCTCTCGAGCCATCGCAATCTCGAAAATTACGAATTCGTGCAACGCTTTATCGCCGAAACGCCCCCCGCGGAGGTTCGCCCGCCCCGCCTGATCAGCGGCGACGATCTGATCGCCCTCGGATTGAAGCCCGGTCCGGAATTTAAAGAGATACTGCACGGTATAGAAGACGCCCAGCTCGAAGGCGGCATCAAAACCAGGGAAGAGGCGCTAGGGAGGCTCCGCCAGACTGTCGCGGATAAATTCAGGCCAGCGACCTAGTAGTCACCATGCACTGACCTGTTTCTGGCCTCTAGAGGGACCAAGTGCCATCCAATAAGTCTATATATAGCAATTAGTTGGACTATTTGCGGCCACACCTTAGTGTGATACACTCACTTCGCTTTATAACGGCAATGAACCTGCTGACACCTTTTTCCGACTATTGCATCTAATTCTCCGTACGCCGATATGTGATAGTGGTACCCAAGGGGGACTCAGTGACACCCAACCCGAAATCTGGTTCACAAGATTTACCGATCCTCCCCGTCCGTGACACCGTTCTGTTTCCCGGCGCTGTAATGCCGTTGACGGTGGGACGTGAGAGTTCGTTGGCCCTGCTAGATTCGCTGGAGGGCAACGACAAGATCCTGGGAGTAGTGGCGCAACTCGACCCGCGCACCGAAGATCCATCGGGCACGGATCTTCATATGGTCGGCACGTCCGCCAAAGTTCATAAAATGGTGCGCATGCCGAACGGAAATGTAGTTGCGTTTCTTGAAGGCCTAAACCGCATTCGCATCACCGAAGTTCTGGGCATCAAGCCGTTTTTGCGCGCGCAAGTCGAGCCGCAACCTGATCTCGACACCGAGCGCGATTCCGGCCTGACGGCCCTCGAGCGCAATGCACAGGAATTATTCCGCGATGTAGTCGCGCGTTCGCCGCAGCTTTCCGATGATCTGCAGAACGCCATCAACACCATCGAATCGCCGAGCCGGCTCACCGATTTCATCGCCGGCACTTTGCCTTCGCTCACTACCATGCTGCGCCAGGAATTGCTCGAAACGGCCAGTGTGCGCGTGCGTCTTGAAATTCTGGTCCGCGAACTTGCCAAGGAGCGCGAAGTTCTCGATCTGCGCAATCGCATCCAGGAGCAAGTGCAGGAGCAGGTGAATCAAGGCCAAAAGGAATTCCTGCTGCGCGAGCAGATGAAGGCCATTCAGAAGGAACTGGGCGATTCCGACGACACGCAAGCCGAAGTGGACGAGCTGCGTAAGAAAGTCGAGGAGTCCGGAATGTCCGCGGAGGGCAAGAAGGAATGCGATCGCGAACTGAAGCGGCTCGCGCGCATGACTCCCGCCTCAGCGGAATACATGGTGGCCCGCACCTATCTCGAGTGGATGACTTCGTTGCCGTGGAATAAGACTTCCGGCACCGACGACATCAACATCGCCAACGCGCAAATCATCCTGGACGAAGATCACTACGATCTCGAAAAGGTGAAAGAGCGCATTCTCGATTATCTGGCAGTCAAAAAACTGCAGCCCGGCATGAAGGGTCCGATCCTTTGCTTCCTCGGGCCTCCAGGCGTGGGCAAAACTTCGCTCGGCAAATCCATCGCGCGAGCCATGGGACGCAAATTCGTGCGCGTCTCACTCGGCGGTATGCACGACGAAGCCGAAATCCGCGGCCACCGGCGCACCTACATCGGCGCGCTGCCCGGCCAGATCATTCAGCACATTCGTCGGGCCGAAACGATGGATCCAGTGGTGATGCTCGACGAAGTGGATAAACTCGGGCGCGATTTCCGCGGTGATCCGGCAGCGGCGCTGATGGAAGTGCTCGATCCCGAGCAGAACAACAACTTCCGCGATCATTATCTCGATGTGCCGTTCGACCTCTCGAAGGTCATCTTCATCGCCACGGCCAACTGGATGGATCCCATCCCCGAGCCGCTGCGCGATCGTATGGAGATCCTCGAGCTGCCCGGCTACACCGAGGACGAGAAAATTCACATCGCCAAGCGCTTTCTGATTCCGCGCCAGACCTCGGAGCACGGCATCAAGCTCGGCGAGCAAATCGAATTCACCGACGAAGCGCTGCACGAAATCATTCACAGCTATACGCGCGAAGCCGGCGTCCGCAACCTGGAGCGCGAAATCGCCAATCTGGTGCGCAAGCAGGCGCGGCGCATGGCTGAAGGCAAGATGGACAAGCACATTGTCACTCCGGATGTTGTTCACGCAACACTCGGCGTGCCGAAAGTGCGCCTCGAAAAAGAAATCGAGGAGCGCGTGCAGCAACCCGGCGTTTCGGTCGGCTTGGTCTGGACGCCCGCTGGCGGCGACATCGTCTTTATCGAAGCTTCCGCGATGCGCGGCGGCAAACAATTCACAATGACCGGCCATCTCGGCGAAGTGATGCAGGAATCCATGCGCGCCGCCTTGACCTGGGTCCGTGCCCACGCTGAAGAATTCGGAATCGATCCCGACTTCTTCCGCAAGCAGGATTTGCACGTGCACGTTCCCTCGGGCGCAATCCCGAAGGACGGGCCGTCGGCCGGCGTGGCGATGGTTACTGCGTTGGTGAGCTTGCTCAGCGGGCGGCCGGTGCGTCCGCGAGTAGCGATGACTGGCGAAATCTCGCTCTCCGGCGTGGTGCTGCCGGTAGGCGGAATTAAAGAGAAGGTGCTCGGCGCAAAACGCGCAGGCATCCGCGAAGTAATTCTGCCCAGCGAGAACGAGCCCAACGTAAAGGAAGATCTACCGCCCGAGCTGATCGAAGGCATGCAGATCCACTTCGTAAGAACAGCGGATCAAGCCCTCGAGCTAGCCCTCGGCAAACTGGAAAAGCCGCTGCGCCCAGTAAGCGGCGGCGGCCGTAGAGGCGAAGATCGCCCCACAACGGTCCCAGTCCACTAATCACAGTATGGGAGGGCGCATTGGCCCTCCCGCTTTTCGGCCCCAATCAACAAAAGAAGGCCCACCCCAACTGGTGGGCCTTTTTATTTTCATGGTAGACGAACTTCAGTTTTGTTATCGCGCGCAACCAGCGAAATTCGTTTATTGTGCCAAACGTTTTCCAGAAAAACATCCTTCCGGGCGCGGCGCGAGTTGAATTCCTTTCGGGTCAAAACCGCATAGTTGATTTCACGGCCGAGTTGCCGCTCCAGTTTCTCGACGCTCACGGCCAACGATTCGCCGCGCGGCGAACCGATCACGAGTATGTCGATATCGCTCGCGGCATCCTGCTGATCGCGCGCAAACGACCCGTACAGCCACGCCCCCTCGATTCCCTGGACGCTCTTCAGCGTGTCCGCCATCAACGGAATCGCGCCGATTGTTTTCGTCACGATACTCCGCACTTCATGGAACAGGGGATATTTCTTGTTTAGGCGAAAGTACTTCTGCCGCCCGCTGACCTCCGACTGAAACAATCCTGCGCGCTCAAGCCGTCCCAATTCCTTCGAGAGATTGGACGGATCGATTCGCAAGCGCGCGGCGAGATCCCGCAGATGCAGGCGTGCCGTGGGGTTTGTGAAATAAAAGGCCAGTAGCCTCTGCCGCGATTGCGATCGCAGGTCAAGCATATGGTTGGATCATACCACATATGTGGTAGGTTTAGACTACGAGATTGCGAGCCCATTGATCCGGATGATGGTTTTTTCGCAATTCCGGTTGCGCGGCAGGCCGCAATCGCGTACCACTAGAAATTCGCCGGGCTGATGCCTCGATTTCCAGCAGTGGGGTCGCGGCAAACTTTATCAGATGCGATATACGCCGAGACAAATTGCCGTGCGCGGACGCGAAGCGGCGGGGCTGATGGTGGCCACGCTGGACCGCGACGCTTATGTCGTCCGCTTCCTGCGGGCTTACGCCAACGACCACGATCGTCCGGCGATTATCACCCAGCCAATTTTTCACCGCGAGTTGATGGGTACGGTGCGGCGCGAGGCGTTGCTGGCGATGGCTACACACGTGGATGAATTGGCGCCGCAATTTCTCGTATTGGGCGGGGGCGCCGCAATTCAGCCGGGCGCGCGGATCGGATCGACTAAATCGAAGAAGGGTCGCGGGGGAACAAAGCGAGCAGCGCCTCTGCGGCGCGGGACTGAAATCGCGCGGCAGAGCGCGGCCGAGGCCGCGGCGCTCAACTTATTTCGCGAGGAATTCTTTTCGGCGCTGGGGCAGGCGCTGCGTTGGACGCAAGCGGAATTCGAGGAGTTTGCGCGCGACTACGATCTTTACGAATCGGCGGGCGGCGGACGCAACGTCCCAGCGCGGGGCGGCAAAGCTGCGGCTTCCGGCCCGTTCGTCGATCGCTGTGGCTTGCTGCTCGATCCTTCGATGCTGGAGCAGGCGCGCCGTGCGGCAGGCAAATTCGAGGCGCAGTTACGCGCCGCGACGCTGCAGGCCCTAAAGCGAGTATTCGCCGCGCGCCGGGAGAATTAAGTAGAGCCGGCGGTACCTTACGGACGCGCTTCCAGAATAATATTGAATGGAGTCTGCGCGGCGCCTCGGACGCGCGTGAAGCCAGCGTCCTTCAGGACTTTCGTCAGTCGCGCTTCGCCGGCTTGTGCGCCGAGCGCGAGGCCCACTTCCTGCGAGAGTGAGGCTGGCGTGCAGAGCGTTGTGGACGCGGAATAAAAAATGCGTCCGATAGGATTGAGATTGTCCTCAAGCCGGTCGTTCGCAAATGGTTCGACGATCATCCAGGTGCCGTCGCGATCGAGCGACTTCAGCACGTGCTGCGCGGCGCCCACAGGATCGCCCATATCGTGCAGGCAATCGAAGAAGGCGACCAAATCGTAGCCGCTCCCGGAATAAGTTTTCGCCGCAGCCACTTCGAATTTCACGCGGTCTGCGACGCCCGCGCGCGTGGCCGCCGCGCGCGCCAGCTCAATCGAGCGATCGTGGTAATCGGAGCCAACGAAAGTCGATTTCAGATACGCCTCGGCCATTAATACGGTCGAGGTCCCCAAGCCGCAGCCCACATCCGCAACCTTTGCTCCAGCCTTCAATTTCGCTTCGACGCCTTCGAGCGCCGGAATCCATTCGCTGACTAGATGCGCGCGGTAGTTCGGCCGGAAGAACTTCTCGGTGCCGTGAAAAAGCTCGTGATCGTGCTCGTGCCAGCCGACGCCTTTGCCACTGCGAAATCCTTCCTCAATTTTCGGCACGTCCTTCATTACTGACGATACGATGAGGAAAAATCCTGGCAGAAAAACGGGGCTGTCTTCGACAGCGAGCGCAAAAGCTTGTTCCGGTGGAAGCGTGAAAGTCTTGGCCGCGGCGTCGTAGGTCAAAAATCCGCCCGCGGCTTGCGCCGAAAGCCATTCGCGCACGTAGCGTTCGTTCAAGTTAGTTTTCGTCGCCACTTGTGCAGACGTGAGCGGCCCGGCGCCGGCCATGGCTTTATACAGGCCGAGCTTGTCGCCGAGCACGATCAGCGCTGCGTTCATCGCAGCGCCCATCTCGCCAATTGCCTGGCCGAGAAAAGCGTTCAATTTCGACTCATCAATCGGGAGTTGCGCGGCAGTAGCCATCGGATCACCTCGAAGTCGAATCTGGACTGGGTCTAGAATCGTCATGCAGAGTCTAAGCACGACTTAAAAAAGTGTCAACGTGGCGACGCGGTCTGGGGATCCACGCAGGCGTAACGATGACGCCACAGACCAGTTACGCGCGCGGTGCGGCCCACGGTCGTATCTGCTACGCTCGCCTTAGAGTGCTGATTCTCTTCTACATATTGGCGATCCAGCAGCTTCTGCAGGGCATTTACTCGGCCGTGCAGGGAGTCGTATGGCTGCGCTTCGTGCGCCGGCGGCTCGCTACTCACGCGGGATTCTACAGCCCGCGCGTCGCGGTAATTTGCCCGTGCAAGGGCGCGGATCCCGGGCTCGAGTCGAATCTGCAAGCGCTGACACACTTCGATTATCCCAACTACGAAATTATTTTTGTGGTGGCGAAGGCCACCGACGCATCAGTGAAAATTATCGAGCACATAAAATCGCTGAGCCAGCGCAAAATTCATCTGGTGATTGCCGGTCCGCCCTCGGACGCCGGCGAGAAGGTCAGCAATCTGACCAAAGCGGTGGAAGGACTGAGCGAAGCGTACGATGTTTTCGTGTTCACGGATTCGGATATCGCGCCAAGCCGCGGCTGGCTCACGAAGCTGGTTACGCCTCTGCACAATGATCGCGTTGGCGCCACCACCACTTATCGCTGGCTGATTCCGGTGAAGCGCCATGGCAAGAGCGGCCTCGCCAGCGCCTTCGGATCGGTGTGGAATGCGGCGATTGCCACAATGCTCGGCGAGCACTCGCGTAATTTTTGCTGGGGCGGTGGAACGGCGATTCGCCGGCAAGTTTTTCAGGAGATCGGCGGCCTGGCTTATTGGCAGGGAGCGGTGAGCGATGATTTAGCGCTCACGAACGCCATCCGCAACGACGGTCGCGGCATCGAATTTGTGCCTGAGTGTCTCGCGCCCACGCCTTATGCCACCACTTGGGGCGAGCTCCTCGAATTCACGAACCGGCAAATTATTTTAACCCGCGTTTACTCACCGACCATGTGGACCTGGGCGGCGGTGACGAATGCGACCTACGTTTTGACGGCCGTCGTGGCGTTTATCGTGGTGCTGAAACAAATGCTCGCCGGCGACGTGTGGGGCGAAACTTTGATGTTATCGCTCGCGATCCCGCTCTTCGCAGCCATCAAAGGCGCGCTGCGAACGATCGCCATCGGCGATTTGCTGCCGGAGTGGAAGCCGCAAATGCGCGAGTGGTCGTGGGCGTGGACGGTGCTGGCCCCGGTGATTCCATTTCTGTTCTTCATAAATTTCTGCGCATCGCTCGCTACAAATCAAATTCGCTGGCGCGGCATCCGCTACAAACTAATTTCAATCAATCAAACCGAAGTGCTGACGCGGTAGCCGGTTTTGTCTCCGTACCGCCTCACGCACTTGCAGCGGCGGAGCCGCAGAAACCCGGAGGCAGCCCCCTGCTTTAGCAGGGGGAGGAGCGCTTTAGCGCTCCGAAAAAAAGCCGCCGACCGGGTCCGGGCTGATGATTCAGCCCGGCGAAATGAAGATGCGCTTTAGCGCTGGGCACCAGCAGCGGCGCTTGCGCCGCGAAGATCTGGCACGGCATAGCTCGCAAGATGCCGGCGGAAACGCCGATGCTACTTAATGCGAATCGCAGCCATCAATCGGCCCGTAATTTTTTCCCGGCGATAACTAAATAGAAGTTCGGTGCGGCACGACGTGCACAGTTCGCTGACCGAGATATTTTTCGCAGCCACGCCGGCGCTTTCAAGAATGCCGCGATTCGCGGCGTGAAGATCAAGTTGCACCGTCGGCGGAGGCGGCTGATGCCCCGGCGGGATCATCGTGAGCCACGGCAGCGGATTCGGATCTTCGCCGGAAGAGAGCGCGTCGTACGGGCCGTCGAACCAATCGCGCGCATTTTCAAACTGGCTGGCAAATTCTTTTGCGACTTCCGGGCCAACCTCGTAGCAGCACCGGCCGATTCCGGGCCCGATGGCGGCGATAATCTTTTCCGGCCGCGTGCCGAATAGCATGCGCATGCGGCCCACAGTCTTTTCGGCGATGCGCTTGAGCGTTCCGCGCCAACCGGCGTGAACCGCCGCGACCACGCGATGCTCGGGGTCAGCGAGCAGAATCGGAATGCAATCGGCGGCCTGGACGGCGATGAGCAGGCCCGGCGTCGCGGTCACGAGCGCGTCGCCTTGCAAAGGCTGCTCCGGCGCGGCATGCACCACGTGAATGATGTCGGAATGGATTTGGCTAAGCGCCACGAGCGGCATCGCTTCAGCGCCCAGCGCTTTTTGAAAGCGGCGCCGGTTTTGCTCCACGCGCGCCCGCTCGTCCCATTCGCTGAAACCCAGATTCAGCACCGATTCAGCAGGCTTCGATGGCGCGTACGGATCCGCCAGACGGCTCGCTCCGCCCGTCCGCGTGCTGAATCCATGCGTCAGCCATTTCTGACGCACTAGCGGGAGGGCCTCAAGAACGACGATGCCGCTCAAGCGGCGTTGCGACCACTGCTTGGCGCCATTTCCCGGGACTCGCTTTTCCGTGACGACGGATTTCTTCGCGTGGCGGAGTCTGGGAGTTCCTCGAATGGCGCTGCGCGTCTTCACCTCTCGATTATAGTAATATCCGGCAGGAAAGTAGAATTCGGTTCACTGATTCGATCGGAGCGCGCGTGATCGTCGGCTTGGGCTTGGACATTGCAGAGATTGATCGCATCCAATCGGCAATCGAACGGCACGGCCAGCCGTTTATCGATCGCCTCTTCACTCCAGTCGAGATCGCCTATTGCGAGCGTCACAAAAATAAGTTCGAGCGATACGCAGGCCGCTTCGCCGTGAAGGAAGCGACGATGAAGGCGCTTGGCACGGGCTGGCGGCACGGCGTGCGCTGGCGCGACATCGAAGTGACCAACCAGCCTGGCGGCAAACCAGTGCTGCGACTAAGTGGAGTGGCCGGAGAATTCGCCGCAAAGCTCGGCGCAAAAAACATTTCCCTCACCATCACCCACAGCGGAAATTTCGCCCTAGCCCAAGTAATCTTTGAAAGCTAAGCCGTAGACTTTGCCGTTGTAGGGGAGGGTGCTTTAGACCCTCCCGCCGTTCGGCCCCCGGCTCTTCCGGGCGGCGACACGTTAACGCCGAGCTATAGAGGTATCCGCATCGCGCACACAACATAAATCGAAGCTGTAATACAGGTCCGAAATGCGGGAGGGTCTAAAGCACCCTCCCCTACAAAGGCACCACCCGTATGTTCGATTCCGAAACGTGCGAGTCCCGTATTCGCTCAAGTGCAACTCTGTGCCCTTCTCGCCCCCACCGTAACGAGTGCTTTCACATGAAGATACGCGCCTTGAACCCATTGGCGAGCATCGTGCGTATTCTATTGTGAGGACGTGAATCGGTCCGGCGGGGTGTCGCGATGAACTCGATTTGGCAGGATCTGCGTTACGGCTTCCGGGTGCTGAGGAATTCCCCTGGATTGACCTTGATGGTAGTGCTGACGCTGGCCCTCGGCATCGGCGCCAATACCGCGATTTTCAGCATCGTTAACCAATTCCTATTCAAGCCGCTGCCAGTGCGAGCGCCCAGCCAGCTCGTGGTGATCGCTTCGACGCCGAAAGAGACCCCTCTACTTTTCCAGATGTCGTACCCTGCTATGCAGGATCTGCGAAAGCAAACCAACGAATTCTCGGACATCTTCGCCTACCAGATTGGCGTGGGCGGCCTCAGCGTGGACGGCCAGGCGGACCAATTCGTTTACAGTTTTGTCAGCAATAATTACTTCTCAGCGCTGGGCATCAAACCGGCTGCCGGCCGCTTGTTCCTCACCAGCGAGGGAGAGACGCCGGGTGAAGCGCCGCTCGTGATTCTGGGTTATTCCTACTGGCAGAGACGATTCGGCGGCGATGCGGGCATCCTGGGCAAGCAGGTGCTGTTGAACGGCAAACCCGCGACGATTGTCGGCGTTACTCCGAAGGATTTCCTGGGCACAGCTTTCGTATTCGACATGCAGGGCTACGTGCCGCTTAGCACGGTAGCGACGCAGGATGGAAACGAGAAGTTCTGGACCGATCGGACTTCCCACGACTTGCGAGTGATGGCTCGTCTAAAACCCGGCGTGAGCATCTCTCAAGCGCAGAGCTCGGTGAATCTGGTGGCCGCGCGCCTTGCCGAGCAATATCCAGAAACGGACCGGGGATACAACGTGCGCGTGATTCCCGAGACATATGCAAGGCCGCAGCCTTATCCCACGAATATTGTACCGGTGATCGCCGGAATATTCCTGATACTGGCGGGGCTGGTGATGCTGCTGGCATGCATGAATGTCGCGAATATTCTGTTGTCGCGGGCGATGGCCCGGCAGCGGGAGATGGCGGTGCGAGCCGCGCTCGGAGCCGGCCGCATGCGATTAATTCGCCAGGCGCTCACGGAGACGGTGCTGCTGTCGCTCATCGGCGGGGCGGTCGGCGTGGTCCTCGGGATGTGGATCAGCTCGTTGAACTCCATTCACGTAGTCGCGGGCATTCCGATCAATCTCGATTTCAATTTTGACGGGCGAGTGTTTGGCTACGCGCTGTTCGCGGCGCTGTTCACAGGAATCGTGGCGGGCATATGGCCGGCTTGGCGAGCGAGCCGCGCGGACGTCAGCACAGTACTGCACGATGGTGGGCGCGGCGGATCGGGAGGTGTAGCGCGGCAGCGAATTCGCAGCGTGTTGGTGACGGCGCAAGTGGCCGGATCGCTGATGCTGCTCATCGTTACGGGGCTATTCGTGCGCAACCTCCAGAATGTGAAGGGCATGGAGCTGGGATTCGACCCGGAACGGTTGGTCAACGTGACCATGGATCCGCACGAGATCGGTTACGACCAGACGCGCGCGAAAGAATTCTATCGCCAACTGGAAGAGCGCGCCCGCACGCTGCCCGGCGTGGAATCGGTGGCCATGGCCTACAGCGTGCCGATGGGAAATTACATGGACGGAAGCCCGATTTACGTCGAAGGGCATCCTTTGCCCCCGGGGAGCCAGGCGCCGCAGATGGTATTCAACAGAGTGACCCCGACCTACTTTGAGACGATGAAGACTCCCATTCTCCGTGGACGCGAGTTCACCCGCGCGGATGACGAGAATGCTCAGGCCGTGGCCATTGTGAATGAAACGATGGCGAAAAAGTTCTGGCCCAATGAAGATCCGATCGGCAAGCGCTTCAGCACCAAGAGCGACGCGGGACCATTCATCGAGGTGGTAGGAGAAACCGGCAAGGGCAAATATATTTTCATCGGCGAATCGCCGATGCCGGCCTATTACGTTCCCATGGCGCAGGACTTTAGCTCGATTCGGGTGCTGGAGGTTAGAAGCTCAGGCGATCCGGAATCGATGATTCCCGCGCTGCAACAGGAAATCCACCGGCTGGCCCCCGATCTTCCGATATTTAGCGCCGTAACGATGAAGCAGTCGCTCGGCGGCGCGAACGGATTCTTTATCTTCCGGCGCGGCGCGGAATTGGGCGCCATGATGGGGATTTTGGGAACGATTTTGGCGATGGTAGGAGTTTACGGGGTGGTTTCCTTTGCGGCTTCCCAGCGTACGCGGGAGATCGGGATTCGCATGGCGCTCGGCGCAGGACGCAAGGACATTCTCGGGATGATCGTGAAACAGGGGCTGGCGCTAGTCCTCAGTGGCGTGGCATTCGGGCTCGCCGCCGCATGGCTGCTGACGCGCGGAATGGGCAACTTGCTGGTCGGTGTAAGCGCCAGCGATCCCGTGACGTTCGTGGGCGGCACGATCCTGCTAGCGGCCGTGGCGTTACTGGCATGCTGGATCCCGGCAAGGCGCGCCGCAGCGTTAGATCCGCTAGACGCGCTGAGGTACGAATAACTACCTTATTCGCCTACAGAACCACCTCGTGCCATTCATTTGCTGAGTGGCGGCCGGGGATTCTTACCTTTAGATAATTTCCTGTCAGGGATTCGGTCCAGTTTTCGCCGGTGCGATTTAGGGTTAGTGCGCTATGGCGCCTTCCGGATTGGGAGGCGCGGAACTCAACGGCTTTCTTGACGCTTAGGGCGCGAAGATCCCTTGCGCGCGCGCGGATTTCGGCCGGAGCTACCTGATGCGGCAGAGCGGCGGCGGCGGTGCCTGGGCGCGGCGAAAATGAGAATACGTGCAGGTAAGCGAACGGCAGGCGCTCGATGAAGGCGGCGGTGTCCGCGAAATCTCCCTTAGTTTCATCGGGGAAACCTGCTATCACGTCTGCGCCAATAGCGGCATCGGGCAGGAATTCGCGGATCAAGTCGATCCGGCGCTCGTAGTGTTCGGCACGATACCAGCGGTGCATGGCGCTGAGGATGCGATTCGACGCGGATTGCAGCGGCATGTGCAGATGCTGGGCGATGCGCGGCTCGCGGGCTATGAATTTCAGAAGGTCCTCGGTGACGTCCATGGGCTCGATGGAGCTGAGGCGCAAGCGCTCAAGCGGCGTCTCCGCGAGGATGCGGCGCAGAACGGATTCGAGCGAGATTCGCGGCGCGAGGTCGCGTCCGTAACTGCCTAGATTGATGCCGCTTAGCACGATTTCGCGAGCCCCGCCGTCAATCAACGACCGGACTTCTTCGACTACCCGATCGGGCGCGAGGCTGCGGCTATTGCCACGCACAAACGGGATCACGCAATAGGCGCAGCGGTGATTGCAGCCGTCCTGGATCTTGAGCGTTGGCCGCGTGTGTTCACCATCTTCAGCGGATGCAGGTCCAGTCAGCACAGCAGATTGCGCGAAGATGTCAGAAGTAAGGATCTTAGCGGGGCCGCGAGCGAGTGACATCTCACCGGCCGCCAGCGCCTCGATCGGAATTATGCCGGACGTTTCGGTGCCCGCCGGATGCGGCGGATGAAGCTCGCGGCTGAGAAGTTCGGAGATCTCGGCGAGGTGCGAATTACCGACGATCCATTGCACACCGGCAAGTTCCGCCAAATCTTCGGGAGCGCGCTGGGCGTAACAGCCTGAAACCAGAATGCGGGCGCTCGGATTCGAAGCGTGGACGTGTCGAATGGCTTCGCGCGCTTGCGCATCCGCGGCGGCAGTAACCGTACAGGTATTCAGCACCACGATTGCGGCATCGCTATGCTCGCGCACGCGTGCGAAACCGCCGGCGCGAAGCGCCCGCTCGATCGCGGCAGCGTCGGCTTGCGTGGCGCGACATCCGAAATTCTCTATGGAGAAGGTCGTCAACAGTTGTTCTTGTGCCTATCGTTGCTTCTCAGTAATGGATATCCAGAATATCAGAACGAGCAATCGAAAAATGTATTTGCGACAGCGCGAACTTTTGCGCGGCGCAGTTGCGCGCCTGCGCTGGATATCTAGCCACGCGCGCAACTCGTCTCAATTTGGGAAAATTGGGAAGCGAACTTCCACGGAAACCCATCGCGTTTCCTAATCGCTTCACTATACCGGCATTAAGGTACCGTAAGTACCTGAAAAATCGGCGCTTGCAAACGCCCGGTTTTGGTACGGTACTTGCGGTGCTCTAGTACGTGCATGCAATCATAACATCACTCACTGCTCTACCCGAGACTCACACACTAGTGCTAGTTGGCGCCGGATTGATCGTAATTTCGCTCTTCCTGCGACGGATTCTATCGACGAGCGCGCCTTCGACCAGCGCGAGCGCGAAGTCCGGCGACGCTGCGAATCAAGTCTCCCGGAAATAGCCGGCCCTCGCGGCGAAATCCCGCCAAAGAGAATCACGCGAGCTTTTGCTTGCGATTCCGAGCAAGGCCCTATTTTGACCATTTTTCGCGCAAATCCGCGCAAATAGAGCGCGATTTTGCACGAATTTCGAGGTGTCCGCTTTTGGTGCCATCGTGCTCGGCGAGATAATTTAGCGCTTCTTCGCTGCTTCTGAAATTTCCTACCGCGATTTTCTTTCCCGGAACGTGATCAAAGACGTGACTGACGAATTCCGTAAGCTGCTGCTTTACTGCCTCGCCTAGTAGAGCCGGCTCGCCGGGGATTGTGGCGAGGACATTGTGATCTTTCTGTCCATCTTCGAACTGCTCCATGAGCGCTACGGGCTCGCATTCTACGATTTCGCCGGTGTGCAGAGGGCGACGCGTTAGAATGAAGCAGTCCACGTTGCAAGCGTCCTCGGCGGTCGTATCGAGAACGAAGCCGTAGGGAAATGGATAGGGGCGCGAGACTTGGGCTTTGCGCTTGAATTGCAGAGTTTTTTCGTTGTGGTAGTGCTTCGTACGCGAGCCGGCTTCGTTTTGGATGAAGACCATCACTTGCTAGTTAACGAGAGGACGCGCGATCAAAAGCGGGGCCGAACGGCGGGAGGGTCTGAAGACCCTCCCCTACGAAAGAGAGCCGCTTGCCCTAGGAACCCGGCTGCGGGGCTTCCATCTTCTTTTGCTTGATGGCCTTGACCTTTTCCACCAGATCGTCGGCGGTCTTGACATCTTCGTCTCTGGCCTTCGGATCGGTCTCCATGTCGGCCTTTTGGCGATAGAGCAGGTTCAGGTAAGCCATGGCGTCGTCATAATCGGGCTTGATCTGGATAGCCTTCTGCAGATTCTGAATTCCTTCATCCACAGTCGCGCCTTGCTTGGCTCGAAAATCGGTGGCCAGGGCGGCAGGCATGGCATCGGTATCTTTCACGGGTTTCTTGCCCTTGTTGTTGTAATCCGCGCGCATGTCTTTATTGGCGCGATAGGCTAGCGACCAGTCGATCACGCCGATCCAGTAGTAGGACTCGGGATCATCGGGTTTAATCTGAATGTGCTTGAGATGGTATTCCTTGGACTCCTCAAACTTCTTGGCATCGAACGGCGTGCCACCCATGTTGTAAAGAATCGCGCCGATGCCATCGATCGCGGAGAGGTTGTTGGGGTCGGTGGCCAACACCTCTTTGTACTCGCTGATGGCCTGCTCGCCCATGCGCACGTTTTCTTCGGAAGGGGCGCCGGGAATATATTGCGCGGAGTAGGCGGTGGCCAGGTAGAGGCGCGCGTTCGTGAGGCCTGGATCCAGGGCCTTCGACTGCTTGAAGTCTTCGATGGCGGCGTCGTACTGCCCGCCCTTATAGGCTTGCACGCCCTTGTTCAACAGGTCGCGGGCCTTGAGCTTGTCACAGCCCGGCACCACGGCCACGCACGCAAGAAGCACGATGAGCAGGAAGTGACTGCGAGGCTTGCGCTCCATTCCAGTATCTCCTTGGTTGTTCTCGGCCGGAATCTAGATGCCCCCGTTCCGGCGAGCGGCCTGACTGCTTCGGTCAGGCCGGGGCGTTGCGTGTGGACCGTCGTAGGACGAAAGGAAACGTTAAGCTACTGACCGGCTTCGACTTTGGCGGTGATGAGGCCGACTTTGTCGATGCCGTTGGCGCGCATGATGTCGATGGCGCGGGCCACTTCTGCGAAGTCCACGTTATCGTCGCCCTTGACGAAGGCCACCTTTTCCGCACGCTGCTTGAAAATATCCTCGAGACGCGGGCCGAGCTGATCCCAGGTGGTTTCATCCTGATTGATCAGGACCTTGCCATTCGCGCCGACCACCACAACGATAGTCTTGGCGAGCAGCGCCGGGTCTTGCTTCGCGTCGGGAGGCGACGGCTGCGGGACGAGGGCGTCGAGACCATGCGGCGTCGTGGGCGTGATCACCATGAAAATAATGATCAGCACCAGCAAAATATCAATCAACGGCACGACGTTCATTTCCGAGACAGCACCGCTGCGCGGGCCAACTGCCATTCCCATGATCGAACTCCTTGAGTAAACGCTAGACGCTATTGGCCGGGAGGTGGAGGAGGAGCCTTCCGGGTTGTCTCGAGCTTCTCGGTGAGCAAGCCGAGATTATCGACACCCGCGGAGCGGACCTCGTCTACGGCCTTGACCACGGTGCCATATTTCGCGCGGGCATCGCTCTTGACGAAAACGGTCTTGTCGAGGCGATTCGAAAGCAGATCTTTCACTTTGCCCGTGATGTCATCGAGGCTGACCTGCGTGGTGCCGAGGAAATAGCGGCCGTCGCGGGTCACGGCGATCAATATCGCGTCGTCGCGGTCCGCCGCCTGCATCTCTTCCGGATTCTCCACCTTGGCCATATCCACCGTAAAACCGTGCTGCAACATGGGCGTGACCACCATGAAGATGATCAACAACACCAGCATGATGTCCGCCATGGGAATCACGTTCGGCTCCGCCATTATCGGAGGTGCTTTTGGCTTGTATCCCATGGCTTACTTCTTTACGCCCCGGCGCGTGATGAAGTAGTTGATCAGCTCCATGGAGGAGTTGTCCATCTCGACGTCGAAGGCTTCCACTTTATTGGTGAAATAGTTGTAGGTCCAGACCGCGGGCACGGCCACGAGCAAGCCGAGAGCGGTGGTGACCAGGGCTTCGGAAATACCGCCGGCGACGGCTGATAGACCGGTCGCCTTGCTGTTCGCGATGCCCTTAAACGCGTTGATGATGCCGACTACGGTGCCGAAGAGGCCGACGAAAGGAGCCGTCGAGCCGATGGTGGCGAGACCGGAAAGGCCGCGCTTCATTTCGGCATGGACGATGGCGACCGAGCGCTCGAGACCGCGTCGAGCCGCTTCGATCACTTCCTCATCGCTCACCTGCGCGGAGGCCGCCTGGAATTCGGAGAGCCCGGTGGCGACGACCTTGGCGATGTGGCTCTTCTTGTTGCGCTCGGCGATCGAGATGGCTTCGTCGAGCTTGTTGTCCTTGAGCGCGCCCGCGACTTGCTGTACGAATACGCGCGACTGCTTGCGGGCGGCGCTGAACATGAGCGCTCGGTCAATCATGATACCGACCGACCAGGCGGACATGACGAAGAGCAGAACCACGACGCTCTTTGCCGGGATGCCCATGTTGTGCCACATGGTGACGAGATCCCAGCCGACGTCGCCGTTGGCCCCGCCTTGCTGCAACAACAGAAAGCTGGCCCATAGACTATTCACGAACATAAGATTTACCCCTCCTCGATTTCGTTCGGAGTCAGATTTCGCCAGCTAAGTTCTGCCGGCTTCCCATGCCCTGCCATGCTCTGCTTGCCCTGTCACGGACCCCGGCAAGCCGGAGCCGTACCGCCGGTCCTAACCGCTGAGAGTAAAGACCACGGAAATCGTTGTGTCCACTTCCACCGGCTCGCCGTTCAGCAGCGTCGGCTGATATTTCCACTGGTGAACGGCATCCATTGCCGAGCGCATCAGCAGGGCGGGACCGGAGATATATTGGAGTTCCTGAACGGAACCGTCCTTGGCGATGATCGCGTGCAGGATCACCGTGCCCTGGACGTGGGCCGTCTTGGCAATCTGCGGATACATCGGCTGGATCTGGCGAACCATCTTGGCCGCCTGGACGTTGCCGCCGATGCGGACGCGCTGTTGCGACGGCTTCGGTGGAGGC
>Ga0209772_10000100_pt1 | contig 19833 bp, 17 predicted proteins | sample BogFormECP03_OM1_FD_188235 | JGI IMG/M metagenome (GOLD analysis project Ga0209772, IMG submission 188235) | Bog forest soil microbial communities from Calvert Island, British Columbia, Canada - ECP03_OM1 (SPAdes) (version 2) | ecosystem: Environmental > Aquatic > Freshwater > Wetlands > Bog ... | reverse complement strand
GCCGATGGCTTTAAAGCTGCTTCCCCCCAAACCCTGGTTCTTCGCGAACTGTCGCAGCACGCTTGCGATCTCGTCGCCAGTCTCAAAGATTAGGACGAAAACTTTCGGTTCATCATCAATTTGTTTCCACCTCATGTGGGCTCCCTTTCCTAAGGCCCTCTCTGACCTGTAGAAAGCAAGAAATAGCTTCGAAGCTTCTACTTCAAGGCTGGATCAATCAGCGTCAGGTCAGTTGCTGGATCGATCCGCTTTTGCATCGTTATTGGATCGACCGTCACCATCACTTCCAGCGTCGGGGATACATACGCATCAAGAACATGGCCAGCGCGTGTTGTTCCGTCCTTTCCGCCCACTATCATGTGCGTATGGACCACAGGCTTCCCTTGAAAGAGCGCGATATCACCGCTCATCCCAATCACTTCATGCTGACCGACGATCGGAATCTTTTTGTACATTTTGCGTTGGGGGTCGAACCACCCCAGGGTTGCTCCATTCAATGCTCCGATAGCGGTGAAATGAGCACTCGTAACTTGATACTTCTCCGCAAACTCCAGCAGTCCTGAAAACGCCTCGTCTCCCTGGTAGAAGATGACCGCATATCGCTTCGCAGGTTCTCCTGGGTTCAGCAATTGAACCTGCATCTTGGGAGCTTTACCCGTCGGAACGGCTTCCAACGGCGAGACATATCCGCTTGCCGTGTCTTGTGAATACCCGATCGTGCTTGTGAACCCCACCAACATCAGAATGCAAAGAGTTCGTTTCATTCTTTCCTACCTCCTAGTCGCAGGCAAAAACGGAATGCACGCCGATTTCCAATACACCGCGAAGTAATGTATCTCGTATTTTCAGCGAGATAAGTTGGCCCGGGTCGGGGATGCGTCAGGAAAACTCGGATAGGTGTCCTGCGGCTGACGCAACGTCCACATGTCGACGGGTTTCGGATTTCAACCGTCCTCCTCCCGAGTGCCCAGCCTCGACAGGAGGTGTACTACATAGCGAAAACTCGTCGACAACTCGCTCTTTGTTGTGGATTCATCGCATATCCGCTTAGTTCGCAGGGTCGCCTGGACCCAATCGACATGAGCAGTTGTTTGACGGAAGGCGTTCTCGCCGAGTGGCAACGGACTTGCTTCTATTCAGGCGTGATCGACGTTGCATCGGGGTTTGCTATTGCACTCGGAACTGGGTGAGCGACGGTCGCTCGAGGAGGACTATGAGAGTCGATGTCCGGCCGTATGGTGTCACTGCGGCAATGGCTGCCATTCTGTTGATCTGTTCGGCGTCGAGGCTGGTGGCCCAGGACGCGCATTTTCATAACGCGCCTGTCTCCAGTTCTCAACTGAAGAACCCTTTCGCAGGACAGAAGGCTGCAGCCACGGCCGGCTCAAGACTGTACGCAATGAATTGCGGCTCCTGCCACGGAATTGGTGGACGCGGGACCGGGAACATCCCCGCGCTATCCGTTGGGCCTACACAATCAGCATCGGAAGGGGAGGTCTTTTGGTTCATCACCACCGGAGCCGTCGATAACGGCATGCCAGCTTGGGGGAGCCTGTCCGAGCAGAAACGATGGCGGATTGTCACTTACTTGAGGTCACTCAAGAATTCCCCGAGCGCAAAAACAAACGGTCCCGCGCCTGTCGACCTGAAACCAGTCAAGACGAATGCGCCTCCTCCGCCGGAGCCCTTTACAGATTTTCGCTTTGAGGAGCCTGGGAAGGTCCGCAAGATCACTGTGCAAGATCTTCCGGCGCCGTATGTTACCGGTTCCGCCGCCAATGGACCTCAGGTGGTTGCCCGGCCGCACGACGCATGGCCGAAGGCTCCAGCCGGCTTTAGCGTGCAGCAATATGCCAGGGGACTCGATAATCCGCGACTGATCCGCACTGCCCCCAACGGGGACATTTTCCTGGCGGAAAGCAGCAGCGGCAAAATCCGAGTGTTCCGCGGGATCACCGCTGACGGTAAGCCAGAACAGGTTGAACTTTTCGCCACGGCTCTTAACAAGCCCTATGGCATTGCGTTCTACCCTCCCGGAGATAACCCCCAATGGGTGTACGTAGGCAACACGGACGCAGTCGTCAGGTTTCCGTATCGAGATGGAGACTTAAAAGCAAGCGCGCCAGCGCAGCACATTGTCGACCTTCCTCATGGCAACGGGCACTGGACTCGCGACGTGCGCTTCACATCTGACGGCAAGAAGATGTTCGTCGCTGTCGGCTCCGCGTCGAATGTCGACGACCCCGATACCACGCCAGATGAAGAGAACCGAGCCGACATCCTAGAGTTCAATCCTGATGGCTCCGGGATGCGAGTGTACGCATCTGGGATCCGCAATGCCGGCGGCGGGCTGGCAATCAATCCCACCACGGGAGAATTGTGGTGCTCGGTGAACGAACGGGATGGCCTGGGCGACAATCTCGTGCCCGATTACATCACGCACGTTGAAGAAGGTGGTTTCTATGGGTGGCCGTGGTGGTACATCGGCAGCCATCAGGATCCGCGTCACCAAGGTAAGCATCCGGAGTTGAGAGATAAGGTCACAGTTCCCGACGTGCTCTTGCAACCTCACAATGCCTCGCTCGAGATGACGTTTTATCAAGGCACGCAATTTCCGGCTGAATATCGGGGAGATATTTTCGCGTCCGAGCATGGTTCATGGAACCGATCGGTGCGCAGCGGATATGAATTGATTCGTGTACCTCTGCATCAGACCAGCCGGGCCAGCGGCGAATATGAAGATTTTGTGACCGGATTTGTAGTCGACAACGGACACGTGTGGGGAAGGCCGGTCGGGGTTACTGAAGCTCACGACGGATCATTGCTGGTAAGCGATGACGGTTCGAATTCAATCTGGCGTATCAGCTACACCGGCGCCGATAAGGTTTCTGATCGGCGATAACCCAGGGGCTCTAGCAGATTCGTTAGAACTGGGAACCAAATAGACGGAAAGGAAAAAGGACAAATGTTAAAGGAAGCTACATCTCAAACGAAGGAAGAACGGCAGGTAATGCACGAAACACCAACTGACCTGAACCGTGAAGGCGTAGCCGAGATCGCGGCCGAACTGCGTCGACTGCTGGCCGACGCATTCGCACTGTACTTGAAGACTAAGAATTTCCATTGGCACATGACCGGACGGCACTTCCGCGATTATCACCTTCTACTCGACGAACACGCTGAACAGATCTTCGCCATGACAGATGATATTGCGGAACGGGCGCGCAAAATTGGCGAGACCACGTTGCGGTCGATCGGCGACATCTCTCGGCACCAGCGCTTGACGGACAACGACGACGAAGGCATTGCCGCGTTGGGAATGCTGGCAGAGCTTAATGCCGACAATCGGGCACTCACACGCTACTTCCGCTCCGCTCACGAACTTTGCGAGAAGTACGAGGACGTGGCGACCGCCAGTCTGATCGAGGTATGGATCGACCAAACCGAGCGCCGCACGTGGTTCCTGTCGGAAGTCGCGCGAGATCTCTGAGACGTAGTGTTTCAAACTCTGATAGGAGCAGCATGAGTATCACCTTGATGAAATCGTTGCGCTTTACTGAGTTTGGACCGCCGTCGGTCTTGCGAATCGAGGCAGTCGCGATTCCAGAGCCGGGCGAGAAGGAAACACTGGTTCGCGTGAAGGCGGCTGCGATCAACCCCAGCGACATTGGAGATGTCGCAGGACGATTCAAGAAAACCACTCTGCCACGGACGCCAGGCCGGGACTTTGCGGGCATCGTTGTAAAGGGGAATCATCCCGAAGGCACTGAAGTATGGGGCAGTTCACCGACGCTCGGTATCGTCCATGACGGTTCTCACGCCGAATATGTCGTTGTTCCTGCGGAGACGTTATCGCCTAAACCGAAGTCGTTAAGTATGGCGCAAGCGGCCGCGATCGGAGTTCCCTACATTACGGCGTGGGCGTCTTTAGTGAACGCAGCTCAAATTCAGGCCGGTGAAACCATTCTGATTGTTGGCGCCGCAGGAGCGGTGGGACAAGCAGCCACGCAGATTGCGAATTGGAAGAAGTCGCGTGTGATCGGCGCGGATATCACCTCCGATCCTATTCCCGGTACCGAGGCGGTCGTCAATACCAAGAGCGAAGACCTCCATCAGAGAGTTTTGGAACTAACCGCGGGAAGAGGCGTCAATGCTGTCTTTAATACGGTGGGCGGCGCATCGTTTGAGCCGGCGGTGCAGTCCCTCGCATTCGGAGGGCGACAGGTGGTTATCGCAAGCGCGGGAAATCTTCGCGTCAGTTTCAACCTCGTCGATTTCTATCACAATTTCTCGCGGCTTTTTGGAGTTGACAGCTATGGACTGACGCCGCAACAGATAGCGGAGATTGCCCGCGAACTCTATGCCGGTTTTGAAACGGGAGCTTTGAGACCGCCGCCAGTTGAGATTGTTCCGTTTGAGAAAGCTGTGGACGCATACCACCGCATGGCTGCGGGACAGGCGAAAGCGAAGCAGGTGCTCAGTTTCGACTGAACGGAATCGACAACTGGGAATCGCCAATGAAGATAACTGTCATAGCGGCTAGGGGGAGACTGGAAATGAAAGGACTGCTCACCTCATTCGTGGTAGGCCTGCTTGTGGGTGTCGCGTATGGGCTCATCCGGGTGAAGAGTCCTGCGCCGCCCATCGTTGCCCTACTCGGATTGTTGGGGATGGTTTTAGGCGAGCAAGCCGGGGTATGGCTTCTCACAAAAAAAGTCCAAGCGACAAATGTGTATTCAACTCACATTGTCAGTGAACGCAACGTGCCGACCTCGCAGTCTGTAGTTTCAATCGTGCATGGTAGGAGTCGCCAATGAATTTTCTTCAGCGAAATCTTTCAACCTCTTTTAGGGCTCTTACGGCGATCATATGTCTCATGTACTCAGAGGGCGCGATCAGGAACTTGACCAGTATTCGCGCCTCGGGCGCTCGGTCGTGGATTATCGCTTGTGCGCTCGCCTTAACGATGATGCCGCTTGCCTCCCATGGTCAGGATTGGCAGATGAGCGGCAATGATTTGACCAATGATCGCGATCAGCCCCATGAGACTTTGATCGACACGAGTAACGTGGCGACTCTTAAACCCGCCTGGACCTTCAAGACTCTAGGCAGTGTCTCGGCGACCCCGCTGGTCACCGGCGGCTATGTCTACTTCCCCGACTGGGGTGGTGGTTTACACAAGCTCAATGCACGTACCGGCCAGGTAGTCTGGTCGCACAAGGTGTCCGAATACACCGGTTGGAGCGACTCGGTATCGCGTACCACGCCGGTCTTGGCCGATGGTGTCCTGGTTGTCGGGCAGCAACCGCAAAGCTTCGGCGCCAAGCACGACAGCTCCTATCTGCTGGGCCTAGATCCCGAAACGGGCAATTTTCTGTGGAAGGTGATGCTGGATAAGCATCCCGCGACGATACAGTCGCAGTCGCCGGTCGTTCATAACGGCGTTATCTATATCGGCACCTCGTCAAATGAAGAACATTGGGCGCTCGACACAAAGTTCGACTGTTGCTCGTTCGTGGCAAGCATGGCGGCTGTCGAATTGAAGACCGGTAGGGTGATCTGGCAGACGCCGATGGTGCCGAAGGGATACACGGGCGGCGCTATCTGGAGCAGCACGCCCGCTATCGATCCTAAGCGCGGCGTGGTCTATATCACAACGGGCAACAACTACACCACGCCCAAGGAAGTTGCTGAGTGCCAGGAGAGCGGTAAACGCGACTGCCTGCCGATCGATGACCACATTGACTCTTTTGTGGCGCTCGATCTTAAAACGGGAGCCATCCGGTGGGCGACTCGTGTCGTGCCGTTCGACACCTGGAACGGCAACTGCTTCGTCAACGAGCCCGGGCTTGGCAGTTGCCCGGAGCCCCGCGGCGGCGATCTTGACTTTGGTCAAGGCGCCATGCTGTATACCGCAACGGTGAACGGCAAGGCGCGCGACATGCTTGCCGCCGGACAGAAGAGCGGGATGTTCTGGGGAATCGATCGCGACTCCGGCAAAGTGGTGTGGGGCACGCAGGTCGGTCCGGGCGGTCAGTCCGGCGGAACCGAATGGGGCTCCGCTACTGACGGCAAGCGCCTCTACGTCGCCATTAGCAACAGTGCTTTCCAGGATTGGCCGATGCAACCTTCCGGAATTATCGCCGCCGGCGGCATGTGGAGTGCTCTCGATCCGGCTACCGGCAAGATCCTTTGGCAGACTGCCGAGCCCACGGGAAGCTGGGCGTTCGGTCCGGTCTCGGTTGCCAATGGTGTCGTCTACGCCGGCGCGATGGATCCGAAGGGATACATGCGCGCGCTCGACGCGGCCACGGGCAAGATCTTGTGGTCCTTCGCGTCGGGCGGTTCAGTGGCTAGCGGTCCAGCAATCGCCGATGGCATGGTCTTCTGGGGATCGGGCTACGAGCATCTGAACTCCGCGACTGTGCACCAGTCGGTCGGCAACAACATTTTCTATGCGTTTGCGCTTTCGCCGGGTGCGGCAAAGAAGTGATCGAGGTTGACGTGAGCTACCGTCGATCGGGTTGACGGTCGGCGGAGTGGTCTGGGTTTTCGCCTTGGAGAAATAGTTGGGGGCCCCAGCTCAACCGTGCTTAGAGATTTGCGTATAAACAGCGCTGAACCACGATAGGTCAAGTGAGATCGTGCAAAGTCGGAAAAGGAGGTAACAATCCTATGGAATGGACGACTCCAGAGTTCGAAGAAGTGTCGCTCAACTGCGAAATCAACTCGTACGCAAACGCAGCGCTCTGAATTGTGGAATTGCTTCTCGGCGAAAGAGGGAGCTTTCAGTCGGCCAAGCACCGACTGCGGCTCCTGATGCCGCTCTTTCTGTTCCAGGCATTAAGCGGATTGTCCCCTGGATATCGTAGCCCCCATTTTCTGAGTCTCGAAGTTGCGACGATGTACCGAATCATGCAGAAAGCCCGTGGGGAAGTTATCTGACGGTTCCATCCCCAATTCAGCCGCTGCCAGCCACGCCCGCTATCTCTGGGAACGTCGGCTTTACCTATCCCCTGCACAGAACAATCCCGGCGAACGCAGCAGGAAATCATTCGAATCTTCACAGGGCGAAGTATCTCGAACTGCCTGTCGAAATGCGGACACACCTGTCAAGCGCAGGACAATCAGCCCAGCAATCTCAAATCTCTGGCTCGGGCCCTACTCTGGTTTTCCAGCACTTTCCAACAGTTTTGCTGAGGGTTTAAGTTGGCATGCCAAGTGCCCATACTCCACTCGGAATCTGCATCGATCGCGAATCGGATATTAACCTTTATTTGCATTCCTCGGAGGAAGATATGAAAGCGCATCTGCTGACTGCCGCCACCATTCTCGTTGTCTCCGCCGTTCTTATCGCACTCGCAACCAGCGCTCCGGCCGCGCCAACGCCCGCGGCGAGCGCGTCCGGCACTCCACTCGGACCGGTCGACACGTACTTCGTCACTCAAACCTCGCTGGGCACTCCGTTTCAGGTTGATGCCGGCCGGGTTGCCCTAGCCAAGGGTACAACCCAAGCTATCCGGAGCTATGCGGATTTGATGGTGAGTTCGCACATCACCGTGAATGACGCGCTGCTGGCAGTACTGAAAAACAAGGCACCGGTGCCGCCGCCAACCCTTCTGAAAGCCGCCTACGCCACGACGGTTTCGACCCTGCAGCATGAAAGTGGCTCGACGCTTGACGCCGATTACGTTCGGGGACAGGTCAATTACCAGAAGGCCAACGCCTCTCTCTATGAATATGAAATTGCCAATGGCACAGATCCTGACCTGAAGGCGTTTGCCCAGGAAACCCTGCCCAAGATTCAGGACCATTTGGCGCGTGCCCTAAAGCTGCAAGCGGCAGAGAAGTAAAGCGGGCTGACCAAAAAGGAACCGCGATGGAAAGGTAAAGGGGGCCTTATGAGTGAGGGATCGCATTCAAGTTCACGCCGCAATTTTCTGAAGTCAGGTCTCGTCCTGATTTCAACTGCGACGCTGGCAGGAGAAGCTCCCGCGCTGCTAGGGAATCCGCGTGCCGAGGAAACACATCGTTTTCTGAACGAATCCGAAAGGCGATTCCTGCTGGCGGCCGTGGATCGCCTGATTCCCCCAGACGAACGCTGGCCGGGCGCCGCGGAAGCGGGTGTCGTGAATTACGTCGACCTTCAAATGGCCGGAGCCTGGGGTCGTGGCGAGATGCTATATAGGCACGGTCCATTCCGCAAGGGCACGCCTATGCAAGGGTATCAACTCGAGTACACGCCCGCGGAACTTTTCCGCCGGTCCATTGGCGCGATTAATGCGCACTTTGCCTCTCTGGCAAAGTCGTTCGATCAGTTGCCTGCCGAAGAAAAAGACGCATATCTTTCGACTCTCGAAAAAGGAGATATCGATCTTGACGGCGTTCCGTCGAACATATTCTTCGATTTCCTGTTGCAGCACACGGTTGAAGGATTCTTCTCCGATCCGATCTATGGCGGAAACAAGAACAAAATCGCCTGGAAGATGATCGGATTCCCCGGTGCGTATGCGGATTACCACGATCTGATCGATAAGCATGGAGTTGAATTTCATCGAGAACCGTTGAGCATTGCCGATGGCCCGAGCGCACACTCGATGACCTCCAGCACGGGAGGGAAATAGGCCGATGCCGCAAAGGTTAAAAGAAGTTGACGTGGTCGTCATCGGAGTCGGGTTCGCCGGCTCCATTCTCGCCAAGGAACTCGCGGCCTCCGGTCTCAAGGTCGTTGGCCTCGAGCGAGGCCACGGCCGCCACAGCGTTCCGGACTTTCAGGCGCCAGCGATCCATGACGAACTGAAGTATTCGATCCGCAAGGGAATGATGCAGGACGTGACCCGCGAAGCGATGACTTTCCGCAACCACCACCGGGAGGTCGCTTTGCCGATGCGACAGTGGGAGGCGTTTCTGCCCGGCACGGGTCTGGGCGGGTGCGGAGTTCACTGGAACGGCCAGGCTTGGCGATACCACGAGGAGGAATTCATCTACAAGACCCACATCGAGCAGCGCTACGGGAAGAAGATCCTGGACCCGGATCTTCGAATTCAAGACTGGGGCGTCACCTACCAGGAACTGGAGCCGTACTACGACCGCTTTGAATATCTCCTGGGCGTTTGCGGCAAAGCCGGAAATTTGAACGGCAAGATCGAACCGGGTGGAAACCCTCTGGAAGCGCCCCGCTCCCGCGAGTATCCCAATCCTCCCATGAAGGAGCAATACTCCGGAGCCCTGTTTCGGAAGGCGGCGTTGGAACTGGGCTATCACCCGTTCCTCCAGCCATCCGCCAACATGACGCGCCCGTATACGAATCCCGAGGGAATGACTTTGAATCCCTGCGCCTATTGCGGCTTTTGCGAACGGTATGGTTGCGAACATTTCGCTAAGGCGAGTCCACAAACGGTGATCCTGCCGGTGCTCATGAAGAATCCCAATTTCGAGCTTCGCACCGAATCGCAAGTTCTCCGGATCAACCTGGACAGCACGGGGAAAAAGGCGACGGGCGTCAGCTACATGGACGCGCAAGGGCGAGAATTCGAGCAGCCGGCTGGCCTAGTGCTGTTGACTGCGTTTGCTTTGAACGACGTCCGCATGTTGCTGCTCTCCGGCATTGGCAAACCGTACAACCCCAAGACTGAAACGGGAGTGGTGGGGCGAAATTACGCCTATCAGACACAGAGTTACGTCCCGACGTTTCTCGGCGAGGACGTTCACTTGAATTCCTACATGGCTGGCGGGGCTAGTGGAACGGTCATTGACGATTTCAGCGTCGACAATTTCGACCACAGCTCCCTCGGATTTATTGGGGGATGCTACGTGCTGTGCGGCAGTACGAACGCCCGCCCGGTCGAATTCCATCCGACACCCCCCGGGACGCCGCGCTGGGGCAGGAAATGGAAGGACGCCGTGCGGCGGCACTACAACCACACTGCAATTTTCAATTTGTCGGGTACGTCCACCGCCATGCGGGGAAACTACCTGGACTTGGATCCGACCTACCGCGACGCGTGGGGATTGCCGCTTCTGAGAATAACGTTTGATTTTCCAGACAACGACCTTCGCATGAGTAGGTTCGTCACCCACAAAGCCAGTGAAATCGCCCGGCGCATGGGCGCGAAGACTGTGGTCGATTCCCCGAGAACTGGTCCATTCACGACAACGTCGTATCAGAGTACCCATAACACCGGAGGCGCGGTCATGGGAGCCGACCCTTCGACCAGTGTGGTGAATCGCTACTGCCAGAGCTGGGACGTGCCGAATGTGTTCGTGGTGGGAGCCTGCAACTATCCCCAAAATTCCAGCTACAACCCGACCGTCACTCTAGGCGCGCTGATCTACTGGACCGCGGACGCTTTGAAGACCCGTTACCTGAAACGACCCGGACCTCTGGTGTAAACCGATGATGAAGATTCACAGCACCGTGCGGACTACGTTTGTACTTGTCGTCGCGGGAATCGTTGTCCCGAGCTACCTGGCCGCGCAGACCTCGATCCCGACAAAACCGACCCCGAATAAATCGATCTCGAATAAATCACAGGTGGGAGCTCAGATTGTGGCACAGGGAACCACAAGAGGTGCGGTTGCCTGTGCTCGCTGTCACGGGTTTGATGGCGCTTCCGACGGAAGCGGCGCCTTCCCCAGGTTGGACGGACAGTCCGCGCAGTATCTGGCCGAACAATTGCGGCACTTTGCTTCCGGCCATCGCCAGAATGCACTCATGCAGCCTATCGCCAGAGGATTGAAGGACGACGAGATCGAGGCTGTCGCGCAATATTACGCGAGTCTTCATGCCGTCTCTTTTCCCTCACACCCGGTGCCGACGCAGCTTCGTGATCTGGGGAAGCAAGTCGCAGAAGTTGGCGATTTGAGTGTGCGCGTCCAGGCATGCGAGAGCTGCCACGGACCGAACGGCGAGGGAGAACCCATTGCCGGCGTGCCGTACCTAGGCGGGCAATACAGTCACTACATCGAAGTTCAGATTCAAATGTTTCGCCAGGGTTATCGGAAGAGCCAGCAGATGGTCGTCCCTGCTCATAACCTCAGCCAACAAGACATCATTGCCGTCGCGGACTATTTCGAACAAGCGTCTCGTCCAGCGGTGAAGTGAATCATCGGGAGAAAGCATGACGGAAGAAGAATTTCATTACACGTCAGCGAGCAAAGCGGAGAGCGTTGCGCCCGGCGCCGCCCGCACTGCGGCCATTGAAGCTCTCAAAGATGGTCCGCGCGGAGCCCTGATCATTGCAGCCAGCGCGGTAGGGCTGCTCCTCTTAGGTTGGCTGTTCTTTTATTTCGTGTTGTTCATGAGCAGGGGGCACGTTGGCTAGCCAGTTCAATAACGAAGGCGGGACCGGCCTCGTTCCGGAACGAGTCATCGTCAAGACGGAACGACGTTGGTTCCTCGCCATGGCTGCAATGCTCGGTGTGATGCTGGCGGTGATTGTCCTTACCGGCATCGGGCAGATGCTTCATCCCTTAAGCGACGTGGAAACAATCAACCCCGCTACTTTGCACCTGCAGGGGGAGTTTGTCGAAAGCAATCTTGGTTCCGCTGTCGAATCCGACGGGTCCATCACCGTTCGGATAATTGCCGAGCAATATATGTTTGTTCCGCAGTGCGCTGTCGTGCCTGCCTCGACGCCCATTCGTTTCCGGCTAACCAGCGCCGATGTGACCCATGGCTTCTTCGTACAGAGCACGAACACCAATGCCATGGTTGTCCCCGGCTATATCACGAATGTGAGGACAAGCTTTGAAAGCCCGGGTACGTACCAAATGCCGTGTGACGAATTTTGCGGTTTCGGTCATCACGCGATGGCAGCGCGAGTTGTAGTTGTGCCGAGAGATCAATTCAAGAACCTGCGGCCAGACGAAAGGATGAATTGTGGAACGCAGTAGAGTACTTTCGCTCGCCCACTTGTGGACCGCATTTCTTTGCTTCTTGCCCGCCATTGGACTGGGCTTCTGGCAAATGCTAATGCGCAGTCCGCTGCCGGTCCCCGTCGACGACCCGAACACTTACTACGCCTCCGTGACCGCACATGGGTCCATCATGGCCTACGTTTTCCCAACATTCTTCGCAATGGGATTCGGGTACGCCATTGCGGTCTCGGCGCTGGGAAGGCCGCTCCAGGGAGAAAAGTGGGCCTGGGTTGGTTACACCTTGTCTCTGATCGGCACTGTGATGGCTATCGTGCCGGTTGCCGCAGGCCGGGCGTCCGTGTTGTACACCTTTTATCCGCCTCTGTTAGGAAGCCCGTGGTACTACCTGGGTTTGGCGCTGGTCATCATCGGATCTTATTTTTGGATCGCGTTGATGCTCGTAAATTTCCGCGCCTGGAAACGAGAAAACCCGGGGAAACCGGTTCCACTTGCCATGTTTGCCATCACCGCGTGCGCCCTCCTGTGGGGATGGACCGCTCTTGGAGCTGTCAGCGAGGTCCTCTTCCAGATCCTGCCTGTAACATTCGGATGGCGCCACACCATCGATGCTGGACTGGCTCGGACGCTGTTTTCTGTGACGTTGCACGCGATTGTCTATTTCTGGCTCATTCCTGCCTACATCGCTTACTACACGTTAATGCCGCAAGCGGCCGGCGGACGCCTCTATAGCGACACGATGGGACGCATCACCTTTATATTGTTTTTGGTTTTTTCCATTCCCGTCGGCTTGCACCATCTTTTTATGGACCCCGAACATGGCGCGGGCTTCAAGTTCGTTCAGTCCGTGCTTACGTTCATGGTCGCCCTCCCCACTTTGCTTACGGTGTTCACGATCACGGCTTCTCTCGAAATAGCAGGGCGCGTACGCGGAGGTAGAGGCCTGTTCGGCTGGATCCGGGCGCTGCCCTGGGATGAACCTATGGTTCTCGCGGTCGGTCTTTCGCTGCTTCTGCTTGGACCGGGTGGATTCGGCGGACTGATCAACATGAGTTACGCAATGAACGCGATGATTCATAACACCTCTTGGGTTACCGCCCACTTCCACCTTATTTTTGGAGGGGCCGTGGTCATCGTCTACTTCGCGATCGCCTACGAACTCTGGCCCAGGTTGACTGGACGGCCGCTGGTCTCAAAGCGTCTTGCGGACATCCAGTTGTGGCTTTGGTTCTGGGGCATCCTGATCACGACGGTACCTTGGCACATCGCGGGTCTCATGGGCCAACCTCGACGCTACGCGATATTCGACTACTCGGATCCCCTTGTTGCGAAGACAGCAGTCCTGGTTATCGTGTCGGTGATCGGTGGCTGCATTGTGCTCATCTCGGTTGTCTTATTTTTTTACGTCCTGGTTCGATCGAGCTTCGCTCCCGTGGCGGAATCCATGCCTCCCATCCGCTACGCGTTGTCGGTGAATCCTCCGGCCACAGTGCCTTCGCTCCTCAACGGTTTTGGACTTTGGAACGTAATCCTGCTGGCGCTCGTGCTGATTGCTTACGGCTATCCCATCGGCCAATTCTTTTTTCTCCACAATCAAGATGCGCCCGCGTATTCCTTGACCCGGGGGATCACGAAATGAGCTGGAAGAACGGGCCTCGTCTGCACAATCCGTGGGGTTTTATCGTGGTCGCTGCTGTTTCGGCAACGGTAGTGGTTGCGTTCGGATTGGGCTTCTTACTCTTGCCGCGCTATCAAGAGACCCGTGCCCCGTTTTCAACGAAAGATGCGGTCTACCACGCTCTCGGGTTTCATATCCATGGCAAGGCCTTCAATACCATCCAGCCTCCGGCGAAGATCCCGACTTACATTTCGTGGACTGAAACCACAATTCGGCAAGCGACTACAGGGGACCGGAAGAGCGGAGAGTTCATTGCAACGAATTGCACGGCATGCCACGGTGAAAAGGGACTAAGCACTCAGTCTTGGATTCCCAGTCTGGCAGGGCTCGACCCGCTCGTGCAGTTCAAACAACTCGATGATTTTCGCTCCGGGACGCGCCTGTCCGGTCCGATGTCCGCGATTTCGCAATCGCTCACGCCGCAACAGTACGCGGACGTGTCTGCGTACTTTGCGTCGCTGCCCGGGCTGCCGGAAAACGATGGCGAACGGACGCCGCGTCGAAACAGTAGTTATCGCAACCCCGATCCTGTACAAAGGCTCATTTATGCCGGTGACCCGAAGCGCGGCATCGCGGCATGTGCTTCTTGCCACGGCCCCGGCGGCTATCGGATCGGGGCGCCAGCCCTTGCTAAACAAAACGAACTGTATATCGAGCAGCAGTTGCAAGCATTTGCTCAGGGCACGCGCACTAACGACATGGACATGCCGATGCGAACGATCGCTGGCGCGCTGACCGAATTAGAGATCCAAGCGCTCGCGCGGGCATACGCAAACGAGAGCGCCAACGGACCGTAAAGAAGAACGTCCGGAGAAACGCGGCTTTACGATTTAAGAAGGGGGAGATACTCCGATGGGAAAATTGATTGGCTGCTTGCTCGCAGCTTCCTTCTTGCTGTTCTCTGCGTCGACGAAGTCCGGCAACACTCCGGTCGGCGCTGAACTCGTCCCCGCTGGCACGCCCTACAGTCCGGGAATCCTGGCTGGGGACACCCTGTACGTCTCTGGTCTGCAAGGGACGGATCCGAAAACCCACGCATTGCCAACCGATTTCGGCCAAGAGGTCAGAAACTGTTTGGAAAATATCGGGCGCGTTCTGAACGACGCGCACATGAACTACTCCGACGTCGTTTCAGTTCAGATCTATCTCGGCGATATTTCGCAGTTCCAGGAAGTGAACACTCTCTACAAGGAGTACTTCAAGAGTCCACTGCCCTCTCGAACAACCGTGCAGGTCGCCAAGCTATCTCTGGGTGCTCACATCGAGATCTCGGCTATCGCGCACAAATAATGTTGAGCATTAAGAGGCAAAATGGAGACAAAAACAGGGAGCTTCGCTAAGATTTGGTTTTGCATAGGCCTCGTGGTCGCCTTTGGAAGCATCTGCGGGGCGCAGGCGCTGGGCGGCGGTGCGAAATTCGTTGTCGATCCCAATTGGCCAAAAGCGTTGCCTGAAAAATGGGTAATCGGACAAGTGAGCGGCGTGTGCGTGGATGCGCAGGATCACGTCTTCATTGTTAATCGCAATGACATGACAGACAAGGAAGCGGAAGTTGCACAACAGGCGCCACCTTACATTGAATTCGATCCTGACGGCAGTGTAGTGAATAGCTTCGGTGACTGGAAAGTCGTTCCAAATATCACCCACGGCTGCACCATTGACTATCAGAACAATTTTTGGACTGCAGGCAATGGCGATGGAATCATCCAGAAATACAGTCACGACGGAAAACTACTGATGCAGATCGGGGAAAGAGGCGTCGTCGACACTTCCGACGGCACTCTCACGGGTCGCGCGCTGAATTCGAGTCACACGAAGTTCTACATGCCTTCCGACATAGCGGTAGACCCCGTCAATGGCGACATCTACGTAGCTGACGGTTACGGCAATAGCCGGATAGTCGTTTTCGATCTGGCCGGGAAGTTCCTTCGTCAGTGGGGGCACCAGGGGACAAAAGAAGAGGCCGACGCGGGTGTCGGTGGTGCATTCATGCGGGTCGTGCATTGTGTGGTCATCGGAAACGACGGTCTAGTCTACGTCTGTGACCGGCAGAGCGACCGGATCCAAGTGTTCGATAAGATGGGGAACTTCAAAAATAGTATCTGGATCAAGAGAGGAAACAGCCTTCCCGATAATTGGGGAACAACATGGTGGATCGGCTTTTCTCCTGACCGCGAGCAGAAATACATGTACGTGGATGACGGGGGCGATGAGCAGGTCGAAATTCTCGACCATGCTAGCGGAAAAGTAGTCTCAAGCTTCGGGCGGCCTGGTCACCAGATCGGTGAATTTACCCACGGCCACACACTGGCAGTCGATTCCAAAGGCAATATCTATGTGGCCGAGACCGATTGGGGCCGCAGAGTCCAAAAATTTGAGCCAGTGAAATAATGCTCCGTGAGCGCCTCCAATGACGGTCACTGTGGGAGCGGCTGCGGTCGTCATTCAGATCCCTCGATTTTGGTGAGTAGGGTGAAAGCAAAACGCGCGCCACGGGGAGAATTGTTGGCAGCCCACAAGCGCCCACCATGCGATTCAACGATGGAGCGGCTGATCCGTAGTCCCATGCCGGTGCCGTGAATCTTGGTCGTGAAGAAGGCATCAAAAATCTGCTCTGCCTTCTCTGGCGGCAGACCCATGCCCGTATCGCTGACCGAGATCAGAACTTGACCATTCTCGGTGCGCCGCGACTGGATGGTGATCTCGCGCGTCCCACTCACGTTTTTCATCGCGTCGATGCTGTTCATCATGAGGTTCATCAGCACTTGTTGCAGTTGCATGCGGTCTCCCATGACACGGGGAAGATCTTCCGCAAGCTCCGTCCGGACGGATATGGAATACTCCGTTGCCTCGCCCCGCAGGAGAACGATCATCTCTTGAATGACTTCGTTTACATCCACTAATTCTTGTTGCGGAGTCCCCTTCTCGAAGAGCAGGCGCACCCGGCTGATGATGTCGGCTGCGCGCGTCGCATCTTTGATGACTCTCGAGGCTGCTTCGCGCGCCTCTGCCAGATCGGGCTGATCGCGGCCAAGCCATCGCAAGCAAGTATTGGCGTCAGTGACCGCCGCCGCAATCGGCTGCTTGATTTCGTGCGCCAGTGACGCCGTCAGCTCTCCCATGGTGGTGACGCGGCTGACGTGTGTAAGATCGGCCTTCGCCTGGCGCAACGCTTCTTCAGCCCGCGTGCGTTCAGTGAGGTCGCGCACGGCACCAGAGACAAGTGTGCCCTCTTCCGTCTCCAGTGGACTGAGACTGATCTCTACAGGAAACTCCGTTCCGTCCTTCCGCCGTCCGTAGAGCTGCAGGCCTTCACCCATCGGCCGCACCCGCGGCTGTGCGAAGAACTCGCTGCGGTGTTGGGGGTGCCGGTCGCGAAATCGTTCTGGCACGAGAACCTCAACCTCTTGCCCCAGAAGGTCGTCCCTCTGATAACCAAAAAGCTTCTCGACTTGGGCATTAACCAGCACAATCTTGCCGTGCCGATTCATGACGATCATTGCATCCGGAGCGGATTCCAAAAGCCCGCGGAATTTCCGCTCGGCTTGCTTGCGCTCGGTGACGTCAGTCAAAGCACCCATAAATTCCAGGTCGCCCGAGGAAGTCTCCGACTTGCGAAACAAAACATAAAGATGCTTCACCGAACCATCCGGCATCTGCAACCGATGCTCGAGATCAAACTTTTCCCTTGCCCCGATCGCGCGGTCGATAGTCTGCTGCACGAAGTCTCTGTCGTCAGGATGAATTCTCTGGAATATTAGCTGCAACGTGGGCTTGACCGTCCGCTCGTACCCAAAGATCTTGAAGGTTTCCTCCGACCAGTAGATTTCTCCACTCGGAACGTTCCACCCGAAGCTGCCGGTGTGGCTAATGTTCTGCCCTTGAGCGAGGAAAGCTTCGCTGCGTTGCAACTCAGAATAGAGATCGGCGTTCTCTGAAATTTGCGCTTCCAATTTCGCGTTAATCGAAGCCAGTTGCTGCGAACGCTGCTGGATGCTACGGACGCGCAGCCGGTAGATGCACCAGAGCAATGCCAGAAGAGCGGCCAGAGAGCTCGCACGAAACCACCAGGTCTGGAACCAGGCGGCGGCCACGCTGAAGGCCAGAGTTGCGCCTTCCTCGTTCCAGACGCCGTCGTTGTTGCTCGCGATCACGCGAAAGCGGTAATTTGCCGGAGGAAGATTCGAGTAGAATGCCTGCCGGCGTGTTCCAGGATCCTGCCATTCCGAGTCGTGGCCTTCCAGTTTGTAGCGAAAACGCACTTTCTGAGGAGCCACGAAGCTCAGCGCCGTATAGTCAATTTCGAGATCACGAATCAGGGCTGGAAGACGAAGAGCTTCCCGCGGCGCATAGCTTTTGTGGTCGGCAATAATCTCTTCAACGTGCACGGGCGGCAGTATCGGATTGCGGTCCAGGTGATCTGGGTCGATCATCTGGACGACGTTTTGATTGGCGAACCACAATCGTCCGTCCGGAGACTGGGACGCGTTCGGCCGGAACGGAGTAGACATAGGTTGGGCGCCGTCAAACACGTCAAAGACTCTTGTGTTCACCGTCGCATCGGGCGATTTCCACCATCGCTGCAGCTCCGCATTTGGGATCGCAATAAGTCCGCACGCCGCGTACAGCCAAAGGGTAGCTTTCCTGTCAGAGATGAGGGCGTAAATGAGGTCACAAGGAAGGCCATTCCGCACAGTCAGACTTTGCACTCTCCCGTTTTGCCATCCGACAAGCCCCGACGCCGTCGCTGCCAACACCGACGCGTCGGAATTCACAATGAGGCCGTGGACTGGGCCATCATGAGGGCTGCGATTCAGAGAGATGAATTCCATTTGGCCATTTCGGTATCGGGCTAAGCCACCAGTCGCCAAGCCCAGCCAGACACCACCGTGCGGATCAGCAGCAAGCGTGTTTGCGAGTGGCAGTTGAGGGGAAGAGATCTCTTCACGGATTCCAAGACCCTGAATGCGAAGCAGCCGATTCCTGTTTTCGGCGGAGTGGCCGCTGGTCGCGGCCCAGATGCTGCCATCGACATCTTCGGCCATTGCGCGAACGGTGCCTAATGGACTGCCATCACGCGTATGAATCTTTGTAAACTTTCCCCGCTCATAAACCGACAATTCTTCGTCGGTGCCGACCCAGAGCCGACCGTCTCGGTCCTCCAGCAACGATGTCATCTCTCGCCCTGGTAAACCGTTCCGTGGCTGAATGGAAGTGACCTTGCCCGACCGGAGAATATCCAAACTATAATTTCCTATCCACACAGTACCGTCCCGAGAAGCTAGAACGGAATCGACCTGATCCGAGCTCAGCCCTTGCCGTGTGGAAAAACTTACCACGCGAATGTCATGGAGGTTATCGATCCCTCTGGATGTCGCAATCCAGATATTCCCCTCGCGATCCTGGAAGATGTTGCTCACGGCATCACCCGATAAGCCATCCGAGCCGCGAAAGTGATCTACCTTGTTTCCTCGAATGCGGTAGATACCTTCGTTTAGCGTTCCGACCCAGAGAGACCTGTCTCGGTCTACCAGCAACGCTGTGACCTCGATCGAACTGCCATCGAACTCCGGAGTGATGAACGGTCTCCACGTTCGATGCGCGAGTTGCTGTAGCCCGCCGCCCTTTCCGGCGTGCACCAGCCCGACCCAGACAGATCCATCTGGTCCCCCGGCCAGGGCTACCACTCCGTTGAAATTCTCCGTTGGGTTTAGCGCGGCTGGGACGTACGTGTCGACGGAACTTGTTGGCCAACGGGAAACCATGGCGCCACCGGCCAGCCAGACATTGCCGAGGGTATCGTTCGCCAGCGTCACCGCAAAAGGAAGCGCAAGTCCATCGTCTCTCCCATAGCATCGCACTCCTGCGTCTGTGACCTTACAAAGAGGACCCTTCGTATCAGACAAATTCGCCTGCGCAATCCAGATTGTGCCTGCGCGGTCTTCAAGGATCGACATAATACTTCCGGTCGCGTCCCTATAGTTTGTTAGATTTCCATTCCGCCAACGCGCCAGGCCCGCGCTGGTTCCAATCCACAGACTTCCATCCCGCGCTCCGAGCAGAGAATTGATGCGGGATGACGGCAATTCACTCCCTTCCGGCGGTCTCCATGAGACGAACCGGACGCCGTCAAATCGCATCAATCCGGCTTGCGTTCCAATCCAAAGATATCCGTCGGTGGTTTGGGCCATCACGTTGGGCGCCCCGGCAAAAATTCCATCCTCTATACGCCATGCGGTGTGCCCATACTGAGAGATCTGCCTGCTGGTATCGAGTGC
>Ga0209772_10000096_pt1 | contig 20079 bp, 17 predicted proteins | sample BogFormECP03_OM1_FD_188235 | JGI IMG/M metagenome (GOLD analysis project Ga0209772, IMG submission 188235) | Bog forest soil microbial communities from Calvert Island, British Columbia, Canada - ECP03_OM1 (SPAdes) (version 2) | ecosystem: Environmental > Aquatic > Freshwater > Wetlands > Bog ... | reverse complement strand
CATCGCGCCCAGTTTTAGCCCCGGCGTAAATCACAGGATTGCCGGCCCCACGAGCCTTCGCGAAAAAAAGCTCATCGCGCTTGGCAATGCCAAGCGCCAGCGCGTTCACCAAAGGATTATTCGAATAACAAGGCTCGAAAACCACTTCGCCGCCCACGGTAGGCACCCCAAAACAATTCCCGTAGAACCCAATCCCGCGCACAACGCCGTCAACAAGCCGCCGATTACGCGCGATCTCGTCGTCAGATGCCGGTTCGCCCCCCGGTTTCGTAGCGGTGGGCTTCAGCCCAGCATCTTTATCTCCGTGTACAATCGCCCCAAATCGCAAAGAATCCAACACCGCAATCGGCCGAGCCCCCATGGTAAAAATATCCCGCAAAATTCCGCCCACCCCAGTAGCCGCCCCCTGAAACGCTTCAACAAAACTAGGATGATTGTGCGATTCAATCTTGAAAACCGCACAAAGCCCGTCACCAATATCCACCACGCCGGCATTCTCTCCAGGCCCCTGCAAAACCTGTGCCCCGCGCGTAGGCAACCGCTTCAAATGCACCTTGCTCGATTTATAAGAGCAGTGCTCGCTCCACATCACCGAAAAAATCCCCAGTTCGGTAATGCTAGGATCGCGCCCAAGAATTTTCAAAATGCGCGAATATTCCTCAGCGGTGAGCCCATGCTCGGCGGCAATTTCAGGAGTGACTTTAGGTTCGGTAGCGATCAAGCCTGATCCTTCTCCAGTAGGGGAGGGTGCTTTAGCCCTCCCGCAATTCGGCCATATTTTTTGAATGCTGAAGCGACACTAAGCAGGCACCGCAATGCACCGCACGAGGCTTTCTACCATGGAACGAAAAATAACCAAACCATCCGCCGATCCAAGCGCCGCTTCCACAGCGCGCTCAGGATGCGGCATCAATCCAAGCACATTACGCTCGCGGCTGCATATGCCGCCGATATTGGCCAGCGAACCATTCGGATTCCCCGCCGCATCATCGAGGCCATCAGGCGTGGTGTAACGGAAAATAACTTGATCGTGGCGCTCGAGGTCGGTAAGCGTCGCATCGTCGCAAAAATAACTGCCGCCCATATGCGCAATGGGCATTTTCAAAATCTGCCCGCGCTCGGCGGCGCAAGTAAATGGGGTGCGCACACTTTCCACGCGCACATACACCTGCTGGCAAAGAAATCGCAGCCCTGTATTGCGAAGCAGCGCCCCGGGCAGCAAACCCGCTTCGCACAAAATCTGAAATCCGTTACAAACGCCGAGCACCAGCCCGCCGCCGCGCGCAAATTTCTCCACCGATTTCATCACCGGCGAAAAACGCGCCAGCGCCCCAGTGCGCAAATAATCGCCGTAAGCAAATCCGCCAGGAAGAACGATCGCGTCGCAACCGGCCAAATCTTCGGAGCGATGCCAGAGGAATTCTACAGGCTGATGGAGGACGCTGCCGATGGCATAAGAAGCATCGTCATCGCAATTCGAGCCGGGAAACACAACCACGCCAAATTTCATTCCGGGGAATCTCCCGCAGACATTTTAACACAGACCAGCGGATTCGTTAGAGGCCGCGAAACAATCGCGAATAAGGCGCACGTTCTTGTACCGCTGGCGTCCCTGCCGGCTCTTACGAGCAAGAGGAAACGAAGAAAGAGGATCGCGGGCGGGCGGCGTGATTTCGTAGCGGCGGGCTTCAGCCCGGCATCTTGCGAGCAAGAGGAAACCAAGAAAGGGAATCACAGGCGCGGCGACATTTGAATTAATACTTGTACCGGTTTTTCTCGAGTGTGCCGTCGGCTCGTGGTCGCGCCGACGTGGATTTTGAGATCTGGCTTACGTCCGAACCGTAAGAGCCGGCAGGGACGCCGGCGGTACAGAACCGGCGCTACTTTCGGCGCTTCGGTTTCCTGTTCGATTTAGCCTCGCGCGCTAATTCGGCGCGGCGAGCTTTAGCCCAACCAGGCTTGTTCGCTTGCCGCCCGCGCGCGATAGCCAACGCGTCGGCGGGAACATTCTCCGTAATCACCGATCCAGCGGCCACGTAAGCTCCATCGCCCACGCGCACCGGCGCGACCAGCGCCGTATCGCTGCCGATAAACACGCCCTTACCGATCTTGGTAGGAAATTTGTGAACGCCATCGTAATTGCAGGTAATCGTGCCAGCGCCGATGTTCGCCCTGCTGCCAATAGTCGCGTCGCCAAGATAAGCAAGATGATTCGCCTTAGCAAATTCCCCCAGCACAGTTTTCTTCAACTCCACAAAATTCCCCACATGCGATCCCTCGCGCATGTCAGCGCCCGGCCGCAACCGCGCAAACGGCCCCAGCCGCGAATTTTTCCCAATGCGGCTATCAATCGCCACGCAATGCGGCTCGATCAGCGCCCCTTCATCCACGCGGCAATTCGTCAACACGCTGCCGGTACGAATCGTGCAGCGCTCAGCAACGCGAGTAGCCCCAAGCAATTCGACGCCAGGCTCAATAATCGTGTCGCGCCCAACTTCCACCTCCGCGTCAATCACCACCGTCTCCGGCAAATAAATGGTCACGCCCGCATCCATCAACTCAGCAGCCTTGCGCTGCCGAAACACTCGATCCGCATCCGCCAGATGCGCCCGCGTATTGCATCCGAGAATTTCGTCCGAATCCGCGGTGGTCATGGCGATCACGCGTTCCTGCCGCGCATTCAGCAAAGCAATCGCATCAGTGAGATAAAGCTCGCGATGCACATTATTAGGCCGCAGCGCAGCAAGGCATGGCCAAAGCTTCTCGAGCGTGAAGCAATAAATGCTCGAATTAATTTCATTGATAGCGCGTTGCTCGGGCGAAAGCGCGCTCTCCTCCACCACCGCAGCAACACTACCGTCGCCGTCTTTGCGAATCACCCGGCCATAGCCGGTAGGATCGCTAAGATTCGCGGTGAGCAAAGTAGCGGCAGCATTTTCCTTGCGATGCGTCTCCACCAGCGCGACAAGCGTAGCCGCTTTCAAAAGCGGCGCATCACCCGGCACCACCAGCAAATATTTAGCGCTGCGCCGGATCGCCTTGCGCGCCACTTGCACGGCATGCCCAGTCCCGCGCTGCGGATTCTGCAACACCGCCTTCGCGCCGAGCGGTTCGACAGCAGCAGCAACTTGCTCAGCCTGATGCCCAACAATAACGATAATTTCAGCCGGCTTAAGCGGCTGGCAAGCCCGCACCACATGCTCCACAAGCGAACGTCCGCCAGCCCGATGCAGCACCTTGGCCATATCGGATTTCAGCCGCGTCCCTTTCCCTGCGGCCAGCACCAGCGCGACAGTGTCTTTAGCAGCCATTCCAGGATTATTCTCGCCTCACCGCCCCCGTTTGGCAAACCCAGCACACGCGGGAGTGTTCCAAGAGTGCGGGTGCACGATTCGCCAAATCCAAGCGCCCCCGGTGCCCTTTCCGGCCACGGCGCTGTTACGATGTCGCTACTTTCCCCGGCGGAAACAATCGGGAGGCGTTCATGAAGGTCTGTCCAGCCTGCACAACGGCAAATGAGGACCGCGCCGCGTTTTGCAATCAATGCGGAGCAAGCTTACAGGCCGCCGCATCCGTACCTCCGCCACCGGTAATGCAATCACCCGCGATGCTGCATCCCGCAGTGCAAGAAACCAGCGGCCTGGCCATCGCCAGCCTGGTCTGCGGATTGCTGTTCTTCATCTTTCCGGCTGCAGTGCTGGCCATAGTCTTCGGCCACATCTCCAGCTCGCAAATCCGCAAAAGCGCGGGCCGCCTAAAGGGCGCCGGAATGTCGCTCGCCGGAATGATTCTCGGCTACGTCGGCATCGCCTTCATCCCCATCATTCTGATTATTGCCGCGATCGCCATCCCGAATCTTCTAAGGGCCAGAATGGCCGCGAACGAAGCCAGCGCCATTTCAAGCCTGCGAGACATCGCCAGGGCCACTATCCAATATCAGGATGCCTATCACGGATATCCGCCGGCTCTCTCCGCGCTGGGACCGCCGCCCGCCGGACACGGCGCGGATGCCGACGGCGCCGACCTCATCGATGGCAGGCTAACGAGCGGCTCGAAGAACGGCTACATGTTCCAATATCATGCGGTGAGTTCGCGAGGAGATGGAGTCTTCGACGGCTTCGATGTAAACGCCGATCCCATCACTCCAAACGCGACCGGAGCGCGACATTTCCACGTTGACGAAAGCGACGTAATCCGTTTCGAGATGTCCGCCCCAGCCGGTCGCGAAAGCCCGCCGCTCGAGTAGCACAGGCACTCCTGCCTGTGTCTGCCGGTCAAATTGGCGAAGAGTAAAATAAGCAGCAGCACTTCAGCGGGTCACGAGAGGTCGGCGTCAGAACTAAGACGCTTTGTCAGGGCATGACTTCAGTCATGCCGGAATTGCTGCAAGAAGAGACGGCTTTAGCCTCTGAGGGCATGTTTTTTGTTTTCTCTCACAGTTCATAAGCCAGCGTCACAATCCCATGATGTGGAAGCCAGCATCCACAAAAATAGTGTTGCCCGTAACACCGCGACCCAAATTGCTGGCCAGAAAAACAGCAGTATCGGCCACTTCGGCGGGATCGGTATTGCGGCGTAGCGGCGCATGCTGCGCGACCACGTCCAGAATCGTAGAAAAATCCTTAATAGCCCGCGCCGACGCAGTTTTTACCGGTCCGGCGGAAATGGCATTCACGCGGATGTTCTTCGGGCCCAAATCACTCGCCAGATAACGCACAGTAGCCTCAAGCGCCGCTTTGGCCACTCCCATCACGTTATAATTAGGCACCACGCGCTGCGAGCCAAGATAAGTAAGCGTAAGCAGCGAGCCGCCCTGCGGCATCAACGGCGCAGTAGCACGCGCCACCGCCAGCAGTGAATAGCTGCTCACTTCTTGCGCCAGCAAATAGCCATCGCGCGAAGTTTCCACGAATGGCCGGCTAAGATCTTCGCGATTCGCGAAGGCGATCGCGTGCACCACCGCGTCCAACCCGCCTCTCAATTCCGCCGAGAGCCGCTCAAGTTCCGGCGGCTCCGTAACATCGCACTGAAACACTTTCGCCGCCACAACTTCCTGCCCCAATTCCTCCACCGTTTGTTTCAATCGCTCGCCCTGATAAGTGAGCACGACCTTCGCGCCCTCGCGGCTATAAGCAGCAGCAATCGCGTAAGCCAAACTCCATTTATTGGCCACGCCAAGGATCAGCGCAGTCTTCCCCTCGAGCAAATTAGCCATAGGCCGCACATTCTATCGTGGAATCGCCCGCCGAGGAACGCCAAGGCGCCGTAGGGAGAAACTTGCGAATTAGTCAGTAGCTGGAGCTGGGACCACAGCGCGTAAAACCGGAGCTGCCGAGCCAGCGTCGCGTTCGGATTCGACGGTGGTTTCGATCCACAACGTAGGGTCAGCCAGCAAGCGCGTAACCAATTGCGTATGCAGCGCGTGCCCCGCCTTATGCGCCACCACGCGCGCCTTCAGCGGCCGCCCAATCAACGCCAGATCGCCGATCAAATCCAGCGCCTTATGTCGTACGAATTCATCCGCAAAGCGCACCGGCCCATTCAAAATATCGTCAGCCGAAAGCACGATCGCATTTTCCAGCGACCCGCCGCGAATCAATCCCATGGCGCGCAGGCCCTCAAAATCGCTCATGAATCCAAAAGTGCGCGCAGTAGCCAGCTCGCGCCCAAAGGTATCGCGATTCACGCGAATCTCAATTTCCTGCCGCCCCACTTTCGGATGCGCATAATCCACGAAGCAGCTCACCGTGAAATCATCGTGCGGATAAATCCCGATCCGCCGGTCGCCGTCAGAAACCTCCAGCGCCCGAACCACCTTCAGATAAGTCCGCCGCCGCCGCAACCGGCGCAAGCCGGCCCGCTGCAGCATCTGGATAAAAGGTTGCGCCGAGCCATCAAGAATGGGCACTTCGAGGTTATCAATTTCGATGAAGACGTTATCCACACCGCAGGAATAGAGCGCGGCAAGCAGATGCTCGGTGGTAGAAAGCAACACGCCCTGCTTCATCAAGCTAGTGGCGTAACTGACGCGGGCAACATTGCCCACATGCGCTTCAATCCGGAATCCATCCAGATCAGTCCGGCAAAAAACAATGCCAGTTCCAGCCGGCGCGGGAACCAGCCTCAAATGGGACTGGACCGCAGTATGCAGCCCGACACCTGCCGCCTCGACAGGTCGGCCTATCGTGTATTGAAATGGCATATTGAGGGCCGAGTTGGCTAAGCACTTTTGCGGCCTCGCCCAATCCATTCTACCTTAATGTTTTCAATAGTTTATAGGCTATTCGCAAGCCGTTACCAAATCGGTGTTGTAGACATACAACACTTTACCCCGTAGCCCTGTGCCCGTATTTCTACGGTATGGTACCTCCGCGATGAAGTGCTTTGGGTCGTGGCAGTTGTAGGTCCGGGCCTTGCCGTCAAGCCCCGCCCGGTTTTCGGCCCTCCCACCTTTCGTATCGCGGCGCAGCCGCGGCCTCACGGTGGCAGCCCCCGAATTCATTCGGGGGAGGAGCGCTTAAGCGCTCCGGAAAAGCGCCGCCTTCAATGATGCGCTTTAGCGCTGGGCTCTCCTTCGCTAGCCCGTCACGTGACTTTCAATGGTGCTGGCCCAGTTGTCGCGCACACAGACACTGCGTAGTATGATTAAGGACTAGCGCCAATGGCCTCACCATTCCCAATTCTCTCGAATGTAGCAGCAGTGCCGCCACCCAACGCCCACCCGCGCCCATCCTGGCTGCGAGTAAAATATTTCGGCGGCCCAAATTACCAAGATTTAAAGCGCATCATGCGCACGCTCGACTTGCACACCGTCTGCGAGAGCGCCCGCTGCCCCAACATGGGTGAATGCTGGGAACATCGCACCGCCACCTTCATGATTCTCGGCAATATCTGCACGCGCGCCTGCGGATTCTGCGCCGTCCCCTCAGGCAAGCCGATAGGACCTCCGGAAGAAGACGAGCCCGAGCGAGTAGCCGAAGCCGTAGAAAAAATGGGATTGCGCTACGCAGTAGTCACGTCGGTAAATCGCGACGATCAACCCGATGGCGGCGCCACGATTTTCGCCCGCACGATTGAACAAATCCGCCAGCGCGTCGCCGGATGCCGCATCGAAGTCCTCATTCCAGATTTTCGCGGCGAATGGTCCGCGCTCGAGACGGTAATCGCCGCCCGCCCCGACGTGCTCAATCACAATATGGAAACGGTTCCGCGCCTCTATCGCCGAGTCCGCAAAGGCGCAGACTACGAGCGCTCGCTGGAACTCCTCCGCCGGGCGCGCGCGCTAGCTCCGCAAATGCCGACAAAAACCGGAATGATGCTCGGTCTAGGCGAGACACGCGACGAAGTCCTAGCCGCAATGCAAGACATAGCCGCGCAAGGCACGCACATTCTCACGCTAGGACAATATCTCCAGCCCACGCCCGAGCACCTACCAATCGAGCGTTACGTTCATCCAGATGAATTCGCAGAATTCAAGCAGCTAGGCGAACAAATGGGATTGAAGCACGTAGAATCAGGCCCGCTAGTCCGCTCGTCCTATCACGCCTTCGAACAAGAAGAAGCCGCCCGCACCTAACGACCCGTCGCCGTGGAACGCGTGCCATGCACAAATACGAATTCGCGAGAAAATGCGCGAAGCGCCTTCCGACCGTAGGGCCCGCGCTTTATACCGGGCCGGGCAACATGTAAATTCAAGGCTCGATTTGCGCACTCCTAGGCTGTTCATTAATGAGAGTCGTTGATGCACCCTCCCCCACTGTAGCCAGCAACGAATCAGCCACAGCCCGCACATGACTGCTGCAACTAATCTCGCAACAAGATTCACCGGCCGCAGCCCGAAGCTCCGCCACCGCCTTCTCCCGCCGATTTAATTCCAGATCAAAATTGCCAAGAAACAATCTGAAAATCGAATTCCGCGGATACTGCCGCACCAGCGGCTCGAGAATCGTAGCAGCCCGTTCATACTGCTGATCGTAAGTCCGCAAATTCTTCGCCAAATAAAATCGCGCCTCCACCGCCGTCATCCCGCCGCCATTCATGGCCGATTCCAATTGCCGGATTCCCTCCTGTTTATTGCCGCCCGGAATGCCCATAAAAAATCGCAGCACCTTGACGATGCCCGAAAGCGTATCCACGTAATAGTTGTAAAGCCCCAGCCCCGTATCGGCATCCGTCATTTCCGGATCAATCTGCTTCGCCCGCAAAAATTCCTCACGCGCATGCACCCCGGCGTGCGCCGTGGCCCGATTTTCCCCGCGCATTCCGTAGAGGCGCGCCTCCAGCGCCATCGCCAATCCCATATAAAGGTGCATCTCGGCGGAATCCTTTATCGCCAACTGCGCCGCGGCCAGATGAATCGTTTTCTCCGCCAGCGCGAGATATTCCTCATCGCCGGGCTGCGGCCCGCGCTTGCCAGTCACCACCATTCCCCACTTCACCTCGAGCGTTGCGCAGTAAATTTTCGACCAGCGCGCTCCCCCTTCGAGAAGATAGCCCAGCGGTTGATCGGGCGCCGAAGCCTGCAGCGCGCGAAAATCAGCAATGGCCCCGTCCGCGTCGCCATTGTTCAATTTCTCGAGGCCCTGCTGCGCTTGCGGCGGAAGAACCGGGTTCCCAGCCCGCGCTATGGGCGGCAATAAGGCCGCGGCGATCGCCAGAACTAAAACGCTGGCGGTCATGCGCGCGAGCCGATGAGTGCAGCCCAGCCGCCAGATCATTTCTGCCACCGCGCACTAAGCGCCCCCAGCGCGGCCACGTACATCGCAAAACATTCCAGCGCAAACGCCGGAAATCCCAGAAATCCGGGTGCAGGCATCTCAAATATTTTCACCTGCTGAAAAATCGGGAAGATGTAATGCCATTTCGCCTCGGCCCAATAATTCCAAAATTCCCAAAGCCAGCCGCAAACCCAGCCGGCCGCAAGGAACGACCAGAACCGCGTATGCAACCCCTCCGAAAAATCTCCCAGAAATGACGGCAAGCCAACCCGGTAATTGATCGGATCGAGCAGGAAAATGAATCCGACCCACACCAGCGCAAAAAAATAAGCGCCGATATGGCGCGGCAAAACAAGAGGCACCACAAGACACAACGCCCCCGCGATCATCAATGCAACCTGAGCCCCGCGCGAAATCTTGATCGTCCTCCACTCGCGAAATGGCAACAACGCCTGAATCAGATCGGCCGTCTCAAAAATGGCGGGCGTGATGGTGGCAAACGACCAGGCATAACCAATCATTCCGCCAAACCAAAAATCAGGAACGCCTTCATAAGTCCAATTTCTCAACCGCAAATTGTAAGCCTCGAAAATCAGCCAAAGCGGAATCGACAGCGCAGCCATGCGCAGCAAAGCCAGCGGCGCCGTCCGAAGGCGCGAGCGGCGAGTAAGAGAAAACACCGCCGCGTCCACAATCAAAATGTAAGCCGACCATGCAATCGGAGTGAAAAAAGTAGCCACCGGCTCGATGCCGCGAAACATCAGCCATTCCGCGCCAACGACGCAAACAATTCCCAACCATCCATAAATCGGGTAGCGCACCCGCCGCCGCCGAATATATTCGGCCACCAGCAAAGTGATGGTTGCGAACGTGATGACCACCCCATATTCCACCATGCGTGCCTATCGTAACGTACAAGCCGCACATTTCGCCTAAGCCAAGCAATCTTTGCTACTCTTTCCGTTCTCGCAACCCGACGCGAACTGGCGCAATTTATAAATCGATCACATGAACCCCCCCGAACAACTCGACCGCGGCCTAACGCTAACCGAAGCCACCGCCCTAAACATGACCTTCATGGTCGGCATCGGCCCATTCGTAGTAATCCCCTTCGTAGTGCAAGCCATGGGCGGCCCGCAATGCCTGCTAGCGTGGGTCCTGGGCGCAGCACTAGCAGCCCTCGACGGCTGCGTCTGGGCCGAACTCGGCGCCGCCATGCCCCAAGCTGGCGGCAGCTACGTTTTCCTGCGCGAAGCCTACGGCGCGCAAAGCTGGGGCCGCCTGATGTCGTTCCTATTCATCTGGCAAACCCTCTTCCAAGCCCCGCTAAGCATCGCCTCAGGCGCCCTGGGCTTCGCGGATTATTCCAGCTTCCTGGTAAGAAAGTCTCTCTGGCTCTCCGCCGCTCTCGTGCCGCTCGGCCCCTACGCCGGAAAATTCATCGCCGGAATAGTCGTCGCGCTGGTGGTGCTGCTGCTCTACCGGCGGATTGCAGCCATCGGAAAAATTTCAGTGGTGCTCTGGGTCATCGTCATCGGCACGATCCTCTGGATCGTTTACGGCGGCGTGCGCTATCACCAACCCGGCCTGCTCTTCAGCTACCCGCCGGGCGCGTGGAATCTCTCGCGATTGTTTTTCCTCGGCCTCGGCCACGCCACGGTGCAGACGGTCTATTCGTATCTCGGCTACTACAACGTGAGCAATCTCGGCGGCGAAATGATACGGCCCGAGCGAAACATCCCCCGCGCAATCTTCATCTCGATTCTAGGAATCGCTATCCTCTATCTGGCCATGCAAGCAAGCGTGCTAAGCGTAGTGCCCTGGCAGGTAGCCGCCAAAACGCGCGCGGTAGTAAGCGTCTTCGTCGAGCGAGCCTTCGGCCCAAACTGGGCCACGCTCGCGACATCGTTAATTCTGGTAAGCGCCTTCGGTTCCGTATTCGCAGCGATGGCGGGCTATTCGCGTGTCCCCTACGCCGCCGCCCTCGACGGCAATTTCTTCTCGATCTTCGCGCGCCTACATCCAACGAAACACTTTCCGTACGTCTCACTCCTCGCTCTGGGCGCCACCGCCATTCTCTTCTGCCTCTCGCTCAGTCTGATCGACGCGATTCGCGCAATCCTGGCCATGCGCTGCATCATCCAATTCATGGGCCAGGCGGTAGGCCTGTTAATGTTGCGCCGGCGATGGAGCGCGTCTAAATTTCCGTTCCACATGTGGCTCTACCCAATCCCGGTAGCCATAGCAATTTTGGGCTGGGCGGGCATATTCATTTCGACAGGCCCAAAACCCATGCTAGCGTCGCTAGGAGCAATGGTCTTAGGCGCCGTAATATATTTCGGCCGCGCGCGTCTGATTCATCAGTGGCCATTCCAAGAGGCCCCGATGTAGCTCACCTCTTCAGAGGTGAGGCCTTTTGGTTTATGTTTTGTCAGGGCATGACTTCAGTCATGCCGCAAATGCTGCAAAACCAGGACGGCTTTAGCCGCTGAGGTTTTGTTTCTCGAGTTCTCATACGGAATCTTGAGCCGCATCTCTCGGCGATTCCGATTTAGCTGGTAATAACGCAACGATTGGGGCAAGCACAGTGAATCGATCAGCGAAATTCTGCATCGCCGCAATTTTCCTCATCGCCGCAGCTCCGCTGCGCTCTCAATCCCTCCCCGAAACCGTAGAAGCCATCGACAAAGCCCGCGTAACCACGCGCATCCTCTTCACCACCGCCCACCCCGACGACGAAGCCTCCGGCCTCCTCAGCTATCTCTCCCACGGCCTAGACGCCGACGTAGCCCTCTTCACCATCACCCGCGGACAAGGCGGCCAAAACGCCATAGGCCCCGAGCAAGGCGAGCGCCTAGGCATGCTGCGCACCTCGGAATTACTAGCCGCCAGCCAACACAACGGCGTAACCCAATTTTTCTCCCGCGCCCCTGATTTCGGTTATTCCAAAAGCGCCGGACAAACCACGAAAATTTGGGGCGATACGCCGCTAGAAGATATGGTCCGCGTGATTCGCACTTTCCGCCCAAATGTAGTGATCAATGGCTGGGGCGGCGTCCACTCCGGCCACGGCCAGCATCAAGCCAGCGGCATCCTAACTCCGGAAGCCGTAAAGCAAGCCGCCGATCCCGCCGCCTTCCCCGATCAAATTAAGGAAGGCCTGCGTCCGTGGAGCGTCGGGCTGCTCGTGGACCTTCGGCGCGCCGAACCGAAGAACGGTTTCCGCGTGCCCAGCGAGCAAATTTCCGCGCTCTGGGGAAAAAGCTATGCGGATTTCGGACGCGAGAGCCTCGTCTATCATCGCTCGCAGGGCGTCACCATGTTTCTCAGCTCGCCGTTCCTGCGCGCCTCGCTCTATCTGGTAATCGAAAATCCGGACCCGGACACGCAAACTCTCAGCCCCGCCGATATGGCGAAATCATTGACGCATCTGGCGATCTCCAGCACTCCAGCAGGCGTAGGCCTCGCCAAGGCTGATGATTTACTCGCCGCCGCTCACGATTCCGCGCTGCTACTCGACTGGCCCGCGACAGCGAAAGCTCTCGCCGCAGCCGGCGTGCAAATCGCCGCACTGCGAAAAGTCGCCGCGCAATCGCCGGATTCCGGCGGCGTCGATCTGGCCTGGGAACTCGAACGCGAAACCGAAAAAATCGATCGCGCCTTGGCTGATGCCGCCGCTCTGCACATTGACGCGCGCGCCGATCGCAATGAATTAGTAGCCGGCGAATCGTTCAAAGTGGATGCGCGTTGGACGCTGCGCACCAACACAGGAGTAACTGTAAACAACACCGCGGTGATCGCGCCGCCGCGCTGGGCCGTGGCGAGCAGCTCCGCCGCAGGCGATCGCCGCCAGGACGCAACATACACGGTTTCGATTCCAACCGATGCCTCGGTTCCATCGTCTCCCGCAGACGCGTTGCTCCCGTGGCCTCCGCCGCTGGTGCGCGAGCGCCTCGAGCTCACCGCAGGCGATTATTCCTTCGCCGTCGAAGAACCAATCGTCTCAATTCATCCCACATCCACAAGTGTCGACACGTTCCCGCTAGCGTTAGTTCCCGCCGTGACGCTGACCATCGAGCCCAAGCAAGTCATGGAATCCGAATCGCGCGCAGGCGCGCCAGTCGAATTGCTCGCGCGCGTGCGCTATCACGCCACCACCGCCGCAAAAGTGAATCTAGGCGTCAAATCCCCGGAAGGCTGGAACGCAGCGCCGGTGAACGCAGTAGAATTCTCCGCGCCGGGCGATCAACTGGTGCGCTTCGAAGTCACGCCGCCGCAGAAACTCGCGCCCGGAACCTATCCATTGCACCCATTCGCCGCAATCGGCTCCCGCGAATTCGCAGTCTCCGTCGAGCCGCTACCGTCGCTCCCGACACGCAACTGGACCGAGCCAACTCTCGCCACCGTCCACGTTCTCGATCTCACCGTCCCACAAGATCTCCGCGTCGGCTACATCACGGTAGAAACCGATCCGCTGCCGGAAATGGTCGCGCAGCTGGGCATACGCGTCGAGCGCATCAATGAAATCGAACTAGCCTTCGGCGACCTAAGCCACTACGACTCGATCGTAGTAGGCATCCGCGCCTACGAGCTGCGCCCCGATCTCCCCCGCGCAAATTCCCGCCTGCTCGATTACGTAAAGCAGGGCGGCACTCTCCTCGTCCAATATCAGCGCGATTTCGCCTGGAACAAAATTCTCCCAGCTCCCTACCCAGCAACAATGCCCGACAGCACCGCGCGCACCACTGACGCGAATTCACCAGTCCATTTCCTAGCGCCGGAAAGCCCGCTGCTGAATTTCCCCAATAAAATCACCCAAGAAGATTTCCAAGGCTGGATTCAAGAGCGCGGCCTCTATTACTGGGGCAAATTCGATTCGCACTATCGACCCATCCTCGGCCTCACCGACCCTAACGAAGAGGAACTAAACGGCGCATTGGTCACCGCGCGCCTCGGAAAAGGTGTATATATCTACACAGGATTATCGTTCTTCCGGGAATTGCCGGCAGGTGTCCCGGGGGCGTACCGCCTATTCGTTAATTTGCTGAGCCAGTCGAAAGCACCGTCGAAATAAAGCACGCAGAAAGAGAGACTTCACTTGGCGAGCGCAGCTCCCATTCCATCTGAATCTCCGCGCAGCGATCTCGGCCCGCGCATGGTGTGCATTCCCGAAGGCTATTTCCAGATGGGCAGCGAGATCGGCCAGGACAACGAGCGCCCCGTCCACAAAGTCTGGGTGGACGCCTTCGAGTTAGCCGCGCATCAAGTCACCAACGCCGATTACGCGCAATTCCTCGAAGCCGTCGATCATCCCAAGACGTCGCATTGGGACGATCCGAAATTTAATCAACCGAATCAACCGGTAGTGGCCACATCCTGGTTCGACGCTTCCGCCTATTGCACCTGGCTCTCGCGCGTCACCGGCCGCCGTTATCGTCTGCCCAGCGAAGCAGAATGGGAGCGTGCCGCCCGCGGCGGCGTAGAAGGAAAAGCCTACCCCTGGGGCGATGAGCCTCCAGAGTCCATACTCGACTACCATTTGCGCTGGATCCACGGTCCCGATCCCGTCGAGCGCTCCAATCCGAATCTCTACGGCCTCTACGAAATGTGCGAGAACGTCCACGAGTGGTGCGCCGACTGGTACGACGCCAATTATTATTCCGAGCACCCGGAAAAAAATCCCCGCGGCCCCGCAGAAGGCTCGCGCCGCAGCTCCCGCGGCGGCTCCTGGCGCCACTATATTCGCGTGTCGCGTTGCGCCGCCCGCAGCAGCATCCCCCCAGGCTTCAAATACGCCGACTACGGCTTCCGCGTAGCCCGCGACACAGAAAAGTAGCAGGTCCAGCCGTACCGCTGGCGTCCCGCCGGCTCTTACGACCAAAAAATTCCGCAAAGCCACCAATCAAGGAAGGACCCAGGTTTCGTAGCGGCGCGCTTCAGCGTGGCATCTTACGACCAAAAAATTCGGTAAAGGCAGCAATCAAGGCCGGACTACAAAATCTAACCAAAGCCGTCTTTTGAACTCGCGTCCATCCACAATCGCGGCGCCACCGCCCCTCCGCGCCCCAAAAGAGCCGGTCCCGCTTCGCGGGACCAACGGTACAAAACCCCACCCATGCGCAATCCGAAACCCACCCCACACCCAACAAAACGCAACCAATGAATCATGCTATTCTCGCCAACGTCTGGGGGGAAATGAATGAAGAAGCAATCGCTCTTGGGAATCACCGCAAAGCTATCATTACTATTAATCCTGGCCTGTTCCGTCGCCCTAACCACCCAAAGCCAGGACACCAAAAAACAAAAAAAGCAAAAGCAAGACACCAGCGACAACCCCATGCCCATGCCGCCGGTCCCCACCGCCGATCAATTAGATAACAACATCGGCGAAATGCTAGGCGCCTGGCAAGTAGGCGACGTGGATGCCATGCACAAGTACTACGCCGACGACGCCACCTTCACCAGCGGCGCCTTCGAGCCGCCCATCGTAGGCTTCCAAAATTACGTAACCGCCTACCAAAAAGCCCGCGCCAATTTCGAAGGCACACAATTAATCCGTAGAAATACGGTTATCTTTTTCCGCACAGACTTCGCCTGGGCCTCTTATCAATGGGAATTAATGGCAACGATAGGCGGCCGCCCCTTCAACGCTCGCGGCCAAACCACTTTAGTCTTCGGCAAGACCGGCGACAAATGGCTGATCGTCCACAATCACACGTCGCAAGTCTGCGACATGTCCGCGCCAGCACCAGCCCCACCGGCAGCAACCCCGGGGAACTAGAAGCTGCGGATCGCGTGCCACACAAAAACGCTTCCGAGCGCCACCAGAAGTATGCCCGAAAGCCAGCACAACACCGCGATCGGCCGGCCCAGCCCTTCAATACGCGCCACTATCACGCGCTGCTCGGCCGCCATCCCCTCTTCCGCGCGATCCAGAAAAAGCTGATCTTCCTCGTGATTGCTAAGCTGGCTCCGGTAAATTACCAAAATCAGTAGAATCCCGGTCAACACGCCCCAACCCACAAGCAAATACAAAATACCATTGTGCAGAGATTCGAGATCCATGCGTTTCCTCCATGCCCAACGAACCGCGGCAGCATGTACCGGAAGGTAAGCGGTCCCGTACGGGCCCGAGTGCGGCAATTGTACCACCGGAAAGCAGAGGAAATGTCAAGCAGGACGCGGCGATGTTTCGTTAGGGAAATGGATGCCCCAAAATCCCTCCAGGGGCTGCAGCATCTCCACTCCCAGCTCAAACACGCCATCGCGCGCCGATTTCGCCACGCGCACCACGCGAAATTCCTTCACTTCTTCATTCAGCGCATTGAACACTTCGATCACAGTTCCCAGCCCTGGCTCAATCGGCGCCCAAAGCAGCGCTCCAAAGCGGCTAACGGTAACAGCTTCAGCCGCCGCCCGAATCGGATGCCCCGTCCCATCGCTGCTGAACACTTTGATCGGTATGCGAATCAAAACGCGCGGCGACCTCCGCCGCTCCACCCGCGCCGAAGTTGCACCCATCAAACCCTCCGCCAACGCAGCCCAATCCAAGTAATTTCCGCACACAATAGTGAACCCAACCCCAACGGTCAAGTCCTTCCCAGTACCGCCGGAGTGATGCGCGAAGCGCCCTCCGAACGTAGGGCCCGCGCTTTATGCCGGGCCGGGCAACCCACGCATTCATGCCAAGATTCGGGCCTAACTCAGATTTTCACTAAAGAGATCTTTATTCCGGCCCTCTTCAAAGAAAATCGCGCCACAAACGCAACTCACCGCAATGCCTCGCCCGCGCGTTGACATTCCCCAACCCCAGCGTCAAAATCAACAAGCCTGATTTTTCCAAAGTGCCCAGGTGGCGGAACTGGCAGACGCGCTACGTTCAGGTCGTAGTGGTCGCAAGGCCGTGGAGGTTCGAGTCCTCTCCTGGGCACCATCCCCTCCCGAATCACGTCATTCCGAGCCGCTTTTCGGCGAGGGATCCCTCTTAGCCTTTCGTCCAGCCTCCAACCCTCAAAAAAAACGCGCGAGCCCAACCCCCGCCTAAGCGGAAGCCAAACTCGCGCGTCAAACTCCCACTATCGAATTGAAGTTACCGAGGCTTCACACAAACAAAACTACCCGCATCATTAGTAGCCCCAGATCCCGAATACCGCGTCTGCAAAGGAAACGGACAAATCGGCCGAGTCCCCCCAGTAGGAAAATTCACCGCCACTCGCGGATCAAAAGGCGCCCCAGCAGGAAACGGCGAAGCAGTATTCGTATTCGCCGCAACAATCGCCCCTGGCGCAACTCCACCCTCAACCCAACCGGTAATCGCCGCCAACAAACTTCCGTTAAAACTGGAAGTAGCAGGCCCGCCCCCGCAATGCGCCATATTCGGGATCATGTACAAGCGGCTGAAATCCCCAGCGTGCCCGCCCATCACGAAGTCCACAGTCTCGTAATAATTCACCAGATCAACGGAAGAAAATATCCCGTCATTCACCGAGTCATAAAAAATCATCTTCCCGCCATGCTCCTTGAACGGAAAAAGAAACGGCGACGCCCCGAACTCCGTCCCGGTCATAAACTCCATGGCACTCTGCGGATATCCAGGCGCCGTCTCGTAAATCTTCGGCGCGTCGGTATCAAAGTTGTAGCCGAAAATAAACGCCTCCTGCCCGCCAGTCCCAGCCACCGGCGTAACCACCGGCGGCGTGGTAAAGATCATCGGCACCGCCCCAGCGCCCAAAGTCAGGTTAATCGCCGTATTCGTGGTTGGCGGGCCAAAGAAAGAAACATTCCATGCTCCCCAACCAGCCCCAAACGCCGTCGGCGGATCCCAAATTCCCGCATCCCAGAACCAGCTCGAATAAAGCGGCACGCCGTGCGAATTCCGCGGCCCAGCATAAATCTGCTTCAGCGCCGTAACTTGCGCCGCAGTCAAGCAGGTGCCTCCGTGCGGTGTATTTCCATTAGCGCCGGTAGGACTGCAAGTAAAAGCCTCCAGCGCCGGAAAAACCCGCGCATTCGTGCAAGCCGTGTAGTCATCAATGATTCCGTCCACCAATCCATCCAACCCGTCGCAAGCGCTCAAAATCGCCGCAGACGCCACTTCCAAATCCTGCGCCGGAAAAGTATCAGGCAGGTAGGGTTGTCCGTTTGAATCCAAGCTAGTCGCCAGCGGTGCCAGCTTCTGCTCGTTCCAAGCCTCGGTAACTGCTGCGCGCGGCAAATCGAATCCAGGATTTCCGGCAACTAGCCCGTCAAACATGTCTGGATCAAACTGCGCCGCCACCGTCGCGTCACGCCCGCCGTTCGAGCAGCCCCACAGATAAGAGAACTGCGGCCCTTGCCCGTAATACAGCGCGATGATCGCCTTGGATACCTTGGTAGTCTTTCGAATCCCGTTGTATCCGTAATCAGTGCGCGCCTCTTCATCCACGCCAAAATGCCCCGTCCCACCGGCATTGGCATCGTCATCGATCCAACTAAACGCCGGATTCCCCGGCGCGTCCTCGTGCCCGCCATCATCCGCAGCCACGGCCCAGCCCAAACTCAATTCCGTCCCCGCGCCTCCCACCGGACTCGAGACCGATCCATCCGTCCCGCCGCCGCCCTGCATCTCGAATCGCCCCACCCAGGCATCCGGCAAATTCAATTCAAATCCAATTCCGTAAGTGAAATGGTCGGGGTCCTGCGCGCTAACGCGTTCATCGATCACTCCAATCACATTGCAATAATTCCCAGTGGCCGCGGTGACTTCGGTAGCGCTAAGGATCTGCGTATTCGGCAGCGTTAGACTCGTCACGCTGCTGCATGCCATCGTAGGCGCGGTAACCGCCGCCGTTTTTTTCGCCTGCGCGGAAGCCGTCCCAAGCGGCCAACTCACCAGCGCAGCCAGCGCCAGCAAACACAATGAAATCCTCTTCACGTTCATTCTAAAACCTCCTCATAGGTGGGTACTGCTAGTCCCACGCGCAAGTCGGCCTTGCGCGCTGGAATCAGAAACCGGCGCACTGTGACCCCGGGCGCGACGGGTGTCAAGACCGGAAACAATGTATTTGGCATACCAAAAAGGTATGAATACTGAAAAGGTATGACTCGGAACGCGCGGACGGTTATACTCGCGCGCTATGGAGCTTCATCACCTGCGTTACTTCGTAGCCGTAGCCGAAGATCTCAGCGTCACCAAAGCCGCCAAGCGCCTCGGCATGGCGCAACCCCCGCTAAGCCGCCAAATCCGCTCGCTCGAAACCGAACTCGGCGTGCAACTCTTCGAGCGCCGCTCCGGCAAACTCTTCCTAACCGACGCAGGCGCCCGCTTCCTGGGCGCCGCCCGCCTGGTCCTAGAGCAAGCCGCAGCCGCCATCGAAGTCGCCCGCCAATCCAAAAAAGGCGAGCTAGGCACAGTCCGCGTAGGCTTCGGCAAAGGCCTCGGCGACGTAGTAAGCCTGGTAATCAACCAACACATGCGCCTCTACCCGGACATCGAATTCGATTTCCGCGACATCCTCTCCGGCCATCAAAGCGAAGCCCTGCTGGGAAGAAAAATCGACGTAGGTTTCTCCCACGGCCCAGCCACCTCTCTAGAAGTAGCCTCCGAAAAACTTTTCCGCGAAAGCCTCTCGGTGGTTCTCTCGCGCGCAAATCCGCTAGCCAAGCGCCGCCATCTACGCCTAAAAGATCTGCGCCACGAAACCCTGCTACTAATCGAGCGTTCCATCTCCCCAAATTTCCACGATCTAGCCTTGACTCTCTGCCGCAACGCCGGCCTAAGCCCCAGAATCGTCTTGACCGAATCGACAGTTTACGACGAAGCCGGCGCCATGATGACCGCCTCAGGCAAAGGCATCTTCCTGGCAGTAGGAAAAAATCCCACGCATCCTTCTTTCGCCGATCGCCTGGCAATCCTCCCACTACGCGAGCCTCAAGCCATAATCGAGGTCCACACCACCTGGCGCAGAGACGAATCGTCGCCCACAATCCTAAATTTCATCCAAACCGCAAAGTCGTTGCTACAAAATGTGAACCGAGTCCAAGACATGCGCAATTTCCCAAAAATAATCAAGCCAGGCCCAACGCCATCAACGAGAAAACGCAAACCCCACTAGCACAGCCACTCCTGGCTGTGTCCGCTGAGCGCTTCGCGAAGGTCCGTTCGTAGGGGCCGCGGTTCACCACCGGCCCGGTTTAGCATTGGGTTTTCGCTCTCGACTTTTCGATCGCCGACGCATCAGCTCAATCGCGTCGCGAACCTCCACCCCCGTTGACTATCCCCGACCCCCGTCCTAACATCACCGGCAAAGGGCATCCCGGCAATGATCGGCCAAACCATCTCCCACTATCGCGTAATCGAAAAGCTAGGCGACGGCGGCATGGG
>Ga0209772_10000093_pt1 | contig 20445 bp, 23 predicted proteins | sample BogFormECP03_OM1_FD_188235 | JGI IMG/M metagenome (GOLD analysis project Ga0209772, IMG submission 188235) | Bog forest soil microbial communities from Calvert Island, British Columbia, Canada - ECP03_OM1 (SPAdes) (version 2) | ecosystem: Environmental > Aquatic > Freshwater > Wetlands > Bog ... | reverse complement strand
GTCGCTTGGTAGGTCGGAATGCCGTCGGTCGCTTGGTAGGTCGGAATGCCGTCGGTCGCTTGGGTATCAGGGATCTTGGTCATGGCGTCAGGATCGCCTGCGACGTGCGCGTGTCGCGCCCGTGACCACCCCAGTCTGAACCCTGGCCCCTACCGGATGGGCCCGGCGGGGAACAGGGTCTGAGGCGGGTCGTGCTGGTGGAGGGCCGCCCGCCTCGGGCGACCTGGACACACCCGGGAGCAGACCAGGGCATTCCCGGGCGCGACGCTGGAGCGACAGCGCGAACCTCATGCGTACCACGCACAGTCTCGAAAGGAGATTCTCATGAGCACGACCGATGAGTTGACCAGGCTTGTGTCGGACGGCCAGGCCGAACTTCAGGAGGGCTACGCCGAGATCGGGGACGTGCGGCTGCATTACGTCGAAGCCGGCGACGGGCCGCTGATCGTTCTGCTGCACGGCTTCCCGGAGTTCTGGTACGGCTGGCGGCGGCAGATCGCGCCGCTCGCGGCAGCGGGCTTCCGCGTCGTCGCGCCCGACCTGCGGGGGTACAACCTGTCATCCAAGCCGGATGGCGTCGCCGCCTACAGCGCCGACGAACTGGCCGCCGACATCCGCGGCCTCATCCAGGAGCGCGGTGCCGAGACCGCGCTGGTGGTCGGCCACGATTGGGGCGGAACCGCCGCCTGGACGCTCGCGATGAACCATCCCGAGGTCGTCGACCGGCTGGCCGTCCTCAACGCGGCGCACCCCCGCAAGCTCAACGAGGGGCTCCGCCACCCGAGCCAACTGCGGCGATCTTGGTACTTCTTCTACTTCCAGCTCCCGGACCTGCCCGAGCATCACATGAAGGCCGACGACTGCGAGTTCCTCCAGGAGTTCGTGCGCGACGCGCAACCCCCGTACACGCCCGAGGAGATGAAGCGCTACATCGAGGCGTGGTCGCAGCCCGAGGCGGCGACGGCGATGGTCAACTACTACCGCTTCGCGGTCCGACACTCCTCAGGCGAGATCCGTCCCATCGCGGCGCCCACCCTCGTCATCTGGGGCGAGCGCGACCGCTACCTCGGCCCGACGCTCGCCGAGCCCCACAGCGACGACGTGCCCAACCTCGACCGCGTCGAGCGGCTACCCGACGCCTCGCACTGGGTCCACCACGACGAGGCCGACCGCGTCAATCAGCTGCTGATCGACTTCTTCGCCCCGGCCCGCGCAGCCTCGACCATGTAACAGGAGGAGCAGATGTCCACGACGGAAGCCACCACGGCCGTTCGCGAGTTCGAGATCGGCTTCAGGTCGCTGCGCACGTGAGCCCGGCGCTGGCAACGGCCGTCAAGCAGATCGAGGCCGGCGTCCTCGACGTCGGCTACGCCGACATCGGTCCAGCCGACGGTCCCGCGGTCGTTCTGCTGCACGGCTGGCCGTACGACATCCACACGTTCGCCGATGTCTCGCCGCGGCTGGCGGCGGAGGGCTACCGGGTGATCGCCCCGTACCTGCGCGGCTACGGCACGACGCGCTTTCTCTCCGACGAGACGTTCCGCAACGGGCAGCAGTCGGTCCTGGCGGTCGACACCGTCGCGTTGATGGACGCCCTCGGGATCGAGAAGGCGGTGCTCGCCGGCGCCGACTGGGGAGCACGGACGGCCGACGTCGTCGCGGCGCTGTGGCCGAAGCGGTGCGCCGGGCTCGTCTCGGTGAGCGGGTATCTGATCGGAAGCCAGCTGGGCGGCGAGCTGCCGTTGGCGCCGGAGGCGGAGCGGCAGTGGTGGTATCAGTACTACTTCGCGACCGAGCGCGGCCGGGTCGGGTACGAGCGCTACCGGCGCGAGTTCGCGAGGCTCATCTGGCGGACGGCCTCGCCGCAGTGGGACTTCGACGACGCCACGTTCGAGCGCAGCGCCGCCTCTCTCGAGAACCCGGATCACGTCGCGATCGTGATCCACAACTATCGCTGGCGGATCGGCCTGGGCGAGGGCGAGCCGCAGTACGACAGTCTGGAGCGCCGCCTGGCCGAGGCGCCAGTCATCAACGTTCCGACGATCACCCTCGAGGGCGACGCCAACGGCGCGCCGCATCCGGACCCCCGCTCATACGCGGGGAAGTTCGCGGGACCGCACTCGCACCGGACCATCACCGGCGGCATCGGCCACAACCTGCCCCAGGAGGCGCCTGAGGCGTTCGCCCAGGCGATCATCAACGTCAACACCTACTAAGGAGCTCTCATGCCAGAGGCAACCTCCAACGCCCCGCTCACCGTCGTCCTCGTCCACGGCGCATTCGCCGACTCATCGAGCTGGGACGGCGTCATCGAGCGCCTCCAGGATGCCGGCACGCAGGTGACCGCTCCGCCGAATCCCCTGCGCGGCATCTCAGAGGACTCCGCCTACGTCGCCAGCTTCATGAGGCAAGTCCCCGGGCCGGTCCTCGCCGTGGGCCACTCCTACGGCGGTGCGGTCATCTCCAACGCCGCGACCGGGCTCGACAACGTCGTCGGGCTCGTGTTCGTCGCCGCGTTCGCCACCGAGGAGGGCGAGCGCCTCGCCGACGTGAGCGCCGGGTCGCGCGACAGTGTCCTGGGGACCGCGCAGGTCGCGCTGCAGTACCCGACCGCCGACGGCGGGGGGATGGCCACCGAGTTCGCGATCGATCCGGCAAAGCTGCATGAGGCCTTCGCCGCCGACCTGCCTCCGCAACGCGCCGCCGTGATGGCCGCGACCCAGCGGCCGGTCTCCGAACTGGCCTTCACCGAACCGTCCGGGCCGCCCGCCTGGAAGTCACTCCCGTCCTGGACGGTCCTCGCGACAGCCGACAAGGCGGCCGGCACGGACGTGATCCGCTCGCAGGCCGAGCGCGCCGGCGCCACCATCACCGAGGTCGATGGCTCGCACGTGATCATGATCTCCCGGCCCGATGTCGTCGCCGACGTGATCAAGACCGCGGCGGCCGCCGTCAGTCGCCCGGTCGCCGCCACGGCGGGCTAGCCACCGCAGGAGACACGATGACCACCGCAGTGATCGGCGCCACCGGACGCGTCGGCAGCGAGGTCGTCCGCGGCTTGCTCGCGCGCGGCGATCCGGTCGCCGCGCTCGTGCGCGACCCCGACAAAGCCCGCCGCGCGTTCGGGGAACCCGACGGGCTTCGCATCCGTCCCACCCGCCTCGACGACCCGCGCGACCTTATCGAGGCATTTGACGGCATCCGCACGGTGTTCATCGCGATGGGATCAATCGGGATCGAGGGCGTCCTGCAGCGCATCGCGATCAACGCCGCGGCCGTAATCTCCTCGATCGAGCAGGTCACACGCCTATCGGTGCTCAACGCCTCGGCCGACTCACTTGGGATCAACCAGCGCGCCCACTACAGCATCGACCAGTTCGCCGCCTCGACCGCAGTGCCGTACTCGACAATCCGCCCCGCGATCTTCTCGGCGTCGCTGCTCGCCGCGACGCGCGAGGTGCGCGCGTCGCGCACGTGGACCGGCCTCGCCGGCAGCGGCCGCATGGCCTTGATCGACCATCGAGACGCGGCTGAGGCCGGGCTGCGCTTGCTAACCGACCCTCGGCTATGGGGCGGGCACCACGACCTGACGGGACCAGCCCCGATGTCATGGCCGGAGGCACTCGAGCTGCTTTCGGCCGAACTCGGCGAGCCCGTCACCTTCCGGGTCGCGGTCGAGCACGAGTTCCTCGAGCGGCTCATCGGCGCTGGGGTGCCCGCGGGACGGCTGAGCTTCTCATCGCGCGCGAGTGGTCGATCCTCGCCGGCGAGAACGACTACACGACCGACACCTTCCAGCAGATCACCGGCCGCCCCCCGCGCCCGGTGGCCGAGTTCCTTCACGAGTACCGCGCGGAGTTCGTCTGATACTCGCGCGTCACCCCATCGCGATCCGAACCAGCTGAGCCGTGCGATGCTGCCACCGTTCAGGCAAGCGCTCACCCCGGGGGTGCGTCGTTGAACCCGGGTGCGCGCCGGGGTCCCCACCGGCGCGATCGGTGCCCGCGATCGCGAGTGTGCAGTTCAGGGGACGCCGGCTCCACCGGCATCCAGAAAGGCCGGGCGACCAGAAAGCGGCGGCGATCAAGGAGCACGCTGATGACGAGCTTCGACTACGACGTGATCATCATCGGCTCGGGGTTCGGCGGGAGCGTCGCCGCGCTGCGCGCCGCGGAGAAGGGCTACCGAGTTGGCGTCATGGAGTCCGGCAGGCGTTGGAGGGACGAGGACATTCCCAAGACGGAGTGGGACCTGCCGAAGTTCCTGTGGTTCCCGGCGGCAGAGTTGTACGGGATCCAGAGGGTCGAGTACCTCGACGATGTCCTGATGCTCTGCGGAGCAGGCGTGGGCGGCGGCTCGCACGTTTATGCGAACACGCTGTACGTGCCGCCGAAGAAGTTCTTCGATGCACCAGAGTGGGCGGACATCACCGACTGGGCGGACGAGCTGGCGCCATGCTTCGACCAGGCTACGCGGATGCTCGGGGTCGTTCGCTACCCCTACATGCCCACCGACATCGATCGGGCGCTGCAACAGGCCGCGACCGAGATCGGGCGAGAGGAGACTTTCAACAAGGCGCCGGTGGGCGTGTACTTCGGGAGCCCGGGCGTAGAAGCCGAGGACCCGTACTTCGGCGGCGTGGGACCGCGGCGAACCGGCTGCGTCTCCTGTGGAAACTGCAACATCGGCTGTGGCCGCAACGCCAAGAACAAGCTGACGACGAACTACCTGTACCTGGCGGAACAGCTTGGAGCCCAGGTTCATGAATTGAACGAGGTTTACGATCTCTCGCCGCTCGACGGAGGCGGTTTCGAGGTGCACGTGCGCCATCCAGGCTGGGCTCAGCGCGCCGAGCATCGGCACCCTCACAAGCACACGGCGCAGCAGGTGATCGTTGCCGCGCATGCATATGGCTCGTCAAAGCTCCTGCACCACATGCAACACAAGGGCGGCCTGAGGGGCCTCTCGAGCGAGCTCGGGCAGCGGGCGCGGACCAACTCGGAGCAGCTACTGGCCGTCACGCGACCGCACGGGCAGTGGCATCGCGATCCAGAGAAGATCCACATCACGCCCGGGTCCGTCTCGATCACCTCTGGCGTGTGGCCGGATCCGGCGACGAGTGTCGAGCCGACCGTATGGGGAGTCGGAAGCAATGTCTTCGCATTCCTCGTGACCTACCACCAGCACGGCGAGCAGAAGCACCCGACGGCGTCGTGGATAAAGGAGCTCGTCGAGCACCCAGCGGAAGTGCTCGGCTTCGACGATCCGCGCCACTGGTCCGAGCGAACGTTCATCGCGCTGTGCATGCAGACGACCGACACGTCGCTCGAGCTGTACTGGGACGACGGCCTGCTGCGAAGCCGGCCTTCGGGAGCCCCTCCTGCCGTGCACACCCCCGTCATCGAGGACTTCGTCGACCGGGTAGCGAAGAAGCTGGATAGCGGCGAGGCCGCGCTCGTGACCGAGGTCATCAACCGCAACGCCTCTGCGCACTTCGTCGGTGGGATCCCGATCGGCGAGAGCAGCGAACGCGGCGCCGTAGACCCTTACCTGCGCCTGTTCGGCCAACCGGGCCTGCACGTCATGGACGGCAGCGTGATGCCGGCCAACCCGGGAGTGAACCCGTCGCTCACGATCACAGCTCTGGCCGAGCGCGCGATGTCGCTGTGGCCCAACAAGGGAGACGAGGACATCCGCCCGCCCCTGGGGTCGGGCTATGAGCGCGTCGACCCGGTCATGCCGCAACGTCCGATCGTGCCCGCAGGCGCACCTGGCGAGCTGCGACTCGATGCGAAGAAGTCCGACCTCATCCCCGAGTACCCCTACTGACCGGCCGACACAAGGAAGAGACGATGACAGAGCTTGCTACCCATACGCCGCGCACGCTCGGAACGAGCGACGCGATCCCGAACGACTTCGTCGTTCCCTACTACCTGGATGACCTCAAGCGACGGATCTCCGTCGCGCGGGTCGAGAACCACCTCTACGCATTCGACGATCTTTGCACCTGCGCCGACCAGCGGTGCCCGCTCTCGGGAGGACTGCTCACCGGGACGACGATCATGTGCCAATGCCACGGCTCCCGGTTCGATATCTCCACGGGCGCCGTGATCAACGGTCCAGCCACCGAACCGATGACCGTCTACGAGGTGCAAGAGATCAACGGCGACATCCAGATCCGCGCTTGAGATCACGAGGCCTTTCAACCCCCGGAGCGAGCCGCCGAGCTAGCCTGGAGCCTCAATGCCCGAGTCGCCGACAGCCGATGGCGTTATTGCCTGCGAGGATGGTGTGAGGCGTTGCTCGTGGGCCTGTTCGACACGCGACTACCACAGCTATCACGACCTCGAATGGGGCTTCCCCGTGTCGGCCGACATGCGGTTGTTCGAGAAGCTGAGCCTCGAGGCCTTCCAGGCGGGACTGTCGTGGCTCACGATCCTGCGCAAGCGTGACGCATTCCGCGAGGCATTCGCCGGCTTCGACTACCGGCGCGTCGCGCGATTTGGCTCCCGAGATGTCGAGCGCCTCCTCGTCAACGCCGACATCGTCCGTCATCGCGGAAAGATCGAGGCCGTCATCAACAACGCCAAGCAGGCAGTCGAGCTCGCTCGGACCGAGGGATCGATCGCTCGCTACGTCTGGGGCTTCGAGCCGGATTCCCCTGATCGCACGCCCGATACGCTCGGGCAGCTGCCCGCGACCACGCCGGAGTCCGTTGCGCTCGCGAAGGACCTCAAGCGGCGCGGGTGGCGGTTCGTCGGCCCCACGACCATCTACGCCTTCATGCAGGCGATGGGACTGGTGAACGACCACCGAGAGGGCTGCGACGCTCGCGTTCTCGTGATAGAGGCGAGGAGGCGCTTCGAGCGCCCGTAACCGCAGCTCGCTTCGCTTAGGCCGTCGAAAGCAGGCGCGTGCGCAGGGGTGTATCCCCGGCGCGGGCGATCCTCTGCCCCTAGCTAGATGGGTGCGGCTGAGGCCCCCAGCGGGACAGCCGATGCCCCTCCGAACGTCCGCGAGCCCGATACGCTCAAGCCATGAGCAGCGTTGCCACTGAGGAGCTGATCGAGCGTGCCGGCCGGGCACTGATCGACGCCGCGCCCGTGCCGGCCACGGTGATCCTGTTCGGCTCGCACGCTCGCGGCGACGCTGACGCGGGCAGCGATCTTGACTTCCTCGTGATCGAGCGCCGGGTCGAGGACCGTCTAGCTGAGGCCGTCCGGCTGCGGAGCGTGCTGCGCGGCTTCGGCACCCCGGTGGATGTGATCGTGATGGACGAGGCGCTTGCGCAGCGGCGCGCCAAGGTCCGGGGCACGATGGTCGAGCGCGCACTGCGCGAGGGGCGCATTGTCGCCGAGTCCTGAGCACGTCGAGTACGCCGAAACGCTGCTCCGCCTTGCGGACGCCGACCGACCTCTACGCCTGCCGAGTGCTCGCCGACGCTGACGACCTGGCGGACGGCGCCGTTGGATTCCATGCGCAGCAGGCAGTCGAGAACGCCCTCGAGGTGGCGATCGTCCTCGCCGAAGTCGAGCTGCCCCGCACGCACGATCTCGAACAGCTCAAGGAGCAATCCGAAGCTACAGGAGCACAGCTCCCCCTGAGCTTGTGGGTGTCGATTGGCTAACGCCGTGGGCGGTCGCCCTCCGCTACGACGAGCCAACTGCGCTCGATCGCGCAGCCGCACTCGCGCTGGCCGAGAGCGCCTGTAGATGGGCCAAAGCGCTGCTCGACGTCTGAACGCTCACTTCAGCGCGCATGCGTGGTGCGACCGCGCGACTGCGGGGATTTGCGGGAACCATGCCCATCTCGTGCCGGATCTTTCGGTTGCGAGCCAGCTGCGACGTCGCACGCTGCCGACGGTAGTGATTCTTCTCGCGGTCATATTCAGAGGAATATCGATGCAGACGCCGATCTAAGTCCCCGCTAGAGTTGTGACGTCGCGGCACGCCCAGGCATGGCGGGACTGGGCCTGGCATGGCAGCGCGCGGCACGGCATGGCCCGACCAGGCCCGGCTTGGCGCGGCGGCGCGCGGCATGGCATCGCACGGCGTGGCACGACATCGAGGCCATCAGGCTGGCGCCCTCTCGGCACTGGAAATGAGCACGGTCGCGCGAAGATGGACAGGAGCCCGGCAAGGCGCATCTCGTATGACAGCTCCAATCCCGAGACGACCACGACGCTGCCGCGAGGAACCAGCTGAGCTTCCTTGGCCTAGTAGTGCAGACCCTTTAGAGAGAGGACGGTCCTCTCGCTCTTGCTCTGCGGGGGATTTGCGGGGGGATCGAGATCCCGCTGCGGGGGATTTGCCGGGGCCGCGACCAGCGAAGGTCCGCGAACACAGGCGAAACGGCCGACGCCGATCCCCAGCGTCCTTCGGACCTTTTCGCCCGCATTCGCTGGTTTTCGCCCACGTTCGCGGACAACTCGCTATATCGGGGTGCCCGGTTCAACTTGGCTTTCCCATGCGATTTTTGGGCAGTCTGCGGTCATTCTGCGGTCGCAAATCAGGATCCGTCCCGCCCTGGGCTCGGCGTTCCGCTCTAAGACTCGATTGCGGTCCTTCTGCGGTCCCGAGAACGCGAAGCCGATCTATGCCATATGTTATGTGTGGTACATTCAGCTCGTGGTAAAGACGACGATCTACTTGCCGGACGAGCTTCATCAAGGGATCAAGCACGCGGCCAAGGAGCGCGGCACCAGCGAGGCTGAGCTAATTCGCACGGCCGTCCGTCACGAGCTGCTCGGCGCCCCCGCAGATCAGCAGGAGCGCGCGCAACGGCGCGGTCGCCTACTGGCGGCGATGGGCAAGCTCGACAGCTCCGCCTACCCCGCCGACTACCTCGATGAGCTGCGCGCACAGTGGCGCGGCTGATCGTTCTCGACGCGAGCGTCGCAATAGCCGCGCTGTCCGCCGATGACGCGCACCATGACGCGGCGGTGAAAGCGCTCGCCGGCGCAAGCGAGGACGATCTCGTCCTAGCCGCCACGACGCGGGCGGAGATCCTCGTCGGCCCTGCTCGCGTGGGCGGCAAGGTACTAACGGCCGCCCGAGACTTCGCAGACGGGTGCGAGACAGTTCCTGTCAGCGCCTCCATTGCCGACGACTCCGCTGCCCTGAAGGCCCGCCACCGTGGCCTCAGCCTACCCGACGCAATCGCGCTCGTTGTCGCCGAGATGATCGACGCCGACGCGGTGTGGACGTTCGACCGACGCTGGCGTGACGTTCATGGGCGCGTCGCGATGCCATAGTCGGTTGCTTTCTGCGGCAGAAGCGTCGGACGTGCCACGTTGCGGTTTTGGAGACCACGGGTTCTGGGCGGTTTGGCCAGTAAACACCGTGCCCTCGCGTGCTCTAGGGATAGTCCTAGGGATAGAAACCCCCAACCGCCCCGCCTGAACTTAACTGCCACTGGCGGAGTTCCACCCGCGTAGGGAGTGCCTGAAACACGCGCACCCAAGGTTTCTTGTGTAGACCTAGTCGGGTGGTAGGTGACTGTTTTCGTTGCAGACCCGCCGCCTTTGTTTTTCTCAGTGGTCGGTCACATAACCGTTGAGTGACACCCGTTTGGCGAACGCCGGTCCCGGTCGGTGATACCTCTAACCCTACGGTCACTCTAAAAGCGGTGTGTCCGCGCACAGAACTACTGAAGACATCCCACTACCCGCGTCATGTTCAATACCACCAACATCTACCTCAACGACGCCGCTCGACCCGGCGCCCGCAAGCTCGATGTGTGGACGAAGGTGATCGCGGTGTCTGCGGTCGTGACGATGCTGTTGACGGCGCTGTTGGTGGTGCTCACCATCAGCGCCTCGCGCCAGCCAACAATCGTCGTGCGCCCTGTGACCGTGCCGACGCCACTCTGTCATACAACCACCACGCGGACGGACCATCATGTCGCGTTTAACGTGACGCACAGTCTCCGTCGCCAGCGAACCGCTTGGCTATCCTTCGCCCGCATGGACCCCAGGCACTTCCTATTCCCGGTAGTGGCGCTCAACGACCAAGACGAACCCGAGTGGTTGTGCGGCAACTCATTCCCGATCACGGACGACGGCGGTCTGATGACGTGCCGGCATGTCGTGTCCAAGCCCGCGCAAGGCTCGCCGTCATCGACCGCCTTGGCGACCTTCGCGTCCTGCTCGTCGAGGATGTCGTCTACCCCAAAGACGATTCCCTCGATCTTGCGTTCCTGCCGCATGCGCTGGATCGCCCCAGCAAGCGTTTCCCGTTGCTGCCGGCGGCGCGAGTGAGGTCGCGCGCATGACCGGCATGACACGCTCGTGGGTCTATGACCATGCTGGCGACCTCGGGGCTGTGCCGCTGGGCTCGGGATCAAGGCCCCGGCTCGGCTTCCACCCCGCTCGTGTGCGGGAATACCTCGACCAGAGCGTTGCCGACCCGCCGCCGCTGCCGACGCCGATACCAGTCCTGTACTACGCCAAGCCTCGCCGCGACAGGCCACCCGAGAAGACCAACGCCGTCGGAGAACTCCTCGGCGAGATCCCGCTGCGATATCCCTGACCAACAGGGGGACCTGAGCCGGACCGCTTTTGTGTGGCCGGGACCGCGTAGACTTGGTCTCGGAGGTCAAGTGATGTCAGAGCCAGCCGCGAGCAACGATCAGATCGAGCGGGCAAACGCCCAGTTCTGGACTCCTCCGTCGCTTGAGGAGCTGATGGCCGATGTCGCGCCGCTCGAGGCAGACGAGCACTTCGACATCCCCGACGTGACCGACGAGGAGTGGGATGTGTTCGTGGCGGCACTCGACGAGTGATCGCAACCGTCCTCGTCGACACGAACGTCTTCACCGCCCGTCTGCGGGAGCGCTCACCGCTGGCGACGAGCTATGCGAAGCACCTCTTCGGGCAGCGCATCGCGCTCGCCCCACAGACGGTGGCCGAGGCCCGCTATGGGGCGCTCAGCGCCGGATGGGGCACGGCCCGGGTGGAGCGCCTGGCCCGTCTGATCGCACGTGCACGCGTGCTGCCGGTTGACATCGACACGATCGAGGCCGTCGCCCAGCTGCGAAACGAGTGCCGGCAGATCGGGCACGGCCTGCACCAGCGAGGCCACAACGCCGACCTGTGGATCGCAGCCACGGCGATCCGCTGGGGCATCCCGCTCGTCGCCCACGACGCGATCTTCGACGGCTGCCCCGGCCTCGAGCTCCGCACAGAGCTCGACACGCAGCCCACCGACTGATCCAACACGAAGCGATCAGTCAGCCCGGCCTGGGGGCCGGCGGTGGCGTACGCCGGGCGCTGCATGTGACGCCCGCTGCGCGCTCGCGCGGGCGATTAGAAGGCATCCCGCCGCCGCCTCCCAAACATCTGACCATGACCGCAACGTCCGACATTTTCGAGCACCGCGATCGCCGCCCCAGCCGCGAGAAGTGGTCCCAACCCAGGCAGTTTGCGCGGGCGTTTCGTGGTCGACGATCTGCTGATTGACGAACTCGCCCAACGGCTGGCCGACAAGCTCGCCCCGCTGATGATCGAGCGGCTCGCGACGGGCTCGGCTTGACCCGCGAGCAGCTCGCCGAGCGGCTCGGCGGCCCGGCTCCCGAACAGCCCGAAGGACTGGTAGACGCGCACGAGATCGCCCGCAGAATAGGCCGCTCACGCTGGTGGGTATACGAACACGCGGGCGAGCGCGAAAGCAGGTCTGGCACCCATTGTCCGGGGCAGCGACTCGCTTGCGACAGCTCTTCTGCGTCGATGGGCGAAAGGAGCCGCCTGCGACCACGGGGGTCGCCCTTGTCGCGCCCCAAGCAGGCGCCTGGGAAGGGCTGATCGCGAGCATGCTTCCGGAGGAAGCGGGAGCAACGAGGGTCAAACCCACGTCCGGCACCATCCATCGAGTACGGTTTACCTCTTCGTAGAGCGCAATGGCTGGATCGATCACCTGTAGCGGGGACAAGCCTTCGTGTTGCTCGGGTCACATACGGCGATCTCGTTTCGGAGACAGGTTGCTCCCGGGCAATGCGCTCCCTCGAACTAGCGCGTGCAGTTCGAGACAGCGCGATTTTTCCTTGGGCACAGCCTGGGGCGACCCGATAGAGCGGCGGCCTCATCTCGGATGCGCATTTTCGCCATCGCGGCGTCCCTACTCTGGGAGCGCGTCAAGGCCCAGCTGCCAGAGCAGGCTCTCGCTCGGCACATCCGACTCCCTAAAAAGGCGGACCGGAGGGACGGTCTGTTTGACCGGGCCCACCCCGCTGAGTTCGGTGATCGGCATGGCGGCCATTAGCGCATTGAGCATCGCGGCGATCCGTGAGATCAGCGCGTCCAAGAGTCGCGCCGGGTCGGCGTAGTGACGCCCGTTATGCGCTGCAACGCCCCAGGCTACCGGCCCACCAAGATTGGCCATCCCAGAGAGCAGCCGCGTCACCGCGTCCGGGGGCAGCTCAACCACAGTTGTCACCTTGCCCAAGCTGATCGAGAGCGCAAGCGGATCGATCGGCGCTGTGTGGATCGTGTTGCGAAGCTCAGAGAGGACCACCGCGGCATGGATGTGGGGGCTGCTGTCGAACACGCTGTCGAGCGCAGTCGAAGCCTTCCGGGCATCACGCCGCCACCTCTGTTTCAGCCACGAAGGATTGTCGCCGGGGATGGAAAGCAGCTGGCTCGCGATCCTCGCCGATGCGTCGAGCGCGCCCATCAGTGTGAGCAGCGCGAGATCGAACGCACTAAGCGCCTCGTCGGCGATGTCGCTGTCCTGTGGCCGGTTCAGCGCCCAGTACATCCTATCCCGGGCTACGAGGGTCTGCCGCAGACGCCCGAAAACGGCCTGGGCGAGATCGCGTATCCGACGGTCACCACCGGCCTGCGCATGTTCAGCAGCAGCCCTGAGAACAGACCAGCCGTGCGGCGCCAGCCGGACAGCCGCACCGGTGTAGAACCCCCCGCGTGTCAGCGACATGGTGAACCTCCCGTCGGCGCCGCGCCAGCCGATGAACTGGTCCTGCGCCCGCAGGTACAGACTGACCATGGGCAGAGCCTCCAGCCGTGTCGCGATCAGGACGCCGTCCGCTACTGGCGACTTCGTTGTGCGGAGATATGGCCGCTCGGTGATGAACATGTCGGCATTGATCGCCTCCGTCGCCTGGGCGGCGATCACGTCACATAGACGCTGCTCCGCTGCTGCCGTCTCGCCAAGCTCCGCGTAGCAATCGTCGGCGGTGTCGCGCTCCGCGGTACGCGGAATATCGAAATTGATGCCCGCCGAGTGGACTGAGTTCCCCTCGACGCTGCGCACCCCCCAGCCCGCCGCTTCGGGGTCGAACCCGGTCACCACGACCCAGCCCTCGACGGCATCCGGCGAATGCAAGGAGCTGCGGCGAGGAGCGTCGGTCGGCGGCCCGCTGTCGCTGTAACGCCGCACCTGCACGAACTCGTGCGAGAGTAGTCCTGCCAGCAGAAGCTCTCGGGTCGGCTCGCGCTCATCCAGACCATCGATCAGCTCAGAGTCGATGACAACGGACAGCGTCTCGAGGTCGGGGCGCCGAGAGAACACGGTTCGCCGTTCGGGACGCTTTGCCTCGGGCCAGCGAGCCTCGTGGGGCGGGCGTGACCAGGGTGGAACGAAGCGGCGCATCGAGGCGATGTTTGATTCAGATCTCGCGCCGCTGGGCTAGAACCAGTTGCCTGCTAGCGCCTCGTCCGGCTGGGCGAGGATGGCGATCACATAGAGGACGACGAGCTCTGGGAATGCTTGGCTTATGTGTCCAGTGTGGATATTGATCACTTCGCGCTGGCTTGGCTCGCCAAGCTCATAGCCGTGATGGGTATTGCGCAACTGGTGAAGTAGCTTTGCGATGAATACGTGCTCTTGCAGAGGCGCCCTTCCGCCAGTTCCGAGCGTGACTTTGCCCTTTGCGCGGCGGCCGGGCATGATGTGCGCGAGTGTCTCCCGACAAAGGGTCGACAGCACCTCGTCTGTACGCTTTCGGAGCATCCGTCTGATCTCGAGCGGTGCGTTTGCGCAAGCAGCATTAAGGATCTTGCTCGCCGTCTTGGGATTGGCGAGCTTCTCCCAAATGTGATCGATACTAACTTCACGATCTATGATGTTCGGTAGAAGGTCAAAGAACTCAAAAGCTAGACTTACACGTATCACGTGATCACTCGGATGCGTCTGGATTCGAACGCAGTTGCTGATGATGCGGTCCAGAGATCGGAGCTCACGGTAAGCGTTGCCAGCGTCGAACTGTCCGACATCACTCCGGAATCGACCAAGGTCTGTCGCCTCGGTGAAGAGCGCATTGAGCTGCCTTGTCCACCAACGGATAAGCGCCGGGGCGTCAAGATCGGCAGCGTGATGATTCGTCTTTCGCAGCCACGTAGTCCCTTCGCCATCCGTCTCTCGAAGGTCGGGAAGCGCATCGTCATACACCTGTAGCCAGGTTACGTCAGCGTCCTTCATGGGAACGCCTGTCTTCCGGTTGATCAGGACAACGAGAAGTAGCGTCCTCGTTATCTCCAAGATCGCCCGACTAGCCACAAACCCTCTGGAGAACGGGGAAGCCATCAGCACGAGTGGTAGGTACAGATATGCCGGGAAAATGTCCACGCCACTCGCGTGGTGCTGAAGTGGATATGGGCCACCGAGGATTTCCGCAAAAGAACGCTCGGGTTGGGCCTGTGCTGTATGGAGCATGCGAATAATGGCGATCCTTCTTTGGAGGCGAGGGGAAACCTGGATCAAAGTCACGGCGCCTCCGTTTGGCTCCAATGCTTGCTTCAAATCGCGGATCATCTGGTTGACGAACGCAGGCTGCTCTGTGAGGAAGGCGGCGCGCATCGCTGTCCACGCAATGCGCTCATCCGAGCTCCTCATCCGCTCGCGGGTCTCCGGCCTGGCCTCAGTCGCGCCGATACTCTCGTCTAGCTCCTTGTCGACCAAGATGTCGAAGTAATCGCACGTCGCATCCTGACCATGCTCTTCGAACATGACCTCTGGGTCATCGCCACCGGAGGACCCGACGACGGCCATGCCAGTGACTGGCTCGTGTAGGCCAGCGGCCTGCTCGAACACAGGCTTGCCGCCGTGCATCCCTAGACGAACCGGCTTATGTGCGCGCGAGCCGCTCATTAGTCTCAGTATGCTCAAGAGGGCGGGGGCGCAATGGTCGCCGCACCTGCGCTTGACCATGCGCTGGTTGGCTGCTATGCGTTGGGAAGCTGTGAGGGTCGCGCCGGTGCGACGAAGGTTCCCCGCCGGCCGCGGTCGTCGGCGAGTACGTCGTGCTCGCCGAGGATCTGGCATCGCGGCCGTTGGCTGCTCCAGTCAGCGATTGCAGAAGTAGCGCATCAAGCGAAGAGCAGGGCTCTCGCCGCCGTGGTGCTGCGCCCTGAGATTCGCCACCAGCAGAGGCCAACACCATCGCGGCGACATTGGCTAGGGCTCGAGGACCCACCCCGTCGCCTACCTCCGCCGCCGAGCTCGGGACCTCACCGAACAGGTCGGACAGCACCACCGAGAAGAAGGCCCTGTAAAGAGCCCATTTCCGGGGGCTCCCGGCCCCCTGCGTCGCTGCGATCGGCAGCCAAAGACCGCACCGAACTCATCAAACAGCGCACTGGCCAGAAAACCCTGCAAAGAAGCCGCTTTCGGCCGGACCGAGACACCCACAAACGCCCTTACTGCCTGTCCGCTGCCCAATCGCGAAGCCCAGCAGCACCGTGCTGGCAAGAAAAAACCCCGCGTTTGCGGGGCTTTTTATCGGGGCGAACGGTTCAGATCGGCTTTGCTAAGCCATTTTTGGCGCTTCTGCGGCCATTTTGCGGTCACCCAGACCAGCCCGATACCGGGCATCCTCGCCGGTCACTCGGCCTCCACTCTGTCGGCACGGCGCATGAGCGCCCCTGGTTCGACGCCGAGCGCGCGAGCCAAGCGGAAAAATCGCTCGTAGTCGAGGGAGCGCATGGCGGTGCCAGCCTCAATAGCGCGAAGGCCAGCGAGGGAGATGCCGCGCACGGCGTCGGCGACTTCGCGCTCGCTGAGGCCTCGTTCCTCGCGCACTTCGCGGACTGCGCGTCCGATTTTCGTCCGTTCCCGCGCGTGCGCGCGGCTCGTGTCGTCGTCCATAGCGGGCTCCTTGCTCTGGGGGCGGGCGATCAGAGCAGAGCTGGCAGGCGATCTCAAGAGGCGACGTAGGCCGCGCGGCGGCGGCTTGGCCGTCAAGCGCGCCGGGCTGTCGGGGGCAAGTCCCTTCACGACCAACGAAGGTCGTTTGGGGCGCCGTTACGGTGCGGCGCGGTTAGCGAACGTTGCCGTGCGTGACGACGCCCGCCCTGCGGATGGCACCGGCTACCGGTGCTGTCACAGCTCCGCTACCACCAGCGTCCCCTGAAAAGAGTTGCTGAGCGGTGAGGACCGCCCCGCCGGCTTCGATCACGCGGCGCGAAAGCGTCTCGGGGAACTCCCCGTGCATCGCCGCGATGCCCGGACGGGCTTCAAGCTCGGCGGCAACCTCCAGCAGCCGGGCTAGCTGTTTCTCGTGCAAGCTTTCGGCGGTCTTCTTCACCTCGATGCACCAGGCATTACTGATGCCGTCCACATTGGTGCCGTGCGACACCACTAGGTCGATGTCGAACTTCGATCGGGCATCCTTCCGGACCTCAACGCCGGGCCAAGCGAACAACAGCTGTCCGGTTTGCGCCGGCGGCCGTAGCGCGCGGATCGTCAGCAAGACGGGCAGGATGTCCTGATCCATTATGCGAGCCATGAGCCCGTCGAGCCGGTAGAAGAAGTCCGGCTCCTTCTTGCCCGACTCGTCCACGACCGGTAGCACGGACTCCTGAGCGCAGGCGCGACACCGCACCAGCTCATGCAGTTCGGACAGGTCGAGGTGCATGAGAAAGCGGCAGCGCGGGCATCGAACCTCGCGCGCGCGACGAACGAAACCGGCCTCGACAAGAGCAGGCAGGAGCGCCAAGACGTCCACCTTGCGAGTACCCGGACCTATGGTCGAGGCGATATCTCCGGCGGTCCGTGTCTCGATCTCGAGGAATAGCCCGATATCGGCAAGCCTCTCGACCAGCGCGTCCGCGTCGAGCTCAACGCCGGCTTCGTCCTCGGCCTCGGCGACAATTGCCGCGGCGAGCTTGTCGCGGTTGCGTGGAGAGAGCGCATCAAGCACGGCGACACGCTTTTGGTCGGCGAGGACATCCAGCGCATCGAGTGAGCCGAGCCTCGCGAGTAGCGCGTCGGCATCATGGCCGTCCTGCGTGCGCTCAAACTGGAAGCCGTGATCGTTAACCCAAGCGCCGAGCGCCTCGCCGGCCGTGGGGAGTCGAATGTCGAAGTTCCACTGCTCCGTCGCGAGTGTCAGCAGCATCACACCGTCGTGTGCAGTGCCGTCCTTATGAACAAGACGCGCACCGCTCGCGGTGAGAGGAAGCGGCAGAGGCACGTTCCCGAAGATGAGCCTTACGCGCTGAAAGCTTCGTACCGTGAAGCCCTCCGGCGCTGGCAATGAGAGCGATGACCGTCCGCCTGCGAACGCGACCAGTGCGCCAGCGGGCTTGCCGCGAATGAAAGGCCCTCCTAGGACGGGGCGGGCAAAGCGGAAGGTTGGCGGGGCATTTGGCTCGAACCCGACGCCGATTTGCTCGCCGATGCTATCGCCCGTGTCCTCGACAAACGGCAGCGTCGATAGTGCTGTGCCTGCCTCGTCCTGCAAGTCAAACGGACAGGCGACGAGCAGGTCCGGGGTCTCTCGCATCGAGGGTATTTGGAGCAGCCACTTTGTCAGTAGAGCAAGCTGATCGGGGTGGCGCAGCGACCCGCGCATCAGGCCGATGACAGGCGCTCCGTTTGCTCGTGCGAGAGCACGAGCGCGGAAGTTCCAAAAGTTGACTAGGTTGTCGAAGGTCGGCCGCGCGATGACCCAGATATACGGTCGGTCGAATGGGTTGACCTGGCGCACGACATCCATGTAGCGGCCCGTAAGACGCAGCGGGGACGCGCCCGGCCCCTCGACCTGGCCGCGAACCAGCGCGCCGTGGGCGTCCTCGCCCTCGCGGACCACGACCTTGTAGCGCTCCTCCCAGTGGGGCTCATCCTCGTCTTGGATGTGGCCCCAGATGGCGGTCGCAGCTCTACGAAGACCGGCGGTGGCGAAACGTGGCACCTCCAGCACCGGCAGCTCCGTCGTCCGTTCTGATGGAGGCTTCGCATACTGCAAGTCCACGAGATGGAGTGGGTGCATCTCATTGCGATCGAACCCGTCCCAGAGCGGGACCGCCTCCGTGAGCTGCTGCACAGCAGCGCGTGCCTTCTCCCCGAGTCGCTCGTGCATGTAGCAGACATCGACGGGCCGCGTCCGCAAGAGCGACCTGATCGTCGAAGGCGTGCGGCCGTCGGCACGGACCGGCACGAGCAAGCTTCCAGCGCCGTACCAGAAGGTCGAGCAACCCCGCATCACCGTCAAGAGCGCATCGAGATCGCCCTGCGGGATAGCGAACGCCCACTCGGGCCCCCGCACGAAATACGTCATGCGATGCTGGCGATTCAGATGCTCGTCGAACATGACTGCAAAGCATCGTCCCCCAAACGGACATCAGCACATCTCGCTGTAGAGCCACCCCGGCGGACGAGCTGCCTGCGTTCGCCCTTGACGCATCCGCCAGCCGAATGTCCGAGGACGAGCCCCTCCACGACCAACGAAGGTCGCTCGGGACTCTGCTGCGGTACAGCGCTAACGCGCAGCAGCCGGTGAATGAGCGCCTGCGGCTCTTTAGCGCTCCCACCAGTCGATGCCAGAGGCGCGGGCAAGCTCCCGCATCATCCGCTCCGCGAGTTCCTTGGCGGTGTTGTCCTCGACCGGTAGGTGGACATGCCCGCCGAAGAAAGCCTCGCTGCCCGGAGGAGCTTTCAGCTCTCCGCTCGTGTGGGCCGTGTACAGCGCAAGGACCGGCCGGGCGCCGCGCGCGGTCGGCGTGATCCGCACATGCAGGTGGACTTCGGTCTTGCCAACGACCTCGCAATGACCGAGCACCGACAGCGCCATGTCAAGCAGAGGCTTGATGACCTGATCGGCGGTTTCGCCCACATGCCACGCCTCCTCCTGCGTGAGGCGGCGGCGCATCCGCCCCACGACCACACCGCCCGCGTCGAGCACTAGATCAGCCCCATCTCCGGTGGCGAGGTTCTGACCTTCCACTGCAACGCCCGTGGCGAATGGCCGCGCAGAGATGCCGCCGTGCTCCGGTGGCCCGAGGCGACGCACATCGGCGAGGACTGCGGCGCGCATCCTGCCCACGGCCGCTTCGGAGAGGCTGCGAGCATGGAAGCCCTCGGGGACCGTTAGCGGCGAGGCAACGAGCATCCAATCGGACACGCACGTCTGCCCGTTCATGACCTTGCCGACTCGCTGGGGCGCGAGTGCCTGCACGACGAGCGGCAACGTCGTCATGCGCTGCACCGCCCTGGTCTGCGCCTGCTCGGGCCTCACACAGAGCTCCAGCAGCCGTGCCTGGGAGGCGATTGGCTTCTTCCCGCCTGGCTCGCGTATCTCAATCGTGCCGGTCGCCTTGACCAGGTGAGGGGTTTGGTTTCAGTCCTCGACACGGACAACGACGATCTCATGGCCGTCGAGTGTGATCGTCTTGGCAGCGAACGGTGGCAGCGGGTCCACGGCGGTACGGAGCTTGTCGCGTAGCCAGTCCTGGGCGTGGGCCTTGCCGGGCACGCGGAACCCCGCGAGCGTGCCGTCGTCGCGGACGCCCAGAAGCACCCAGCCGCCGCCGCTGTTCGCGAACGCGGCGATCGTCGGGCCCATGCCGTCCTTGGGTGGGCTCCCCTTTCGCTCTGCGACCGTCTCGTCGGCCTCGATCAGCTCACGCAGCTCGCTCTCGCCGACGTCAGCAAGCGGGAGGCGGCGGAGTTGGCTGGCGTCCACGACAGCCAGCATAGGTGGCGCCGTGGGTGTCGGACGGCGCCGACGTGGCGCAACATCCGATGCGTCCCGCGAAGGGTCGTCGAACACGCGCAAAAAGTCCGCCGGGGGCTCTGCTCTGATCGCCAGCAACCCAAAAACCAAGCGGCCGAGACGGGTGTTGGTAGCACCCGCCCCGGCCTTACAGCACCGAAGAAAACGCCTTCGATGCCGCCGGCTAACCGTAGCTCCTACGGCTAGTTCGCCTTGCATGGATCGGGGCGCCTTCTTCGGTCTCGAACCGAAAGGAAGTGTCCCAAATGGGCATGACGATCAACCGGGGATATCGGGATGCGCTGTACGACGGCCTGATGACCGACCTCAGCGCGCACGACGACCTCTTCACGTACCTGCGCAACGACGAAATCATCGAGGCCAAGCGGCTGCACCACCGCTTCAAGGGCGCGCTGCGGCTGCTCGATGATCTCGGCTGGGAGCGCGAGCCCGAGGCAGAGCAGTTCGAGCTGACGATGCCGCCACGGCAGCTTCGGCCGA
>Ga0209772_10000085_pt1 | contig 20873 bp, 15 predicted proteins | sample BogFormECP03_OM1_FD_188235 | JGI IMG/M metagenome (GOLD analysis project Ga0209772, IMG submission 188235) | Bog forest soil microbial communities from Calvert Island, British Columbia, Canada - ECP03_OM1 (SPAdes) (version 2) | ecosystem: Environmental > Aquatic > Freshwater > Wetlands > Bog ... | reverse complement strand
CGGCGTCGTGCCGGCGTGTGCGAGCCTCGACTGCGTCTCGATCTTCACCGCGGGCGTCGCCGATGCCGTGCTCGTGCTCGATGTCCTGGCCGCGCACGATCGAGAGGACCCGTGGAGTCGGGTAGAGCCGGCCTTCTGCGCGCCCCGTCGAGAGCGCGTCGGCGTGCCGATCGCGGGCCAGGTCGTCCAGGAGGAGTCCGCGGCCGCGCTCGCTTGGGGCAGCGCGCTCGAGCGCGCGGGGAAGCTGTGGACGCTCGTGGAGGTCGACGTCGAGCCGTTGCTGGCCGCGGCGCCGCTGTTGTATGACGCGTGGCTTGCCGAGCGCACGGCCGACCTCGGCCGGCACATCGCGCTCGAACCCGATGGTCTCGACACGACGGTTGCAGCGATCGTGCTCTCGGGCGGCGAGCTGATGGCTACGGAGGCCTTTCAGGCGCGGCACCGGCTGGAGCAGCTGCGCCGCGCCGCGGCCCCGATCTGGGAGAGCGTGGACGCTTTGCTGCTGCCGACGACGGCGCTGCACCCCACCCACGCCGACGTCGAAGCGGAGCCGGTCCGAACGAACACCAGCCTCGGCCGCCTTACGAACTTCGTCAACCTGCTCGATCTCTGCGCGCTCGCGCTGCCGGGGCCGGCGCGCGCCGACCACCTCCCGTTCGGCGTTACGCTGCACGCGCCCGCGCATCACGACCGCCGCCTGCTGGAGCTCGGCTGCGCGTGGAGCGCGGAGGAGATCCGCGTCGGCTTCCCGGGCATGGTCGGGCTGGCGGTCGCCGGGGCGCACATGAGCGGGATGCCGCTCAACGACCGCTTGACCGAGCGCGGGGCGCGCCTGCTCGGGCCGGCGGACACCGCGCCCTGTTATCGACTCTACGCGCTCGCCGGCGGCGGTGGCGTCGCGCGCCCGGGCCTCGTTCGCGTCGCCGCGGGCGGCGCGAGCATCGAGCTCGAGCTGTGGGAGCTTTCACGTGCGGCGCTCGGAGAGCTGATGGTCGAAATACCGGCGCCGCTTGCCATCGGCCGTGTCGAGCTCGCAGGCGGCCGGCAAGTGAGCGGCTTCGTCTGCGAGAGCCATGGCAGCGAGGGCGCGCTCGACATCACCAGCCACGGCGGCTGGCGCGCCTACCTACAGGCGCCGGCGCTCAGGCCGCGGGAGCGAGCGGCGTCACCGCGGGCGTGAGCTCGGCCAGCAGCGCCGGCCAGACGTCCGGGTCGTGCCCCGGAATCAGCCTGTAGCCGCGCTTGGCGGCGATCGCGTTGAGCCTGCGGATCGGCGCGATCGTGTCGCGCGCCTCGCAGTGCACGAAGCCGCCGACCGCGAGCTCGCGGTCGAAGTTCTCGATCAGGTCGCCGGCGTCGAAGGCGAACACGTAGCCGCTGCCGTCGGGCAAGTCGATCACGAAGCTCTGGTGGCCCGGGGTGTGCCCAGGCGTGAGCACAGCTCTGATCCCGGGGGCGAGCTCGCCGTCTCCATCCATCAGGCGCCAGTCGATGTCGGGGTCGTCGAAGTCGATGCGGAACATCCCATGGCGCTCCGGGGAGGGGTGCTCGGCGAGCCCGTACTCGAGCTCGCGTCGCTGCACCCAGACGGGCACCTCCGAAGCGAACAGGCGCAGGCCGCCGGCATGGTCGTTGTGCAGATGTGAGAGATAGATCCGGCTGACATCCGCCAGCGCCACGCCGTGGGCGGCGAGCGCCTCCTCGAGGGGCTCCCCCTCGACGTCGGGCAGGATCGGCACGATGTCGTGATTGCGCCCGTGCAGGCGCTCGTAGAGGGGACGGTCGCGGATCAGCGCCGTGTTGATTCCGGTGTCGAGCAAGGTCCAGCCGTCGTCGGTGTCCAGCAGCACCGCCGGCACCGGCTCGATCAACGTCTGACCGGAGCTGTCGCCGTGGACGGAGAAGGACTTCGGCAGACGCTCCCAGCCCACGATCAGCGGGATCACGCGGCGCACGCTCGTGGAGCTCATCGTGCGCCCATCTTCCCAGCTGTCGCGGGCGTGTAACGCGAGGGGCGCTCGACGGACTAAGCGTTGTACCTCCACCCCAACCCTAGGAGCTCATGCAAATGAAAATGACGACTCGCATCGGCACGGCAATGGCGGTGTTCGCCGCGCTGGCAGGCGCCGGCGGATCGGCCTCGGCATTGGCCGCGGGAACCGGCAATGCCGTGTTCGTGCAGACCGACAACACGAGCGGAAATCAGGTCGTCGTCTACGACCGCGCCAGCAGCGGCGCGCTGACTCAAGCAGGCGTCTTCAACACCGGCGGACTGGGCGGGAAACTCGAAGGATCGGAAGTCGATCACCTCGCATCCCAGGCCTCCCTCACGCTCGACCACGAAAACGGCCTGCTCTACGCGGTCAACGCGGGCAGCAACACGATCTCCGTCTTCGCGGTCCTCGGTGACCAGTTGGCGCTTCGTCAGGTGCTCAGCTCGGGTGGGACGTTCCCGGTCAGCATCGCTGCCGCCAACGGCCTCGTGTACGTGCTCAACGCCGAGGCAGGCGGGTCGGTGCAGGGCTACAAGGTCGAAGCGGGTCGCTTGAACCCGATTGCCGGATCGAGCCGTCCGCTCGGTCTCAACTCGGCGGAAACGCCCCAGTTCACGCATTCCCCAGGCCAGGTTGCCTTCTCGCCCAGCGGCAGCCAGCTGATCGTCACGACCAAGGCAAACGGCAACGACATCGACGTCTTCGGCGTCAGCGCGGGCCTGCTCTCGGCGACGCCTGTGGTGAACCCTGAGCCGGGCACCGTTCCCTTCGGAGTGACGTTCGACAAGCACGGAAACCTCGTCGTCTCCGAGAGCGCCGGGGCGATCGCGAGCTTCCAGCTCAACGAAAATGGCACCGTCGAACAGCTCGACGCGGTCAAATCGGGCCAGGTGGCGACATGCTGGATCGTTGGCGTGGGCAACCACTTCTTCACGTCGAACCCAGGCAGCGCCTCGCTCAGCGCATTCCAGTCGAGCAACGGCGGACAGCTGCTGACCCCGTTGGGCAACACCGAAACGGACCCCGGCACGGTCGACGCCACGATCACCGGCGCTGGACGTTTCCTCTACGTCCAGGCGGGAGGCCCCGGCGACGTCGACGAGTTCGCTCTCAGCGCGAGCGGCGCGTTGACCAAAATCGGCTCGGTGACGGTACCGGGCGCGGTCGGCGGCGAGGGCATCGCGGCCCTGGCCGGCTAGCCAGTCGATGCGGGCTGCGGCGTCCCTCGGGGCGTCGTAGCCTGCACGGCGATCTATGAACGGTATGACTCATGAGCACCCCTCTCTACTCACCCGCCCAGCCGACGCATGGGATTGATCCTCGCGATCTCTGCGCCGTACCTGTACCTCCGCAGGAGTCGTCCGGCGGAGGACGAGGACGGCGAGCTCGTGGCGCGTGTGCGGGCAGGCGAGGAGCAGGCGTTCGTGCTGCTGGTCGCTCGCCATCATGCCTCGATGCTGCGCCTTGCCGGTTCGTTCGTGTCGAGCGACGCGGTGGCAGAGGAGGTCGTCCAGGACACCTGGATGGGCGTCTTGCGCGGAATCGACGGATTCGCCGGGCGCTCGTCCTTCAAGACGTGGCTGTTGCGGATCCTCGTCAACCGGGCGAGGAGCACGGGCGTGCGTGAGCATCGAAGCGTGGCGATCGGCGATGCTGCGCCAGCGGTTGACCGCGCGCGCTTCGACGCGTCCGGAGCTTGGATGTCACCGCCGCAGCACTGGGTCGAGGACAGCGAGGATCGGCTCCTCGCCGAGTCGCTGGCAGGCCGCATCGACGCGACCATGAAGGAGCTGCCGCCGCGTCAGCGCGAGGTCGTGACCTTGCGCGACGTCGACGGGCTGAGCGGCAAGGAGGTCTGCGAGGTGCTCGAGATAAGCGAAGCCAACCAGCGGGTGCTCTTGCACCGTGGGCGTAGCCACCTGCGCCAGGCGCTGGAAGACGCCGTGGGGTCCTAGCGATGCTCGGGCAGAAGAAGCCGCTGGTCTGTCAGCAGATCGTCGAGCTGATAACCGATTACCTCGAAGGGGCGCTGCCACGCTCGCAGCGGCGGCGCTTCGAGGCTCACCTCGCAGATTGCGAGCACTGCACGGAGTACCTCGAGCAGATGCGTGCGACGATCAGGCTGACCGGCCGCCTGGCAAGGGAGGACCTGACGCCCGAGATGCGCGAGGAGTTCACTGCCCTCTACCGTCGCTGGCGCGAGGAGGGCGACTGAGCGCCCGCTGCGCAGGCAGCCGCTTCAGGCGCGCCGGGTTCGTCGGCGGAGCCACCACTCGCGGCCGCTTCGGCGCCTGCCCAGGCGACCGGCGCTCATGCCCTGGCGCTCGTCTGCGGGTCAAGGCGTGACATGGTCACGACAGATGTGAGCTCCGAGTCGGCGCCCCCCATGTAGAGACCCTTGACTGGCGGCACGTCGGAGTAGAAGCGCCCGTGGCCGATCTTCACGTGCGTCTCGCCCGCGAGGCGCCGGTTGGTGGGGTCGGCGCTGATCCAGACCGGCTCGCCGTGGCCATCGGTGCTGGGCAGCAGCGCCTCTAGCCAGGCGTGGGTGTCGACCTCGAGCGAATCGGTTCCGTCGTCCTCGGGCGCGGCCCACAGGTAGCCGGATACGTAGCGCGCGGCGATGCCGCGTCGGCGCAACAGCACGAGCGACAGATGCACGAAGTCCTGGCACACGCCGGCGCCCATCTCCAGCAGGTCGGTCACTGTGGAGCCCACGTACGTCGCTCCAGGCCGGTATTCGAAGCGATCGGGGATCAGCTCGCACAGCAGTTCGAGCGTCTCCAGCGGGCTGCTCGCCTCGAGCGCGTCGCTCAACGTGCCAAGACCGGCGATCGGCGGCTGATCCTGCCACGGCAGCGTGAACTCGCCGGCGGCGTCGATGTAGGAGGCGGTCTGCAGGCTCTCCCACGAGCCGTCCGGGGGCTCGGGTGGAGCGGAGGTGACCACGCGGGCGCGCACGTCGATCGTGAGTTGCTCGTGCGCCGTTGGTATCCCGAACTCGAGCACCTCGGTGCCGAAGTAGTCGAGGTGGCGGCTGACGCGAGCCTCGGGCTCGATCCGTGTGTGGAACTCGTCGCAGCGCTGTGAGGAGGTCGTTGCGGGTCGCACTCGCAGCGCGTTCAGGTTGTCCGTGACGGACGCGTCGTAGTCGTAGTCGGTGAGGAAGCGAATTGCGAAGTGCATCCTCTACTCGCTATCTCTTCAGCCCAGCGACGCCGGCGCCGGCGAAATAGCGCTCGGCGACATCCTGGTCGATGCGCGCGAGCTCTTGCTGGGTCTGTTCGCAGATGCCGGTGAGCTCGGCGCCGTCGGGAAGCGCTCGGCGCTGGAAGTCCAGGTCGGCCGCCAGCCGGCTCACTCGCAGCACGGGCTTTGAGTTGCGCGGTCCGGCATCGGCGCTGCTGAAGACCTCGTGCAGGGAGTCGACACAGGCGGCAACGCTATCGGGATAGGCGCGCTCGAACAGCAGGAAGCGCGCAACCGGGTGGGCGTTTGGCGGAGCCGTGACCGCGCGCAGGTAGGCGTGGAATCCGCCGACCGCCTGCAGCAGGATCAGCGCGTGCCCATCCGCCGGCGCCGAGTCGCCGGGCGGCAGCGCCACGCGCAGCATGCGCAGCACCATGTCGGAGATCTCGATCAGGCCGCCGGCGTCCAAGAAGCACTTGGCCTCGTCGCGCAGCATCGAGCGGTTGGCGACGCCCCAGATCAGCGCGGTGCGCTCCTTGACGTACTGGGAGGCCAGGTAGGGACCCGCGGGCGCCGCCCACCCCGGCTGCCCGCCGCCGCGCAGCCCGAGCGCGCTCGTGTTGATCGCCTCCCACATCTCGGCGCTGATGACGTCGCGCACGGTGCGAGCCCCCTCGCGCGCGCGCTCGATGCTCGCGAGCATCGACCCCGGGCGCCGCGCATCGAGCGTGAGCTGGCCGAGCGCTTCGCTGCTGCGAGGGCTCTCGTGGACGTCGCCGAGCATCGCCAACAGCCCGCCCGAGCCAAAGCTCACGCCCGGCTGGGTCTCCGAGGTGCCCTGGAGCTCGGCCTGGAAGACCGCCTCGACCGCGCGCGCCGTGAACTCCGCGCGCGCAAGGTTTCGGCCCAGCCAGTAGAGCTCGTGCGCGATGCGGGCGAGCATCAGCCCTGCGCCGTGCCCGTCACCCCACGCGCTCGCCCTTGCTGCTGCTGTTGCTGCTGGCCGGTCCACTCGCCGTAGCGCAGGTCGGGCAGCGCCGGCGGTTGAGTGTCGGCAATCGGCGGCCCGGCGCGGTCGGCGTCGTCGCCGTCCTCCAACACCCACGTGTCCTTGGATCCCCCGCCGCGCGATGAGTTGACGATCAGCGAGCCGTCCTCGAGCGCAACGCGGGTCAAGCCGCCCGGGACGATGTCGATGCGCTCGCCGAACACCGCGAACGGACGCAGGTCGACGTGGCGAGGCGCGAGCACGCCGTCGAGGCCCACGGTCGGCACCGTGGAGAGTCGCACGACGTCCTGGGCAATCCAGCGTTCGGGGTCGGCGAGGATCACGGCGCGCATCCGCTCGATCTCTGCCGCCCCGGCTTGGGGACCGATCATGACGCCTCGCCCGCCCGACTCGCCCGTCGGCTTGACGACCAGTTGGTCGAGGCGAGCGAGCACGTGCTCGAGCACTTCCGGATCCGACAGCAGGTAGGTCTTGACGTTCTCGAGGATCGGCTCCTCGCCGAGGTAGAAGCGAATCATCTCTGGCACGAAGCAGTAGATCGCCTTGTCGTCGGCGACCCCCGTGCCAAACGCATTTGCGATCGCCACGCTGCCAGCCCGATAAGCACGGACCAGGCCGGGAACGCCGAGCAGCGAGTCGCCACGGAACTCGAGCGGGTCGGCGAAGTCGTCGTCGAGTCGCCTGTAGACCGCGTGCGCGCGCTCTAGGCCCCTGGTCGTGCGCATGTAGAGGACGTCGTCGCGGACGACGAGGTCCGAGGCCTCGACCAGCTCGACGCCCATCTGGCGGGCGAGGAAGGCGTGCTCGAAGTAAGCCGGGTTGGCCGGCCCGGGCGTCCACACGACGACCGTCGCCTCGCTCTCTGCCGATGGCGCGACCGAGCGCAGCGCCCGGAACAGCAGCTGCGGGTAGTGGTCGACGGGACGGACCCTGTAGGAGGCGAATAGCTCTGGCACGAGGCGGGCCATTGCGGCGCGGTTCTCGAGCACGTAGGAGATCCCCGACGGAATCCGGACGTTGTCCTCGATCACCTTCCAAGTCCCGTCGCTGTGGCGTACGAGGTCGCAGCCGGCGACATGCGTGTAGACGCCACCCGGCGGGCGGATGCCGTGGACGGCGCGCGCGAAGTGCGGGCAGGAGGCGACCAGCCGCCACGGCACGAGGCCCTCCCGCACGATCTCTCGCGCGTGGTAGACGTCGTCGACGAAGTGATTCAAAGCGCGGATGCGCTGGGCGAGCCCCCGCTTGATGTCGCGCCATTCGCGGCCGCTGAGCACCCGGGGAACGAGATCCAGCGGGAACGGCCGTTCGGCGGCGCCGCCGCTCACGCCACTCGTCTCGAACGTGATCCCCTGCTGCATGAAGATCGCGTCTCGTCGACGTCCCGCCTCGACGAGTCCATCTGGTCCAAGGCGCCGGAGCTCTTCGACGAGCGCCAGCGCGGTCGGACGCGGCGTGCCGTCGTCCTCGAACAGCTCGTCCAGGAACGGTGTCCGCGGGCGGTATCCGTTGGCCGCCGCTGTTTGCACCCCCGAGCTCACCACGAGATTCTCCCGCTCGGAGCGCGTATTTGCTTTCGACGTATGGAGCAATCGAAGGCTCGCCGGATGCCCCGTTTGTCTGAGGCGGTGATAGCGTCGCACGGGCGATGAAGCTCGCAAACCTGTACGAGAGCCCGGCGCGCGAGTTCGCCGTCGGTCACATCAAAGGGATGTGGCGGGACCTCGGGCGCGAAGCGGGCACGCGCACCGTGGGGCTCCGCCGGATCGAGGTCGCCGAGGGATATTTCTCCACGCCCGCGCACGAGCACGGCACGGAGGAGGAGATCTTCTTCGTGCTCGGCGGGGACGGGGTGCTGTGGCAACAAGAGGAGACCTATCTGGTGGGGGGCGGCGACTTCATCGTCCATCGTGCCAAACGCGGTCCGCATACCCTTCGCGGCGGCGTCGGAGGTCTCGACGTGCTCGTCTTCGGGCAGCGGCGCGACGCGGCGCTCACAGCGCTGCCCCGGGCAGGCGTCGCGTGGTCGTTCCCGCGCTGGGTGGAGCTCGGCAGCGGCGATCCGCCGTTTGCCCGTGAGGCTGCCGCCGGCGCTCCAGACTGCCCGCCGCCGGCGGCCGCGCGCCCGGCGAACGTCGTTGCGCTGGCAGATGTGCCGGCGATCCTCGGCGGGCGTGCGCGTCGCGGGGCTCTGGCCGCGGGAGCATCGGCGACCGGCCTCAACCACGTCGTCCTGGCGGCCGGGGAGCAGGGTGCTCCAGCGCATTGCCATTCCCAGGAGGAGGAGGTGTTCGTGGTGCTCGACGGGGCTGGCGTGCTCGAGCTCTGGGAGCGGGGCGCAACGTCCGCGCAGGAGCACGAGCTGCGCCCCGGCGATGTGGTCGCGCGCCCGGCCGGCACCGGTGTCGCGCACGCCTTCCGCGCGGGTGCGCAGGGGCTCACCTACCTGGCTTACGGAACGCGTGAGCCAAGCGACATGTGCTTTTACCCGCAGTCCGGGAAGGTCTCGCTGCGCGGTCTCGGCATCGCGTTGCGCGCGCCCGAGATCGACTTCCTCCCCGACCTGTGAGTCGCCGCGCTCGCCGGCGCTCAACTCGCTCACGGCTGCGACGCTGGACGGGCACGCGCCGCGTCATGAGCCCGCCTGCGCCAACGCCGAGGCGGCGGCGAGATAGAGCACTGCCTGTGTGCGCGCGACCGCCCCGACGGCGGCGTCGGGGGGGAGCAGCTCGGGGTGATGCAGGGGGCGTGTCTTAAAGCCAGGCGCGCCGTCGAGCCCGACGAATGCCATCGCGATCGGCGCGACGGCGCCGAAGAAGGCGAAATCGTCTGAGCCGCTCGAACGCCACGCGGGCGCCAGAGCAAGCTCCGCGCCGGCGAGCAGCCGACGTGCAGAGTCGACGATCGCGGGGTCGTTCTCGAGCGCGGGCTCGCCCTCGATCAGCTCGACGCTGCCGCGACAGCCGTGCGCGCTCGCGACCCCGGAGACGACCTCTGCGACCATGCGGCGCAGCTCGAGTCGATCCTCTGGGCGATGAGCGCGCAGCGACGCGCGGGCGCGCGCGCGAGAAGGGATGACGTTCTCCGTGCTCCCTCCCTCGATCACGCCGATGCTCAAGACGACCGGCGCCTGCGGGTCCAGACGCCGTCCAACCTGAGCGTGCAGGCTGACCACGATCTCTGCGAGCGCGAGGATCGGATCGCGCCCCAGGTGGGGATAGGCGCCGTGGGAGGGCTCGCCCTCGACGGTGATCTCGACGGAGTCGCTCGACGCGTTGACCACGCCGGCATCGAGTGCGACCGCGCCCCAGGGCAGTCCTGGGTGGACGTGCGCCGCGACGACGGCATCGGGGGCGATCGCGGCGAGCTCCTCGCGCGCGAGCTGCTCGGCCCCGGATGGGTAGGCCTCCTCGCTGGGTTGCAGCACGACGAGCAGAGCGGCTGGCAGATCATCGCCGAGCCCATCCGCCGCGCGTGCCAGAGCGACGAGCGCGGCCATGTGAACGTCATGACCGCATGCGTGCATTCTCGCGCCTGCGGCCGTGAACGGCGCGCCCGTGCGCTCGGTTAGAGGCAGCCCGTCGAGCTCGGCGCGCACGGCCACGAGATGGCTCGCCGATCGGCCGACCCGAGCGATCCGCCCCGTTGTGGCGGCAGTGGCGCTCTCCACCGGCAGCGCTCGGGCCACCTCGGCGGCCGTCGCATGCTCTGCGTGGGCGAGCTCCGGTTGCGCGTGCAGGCGCTGGCGCAGAGCAATCGCGTCTGGCAGCTCACGCTCGACGCCGCGTAGCAGCCGCGCAAGCAGCGCGTCAGTAGGCGGCTGCATAACGCTGGCAGCGCTCGGCGATGTCCAGATCCGCAACGGCTGCCAGCTCGGCGCGCTTGAGGCTCACATAGGCGTTGTACAGCAGCGGCGAAACCCACGCACGGGCGGTGTCGTCCTCGGCGAGAGCTTGCAGCGAGTCCTCGAGCGAGGCGGGCTGGGCCCCGACGCCAAAGCGCTCTGCCTCGGCGGCGTCGAGCAGCGCGGGGTCGCGGTCGAGCATCGGCGGCGCTGGCAGCTCGGCGCGGAGCCCCTCGAGCCCCGCTCGGAGGATCGCGCCGAGCGCGAGATAGGGGTTGGCTGAGGCGTCGGCGCCGCGGTACTCCAGATGCAGCTGGCGGGCCGGATCGCCTCCCCCGAGGGAGACGAGCGGCGGGATGCGCAGCAGCGCTTCGCGGTTGCGCTCGGCGAGGCAGAGCGCTCCAGCGCTCCAGCGGTGAGGCTGAAGGCGCACGGCTGAGATCGGGCTGGCGGCCGTGAACGCGCTGAGGGCCCGCGCGTGTCGCAGGATCCCCGCTGCGAAGCGCTCGCCGCGCTCGCTCAAGCACGCCGGGCGGTCCGGGTCATAGAGCGCTGAGGCGCCCGTGGCGTCGAGCAGGTTGAGGTGGATGTGCACGCCGTTGCCGGCCTCCGCTGGATCCAACAGCGGCACGAAGCTCGCGCGCAGCCCGTGCCGGCGGGCGATCTCGCGGACGACCTCCTTGAGCACGACGCTGCGATCGGCGCCGGCGAGTCCCGCCGCCGCCCGTACAGGGGTCTCGAATTGATGGGATGCGAACTCGGGGAAGAAGCGCTCGGGCTCCACACCCGCCTCGACGAGCGCGCCCATGAGATCGCTCGCGAACGGCTCGGCGCTTCGCTGCGCCTCCAGCGAGAACGGCAGCGGTGGCGGCGAGGAGAATGGCGAGGAGGCCTGGGAGATCGGCGGGCGCAGCAGCTGGAACTCGTGCTCGAAGCTCGCGATGACGTCGAGGCCGAACTCGCCCGCGAGCTCATCGATCGCTTCGCGCAGGAAGCGCCGGGGGCAGCACTCCCATGGCTGGCCGTCGGTCTCCACGATGTCGCAGAGCAGCAGCTCGAGCGCCCCCGCTGAGTGGCTCGCTGGCACTCGCACGCGCGTTTCAGGATCGGGCAGCAGGCGCAGGTCGCCGGTCGAGCCGAAGGGGTTCGGTTCGGCGATCGCGCCGAGTGGCGTGAGCGCCTGGTTCGCCGGCACCCAACTGACGCCCGCCTGAAGATGCTCGTCCACGTCGGCGGCGAGCACCGAGCGTCCTCGCACGATCGAGCCGAGATCGCAGCAGACCAGCGCGACGAGCTCCGTGGCAGCGTTCACTTGGGGGCTGCTCCCCTCGTCACGGTGCCGTTGTCCCACGCGCCCTCGACCAGGCCGAGACCCGCAGCCTCTGTGCGCAGCGACGGCGCATCCTCGGTCGCGAGGACCGCGATGACCCCGCCGGCCGGCATCTCGCGCCGCTCGATTGCCGCAGCGAGGCGCTCCTGCGGTTGCATGTGGATGCCGCGCCGGCCAAGCGAGGGATACGTGTCGGCGACCGCGTACAGGCTGCCGCCTGGCCCGCTCACGCGACCGATAACGCAGGAGAAATGCCCGACACGCCAATCCGGCAGAGGTCCGCAGTCCCGACCGTCGAGCAGGTACTCGAGCAGCTCAGCCGCGGTTGGGCGACCGCCCCACAGGTGGTGGGTTGCAAGGTTGGCGATCAGTGTGACGGGCCGCTCGAGGGCAGCGGCGACGTCGAACAGGCCGCCCAGCGCGCCACCTGCCCACGGGCCGCTCAGCGGGACCGCCGCGAGCGCCCCACCCCCGATCTGCTCGATCGCGCTGACGAGACCGCCGGCCGTCGTCCCTGAGACGTCTGAGTCCTCGATCGTGGGAAGCGAAAGACGGTAATCCCGTCGACCCCGCTCGCCAGCGGGCAGCACGCCGGGCTCGCGCACCCCCGAGACGACGCTCCCGGCGAGCAGCGCGACCTCGTCTTGGTCGACGGGCTCCTCGCGGTATCTCTCGATGCCGGCGGCGCGTAGGGCGAGGGCGCCGCAGAACGCGCCGCACAGGTCGTCTCTTTGCGGCAAGTCGGCTTCGTGGGCAGCTAGGAGCTCCCGTGCGCCGGTGAGCAAGGTCAGCGCCAAGGGGGTTGGCTCGGACATGCAGCCAATCTACACACGGCCGTCGCGTGCGGGCGAGGGCTTGGCTCGAACACTGGACCCTCGAAGGCCGGGCTAGGCCGGCGTGCCGGGGATCGAGCGGGTCGCGCGCGGGCCTCAGAGCGCCGGCGCGGGCGCCGCGAACTTCCATCTAGCCGAAGGATCTCTGTCCGTGACGATAACCCCGCAAAACTGCTGTCCGGAATTCTTCTACACTATGGCAATACCAGACCGGGGGCGGCTCTCGATTAGCAGGCTGAGCATCGTGCAGCCGGTCACCAATCGACAAAGGGAGCGGCGAAAAGCATGCGACGCATCGTGATCTTGGGGCTGGCCTTGGGGGCCGCATTCTCCGTGGCCGCCATTACCGCTGTCTCGGTCTCTGCGACCGGCCATGAATTCGTTGCAAACAAAACGGGCAAAACCAAAGACAAAGAGACCAACGCCCAGATCTTCAAAACGGGGGCGGGGACGCTCGAATGCGCAAGCGTCGTCGGGACGGGCGAAATAACGGCGCTGAAATCGGTGACTCACAAAGAAACTCTCACCTACAGCGAATGCGAAGCCTTCGGCTACTCCGACGTGAAAATCACGCCGGCGCACTTTGAATACAGCGCCAATGGCTCGGCGAGGATCGAAGAAACGATCATCATCTCGCCGGAAGGCTCTGGCTGCGAAATCCTCATCGAACCGCAGACGATGGAAGGCATGAGCTACAAAAACGAACCGACCGGAAAGATCACGGCCAAGGCGAACGTCTTCAAAATCACCTCCAAGGGCACCGGGCACGTGTGCGGCGCCGAAAACAAAGAAGGAAGCTACACGGGAAGCGTCGCGGCGACGCTCGAAGGCGGCACGATCGAATGGAAATAGTCGCGGCGCGCTGGTAGCGCAGCGATAGCTGGGGTCGGGGGCGCAGTCGGCGGCTCCCGACCTCCTACTGCAAGATGTCAGATGGGCGAGACGACAACGACCCGGCTCGGCGGTGAGGCCAGGCGGGTAGGCTACTGCGGGGGATCAAGGATGACGCGCGAGAGGAGGCGCGATGCGCAGCAAGCCGTCCCCGAGGAGGAGCACGCCCAACGTCAACGCACGCGGTTGCGCGCTGATGATGGCGCTCGCCGGTCTGTGCCTGGCTAGCTCCCTGCCGTCGGGCGCGCGCGCCGACGCTTGTCCGAACGCCGAATTTCGCTCTGGGCCCTCCGAACACCTGCCGGACTGTCGCGCATATGAGCAGGCCTCGCCGGTCGAGAAGGACGGCGCCGACGCTGTTACTGTCCAGCCGCTGTTCCCGGCGCAGAGCTCTGCCTGCGAAGCGGGGGAAACGTGCGCGACCGCGTACATGAACGCGGCGGCTGCGTTTGGGGGCGCCGCGGGGAACGAGCTTCCCAACGCGTACATCTCTACTCGAGGCGCCGCGGGCTGGCAGACGACGGCCGTGACGCCGCCGACGGCGCAGGCCCCCGCGAGCGGCACGGCAAGCGTGGGCTACGCCTTTTCCACGGACCTGTCGCAGGTGGTACTCCGTGTGCCGTTTCAGCAGCTGACGCAAGATGCGCCGGCCGGCGTGTACAACCTGTTTGTTCGCCAATCGAACGGCGGCTACTCGCTAGTGACCGCCACGCCGCCGGCCGAACCGCCTCAAACCGGATGCGGCGGCTGCTTCGAACATGAGGACGTGCCTGCGTTTGCAGGCGCCTCGCTCGATTTCAACCACGTCATCTTCGAGGCAAGCGACAGCCTGGTCGAAGGCGCGCCCGGCGGCGGCGTGGAAAATCTCTACGAAACGACGGATGAACACGTCCGCCTGGTGGGAGTGCTCCCCGACGGCGCTATCCCGCCGGAAGGCGCTACGGCCGGCGGCGGGATAAGCGTGGTGGGAGAACGCACGAACGAGCTTGAAGACGCGATCTCGCAAAATGGGTCGGACGTCCTCTTTCAGGCATTGGCCGACGGCGGCGCTCCCGATCCGCTGCAGGCCGGCACGACACAGCTATACGACCGCCTCGACGGCGCAGCGACCGTCGAGGTCTCCGCACCAGCTCCCGGTGCGGAACCCTCCCAATGTGAAACGCCGAAAAGGATCTGCGATCCTGGGTCGGCCCAGTATTGGGGAGCCTCGGCAGGTGGAGCGTCTGCGTTCTTCACGAGCAAAGCCGCGCTGACGACCCGATCCAACACCGGCATCCCTGAAATCGGGCACGCAGAAGATCCGGGGAACGACCTCTATCGCTACGAGCTCGGCAGCCGAACGCTCACCGATCTCACCCCTGACGCGGGGGATCCGGACGGCGCGGAAGTGCTTGGCGTGGTGGGCAGCTCGGTAGAAGGCTCCTACGTGTATTTCGTCGCCAAGGGGGAACTAGCGTCTGGAGCGCTCAGCGGGCAGCCCAACCTGTACGTATGGCACGGAGCTTCTGAAGGCCCCGGAGCAGTGAAGTTCATCGCGACGCTGAGCGCGCCCGACTCCGAAGAAGAACTGAACATCGAAGCCGCCCGCGCCGGCGCCGCGTTTCCCTATCGCAGCGACGTCGCCGACTGGACGAAGCACCCGACCGAGTCCCAGGCCTATGTGACGCCCGACGGTAGGCACCTGGCGTTCATGTCGGTCAACCGGCTGACGGGCTACGACAACGAGGACCAGGTGGAACCCGAAGCTGACCACGAGGTCTTCGAGTACAGCGCCGAAACTGGCCAACTCGTGTGCGCCTCGTGCGACCCGAGCGGCGCACGGCCGCTTGGGAGCGCGTTCATCGGCGCCAAGCTGACGGAAAGGGTCAGCACGCCTTTCCACCAGCCGCGAAGCTTGAGCGCGGACGGCAGCCGCCTGTTCTTCACATCGCCCGATCCACTCATCGCGGGGCTGGCGGGCGCAAACGCAAAGGTGTTCGAGTACGAGGACGGCCAGATAGCGCTCATATCGGGCAGCGGCGGCGGCAGCGACGATGTGTTCCTCGATGCCAGTGCGAGCGGGGACGACGTTTTCTTCGCGACACGCGAACGGCTGACGTCCGCCGACAGCGACGAACTGGTCGATGTCTACGATGCCCGCGTCGACGGGGGCTTCTCCGCGCCGTCCGCCCCCGCGGCCGCGTGCCAGGGCAGCGTGTGTCAAGGCGCGCTCGACCCGTCCCCGGCGTTCGGCTTTCCGGCGTCGAGCACGCTCGCCGGCGCTGGGAACCTCGTGGCGCCATCGAGCGCCGGGCATACGAGCAAGCCGACGAGCAAGCAGTTGCTCGCGCGGGCCTTGGCCAAGTGCAGGCGGGTGAAGAACCGAAAGCGGCGTTCGAGCTGTGTCGACTCCGCCAAACGGCGCTACGCGCACCAGGCCGGAAGGAGACGCCGCGCTGCCCAGGAGCGCCGGCGCTCGCACGGGTGACTTGGATGCGATATCTCAAAGACGCGGGAGCATGGTCTAAGGCCGGCGGGTTCGCGCTGCCGACGTGGCTGCTCGTGGCCGCGTGCGCGCTTGGGCTGATTGGAGCGCCTGCAGCCCTGGCGGACGCAGCGGGGCCGCACTGGCGCATCGTCTCTCAGGCGGATCCCACCCACTTCCAGGCCGGAAGCGCCAACGACGCCTACAGGCTGATCGTCCGAAACGACGGAGCCGGAGCGACGGAATCCGGAGGCGAAGTGAGCGTTACCGACACCTTGCCCGCGGGGGTCATCGCGACGAAGATCTCACTCCGAGCGCAGGGGCCCAACGGAAGCGGCTCGCCGAGATACGAATTCACCTGCTCTGAACTGCCCGCCGGCGGAGTCGTCTCGTGTACGTACAAAGAACCGCTGCCCGTGCTGGCTGGGGCGACGATCATGTTGACGATCACGGTCTCGATCCCGTCGGAAGTCTCCTCGCTGGAACCCAACGTCGTGACGGTGTCGGGCGGTGGCGCGCCGAGCGCGACGCTGCGCGAACCCAGTCCCTTGCAAGGCGGGCCGGTTCCCTTCGATCTTGCCTTCTTCGACTCCGATCTCACCGACGAAAGCGGCAGCGCGGACACGCAAGCCGGTTCGCACCCGTTCGAGCTCACCGCCAGCCTCGCCTTCGACATACCCGCTCGCGAAGCCGGGGGAGCCAAAGCTCCGCTCGCGAGCGCCTCGCTCAAGGACTTGGAAGTGCAACTGCCTCCCGGCCTGGTCGGCGACCCGAACGCGGTGCCGCGATGCAGCCAGCAGGAATTCCAGTCCCGAGAAGACCTCGACTGTCCTCTCGATACCCAGGTGGGGACGATCAAACCGTATTTCTACGGGTCCTTTCCCTCGTCCGTTTTCCCGTTGTACAACATCGTGCCACCCGCTGGAGAGCCCGGCGAGCTCGGCTTCACGGTCGCCGGGATCGGCCATGTCCCGATCTTCCTCCACGTCCGCAGCAACAGCGACTACGGCCTGACAGCACAGCTGAGAGATATTCCCGAGGTCGGTCCGCTGCAGGGCGCGATCGTCACCCTGTGGGGATTGCCCGCCGATGGAAGCCACGACTTCGAACGCGAAGGGACGACAGGCGAGGGCAGCCAGCAGGAGCGCGAATTCTGCAAGCCGTCGATCGAAGCCAACGGCGAAGGCAGAGAAGAAGAAACGCGCTGTCCCAGCGGCCTCGCCGCCAAGCCGTTCCTGACGATGCCGAGCAGCTGTCAAGCGAGCGGACTGCCGGTCAGCGTGCGGCGGGACTCCTGGCAAGAACCCGAAGCTCCGCCCAACCTGCTCGAACCGGAACCGCCTGGCAGCTTCTTGGCCGAGACACCGCTGCCGGCGTTGAGCGGCTGCGAACGGCTGTCGTTCGACCCCTCGCTCGCAGTCCAGCCGGAAACGGAGCAGGCGGGCGCGCCGAGCGGCTACACGCTGGACATTCACGTGCCGCAGGACGAAGACCCGACCGGCCTTGCGAGCCCGGATCTGCGCAGCGCGGTCGTCGCGCTCCCGCCCGGCGCCGTCCTCTCGCCCGCGGTCGGCTTTGGCCTGCAGGCTTGCTCGGAAGAGCAGTTCGCGCTGAAGTCGCTCGCGCCAGCGTCATGCCCGGCGGCATCGACGATCGGAACGGTGCGGATCGCGACGCCGCCCTTGTCGAGTCCGCTTGAAGGTCAGCTGTTCCTCGCGCGTCCCGACTGCGAACCGTGCGATCCGGCGGACGCCCAGGAAGGTCGCATGATCCGGTTGTTCGTGCAAGCCCAGGGCTCCGGCGTGATCGTCAAGCTGCAGGGCTCCGCGTCGGTCGACCAAAGCACGGGCGGACTGACCGTGTCGTTCGCGGAAGACCGGCAATGGCCTCTTGAAGATGTCAAGCTGACGCTCGACGGAGGTCCGCGCGCGGCGCTTGCCGATGGCTTCAACTGTGGAACGCCGCTGTCGGCGACCGCGCAGCTGACTCCGTATAGCGAGGAAACGCCGGCGGCGCGCTCGAGCGCGCCGTTCCAGCTGACGGGCTGTCCAACGCCACAGTTCAGCCCGTCGTTCGTGGCGGGCGCGATCAACAACCAGGCGGGCGCGTTCAGCCCTGTGACGATCACGATCTCGCGCTCCAATCAGGACGAAGATCTGCGGCGTATCGCTCTGCGCTTGCCGCCGGGGCTGCTCGGCATGCTCTCCAGCGTCGGGCTCTGCGCTGAAGCTCAGGCGCAGGCGGGGACGTGTGGGGCGCAGAGTCAGATCGGGACTGTGACGGTGGGCGTCGGTCCGGGCCCTGACCCGCTGTTCTTGAAGGGCCAGGCGTATCTGACCGGCCCGTATAGCGGCGCGCCGTTCGGCCTTGCGATCGTGGTGCCCGCCGTCGTCGGGCCGCTTCACCTCGGTGTGGTCGATATCAGGGCCGCGGTCGGCCTCGAGGAGTCGACCGGCGCGCTGCAAGTCACAAGCGATCCGCTGCCGCAGAGCCTCGATGGCATCCCGTTGCAGATCGGAACGCTCAGCCTGGACATCGAACGCGAACGGTTCGCGTTCAACCCCACCAACTGTCGAGCGATGTCCGTGGAAGGCGGCCTCGAAAGCGCGAGCGGCTCAGGCGCGACGGTCTCATCGCCCTTCGAGGCGGCCGACTGCGCGACGCTTGCGTTCAAGCCAAAGCTCACCGCGCTGACCCACGCGAGGAGTAGCAGGACGGGCGGCGTGTACCTGCACGTAAAGCTCGCCTCCGGCCACGGCCAGGCGAACATCGCCAAGCTCAAGCTTGATCTGCCGAAGCAGTTCGCTTCACGGTTGACGACGCTGAGCAAGGCGTGTCCGGCTGCGCTCGTGCAGACCGATCCAGGCGGCTGCCCCGCGGCTTCGGTGGTGGGAATCGCGACGGCCGTGACGCCGGTTCTCGCGAACGCGCTCACCGGGCCCGTCTACATCGTCTCTCACGGCGCGGGCGCTCTGCCCGCGCTCGAGCTCGTGCTGCAGGGCGAAGGCGTGGTGCTCGATCTCCTCGGAGAGACGAGCGTCGCGCACGGCATTCTCGAGAGCGCCTTCAGATCCCTGCCGGACGTGCCGCTGTCGAGTTTTGATCTCGTGCTCGGCGAGGGACCGCACTCGATTCTCGCGGCGAACCTTCCGCGGAGCGCCAGGGGGAGCATGTGTTCCCAGAGCCTCGCGATGCCGATCGAGCTCACCGGCCAGAACGGCGCGGTCCTCAAACAGACGACGAAAATCGCCGTGTCGAGTTGTCCGAGGCATGCGCGCCGAGCGCCGCGAGGCCGTACGCTTGACTCGACGCCACCGCGTGTGCCCGAGCGAAAGGACGCGAACTCATGAGCTGGGATTTCTCCACCGATGCCGACTTCCAGCAGGAGCTCGACTGGATGGGCGAGTTCGTCCGTCGCGAGATCTGGCCGCTCGAGGCGATCTGGCACGAGCTCGGCCTCGACGGGCTGACCGCCGCGATCGCGCCTCTGCAGGAGCAGGTCAAGGCGCGCGGGCTGTGGGCGACGCACCTGCCGCCCGAGCTCGGAGGCCAGGGAATGGGTCAGGTGCGCCTCGGGCTGATGCACGAGATCCTAGGCACATCCCCGATCGCTCCGCTGGCGTTCGGCAATGCTGCTCCGGACTCAGGCAACTCGGAGATCCTCGCCCTCGCGGGCACGTCCGAGCAGAAGGATCGCTGGCTGCATCCGCTGCTTGCGGGCGACCTGCGCAGCGCGTTCAGCATGACCGAGCCGCACACGCCGGGGTCCGATCCAACCCAGCTGAGCACGCGAGCGCGTCGCGACGGAGATGGCTGGTTGATCGACGGCCACAAGTGGTTCTCCTCGAACGGGTCGATCGCCGACTTCCTGATCGTGATGGCGGTCACCAACCCGGAGGCTCGGCCCTCACAGCGCGCTTCGATGTTCATCGTCCCGACCGACACGCCCGGCGTTGAGATCGTTCGCGACGTGCCGACGATGGAGCACCCATGGGAGCAGTTCGGCGGCTACGGCGGGCACTCGGAGATTCTCTACAACAGCGTTCGGGTTCCGAGCGAGGCCCTGCTCGGCGGCGACGGCGAAGGCTTCATACTGGCCCAGCAGCGTCTCGGCCCGGGCCGAATCCATCACTGCATGCGTTGGCTGGGAGTGGCCAGGAGGGCGTTCGACATGATGTGCGAGCGAGCGACCTACCGCCACGCGCACGGCTCGCTGCTGGCCGAGAAGCAGACCGTGCAGAACTGGATCGCCGACAGCGCCGCGGAGATGCAGGCGGCTCGCCTGATGACCCTCCACGCCGCCTGGGTGATGGACACGCAGGGCCACCGCGCCGCACGGACGGATGTGGCGTTGATCAAGTTCTACGGCGCGAAGGTGCTGCACGACGTCGTCGACCGCGCCCTCCAGCTGCACGGCTCGCTCGGCTACTCGACCGATCTGCCGCTGGAGCAGATGTACCGCTTCGCGCGAGCTGCGCGAATCTACGACGGGCCGGACGAGGTGCACCGCCAAAGCGTCGCGCGGCACATCCTCGGCGCCTACCAGCCGCCCGCCGACGGGGTCCCCAGCGAGCATCTGCCGACGCGCCGCGAAGAGGCCCGCGAGCGCTTCGCCCACCTGCTCGACGCGGTCACCGCGAACGATTGACTCAGGCGTTTCATTCGCGATATCCACAGGCGTGTCTCCGACTGGGGCTGGCGGTACCGACGTCGGATCCAGGCGATTTGCGGGCCAAACAGCGGATCTGACGGCATCGCCGGGGCGCTTCCGGGCGGCACCCCTTGACAGATGGGCGGCGCGCCGCCAAGTTCGGCGTCCGAGATGCCCTCCGTCCTCCCAGCCGCCGGACAGCTTCAGGGCCCGCACGCGCGACGTCGCCAGCAGGAGCGCTATTCCTCGGGGCCAGCGCACGCGCCCGCGCGGGCGCCAGCCCCCGCGGAGCTGACACGGGTCGCGTGGACGCCGCGAGGGGACCTCGGGCTGGCCGAGTGGTCGGCCGTCGGGCGGCGCTTCGGTGAGATCGGACGCTGCAGCCAGTGGTGGCTCGGCGATTGGATCCACTACGGCAACGAGCGCTTCGGCGAGCGCTACACGCGGGCGGTCAAGCTGACCGGCTACGACGTGCAGTCGCTGATGAACATGGTGTACGTCGCGTCACGATTCGAGACCTCCCGACGTCGGGAGAATCTCTCTTGGAGCCATCACGCGGCGCTCGCGGCCGCGGACGTGGCCAGCCAGGAGCGTTGGCTCGATCGCGCCAGCGCCGATGCCATCATTGCCGGCTATCGCGACCTGCATCCGGAATTTCAGGCCGACTG
>Ga0209772_10000084_pt1 | contig 20958 bp, 20 predicted proteins | sample BogFormECP03_OM1_FD_188235 | JGI IMG/M metagenome (GOLD analysis project Ga0209772, IMG submission 188235) | Bog forest soil microbial communities from Calvert Island, British Columbia, Canada - ECP03_OM1 (SPAdes) (version 2) | ecosystem: Environmental > Aquatic > Freshwater > Wetlands > Bog ... | reverse complement strand
CCAGGCACCGTTCGGCTACTACGACAAGGACTATCCCGGCTGGCAACCCTCTTCCACCGCCACGGACAAAGTCAAGTCATGATGCCCGAACAACCGAAGTACAAGACGTCGGACGAAGTCGATTTCGTGGTTGTGGGTTCCGGCGCCGCGGGTGGCATTATCGCCAAGGAATTATCCGAACACGGATTTCGCGTCGTGGTCCTCGAGCAGGGACCTTATCTAACGGAAGCGGACTTCACACACAACGAAGTAAAAGTCTTGAACGAAGATCTGCTGACCAATCACCCAAAACTGCAGCCCAATTCCTTCCGCAAGACTCCCGACGAAAAAGCCAAGCCGCAACGAGCGCTGGTCTATGGGCGGTTGGTCGGCGGGACTAGCGTCCATTTCACCGCGAATTTCTGGCGCTTCCACGAAATCGATTTCCACGAGCGCAGCAAGGTCGGCGCTGTGGCTGGCGCGAATTTGGCGGACTGGCCGATCACGTATGCCGACCTGGAACCGTATTACACAAAAGTCGAATGGGAGATAGGCGTCTCCGGCCTTGCCGGCGCCAGCCCGTTTGATCCGCCGCGTTCGAAGCCCTATCCCATGCCTCCGTTATCCGTGAAATCGGGCGGAGTCATTTTCGAACGTGCCGCTCGCAAACTCGGCTGGAATCCGTTCCCCGCGCCGATGGCGATTCTTTCGCAGCCACGTCCAGGTCGCAGCGCCTGCATAAATTGCGGCTTCTGTCTTGGGTTCGCCTGCGAGGTTGGCGCGAAGTCCAGTTCGCTCGCTGCCGCCATCCCCATGGCGGAAAAAACCGGCCGCTGCGAAATCCGCCCGAATTCCTACGTACACCGCATCGAGCTCGACGCCAACGGCCGCGCCAGCGGCGCCGTTTATTTCGACGCGCAGCGCAACGTCCAGCGCCAGAAAGCGAAAGCCGTCGTTGTCTGCGCGAATGGCGCGGAAACGCCTCGCCTCCTGCTGCTCTCCGCCAACAAGCAATTTCCGGACGGCCTCGCCAACAGCAGCGGAATCGTCGGCAAGAACCTGATGTTTAACAGCGGCGCGCTTTCCGTCGGTGTTTTCGAGCATCCCCTCAACGACTACAAAGGTTTTGCCGTCAGCCGCGTTCTCCACGATTTCTACGAACTCGATCCCGACAAAGTCGGCTTCCACGGCGGCGGCGGCCTGGATGCCCGCTTCGATACGACCCCGATCAACTTCGCCCTCGGCATGCTTCCTCCAGGCACTCCCCGATGGGGCAAAGATTTCAAAGACGTGTTGGCGCACAATTTCACTCGCACCGTGGAAATTCTCTGCCACGGCACTTCGCTTCCCGTCGAGGACAATAGCTTTTCGCTCGATCCCGATCTGAAAGACGCCTGGGGGCTTCCGGCCCTGCGCACGACGTACAAAGATCACCCAGACGACGTCAAGCTAAGCGCCTGGCTTAACAAGCGCGCGGCGGAACTTCTCGACGCAGCCGGCGCAGAGAAGTCGTGGTCCTTCCCCACAGGTGAGCAGGAATTCAGCGTCCATCTCCTTGGCACCTGCCGCATGGGCAATGACCCAAAGACTTCCGTCATCAACTCCGACCATCGCACCCACGACGTAAAAAATCTTTTCCTCTGCGATGGCAGCAGTTTCGTCACCTCCGGCCGCGGCCAACCCACAATGACCATCGAAGCCCTGGCTTTCCGCGCCGCCGACCGCATCTCCGCACTTGCCAAGCGCGGCGACCTCGGCACCTGAAGAAAAGCCTGGCTTGAAGTAGGTCGCTCGGTGCGCACGTCCCGCTTTCTGCTAAACTTTTCGTCGCAAATTGAATTCAATTGGGGGACGTGAATGCTCTCGAACCGACGCAACATCACTCTTGTGCTCTGCGGCCTGACGCTGGCCACCAGCCTGGCCATTCTCGCCGCCCGCGCTCAATCCAACGCCCCGCAAGCCGCCCCCAAGCTCGCCGAAGAAGAATACAAAAACATCCAGGCCCTTAAAGGCGTCCCCGCCGATCAGATCTTCCCCTCCATGCAATTCATCACCGCTTCTCTCGGCGTCGAGTGCGACTACTGCCACGTCCGCGAAGGCCAGAAAATGGTTTTCGATAAGGACGACAAAAAGACCAAAGTCACTGCCCGCAAAATGATGCAAATGATGTTCGCCATCAACAAAGAAAATTTCGAAGGCCACCGCGAAGTCACCTGCTACTCCTGCCATCGCGGCGCAGCCGACCCGGTCGGCACGCCCATCATCTCCGACGAGGAACCCAAGCACGAAGCCGAAGGCGCGAAAGCGCCCGGCGACGCGAAGCCGGTTTTGCCCGCAGCCGATCAACTCCTCGACAAGTATCTCGCCGCGGTCGGTGGCGCATCCGCACTCCAAAAAGTCTCCAGCCGCGTGGAAAAAGGCAACATCCTCGCCAACGGCCAGAAGTTTCCCATCGAGGTCTACGCCAAATCCCCGGACAAGCGCATGTCCATCTCGCATACCCCCAACGGCGACAGCATCACCGCCTTCGACGGGAAACAGGGCTGGCTCGGCAATCCCGGCCGCCCCGCGCACATGATGACCGCCGCCGAAAACGACGCCGTGCGCATTGACTCCGACCTCTATTTCCCCTCCCACGTCAAAACGCTCTACGCAAAATTCATCGTCGCCCCCGGCGAAAAAATCGATGGCCACGACACCTGGCTCGTAGTCGGCCGCAACGAAGGCCAGCCCCCGCTCCGCCTCTACCTCGACCAGCAAACCGGGCTTCTGGTCCGCCTCGTCCGCTACGCTGAAACCGCCCTCGGCCGCATGCCCACGCAAATCGACTACGCCGATTATCGCGACGCCGACGGCGTAAAAATCCCCTACCGCTGGACGCTAGCCCGCCCCGGCGGCAACCGCTTCACCATCCAGGTCGACCAGGTTCAGCAAAACGTTGCGGTAGACGACGCCAAATTCGCCGCTCCGCCGCCACCACCCCCGCCGGACAAAAAGCCCGCAGGGCTGTAGAACGCACGCGTTGCTCAGCAATTGACCTAGCGCGCCGACGCAAATGATGAGCACGCTCCAGAGCCTCGTTGAAGAACTCGAGCAGGATCGATCCCTGGATGAACCAAGCCGCCTTCGAGAGCGCGTCGAAGCGCTTGACCGCTTGGATGTCTATCACGTTGATTCACAACAGTTGGACGGACAGCGATCGCTATCTCCCGCCGCCGAGCCCATGGGAGCCGCAACCCGCGCCCGGGCGAAAGCGCTTTGCGCCAAACTGGAAGCCGCAAATTCCAAGCTCTACCAGACAATCCGCGAGGAAATTCAACGCGGCTCAAGGCCAGACAGCTTGCTTCAACACGTATCCAAATCAGTCCGAGCCGGCGATGCAGACAGTCTCGCTCATGGCGAAGGCTACGATTATCTCGATGACCTGCTCAGCGGAGTCTTGCATTTCGAAACGCCAGACGATCGAACCATCCAACTCACGCCCGAGATGGTGCCCTATCAACCCACGCCAGCTCGCCACATCTTCGACCTGATCGCCAGCACCGCACTCACAGAACACGATGTCCTGATTGATCTGGGCTCCGGGCTAGGCCAAGTCCCACTCCTGGTATCGATCTGCGCGCCAGCCCGCACCATCGGCATCGAGCTGGAAGCAACCTACGTAAATTGCGCCCGCAGAAGCGCCAAATCCCTGAACCTGAACAAGGTCACGTTCATCCAAACGGACGCCCGCGCCACGAATTTGTCCGCAGGCACGCTCTTTTATCTCTACACACCCTTTGTCGGCACAATCCTCAGCGCCATGCTGTCCTCCCTCCGCCAGCAAGCGGCCACCCGTCAGATCCGCATCTGCACCTTCGGCCCCTGCACCCCGATCATTGCCCAAGAGCCGTGGCTAGAATCCACCAGCACTCCAAAATTGGATCAGATCGCCGTCTTCACCCCTCGCAATTGATGTTCAGAATCCGGACTTGAATCAGAGGACTTTTCAAAAGAGGTTTTAAGTTACATCTTCGTACTAGAAGGAACTTCGACTGTTAACGACACGGAATATGGCTGGTAGCGTACTTGCTGCGTTTCGATCACTCTTCCTTTTTCGGGGAGCACAATAACCTAACTCGATTTAGCGGCGGCAGCGCACAGCGGCCTAATCCTAGTCGCTCTAACCGGGATGGCTGTGCCGCCAATTCCAGTAGTCGTTCTGTTCCTCGGCTTGCCGCTTCGCGAAATCCTGATGATCCTTGTGATTCTCCGCTTCCCATCGTCGGTACGCACTATCCTCACGATCGTCCCACTTGTGATTGTCCCTGTGATTTGCGTCATATACGACGGTCGGACTTTGCTGGCCACAGCCCCCAACCGTCATCACCCCAAAGAGTGCCCCCGTGCCCACAATCAACCCAAAGTATCCATATCCTCCGCGCATCGTGACGCCTCCTAAGGCTCAACACTGTCCGTATACATTGATATCCCAGCCCTCCGAAGCAGGACATCCTTCTTTTACTGTATTTTTCCGTATCGCCTGTTCGTCTAGCCCCTTCACCCGCCAACCTGGCTCATTTGCGACGCAAAAACCTCAAGATCATTCGGACAAGCCCGCACTCTCTGGCCGATATGCCCATATTTTGGCATTGACAAAACAGCACTTCCCTCGCATAGTTTGAGTCAGGTAATATTGCGAGAAGCCGTGTAGCGCCAGCATCCTTGCTGGCGTTTTTGCTTTTTGGGTAGCACAGGCACTCTTGCCTGTGCGGTTTTCCGACGCGTCCAAGAGCAATCGCTCAAAAGAGGCCAGTAACCAGGAAAGGGAGCCTCAAGCCTAAAAAAGAAGCAAAAATCACGCAAAGTCTCTGATCGGCAAACCCTCGCACTTGCGTGACCTGGTCCTCCCGGATCCCGTTCTGCTGCATCAATCGCCGCGCCGCATTCGCACGGTCGGATGTCTCAGTCGACGCGTTTCTTGCTCAACTCTCTGTGTTTTGGTGAATCTCGCGGCTTCAGGCCAGCGAAAGGATGCGATTGTGGGAACCGCTGTTCCGATTTGGAATTCGCCGCCGTTGCCTTGCGGCTGAAACCATTTACTGCGGGCCGGGTGGCGGCATTTTCCACGGCAGTCTAGTTTACGAGTTGGGCCTGATTCGCGAAGGCCGCTTCAGCAAGGGTTCGCCAATCGGCCAGAAGCGGTGCGGCGCCAGTCTGATCGAAAAGCTCCATGTCGAATGCGGGCGGTTCCGCACCCCTGGCGATGGCTTCGCGTTCGCCAGCAAGCAGGTTTGCGGCATAAACAACAAAAACAATGTCGAGTCCATTGTGTGGAACGCGGCGCGGATGATGGTGATGAGCGACGGCTTCCACGATCGGGGGCGGGAAGCCCCACATGCTGAGCAAGTAGGCTCCCACTTCGGCGTGAGAAATCTGGATAAGACTCTCCTCAACCTGATAGAGCGGCATGTGCTCCTCTTCGGCCTGGTTGCGAGCGCGCGCGAGGTGTGCCGGTATCCGTTCAGCCATCACCAGTTTGCCGATGTCGTGTAGAAGCCCCGCGAGAGTGCAAAACGGGCTCGATGGCGAGTTCAGTGTTATGGCCGAGGCGATGCGGGCAGTGAGTTGCGCGTGCCGGTGAACGTCCTCAATGTACTCCCTGGTGATGTATTCGTTGGCGGTGAAAGCGCGGAACATGGCGACGCTGAGCACGAGATCCTGAAGCACGCTTACGCCGAGGCGAGTGACCGCGGATTGTACGTCGGTGATGTTGCGCGACGCGCCGAAGAAGGCAGAATTGACAAGCTGGAGAAGTTTGGCGGTAATGGCGACGTCCTTCTCGACAATTTTGCTTACGCGATCCAGAGAACATTTCGGGTCGGCGAGGGCCAGCTTGAGCTCGGCAAATATATGCGGAAGCGGCGGGAGGTCCCGGAGAGAGCCCACCAGGCTGATGAGCATGCGGCTGTCGAGAACTTCCGCAAACGAGGTGGAATGCGAAATGCTGGCTCGAAGGGATTCGGGGTCGCAGGGTTTGGAGAGAAACTGGTGGGCGACGGAAACAGCGCGCAGCGAGGCATTCAGTTCGGTATAACCCGAAAGAATGATACGGAAGACGCTCGGATATCTTTCACGGACAATTTCGAGCAGCATCGCGCCATCCATCTCCGGCATGCGCATATCGGTTACGAGGACATCCATTGGGTGGGTTTCCATCAACTCCAGCGCGGCTTCACCGCCGGTGGCGAAATGCATATCCCACTCCGCACGCATAGGACGAAGCATGCGCTTCAAGCCGTCGAGAATATTTGATTCATCGTCGACAAAGAGAATGCGTTTCATGGCGTAAGGACCTCTTCGGGCACGCGCGCTCCGAGGAGCGGGAGGCGCACAAAAAAAGTGGTTCCAATTCCAACTTCGGTGACGAAAGTGAGTGTTCCGCCGTGTTTTTCAACGACGATCGCGCGCGCCAGCGCCAGGCCCTGGCCGGTTCCTTTTCCCACAACTTTGGTGGTGAAGAAGGGGTCAAAGATTTTGTCTCTCGCTTCTTCGGGAATGCCCGTGCCGGTGTCCGAAATGGCGGCTTCGACGAAGTCGCCGTCCTTGCGCGTAGTGACGCGGATTTTTCCCTTGGAATTCGTTCTTTTGACGACGTCCTCGACGGCGTGAGCCGCGTTGACGAGCAAGTTCAGAAATACCTGGTTGAGATCCCCGAGATGGCAAAGCACCGGGGGAAGCTCACCGAACTCGGTTTCGATGTCGGCAACGTATTTGAGCTCGTTGCGCGCAACCACGAGAGTACTTTCGAGGGCGCGATTGATGTCCCCGGGAGCTTTCTCATTGCTGCGGTCGACGTGCGAAAACTCCTTCATGCCGCGAACGATGGTGGAAACGCGGCTCAGGCCTTCCAGCATCTGGTCGATGGCGCGTGGAATTTCTTTCTCGAGGTACGGCCAGTCAATTTGCTCGCGCGTGGCGGAGATCTCCGAGAGGAGGACGGCATCAATGGTGCCGTCTGCTGCAGCTTGTTGCAACTGCTCGTACTTGCGGATGAGCTTCAGTTCCTCCTGAAACGAGCTGAGAAGAAAACGCGTGTTGTCGCCGACGAACTGGATGGGGGTATTGATTTCGTGAGCGATGCCGGCAGCAAGTCGTCCAACCGCCTCGAGTTTCTGGCCATGGCGGACTTCTATTTCCTGCCGTTTGCGCTCGGTGATGTCCAGGAAACTTACTACCGCGCCGACGACCTTGCCTTTGCGGCGAATCTGGCGCGAGCTGTATTCAACGGGAAAATTCGTGCCGTCCTTTCGCCAGAATACCTCGTCGACAACGTGAGCATCCTTTCCCTCGTGGAAACTGCGAACCACTGGACACTCTTCCAGTGGATAGCTTGAGCCGTCTGCCCGAGTGTGATGGATTAGGCCGTGGGCTTGCTTGCCGAGCAAGTCCGCGGCGTCCTCATAGCCGAATGCACGCACGGCGGCGGGATTGCAAAACGTGCATTTGAAATCCTCATCGAGACCGTACATCGGCCCGCTGGAAGAATCGACGAGAAGCTTGACCAGTTCGCTTCGCTCCGCGAGCTGAGCCGTGCGCTGGACCACACGCTCCTCAAGCTCGAGTTGCGAATTCATTAGTGCTTCTTCATTAAGCTTGAAGTCGGTGATGTCCTCGGTGAGTCCGGCGATTTCCCCGTGGCTGCCGCTGGCATCCAATTTGGGGAAGGCGCGGTCCCAGAGCCAGCGGATATCGCCGTTTTCCGAACGGATGCGGAAGTGCGCTTCCGAGGACTTGCCCTGGGCCTGGTAAGCAAGCATGCGCTCCACCACAGCTTGATCTTCGGGAAGGACGAGATCCACCCAGGATTGAGGGTCACCGGCGAGAGAGTCGCGCGAGCGCCCGAATATCTTTTCGAAGGCGCGGCTGATGTAGTCGTACTGACCAGTTACGGCGTCTCGAATCCAGAAGATCTGGTGGATGTTTTCGGTCAGGAAAAAAAACTGTTCCTCGCTTTTTTCAAGTTCCGCGAGCATCTCGTTGATGGAATCGCCGAGGCTGGAGAGTTCGTCGCTTCCGGCGGAATGGACGCGCTCGGCAATCGCTTTGCGCTTGCCGATGCTGTTCACTTCCCGGCCAAGCTCGCCAAGACGCGAGAGAACATATTTCTGAAGGAAGAAGATGATTAAGAACGAAGAGAGAATCGCCCCGCCAAATACGGTCCCGAAAACGTAGAGTTGGCTTAGCTTTCCGCGTTCATAGATCGGACGCTGCGCATCCACCCGGAGAATCATCAGAGGCGTGCCGAGTATGTCCGGAACCATCTGGTATCCCGCGACACCTTCTTCCGAGAGCGCTCGCACATAAATCGAGTCGGGCTGCGGCTTGAGAAACTTGAGGGCATGCTGGAAGTCCGGAGGCAACGAGGCTGAGTCAACACTTTGGAAAGTGACGGACGTCCGGAGCTTTCCGACTGTCGCGCGATGCGCACTGCTCTCTTCTAGCCTGCGGGCAATCAGCAATACGCCGCGTGGCTCTCCGCTGCGTTGCGAGGTGAGGATGGGGCGGTTCGATACGACGTAAGGGCCGTCCGGGAATTCGAGGAGGCCGTCGCGCGGAGTCCGGGCCACACTTGCTGGACTCAGCAATTCATGGGAGAAGACCAACTGGAGGAACGCTGCAGGGACGGCAACCTCCTTGTGTTCCCGGTCGTCATAGGCCTTCGCAAAAACGATGTTGCCCTGGAGATCGCGGAAGATAATGAGATGAAGCCCGAGGCCTTCCATCTGGCCATTCTGAAACTCTTTACTAATGTCCTTGTGCGTCGGATCGGCCATGAATTCGTATGCAACATCCCAGTAGGCGTAGTCGTTGGTGGTGACCCCGAGGCTGCTGTATTGATCTTCAAGCTCAGCCGCAGCGTGCGAAACGTCGCGCTTCATCTGCTCGTTTTCGAGCTGGAGAAAATTCCTTAGCAATAATTCTCTCGAAAGGAAGTACATGACCGCCATGCCGGCAACCATAGTAGCCGCCAGGACCAGGAGCATTCTGGAGCGAAGTTTCACGGACGCTCCCCAAGAATGGTGGTTGCTGACATGTAGAGAGAGAGTGCGAAAGCCGTGAGCATACGTTTCGAAGTGAAACTCCGTGCTTTTTCGGAACAATTCTTTAGGCCGAACCCCGTAAAGGCCCCCGCTGTTTCTTTGCGCAATGAATGGTTTTGGTTGCTTTCGCTAGTCACCATCAGCCTTAGCCCGTTCTTTAATGTGCCTAGCTCATTGATAATTCGGGAGATGGCGAGACTCGCCAGGGTGAACGCCATGCCTGAATTGCCGGGCTCCTGAAAATTAGTTTGCTTTAATACTTTCGAAGCGATCCCGGCAGCCCTCTTGCAACGCAACTATTCGTTCTGTATCTGCATGCCAAGAGCCATAGGAGAATGAGGGCACTCATTTGAGTACATCGAACGTCCGTTCGCTCGCGTTAGCCAATCAGAGGCGCAGCCAGCGCATTCTTCTCTCCGTGCGGCTAAGTGTGTCCGGCAAGCGCATGAATGGAAAAACCTTTCAGGAAGAAAGTTTCACGCTGGTGGTCAACGCGCATGGTGGCCTGCTTTTATTGAAGGAAACAGTGGAGCCGGGACAAGCTCTCACGCTTAAGCATTCGCGGACCGCCGAAGAGGTTTCTTGCTGGGTGAAAAACGTAGGTGCGAGTGCCAAAGGAGTTGCGGAGGTCGGGATTGAATTCAGCGAACCCAATTCAAAGTTCTGGCGCGTTTCTTTTCCGCCGGAGGATTGGACTCCGCAGAGTCCGGAGGCGAAGCCAGTGGTTTTTGTACCCGCGCCGCGGAAAGTGGTGAAGCCAAAACCACCCACGGAGCTTTGAGGCGTTTCCAACGCGTAGCAGGGAGGAATGTGCACATCGCTGACACAAGTAACGGTCGAATCGTCGAAGTTCCCGTTATGGGGAGCGCCGCGGCCATCGACGAGCCTAGGACCAATCCGGAGAAGTAAATGTTGGGCCTGGGTGGACTTGAACCACCGACCTCGCCCTTATCAGGGGCTTTTATGCTGCGATATGCATAATAGCATGGCGATGATTACGCTGGTGAAGACCTCACTCATGGTCACGTCATGGCATGATTGTTGGTTCCAGGCTGCCCGTTCCGTCCAGAGTGGAGATCACTTCCTACAAGCCGACTTGCCCCGACTTGCCGGGACTTAATGCTCAGGACGCTTGTTTTGTGATAGGCTCAGCAGCCTACCGACGGAATTCGTCCTCCCAGGGACGTAAAAGCAATAATCGCCAGGTCCGCTGACGGAAAAATCCAAAACTATTCAAAAGGAGGACACCATGACCCAAAGTAGTGCTGCACAACGAAGCAGCGAGCGCGCAGATGCGCAGTTCCACACCGACCGCACCCATCCGGGCCGGTGGACGGTCACCTTCAGCAACCCGCCGATCAACATATTTCTTCCCACAACGATCGTCGAATTGAGAGCGCTAATGACCGACCTCGAGGCGGACCCGTCCGTGAAGGTTGTCGTGTTCCAGTCGGCGAATCCCGATTTTTTCATCGCCCATCTCGACGTAGCCAAGGCAGCTGAACGGCCGGAGACGCTGGGCCTTTGGCGCGACTTTGTGCTGCGCCTCTCGTCCACGCCAGTCGTGAGCATCGCCAAGATTCGCGGCCGTACTCGCGGCATCGGGAACGAGTTCGTGCTGGCCTGCGACATGCGCTTCGCCAGCCGGAAAAGCGCCCTGTTCGGTAATCCCGAGGTCGGCGTCGGACTGGTCCCGGGCGGCGGAGCGCTGGAATGGCTCCCGCGCTTGGTCGGCCGCTCGCGCGCACTGGAGATCGTGCTCAGCGGCGACGATTTCGATGCGGATATCGCCGAGCGCTATGGTTGGGTGAACCGCACGCTGGACGATGGCGACCTCGACTCGTTTGTCGATGCGCTCGTCCGGCGTCTGACCTCGTTCGACCGTGAAACGCTGGCCGCGGCGAAGGCCCAGATCAATCGGTTCGGGATGCCGACAGCTGCCGAGCTTCAGTCGAGCAACGAATTGTTCTTCCCATTGCTGGCCTTGCCCGGTGCACAGGCGCGCCGCGCCAAGATCCGCAATGTCGGTTACGGCGTTCCGAGCGACTTCGAATTGAACTTCGGCAGGTACCTGCCTACGTTCGGGCCGGCGGACGACGATGACACGGACAAGCAGCCCGGCTGATCGTCGGCTGGATTTCTGAACCCGGCACCGACGTTCGACGTCCGCTAGCTCCCCATTAGGATTTGTGAGTCGCAGCGAATCGCTTTTCATTGAGCGGAATTCCAAGTCCTGGTAAGTCGTGCCGGCTCGGCACGGGGGAGGTAGCCGTGAAACCCTGGAAAGCAGTTTTGCTGATTCTGTTTGCTCTTGCGGTTGCAGCCGCGGGATATGGGCTGACCCTCGTGCGACGAGGCTTCAGCGCACTTGCGACACCATCAGCGATTGAGAAGTTCGCGGCCACAACGGCACGCACAATGGCCGTGCCATCCACGTATCGCCAACTTCGCAATCCCATCATGCCTTCAACGGAGAACATTCGGGCAGGCATGGAGCATTTCTCGGATCATTGTGCCACGTGCCATTCGAATGACGGAGGGGGTCAGTCGTTTTTCGGCAAGGGCCTCTATCCGAAACCGCCCGACTTGCGTGCAGCCGCGACGCAGAACAAGAGCGATGGCGAGCTCTACTACACAATTCAAAATGGAGTTCGTTTGAGCGCCATGCCAGCCTTCAGCGAAGTGCATACTCCCGCGCAAACCTGGCGCCTGGTTTTGTTCATCCGTCACTTGCCTCAGATCACCCCCGAGGAACTCAATGAGATGAAGGGGCTGAATCCGAAGAGGATGGCGAATCCAGCGAATTGGTGAAGGAGGGCGAACCGCCCCAGAATCCTGCGGGCGAAACACACCGCCACTAGAAGTAGAAAACACCAGGAAAAACCCCAGAAATACTCGGAAGGAGCACCCGATGAAACAACCAGGCGACAGATCACGCCGTCGCTTTCTCAAGGCGAGCTCCATGTTGGGTCTGGCAGTCGCATTCCGCCCGAGGACGACCGGCGAGGCATTTGCAGATTCGCAATTCAAAACTATTCAAAAGGAGGACACCATGACCCAAAGTAGTGCTACACAACGAAGCAGCGAGCAGACAACTGACAAGAATGCGCTCCGTCCGTTTCAGGTGAATGTTCCAGAGCCGGAACTTACCGAATTGCGCAGGCGCATCAACTCGACCAGGTGGCCTGATCGGGAAACGGTCACGGATGAATCGCAAGGCCTGCCGCTGGCGACAATTCAGGAACTTGCCCGCTATTGGGCGACAGACTACGATTGGCGCAAGTGCGAAGCGAAACTGAACGCCCTGCCGCAGTTCATCACCGAGATCGATGGGCTGGACATTCATTTCATCCATGTTCGTTCGAAACATGAAAATGCGTTGCCGCTGATCGTCACGCATGGATGGCCCGGCTCGGTCATCGAGCAGCTAAAGATTATCGATCCACTTACCAATCCTACGGCATATGGCGGAAGCGCATCGGACGCCTTCCATCTGGTGATTCCGTCGCTACCGGGGTTCGGGTTTTCAGCAAGACCCACCACTTCCGGCTGGGGGCCGGAGCGCACTGCCAGTGCCTGGGTAGTGCTGATGCAGCGCCTGGGATACGCAAAATATGTGGCGCAAGGCGGCGATTTGGGCGCGGGCATTTGCACTGTTATGGCCAAACACGCGCCTCCAGAATTGCTGGGAATTCACACCAACTTCCCTGGGACTATTCCATCCGACATCGAGGGCACTCCAGTGCGGCGACCCACCGCCATCCAGTCTGTCACCCGACGAAAGACGCGCATACGAGCAGCTCACGGTCTTATTCGGGAAGCGACGTGCCTACGCACAAATGATGGCAACTCGCCCGCAAACGCTTTATGGATTGGCGGATTCGCCCGTCTGCCTGGCAGCTTGGCTCTTTGACCACGGTGATGGTTATGGCCAGCCAGCGGCGCCGATCACCTCGGCAGTGCTCGGGCGCACGATTAATGGACACTCCGCAGGTGACCTGACACGAGACGATGTACTCGATGACTTCACACTCTACTGGCTGACGAACACGGCGATTTCTTCGGCTCGTTTCTATTGGGAACTTCACCTCAATCTTTATAACGCGGCCAATGTCTCTATCCCAGCTGCTGTGAGCGTCTTTCCCGGCGAGAACTATCAAGCCCCCCGGAGTTGGACAGAGCGGTCGTATCACAAACTCATCTACTACAACCAAGTAGACAGGGGCGGGCATTATGCGGCCTGGGAACAGCCACGACTCTTTTCAGAAGAGGTTCGCGCGGGCTTCAGACCATTGCGCTAGTTAGAGGGGTGGCGGCGCGTACGGGGTGCGCGCCGCCTTCACGTAGAGCACACAGCAACGAGTGAAAATTCAAAGAAAGTACGGCGAAGTGAAGTCAGAACTATTGCCTAGGTCCTGGTAAACGCGCTTGTATTGACTGGTCTGGCCACCTTCCGTTTCGTCCGCAATCCGTAACTCTTGGCCTTCTTGCCACAAAGCAAATCACCCGGCCCAGCGTGCCGTAGCAGACGGAAATTGGCGGGAGCGACGGGACTCGAACCCGCGACCTCCTGCGTGACAGGCGGGCGTTCTAACCAACTGAACTACTCCCCCAAAACTAACTAAAAATGACTTCCCGCTCCCTCCACAAGCTTGCAGTCTCTTGCACTGCCTTGCACGTCCTTCGACGAGAGGGCGGCGTTGTCAACATAGCCGAATCGATGCTAGCCGTTCGCCTTTGACCTCGCCCGGTGTGTCATGCTTCACGTCGTCGGAGACAAGGGATTGGGCGACCGCGAGCGCAGGGCATTTCCGGATGACGATGCCAAATAGAAGAAGAGGAATCAACGAAACAAAGAAAACACGGGGCGCAACCAAACTACTTTTCACAGAGTCTCCGTAGTCCTAGCTGTCACAGCGCTGAATCCGCGCGATTGGTGCCGGTTTCTTGATCCCATTGCGCAGAATTCTGATGCAGCTTGTAGTCTCCAAATTCTTCAGACTTTACATCGTCATCACACACCCCCGAAGCACTGAGAACCCCGGTCATTGCACCGACCATCCCCGATGGGCCAGCGATGTAGTAGATAGGTCCTTTGAGCCAGAGGAGATAACGCGTGAGCATCTCGCGATTGATGTGACCCTTTTCATAGGGCCAAGCAATGGTTCTATGTCCAGTGACCGTTGGAATGAAGGTGAAATTTGGATTTTGCGCGGTCAAACTTTCAAATTCTTCGATGAACGCCCCGTCGTCCGCCTCCCGGTTCGAATAGAAGAGATAGAGTTTGTGCGGCAGCCGTTCCTGAGTCGCCTGATGAATGATGCTGCGAATGGGTGCAATCCCAATGCCACCCGCCAGAAACACCGCAGGACGAGTGATATCCCTATGCAGAGTGAATGATCCCCTGGGGCGGCTCACGATGAACTTCGTGCCAAGAGCGGCAGACTTCAGCGCGGTCTTAAAGCCAGTCTTTCGCATGCGCATCGCGATCATGACTAGCTTTTTGCCATCAGGAGGGCTTGCGAGTGAAAAGGTCCGCGAATTGTCGCCTTCACTTTCCATGGACGGATGCGTAAACACAAAATCGGCATGCTGCCCGGCTCGGAATATGAAGCTGGCGCCATTTGCATCAAACCAGAAAGCCATCGTATCTCTGGCGATCCTTTGCCGATCCACTAAAGTCATTTCATATTCAGCCATTAACCTATCCTTTACACTAACCCTACTTGGGTTTCATTCAAGCCCACGAACTCCAGCTATGTAAACCAAACTTCTAAAGCTTTATTCCGACTATCGTCCCACAACGGAAAGTCTCTTCTTCTGAGGCCTCGTCCTTTAAAGCCTCCCCGATTTCATTTCGGAAACAAATGCGGGACGTACCAGCGGAGGTAGGTTGCCAATCCCAACAAAAGCACAACCCACCAGAGCACGAGTACAGTTCGCATCCACGCCTTGTATTTAGTGATGCGGAATTTCTCCGGCAAAAGGCTCGTGCCCGCAGACAGCAAGATGTACAGTCCTGCGAGTTCGGTTATGGTTCCGAGCGCGGCGTGGGCCGTCGCCAGTGCGTAGTAGGCCTTCCCTAGCTTGGCCGGAATCTTAGGAAGCACATGAACGTGGAATGAAGGAATCATCACCACCGCAACAACGGCGAGGTTCAGAAGCACGATGGCGGATTGGCACCAGGCGTGTTGCCTAAAGCGCCTCTTGCGAGCCAGCCGTGCGCCGGCCAACAGACCTACTCCCATCGTGATTTCGAGAACCAGAACTACATTGGCAGCGTAAGGAGCGGTGGTTTCAAAGAATGCTTCCATCACTAGATCGTCTCCGCGCAGACCCCGCACTGCCTTGCGTTCCCGTTTCAGTGAGAATGTCGCGTGGTGCGGTGGGCAGAACTGATTTTGGCAATAGGAAGGGAGATGCTAAGGTCACACGTCTGTGCGGCCTATGAACACCTCCCGGGGTCTTGGGGCCGACAACACTAAAGCCACAAATGTGATTGGCGCACCGTGTTTCAACACAACTTTTCAGTTACCCGCCGTACGAGTTTTCCGAGGAGTCGCTTCCGCCAATCACAGGGCATGAGGCGAATTCTCGAAAGGTCAAATGCCCCTTTAACAAAGCGCTAGAATCCTTCCTCTTCAGAAGAATTACACTTTGCGTTTTTGCCTGACCACCATTTTCTCCAGGCTCCGCAACGCACACGAAGATTCCCGAGACTTTCTGGTCGAGCACCTTGATCGCCAGCCTGCTCACTCCACCAGCGGCCTCGATGACGGCTTCATTTTCGTTGACCGTCTGCGCTGTAAAACCGTAATCCGCAAGAGTCTTCCTTCCTTTTTCTTTCTTCGGCCGGAACGCGGACGGCAGTGAAGTCAAATCCATTTTCTCAACCACGAACGCCGCTACCTTTTCTTTGGGATATGCGGCCTCACCCCCAGCCATCACCAACGGCGCGTATGACAGGGCTACAACCGCCAACAGAACTTTAGTCTTCATTTTTCCTTCTCCTTTTCCGTAAATTGAACTTCTCCGAATGTTTCTTACAGACGCCGCCAGCGCTTCACTTCTTGCCGAATCCCTCGCCGGGCCCGCTTAAGATGGCCTCCACGTGAAAGGGCTACAGACATTGATTTAGTGCGCTGCCTGCATCTGGTTTGCCGCGACCATGCAAATTCGCTGTAATTCCTCGTAAGTGAAGTACGTTTCTTCCTTGTTGCCGGCGCGCTCTACGTGGCCTAGTCCTGATTCCTTCGAGATACGGTTGAGCTCCGCTTCAGGTATGCCGAGCATCAAAGAGGCTCTTGCCCGGGTGACATATTTTGAGACTTGATGGTTCATAACTGCTCCTTGTGCCGCCAGGATCCAAATGGCCACTTTGTCGACAAACATGATCATCATCTTGCAAATGCATCCTTGAGTTGTTAGAGAATTCCTTCTCTCAGCTAGTGTTGGAAATCGTCTACCCCGGTCCATTCACGCCACTGAGAAAGCCGCCGAGGTGTCCCGTCAGTGCGACGATGACTACGGCCACAACTTCGATCGGCAAGCGGTATCCGGGCAGAACCTCCTCTTGTTTGCGTCGGGTTCTCATGTGGATGAAGCACACCAAACAGATCAGAACGCTCGAGAGGCTTCCCAGCACTAGATGCATCAATAAAATGCCTTTCAGTTTCTGCCCGTCGAGTTCCCACTGCCACGCGAGAATTCCGGTGACAACCACCGGTATGGTTGAGATCGCGGCGACGAGCAAATTGTAATAGGCCGCCACGGCTAGCAGGCGCTGCTTCTTCCACTGCGCGAGAAAATCAAAGAGGACACCGATGATAAACAACGCGATCGGGAAGTGAATCAGCACGACGTGCTGCGCATGCTTCGCGAAAACTACTGTCTTTATGTCGAACGGATGCAAGGTTGCTCCTTACTCACTGCACGATGACTTTGCCGGTCATCTTCGGATGAATGGAGCAGAAGTACGGGTAATTTCCCGCCTTGCTAAAGGTGAAGGAGAACTTTTCATCTGTATCCAGCACTTTGGACTTGAACGTCTTCGAATCATCCGTGCTGACTACCGTGTGAGGGATATCGTCGCGGTTGATCCATGTCACCGTGGTCCCGGCCGGCACCGTTAGCGTTACAGGACCAAAGCTGAAGTTGTCGATCTTCACCTCGATCGTCGACATCTTCTCCTGCGCGTTTGCTACATAACTCTTCTGACCTGCGTCGAAACCTAATGTTCCCAGCACCAGCGCCGCTGCTAGACCTGCAATAGACACACTTCTCCTCATGCTTTTTCTCCTTTTCCTGTTTGTTTCAAGTTCGAGTTGTTTTCTGAGTTTGGCTAAGTCTCGCTCACGCGAGCGAAGAATCAACCACTGCCAGAGCGTTTTTCCCTTGAATGTAGTTCACATCGGTTATGCCGAGGACACTTTTCAATTGCTCCGCTGGCACTTTCATCGGGCCCGGTGAATCGGCTTTGCCCGGTGCCGGTTGTGGAAACGCTGTTGATGCCGCGGTATGAAACGTCACGTTTCCTTCGACCTTCTGCATCGTTTGGTGGATGTGCCCATTGAGCACAGTCACCGAACCGAATTTCCTCAAATACGCCAGCGCCTGTGCGCTATCGTCTGTTCCCCAGCCCCACTCCGGATACACGCTCCACAGCGGAATGTGTGCGAACACCACGATTGGCGTGCTGTGCTTCAGATGCTTCACGTCGTCTTCCAGCCATTCCAGTTGGTCATGGCCCAGCGTCCCCAGCCCTCCCGCCTTCAAATTCATCACATTCACCAGCCCCACGAAATGCACGCCGTTCTTGTCAAAGCTGTACCAGCCGCCGCCCTTGCTACCCTTTCCGTAACGCTCCAGGAATTGCTTCCCGTCGTCATTCAGCACATCGTGCTCGCCCGGCACATAGAACACATCTTTGGGTTTCGCGCTCTTCAAAATTTGATCGACGGTATCGAATTCTTCCGGCTTCGAAAGGTGGCTGATGTCGCCCGTGTGCAGCATAAATTCCGGCGTTGCTGACAAGCCATTGATCTTTTCCACCGCGGCCTTCAGCGTCCCCGCGACGTCTGGATTCGCCGGCTTGCTGAATCCCATGTGGCTGTCACTTATCTGTACGAAACTCAACTCGCCTATCATGTCCGCCGAGCTAATCTCTGAAATTCGGCTCAAGCCGTACGAGTTCAGTACCCCGCCCTTCATCACGCAAAAGGCGCCCGTACCTGCCCAGGCCATACACTTCAGAAATCCCCTACGGTCAACTCCGTCGTGGTTGTGGTCATTCAGGAGTTCATCTTTCTTCTTTTCGGACATCCTGGGTCTCCTTACTCACTATTATTCTTGCCCCTTCTCTGAAATCTGCACATACCGTTGGGACTGGCGGCGCGGGATAGGGGTTGTCCGTGCCGCCATTGGACGTGCTTGCGTTCATCCAGACCGAGGCAGCGTCGGTCTTATTCCAAATTCATCTGCGTTCCTGTCTTTCTTCACTTGTTCGTCAGAGGAGAGCAGCCGTCGAGAATAAAATCCTCGGTCAGACGGTTCTGACAAGTGAAGCATCACCGATCGGGGGAAGTCATTGAACGATTTGGATGCCGAAGACCGGCTACGGTTCGAACAGCTTGTGCTGCCTCATGTCGACGCTGCTTTCAACCTCGCGCGCTGGTTGTTGCGCAGGCGCGAAGATGCCGAAGAGGTGGCCCAAGAAGCCTTACTTCGCGCGTGCCGCTTCTTTCGAGGTTTTCAGGGTGGGGATGCGCGCGCATGGCTACTGCAGATTGTACGTAATACGTGTTATTCCTGGCTGGAAAAGAATCGCCCGAGGGAAATGATGGTCGAATTTGACGAAGAGCTGCACCCGCAAGCCATTTCTACTCCCGAATCCATGGCTATGGCCAATGAAGATCGGGAGCGCCTCACCCGCTCCCTCGAATCGTTGCCGCCGCGGTTCCGCGAAATCCTTGTCCTTCGAGAGCTCGAAGGCTGTTCCTACAAGGAGATTGCTGCGATCACGTCAATTCCCATTGGTACCGTTATGTCCTCGCTCTCCCGTGCCCGCCGGCAGCTATCTTCCGCGCTGACAGGTTCCTATGACAAGGAGGCTGTCCGTGAAGTGTGAATTTGCTGACTCCCTCCTTCAGGGCTATTTCGACGGTGAGCTGAGTGCTCCTAGCGCTTGCGAATTCGAGCGCCACCTCCAGCATTGTGTCGACTGCGCCGTTGAACTCGTGGACCTGGACTTGCTCAGAGGGCGTTTGCAGGTCGCGCAACTCTATGAGTCCGCGCCGGCCTTGCTCAGGAAAAAGATTCGCGCCAATCTTCGCCCCGTCGCGGCCGCGACTGCTAAGTCTCAGCCTCTCCTTTGGCACTGGCTGGCTGCGGCGGCTGCCATCCTTCTTCTCGCAATCGCGGGGTGGAGAGTGAATTCCATGCTTCGCTCCGACAACTACCAAGCCGAACTTGCCGAGGAAATTGTGGATGCGCATGTGCTCTCGCTGCAGCCGGGCCTGTTGACTGGCATCCGTTCGAACGATGAACAGGCTGTGCAGGGATGGTTCAAGGGCAGACTTAAATTTGCGATCCCGGCACACGATTTCGCGAACGAAGGATTCGCGCTGCAGGGTGGACGCGTTGACCTTGTGGATGAACGCTCCGTCGAGGTGCTCGTCTATGCGAGCACGAAACATATTATTAACGTATTTGTCTGGCCTACACACGGACGGGACACCGCCCCTCAAGCAGGGTCCTGGCAAGGCTATCAATGGGTTGACTGGCGAAAAGGAAGAATGGAATTCTGCGCCGTCTCCGACGCACCGAGGTCTGACCTTCAACAGCTCCAGGGGCTTTTCACGAATTAGTCATCCAAATCAATACGACAAGCGGTACTCGTCTGGAGAGACTTAGATAGACGTTAATGCCGTGGACAGCCGTGTTATGTCTACCTGCCAAAGAAGAACAACAGGGGCTGTGCGAAGAAAGCGGAGAGGTAAAAGTGTAGCGCAGGAGTTGGGGCTGAACATCGAAGCGATCGTCGCGAATGCAAAACAGGCCAATGCGGCGGATGGAAATGTCTGCAGAGGCGCAGCGCGCTGCGCCCACGACTCGAATTCACCAGTTCTCCGGGGAAAGCTCCCGCAGATAAACGCAATTGGATGCGTGGATTTCCTGAAAAGGTTGTGCTTCATCGCAAGGCGGCAAGCCGGCCCAGCAAGGCGTCAACATCAAAATATAAACATTCTGTAAAAAGAACACCATGGAAACAGCATCCAGTATGGAAACCTAACCCACGCGGATAAGTAGACTCTGCCGAAGTAAAAAAATATTCCATTTGATTTTTTCTCAACTCAAGAGAGGAATAAAACAGCACTAGGTTTGGTCACAGCCATCAGAGCATCGTGATTTTGATGCTTGGGTTCGTTTAGCGCTTAAAGTAAGCGCGCTTCGCCACTGTCCTGCCGATCGAGAGAGAACTTTTGAGATTCGATTGTTCCATCCTGAACGAGGGGCCGGTCAAGATCCGCTCACCGAAACGCGCGATTCCATGGTTCGGAACTCGATTTGCCAAAAGGAGACACAAATGAAGCAATTTGAAGCTGAAATTCAGAGCAATCGACGCTCATTCTTGAAAAAGGGCGCCTTGGCAGGAGGGGCAGTTGCGATCGGCGCTGGCTTAATGAGCAGTAACGCACGCGCATTTGACCGGGACGCTGACGACCGGCTCACGCCTGGCGATGCAGCCATTCTAAGGTTTGCTCTCGCAGCCGAGCTCATCGAAGCAGACCTCTGGACTCAATATGCGGAACTGGGCGGTTTCACTCCTGGCGACCTACCCCTGGAAACGCTCCAGACCAATCCGAGCAACAGCTATCAGAATGCTTTCCTGCAACTC
>Ga0209772_10000083_pt1 | contig 21122 bp, 17 predicted proteins | sample BogFormECP03_OM1_FD_188235 | JGI IMG/M metagenome (GOLD analysis project Ga0209772, IMG submission 188235) | Bog forest soil microbial communities from Calvert Island, British Columbia, Canada - ECP03_OM1 (SPAdes) (version 2) | ecosystem: Environmental > Aquatic > Freshwater > Wetlands > Bog ... | reverse complement strand
GCCGGCCGGCCCGAGCTCGTGCGCTGGGGCGCCCTGTCGGCACGTGAGGGCGAGCCGATGCGGCTGCTCGCTGACGTGAGCCGGCTCGAACGTGAGGTCGGCTTCGCGCCGCGGGTCGAGCTGCGCGAAGGCGTGGAGCGGACGGTCGCGTCGTGGACGGTGCGATCGTGAGCGGCTCCGGTCCGAAGCGACGCTTCGGGGCGCTTCGCGACGTTCTCGGCCGGCCGGTCGACGCGATGCTCGACGCGATCGGCGAGCGTCGCGTGCGGCTTGCCGACGACGCGGTCGAGCAGCATCTGTATTCGAGCGAGCGACTGACGATGGGACGCTGCAGCTACGGCGATCCGTTGGTTGCGACCTTCCCCGGCGACACGGCGTGTGTGCGAGTGGGCGCGTTCAGCTCGATCGGCCCCGACGTCATCCTGATGGACGGAGGCGATCACCGGGTCGACTGGATCTCCACCTTTCCGTTTCGCGCGGTTCTCGATCTCCCCGGCGCATATCAAGACGGACATCCGCTCAGCCACGGCGACATCGAGATCGGCAACGATGTCTGGATCGGCCGCGGCGCGCGCGTGCGGTCGGGCGTGAGCATCGGCGACGGCGCCGTGATTGGCGGCTATGCGGTCGTCACACGCGACGTGCGTCCCTATGCGATCGTCGCGGGGGTCCCGGCGCGTGAGCTGCGGCGTCGCTTCAGCGAGGAGCAGGTCGCCGCGCTCGAGCGGATCGCATGGTGGCTATGGCCGATGGAGGAGATCGAGCGCCACGTGCCGCAGCTGTGTAGCGCGGACATCGACGCGTTCATCCGCGAGCATCTGCCGGGATGAGCTCCGTCGGGTCCGACGCGCCGCTGGGATCCGGGCCACAGGTCCCAGCCGGGTCGGGCGAAGCGCTGGCGCCTGACCTGCTGGACACGCACGAGGCCGGGCCCGCGGCGCTGCGAGGCAGCGTGCTGCGCACGGGTTCCTACGTGCTCGGCATCCTGCTCTCGCTGATCTCTGCGCGCGTCCTGATCATCCATCTCGGGATCTCTGACTTCGGCCGCTACACCGCGGTGCTGGCCCTGATCACGATCGTCAGCGGGTTCACCGAGGCGGGTCTCAACAACATCGTGATGCGCGAATTCGCGACCCTCAGCGGCGATCCCAGGCGTCAGATGATGGCCTCGGCGATCGGGATGCGCTTCGTGCTCACGAGCGTCGGCGTCGCTCTCGCGGTCGCCTTCGCTGCCGTAGCGGGATACGGCTCGGCGCTCGTGCTGGGCACCGCTCTGGCCGGGTTCGGACTCGTGTTGCAGCTGCTTCAGAGCACGCTGTCGAGCACTCTCCAGGCGCAGCTGCGCTTTGGCTGGGTGTCGGCCACCGAAATCGTGCGCCAGATCGTCAACGTCTCGCTGCTCGTGGCGCTGGCGTTGGCCGGCGCCGGCCTCGTCCCGCTGCTCGCGGTCACGATCCCCGCATCGGCCGTCTCGCTGGGTCTGACGATCCCGCTCGTCCTGGGATACACCTCGCTGCGGCCGTCCTTTCACCTCGGCCGCTGGTGGGGGCTGCTGCGCGAGACGATCCCGTGGGCGGTTGTCGCCGCGGTGAGCGTCGTGTACCTGCGCCTCGCCATCGTGCTCATGTCGCTGATATCGAGCGCCCGGCAGACGGGCTACTTCGCGACCTCCTTTCGCATCACAGAAGTGCTCGTGGGCATCCCGATCCTCCTCATCACAGCGGCTTTCCCGATCCTCGCGCGCGCCGAGCGCCAGGACTCCGCGCGCTTCAGCTTCGCCAGCGGGCGCATCTTCGAGCTGGCGCTGCTGGCGGGCACGTGGCTGGTTCTGTGTCTGGAGGTCGGCGCCGGCTTCGCGATCCACGTCGTCGCAGGCGGCACCTCGGATCCCTCGATCGTCGTGCTGCGGATCCAGGGACTCGCGCTGATCGCGAGCTTTGTGGTCGTTGCGTGCGGCTATCCGCTGTTGATCCTGCGGCGCTACCGTCAGGCGCTGTCGGCGAATCTGCTCGCGCTGGCGATATCGGGAATCCTCACGCTCAGCCTCGCTCCGTCGTTGGGCGCGCGCGGCGCCGCGATCGCGGCGCTGCTCGCCGAGGTCGGGCTGGCGCTCAGCCAGGTCGTACTGCTCAAGCGCGCGGCGCCCGACGTCCGGTTGCCGATCGCCACGGTCGCAGCGATCGCCCTCGCGGGCGGCGTGGCTGTGGCTGTGGGCCTGGCGCTGCCCGTCCACCCAATCGTCGGGGCGGCTGTTGCGAGCGTGGTCTACTTCGCGATCCTGAAGCTGCTGCGGCGTTTCCCGCCTGAGGCCGGCGAGATCCTGCGCGGCTGGATCGGGGGGCGCCGCTCGCCCGTGGGCAGGATCTAGCGCGCGGAGACGATCCGATCGAGCGCCCGCAGGTCGATTCGCCGACGCGCCTGCACCAAGCGGCGCTTGCGCAGCGCCCCCGGCAGGCCGCGCAACGCGTCGCGCCACACACGCAGCCAGATGTTCAGCTTGTGGTCGCGGACCGCGACAGCGAGGTTGACGAGCTGCCCGAGGACCAGCTGGGGGGCGTGACGCAGCAGGGCTCCGGCAGGGAGATCCTTGGCGATGATCCAGAGCCCGTTGCGCCACAGGTGGTAGCGGGTGAAATCGGACAACCCGCGGCCGATCGTGGCGCTGCCCATGTGGTAGACGACCGCGCTGGGCACGTAGCGGCAGCTGTACCCGGCCAGCTGTGCGCGCAGGTTCCAGTCCACGTCCTCGTAGAACGCAAAGAAGTCCTCGTCGAACTCGCCGACGTCGTCGAGCACGCTGCGTCGGTACAGCGCAGCTCCGCCACACGCGCCGAAGATCGCGCGCGGCTCGTCGTATTGGCCGTGGTCGCGTTCGCCGTGGCCGCGGCGCCCGCCCGTGGCAGCCCACGTGAACACGTCACCGGCGCCGTCGAGCAGCTCGCGCTGCTCGAAGTCCCTCAGCTTCGCGCCCGCCCAGCCGGCCTCCGGATGGGCTTGCAGCGCCGCCACCATCTCGCCCAGGCAATCGGGTTCGAGTTCGAGATCGTTGTTGAAGAGGCCCACCAACTCGCCGTTGCCTGAGCGTGCGCACACGTTCAGTGCAGCCGTCACGCCCACGTTCTCGGGCAGCGCGACGATGCTCACCTCGGGCCAGTGCTCGCTCAGCCACTCCACGGTGCCATCGCGCGAGCCGTTGTCGACGACGACCACCTCGAAGTCGCGAAAACGCTGGGCGGCGAGCGAGGGCAGTATCACCTCGAGCAGCCGGCGCCCGTCGTATGACAGCACAGCAACTGTCAGCAGCGGCGCGGCCGTCGCGTCCGCTCTCGGCAATGATGCGGTCGTCATGAACGCCGACAAGCTAGTCGATGTGGTGATCGTCTCCGCCGACATGGGCGAGATGACCCTCTCGTGCATCTCCGAGCTGACCGACCCGCCGCTCGCCCGGGTCGCGGTCGTCGACAACGCGTTTGGCGGCGACGTGGGCGCGGCGCGCAAGGCCCTGCGGGAGCGCGCGACGGTCGTCGAGCTCCCGCGCCGTCACGGCTTCGCAGCTGCGAACAACCGCGGCCTGAGCGCCGGCGACGCGCCGTATGTGCTGCTGCTCAACTCCGACATCCTCGTGCTCGCAGGCGCGGTCGAGGTCCTTCTTCTCGCGCTGCAGGAGGACCCGGGCGCGGTCGCCGCCGGGGGGCGGCTCGTCGATCCGCAGACGCTGCAGACGCAGGCCGGCTATCGCCCGCGGCCGTTCCCCACGCTCGCCAACTTCCTCATCATCCTGCTGGGCGTCGAGGAGCTGTGGCCGAGCAACCCCGTGACGCGCCGCTACCACGGCGCCGAGCTGAATGACACGCAGGTGCAGGCGGTGCAGCAGCCGGCTGCCGCCGCATTGCTGGTGCGCCGGCGCGACCTCGAGGCGGTCGGCGGTTTCGACGAGCGCTTCTGGTTCTGGTTCGAGGACTCCGACCTGCTCCTGCGGCTGAGCTCGCGTGGTCGGATCCTGTACGTGCCTCAGGCTGTCTTTCGCCACCTCGGCGGCGGCACGTTCAGCAGCTGGAGCAAGACCGAGCGGATCCGCTCGGTCCATCACGGGGTCCTGCAGTACGCGGACGCTCATTTCTCGCGTGTGCGCAGGGCTTTGCTGGGCGCGGTCGTGCTGGCGATCAGCCTCCCTCGCGTGGCGATCTTCGCTCGCTCGCGCCCCGAGGAGGGCGACGCTTGGCGTGCGGTCGCCGCTGGAGGGATGGCGCTGCTGCGCGGCCGCACGCCCCCTCCGATCGCGCCCTAACGACGCGCGAGAAGCGCACGTCCGCCGGCGAGATAGGCGGCTTCGCGCAGTCTTTGTGCAAGCGGTGCACGGAGAGCTTCGGGGTCGTCGCCTGGTCTGCGCGACGGCGCCGGAGCGGAAATCCAGCGAACGAGCGGCTCTGCCACCTTTGGCCATGTCTGCCGGTCGGCGGCCGCGCGTAGGTTGGCGCTGTAGGCGCTGGGGCCGCGCTCGAGCACCTGCTCGAGCGCCGCGCTGAGGGCCTCCACATCGCCTGGTGGGGCGACCGCGCCGAGATCCTCGCGCAGGACTCGCTCGGCGAGGTCATCGCCGCTCGTACACACGACCGGCAGGCCCGCCCAGAAACAGTCGAGCAGTCGCGTGCGGTAGGCGAAGCGGGTCTCCATGTGATCGGCGTGCGCGGACACGGCGCACGTAGCCTGCGTCAGCCATGCATCGCGTTCGGCGTAGGCGATCCAGCGATCGTGAAAGTGAACGACCGATCCGATCAACCCGAGCTCGCCCGCCAGCTTGCGTGCCGCGGCGGCGCTCGCGGCGGCCGCGGGATGCTCGCCGGCGCCGCTCATCGCCCCGCCCATGAACACGAGCCGCACCTTTGGCCTGCGCTCGACGAGCGCGGCCACGGCAAGAATCGCGCTTCGCGCGTCCAACCACCGCCAGATCCCGCCATTCCACAGGACGATCTCGCTGTCGGCGTCGAGCGACGGGATCGCCTCGCGTGGGCCGCCCCGCATACCCTGCCGCGGCGGGGTCTCGGGCACGCCAAAGGGAACGAGGTCGATCACCTCTCGCATACTCGGGTCGCGGTCGTAGAGATCGGGGGCGAGAAGCCGCAATGCGAGCATCGCGCCGAGCCACAGATCGCGTTGTGTCTCGCTCGCGCAGATGAAGTTGTGACCGGTGCGCAGCGAGGCATGCAGGCGGTCGGTCGTCGTCGCTGTTCGCTCGCGCCGGTCGAACGCCGCCAGAGCGCCGCCTCGGTCGGCCAACAACTCGAGCGTCTCGAGCGTCTCCGGACAGTAGAGGTCGATCACAACCCGCGCTCGTGAGCGGCGCAGCCAACGATCGACCAGCGGCCACTGTGGGTGAGCGATCACGGTGTCGGCAGCCGCGATCAACCGACGCAGGGCCTCGGGAGCGTGCGGATGAAAGGGGACCGTGCGCACGCCGTCGCGATCTTCCGCGCTGCTGCCGCCGTGGGCGAGCGTCACCGTGGCCCGCTTGCTCAACGCGCGGGCGAGCTCCCAGCAGCGGATGCCCAGGCCGGCCATCTGCTCGCCGACTGGATCGGCGCAGATGAACAGCACCCTCGGTCGACGCGGCCCGCCCAAGTCGTGAGCGCCGGACCCGTGGCCTCCCTCAGGCTGCACGCCGTCCATACACACCCCGCCTCATCGCGAGCGAATCGCGGAAAGAGATGGTCTCGTCGATCGCATCGGATGGCGGGCGCGTCAGGCGGGCGACGTTGCGCCCGGCGCGCCAGCCCGACAGCCGCCCGCGCAGGGCTGCCAGGTCATGGGAGATCGCGGCGTCGGCGAGTACGACGACGGCCTCAGTGGCGAGCGTTCGGGGCCACCTCGTGCCGCGCAGCAGGCCATAGCGGCGCAGCATGTAGCCGCGTCCGAAGCCGCCGTGGCGCCGCTGCCAGGCCGAGCGATGCCCGTGCGTGGCAGAGCCGAGGTGCACGCCGATGGCGTCCGCGGCGAGCGCTGCCTTCCAGCCGGCGCTGCGCAGGCGCAGGGCGAGATCGAAGTCCTCCATGTAGGCGAAGATCGACTCGTCCAGTCCGCCCAGCTGCTCCCACGCCGAGCGACGATAGGCGGCGGCCGTGCCGGCCGGACCGGCGAGCAGCGGATGCACACAGCGCGCCTGCGCTACGTCTAATCCCTGAAGCCTTGGAAAGCCCCCCAGCGTCACGTCTGCGGTCAGCCCGGCGCTGTCGATCAGCTGCCCGCCCGGTTGCAGCATCAGCGCAGCCACCGACCCGATAGCGGGGTTCGCCTGCAGCGGCGCGATCAGCTGCGCCAGGAAGTCTGCGTGTACGTCCACATCGTTGTTCAACAACACCACGATCTCACCGGAGCCGGCCGCGACGCCGCGATTGCACGCTTCGGCGAAGCCGCGATTGTCATCGAAGCACTCGAGCTGCAGCTCAGGCCAGCCGGCGCGCAGCAGGGCGCGGCTGTCGTCCTGCGAGCCGTTGTCGACGAGGATGATGTGGTGATCGAGCGTCTGCTCGCGTAGATGGCGCAGGCAGCTGTCGGTGAGCTCGTACCGGCCGTAGGCGACGATCACCACGTCGATCGAGGGACACATGAAGGGTCATCGTATTGACCGGTGCGGGCCCGTCCCGGCGATGCCACTAGCCTTTCGCGTCCTTGAGCGCGCGCCAGCTTCACATAGGCCTCAACCTGATCTTCCTGGTCCCCGGAGAGACAGGCGGCATGGAGGTCGTCGCGCGCGAGTTGATCCCGGCGATGCTCGCGGCGGCGCCGGCGGGCATGCGCTTCACGGCGTTCGTCAACCGTGAGGCGGCCGCCGCAGGCGGGGGCCCATGGGGCGAGCTTCTGCCGGCTGTGACGGTGCCCGTGAGCGCGCGCAACCGTGTCCAGTGGGTCCTGGGCGAGCAGGCGCTGCTGCCGGTAGCGGCGGCTCGTGCGGGGGTCGGGCTGGTGCACAGCCTGGCCAGCACGGCGCCGCTGTGGGGGCGCTTTCGCCGGGTGGTCACCGTGCACGACCTCATCTACGCTCGCTTTCCCGACGCGCACGCAGGTCTGCGCGACAAGGGCATGAAGGTGCTGGTGCCGCTGGCGGTACGGCGCTCCGATCGCGTGATCGCCGATTCCCAAAGCACGCGAGAGGATCTGGTCAAACTGCTCGGTGCGAGGCCCGAGCGCATCGACGTCGTGCCCCTGGGCCTGGGCACGCTCCGCCGCGAGGAGGCGACGGCAGAGATCGAGTTGCGTGCCCGCCTGCAGCTCGAGGAGCGCCGCGTCGTGCTGAGCCTGTCGGCGAAGCGCCCGCACAAGAACCTGCTGGCGTTGATCGGCGCGTTCGCCCGCCTCCCAGCAGAGGATCGGCCGGTGCTCGTTCTGCCGGGCTATCCCACCTCCCACGAGCAGCAGCTGCGACAACGGGCGCGAGCGCTCGGCGTGGACGCCGACGTGCGTTTCCCAGCGTGGGTGTCGGCCGCCGACGTCGAGGGTCTGTGGACGCTCGCTGAGGCGTTCGTTTTCCCGTCTCTGTATGAGGGCTTCGGGCTGCCGGTACTCGAGGCGATGGCCCGCGGCGTCCCGGTCGCGTGCTCGGACGCTGCGTCGCTGCCGGAGGTCGTGGGTGATGCCGCGCTGCTATTCGACCCCCGCGATGAGGCGGCGATTGCACGCGCGCTGCAGCGGCTGCTGTCCGATCGCGCGTTCGCCGATCGCCTGCGCGCTCTCGGCGGCGAGCGGGTTCGGCAGTTCACCTGGGAGCGCACCGCTCGAGCGACCTTCGAGACCTACGCGCGGGCCTTCGCCACCGGGGCGACTGTCACTTCCTAGTGCTCACAACCCCATCTGCGCAGCCTCTAGCGCGAGTAGCTCTCGAGCACGAGACGTAGCGAGGACTCCAGCGACAGCCGATCGGCGTTCTGCGTGAACCAGCGCGCAGTGCTCTCGCGCAGGGCGATGCCCGCCTCGTGCACGCGAACGATCGCGTCGGCCACCGACTGCGGATCGGCGCGCTCGGCGATCGTGCCGTTGACGCCCTCCTCGATCAGCTCCGTTGCAGCGTTGTCCTCTCCGGCCACCACTACGCTCGGCGTCGCGCGGGCGGCCGCCTCGACGACGACCATCCCATAGCCCTCGCGCCGGGAGGGCAGCAGCATGCACAGCGCTCGCCGCATCTCAGCGTTCAGCACCTCCGCCTCGGCGAAGCCGGGAGCCCTGACGACATCCTCGAGACCATGCTCGGCGATCGCCGCCTCGAGCGCCGAGCGCTCCGGCCCCTCGCCGAAGAACAACCCCCGCAGTCCCTCGATCCTTGGCGCGGCCAGCGCCAACGCGGCGACGCCAAGCGTCGACTGCTTCTCGGGGATCAGCCGACCGGCGAACAGCACGAGCGGATCGGCTTGGCGCGGCATCGGCGGCTGGGCGCCGGCATCGGAATACAACCCCCTCAGGACCGTCAGTGGGCCGCGCAGCCCCTCCTCGCGCAGCCGCGCGGCATGCAGCTCGGAGAAGCAGAACGCCCGCTGGGGGATCAGCGCGCAGAGGCGTTGCACGAGCGCCCCAACTCGCCCTGCGGGACCGCCAAGGTAGTCGAGCCAATAGGAGCGGCTCCAGACCTCGAACCAGTCGACCACCAGCTCATAGCCGCGCCACTTGCGCAGCAACCCGGCGGCAAGCAGAGAGAAGTACGGGAACGAGCAGGTGTGTACCACGTCATAGCGGCGACCGCTGCGCAGCAGGTGTAGGAAGACGCCCAGCCCGAACACCAGCGGCGGCAGGATCCGCCGCCGCCCCGTTTGGGTGTAGAGCGCCATACGTGGACCGGCCGTCACGACGCGCACCCGCTCGTCGATCTCGATCTGCTTGCCGCGATCCCATTGGCGCAGCGTCAGGTAAGTGACTTCGTGCCCGTCCGCCGCCAGGCGCTCGGCCAGGTTGCGGTACCACCGCTCGGCGCCCCCAACCGTGTAGGGGAACAGGCAGTCGTAGGTCAGGCACACACGCATGGACGTGAGGAGACTGCCAGACCGTGCGCTAGGATCGCCAGTCGAACGCGCGACCTTCCGCCACCCGGCGCGTTATAAACGGCACGACGCCAATATTCGGCTCCTCCCACGGCAGACGGGGGCCGGCGCCACAGCTGATGAGCACAGCCGCCCAGACAAGGCCCCCCGTCCTCGCGGACGCCGAGGATCAGCGCGCGCCGCTGGTGTCAGTCGTGATCCCCTGCCTCAACGAGGCCGAGAACATCGAGCGCTGCGTGACCGCCGCGCTCGAGGCGCTGCGTGGCATGGGAGTGTTGGGCGAGGTCGTCGTCGCCGACAACGATTCCGATGACGCCTCCGCTGCGCTCGCGGAAGCGGCTGGCGCCCGCGTCGTGGTGGAGCGCCGCCGCGGCTACGGCAGCGCCTACCTGGCGGGCTTCGCGGCGTCGACGGGTCGCTACATCGTGATGGCCGATGCCGATCTGACGTACGACTTCAACGAGATCCCGCGCTTCGTAGCCGCGCTCGAGGATGGCGCCGAGATGGTGATCGGTGATCGTATGGACAACATCCAGCCCGGCGCGATGCCGTGGCTGCATCGCTACGTCGGCAACCCGATCCTCACGGGGCTGCTCAACCTGTTCTTCCGCACCGGTGTCAAGGACGCCCACTGTGGAATGCGCGCCGTGCGCCGCGAGGTCTTGGGTCGCCTGGACCTGCGCACTACTGGGATGGAGTTCGCCTCCGAGATGGTCATCAGGGCCGCCAAGGAGAACCTGAGGATCGCCGAGTTCCCGATCGAGTATCACCCGCGGGGAGGGGAGAGCAAGCTGGCGAGCTTTCGCGACGGTTGGCGTCACCTGCGCTTCCTGCTCGTGCACAGCCCCAACCATCTGTTCATCGTGCCCGGCGCCGCCCTCGCCGGCGTGGGGACCTTGATCGTCGTGCTCGTCGGCGCGGGGCTCAGCTTCTTTGGACGTTCCTGGGGGTTGCACGCTCTAATCGGCGGAGCGCTGTTGATGATCGTCGGCACGCAGGTGCTCGCGCTGGGGCTGTGCGCTCACGCCTACGGGACATATTTCATGGGTGAGCAGGACCCCTGGTTCGATCGTATGCGCGCGCGCTTCCGCTTGGAGCACGGTCTGCTGCTCGGTGGCGCTTTCGTGCTCGTCGGCGTCGCGATGGGAGCGGTGATCGTCGGCACGTGGATCTCGCATGGGTTCGGCTCGCTCGCCGACGAACGCCTGGCGGTGATCGCCGCCTCGCTGATCATCGTCGGGATCCAGATCTTCTTCTCGTCGTTCCTGCTGTCGATACTCGGTCTGCGCCGGCGCTGAGCGTGGGAGCTGCCCGCCGGATGCTGGCGGCGGTGTTCGCCGGCGACCGCCGCGTGTGGCGTGCGGGGGCGATCTGCGCCGTGCCGCTTCTCCTGGTGGGCGCCTACTACTGCCTGCACCCGCGCTTCTACGTGACCGGAACCGACAGCGTCGAGGACGTGAGCTACGAGACGACGACAGCGGCCGGTGTTCCCCTCTGCGCGCCTGCGCTCGAACTCCCTGCCGGGACCGCGATCGTGCGCCTGCGCATCACCGCGCCGTCAGCCGAGCGTCCCTCCCTGCACCTCGCGCTGAGCGTCGATGGACGCACGATCCGCTCCGATCTGACCCCGTCGCCCGTCATCGCCGGCCGGCCCAGCAACGTCGACTTCCCGATTCCGCGAACGCCGGCTGCGCCCGCGGCCAGGGCGGCCTCGCTGTGCGTGCGCTCCGACGGCCCCGTCAGGTGGGGCGGGACTCCATTGTCAAAGGCGGGGGCGACGCCGCCCACGCTGAGCGGCGCGCAGTTGTCGGCGCGGTTGGCGATCTGGTACCTGCCGCCGGCGGGATCGAGGCGCAGCTATCTGCAGGCGGCCGGAGCGATCTTCGCGCGTGCTGCGCTGTTTCGCCCCGGGATCGTCGGCGCCTGGACCTACCCTCTGCTGCTGTTCCTCGTGCTGCCCGCGACGGCGCTGCTGGCGATGCGTTGCTTGGCGCTCGCGGTCGCCGGCAGGGGGAGACGGCTGGCCGCTTGGCTGTTTGTGATCGCAGCGATCAACGCGTGCTGTTGGGCGCTGATCACCCCGGCGTTCCAGGGCCCCGACGAGGTCGATCACTTCGCGTACGTGCAGTCTCTGGTGGAACGCGGCGAGGGGCCCAGCCACGACCCCGCTTCTCCGCTGCAGCGCTGGTCGGGCGCCGAGAACCGGGCGCTGGAAGACATGAGCTTCTTCACCGATCACCAGGTTGGCGACACCGATCCGCCGTGGCTGCGCTCACAGCAGCGAGCCTACGAACGGGAAATCGCCACGCTCCGCCCGCGCGAGGACGACGGAGGCGGCAACACGACGTCCGCCGCCCACGGGCCACTCTATTACTTGGCCTTGTCGCCCGCCTATCTGCTCACCCGCCACGGCTCGATCTTCTCTCAACTGACGCTCATGCGTCTCACCTCGGCGCTGCTCGGCGCGCTCACGGTTCTCTTCACCTTCCTGCTCGCCCGTGAGCTCGCGCCGCGTCGCCAATGGCTGGCGGTGCTCGCTGCCCTCCTTGTCGCCTATGAGCCGATGTACGGCTTCATCTCGGGAATCGTCAACAACGACGTTGGCGTGAATGCCATGGCCGCGGCGCTCGAGCTGTTGCTGATCCGCATGCTCCGACGCGGGGTCACGATCCCGTTTGGGGCGCTCACGGGGGCGGTGCTGATCGCTCTGCCGATCGTCAAGGGCACCGGGCTCTCGCTATACCCCGTCGCCGCCATCGTCTTCCTCGCGACGCTCTGGCGCCACCACAGCCGGCGCGATCTCTACGGATTCGCCGCGCTTGCCGCCGGCGCGCTTCTCGTCGGAGAGCTCTCCGTCCACGTGCTCAGCGACCTGCAACCGGCTGCCTCCGCTACGGGGTCGGCGGCGATCAGCTCGAACGCGAACGCCGTCCACGAAGCGCTCCACCACGTCCCGAAATTCGCCGCCTACTTGTGGCAGGCGCTGCTACCGAGACTTCCGTTCATGCCGCGGTACTTCCCTCCCCGTCATCCTGGCTTCGTCCTGTTCACCGACCCGGGCTTCGTGATCTTCGTCGAACGCGGCTGGGGGGCATTCGGCTGGTATGACGTCTTTTTCCAGAAATGGGTGTACGCCATCATCTTCTTCGCGATGGTCATCACGGTGCCGCTGGGCGTGTGGGCGGCGCGGCGCGAGTGGGACTGGGTTCGCCGTCACTGGCTCGAGCTGCTCGTGCTGATCGCGATCCCGGTCGCGGTCGTGATGGGCTTCGAGGCGGCCTATTACCAACCCTCTCCCCGGGTGGCGATCGCCGAATTCGGCCGCTACGTCTTCCCGGCGATCGGACCGCTTGCAGTGCTCGTCGTCGGAGCGTTGCACGCCTTTGGGCGTCGGCGCATGGTAAGCGTCGGCGCGGGCCTGCTCGTCGCGATGATCGCTCTCAGCTACGGATCCCAGCTGTTGACGCTGACCTCCTTCTATGCCTGACGTGAGCGTCGCCATCCCCGTGCGAAACGGCGGCGAGCTGCTCGGCGGCGTTCTGAGCTCGCTCGCCCGCCAGAGCGTCGAGCACGAGCTGCTCGTGTGCGATTCGGGATCAAGCGACGGCTCGCTCGAGCTGGCTCGTCAGCAGGGAGCCCGCGTGTTGGAGATCGCGCCTGAGCGCTTCACCCACGGGGGCGTGCGAAATACGCTCATGGACGCGGCGCGGGGCGCGCATGTGGCGCTGCTCACCCAGGACTCCGAGCCGTTGGACGAGCATTGGCTCGAGCGCTTGCTGGACGGCTTTGCGCTCGCGCCCGACGTCGCGATCGTCTACGGCGGATACGTTCCCCGGCCCGATGCCGCCGCTGCGGTGCGCGTCGAGCTCGAGCGATGGTTCCTCTCGCTATCGCCCGACGCCAGCCCACGCGTGGAGCGGCTGGGAGAGCACGAGCGCTCGCTCCCTACGATCGAGCTCGTCGGCCGGCGGGGCTTCTTCACCGACGCCAATGCGTGCGTGGCACGGGCCGCGTGGGAGCGTGTGCCGTTTCGCGAGATCCCCTATGCCGAGGATCGGGCGCTCGCGATCGACATGATGAGGGCTGGGTATGCCAAGGCGTTCGTGCCCGGCGCGTCGGTGATCCACTCTCACGACTACACGCCCAGCGAGCAGCTGCGTCGCTGCTTCGATGAGTGGCGGGGATTGCGCGAGGTCTATGGTTGGCGTGAGCCGGCCTCGCCCTTGCATTTGCTCTCCCAGCTACGTGGCGAGTTGGGCGGCGTGCGCGAGGAGCTCATCGACGGAGGCGTGCGGCCTCTCGCTCAGGCCGTGGCGCTTGTGAGGGTCGCTCGCCACTGGCTCCTTTGCCGCACCGGGGCACTGCTCGGCTCGCGCGCCGAGCGGCTGCCTGCAGGCGCCAGGCGCAGGCTCTCGCTCGAGGGTCGCGCGGGTTTCTCGCCGTTGGATCTGGACGGCGAGCGTCCCGGCCATTCACGATCCGTCTTCGTCGATGAGCGGTAACCCGCTCGAGGGGCGTCCGCAGGGAGCCTTCTCGAACCTGAGACGGCGGATGTACCTGACCTACAGCTACTTCGGCCTGCGCACGATCCTGTTCCGGCTGATCACGTTTCCCCTGCGCTTCACTCCGCTGGAGCGACGCATGCGCTTGCGCACGCACGCGCGCGAGCAGGAAGTGCGCCGCGCCGTCACCTGGTACGGCGAGCGCGGGCGACCGGTCGACATAGTCATACCGAGCTACCGTGACGCCGCGCGCGTTCGCACGCTCGTGCGCAGTTTGTCGAAGACCGTGCGCGCAGGGATGGCCCGCGTGATCGTCGCCGACGACTGCAGCGGCGCCGAGCACATAGCTGCGCTTCGCCAGATCGCGGGTATCGACCTGCTGATCACCGCTGAGCGCAACGGCGGGTTCGCCGCGAACACCAACCGTGGTTTGCGCGCCAGCGACCCGACGCGCGACGTGGTCGTGTTGAACTCCGACATCGAGGCGCTCCCAAGCTGGCTGGAGTGCCTTCAGTACGCGGCCTATCGCTACGAGGACGGCGGCATCGTCGGCGCACAGCTGCAATATCCCGACGGGCGCATCCAATTCGGCGGGACCGTGCGCAACCGCGACCAACCGCAGTGGTTCGACCATCGCTACCGCTTCAAGCCGAATGGCTGGGGTCCGGCCGAGCAGGCCAGCCCCGCGCTTGCGGTGACCGGCGCGTGCATGTACGTGCGCCGCGAGGTGATCGATCGCATCGGCCTGCTCGACGAGGGCTACACGATGGCCTACGAGGACGTAGATTGGTGCCTGCGCGCATGGCAGGCCGGCTTCCGCGTCCTTTACTTCCCGAGCGCTCAGCTCGTGCACCACGAGTCAGTCACGCGTGGCACCGACCTCGGGGAGCGCGAGCGCGCCTCCCAACAGCTGTTCTGGGAGCGTTGGTCGGACTTCTTCGATGCGCGCTCGGTGGCCGCCGGCCCAGCATCCAGCGTCGAGCATGGAGCTCGCCCTGAGGACGCGGCTCGCCCTGAGGACGCGGCTCGCCCTGAGGACGTAGCTCGCCCCGCGCACGCGCGTGACGGTCGTCTGCGGATCGTGTACGTGACCGAGGACACGGGAGTCGGCGGTGGCCACCGCGACATCTTCGAGCACCTCAACCGCCTGGCAGCCCGAGGGCATGAGGTGGCGCTGTACACGCTCGGCGAGCAGCCGGAGTGGTTTCCGCTGCGAGTCCCCGTGCACAGCTTCGCCGGCTACGAGGAGCTCGGCAGCTCGCTGGCCGAGATCGAGGCGATCAAGGTGGCGACTTGGTGGATGACCGCCGTGCCCGTCTGGCGCGCGAGCGTCGTGCGCGGCATCCCCGTCTATTTCGTGCAGGACATCGAGACCTCCTACTACCCCGACCACGAGCGCGCCCGTCACGCGGTCCTCGACTCCTATCGCCCCGAGTTCCGCTACATGACGATCTCATCTTGGAACCGCGAGCGCCTTCGCGAGCTCGGCCTCGATGCGGAGCTGATCCCGCCGGGGATCGACCTGGAGACCTTCCGCCCACGCGCTGAGGTGGCGCGGCGCGAGGACATGGTGCTCGCGCTCGGCCGCTCCAACCCGCTCAAGAACCTTCCGCTCACGCTCGCTGCGTGGAGGTCGCTGGGCGAGCCTCGCCCCGAGCTGTGCATGTTCGGGATCGAGCCCGAGCTGGCCGACGGCGAGGGTATGCGCTACGTGCAGGCGCCGGGCGACGAGCAGGTCAACGAGCTGTTCTGCCAGGCCACCGTGTTCGTGCAGACCTCGACTCACGAGGGCTTCGCGCTGCCGCCGCTGGAGGCGATGGCGACGGGAGCGGCCGTCCTTTGCACTGACGCGCACGGCAACCGCGACTTCTGCTTCGACGGCGTGAACTGCCTGATGCCCGAGTCGAGCACGGCCGCCGTCGGCGCCGCGCTCGCGCGCCTGCTGGCCGAGCCCGAGCTTCGCGCGCGGCTCGGTCGGGCGGGAATCGAGACCGCCCAGGACTACGCGTGGGAGCTGCGGATCGACGCTTTGGAGGCCTTCTTCGAGCGCGTCGCCGCCGCTCGTCGGATGGCGCTCGCGGGAGAGATAGCGCCAGGCTAGAGGTCTTCGGCGATGTGGGGCGCGGCCCGATTGAACACCCAGAAGCCGACCACGAAGATCGCCGCCACGAGCGCCAAGGGCTCGAGCAGCGCGGCCCAGCTGCCCAGCAACTGTCCCGCGCTGAGCACCGAGTGGTTGATCATCGCGTGGCGGAACTGCTGGAAGATCGCGACGAGCGGGTTGAGCGTGTAGAGGTGGTACAGGAACTGATCGGTGCTGCCGTGAGCCAGCTTTTCGCGCACGGTTTCCGCGGGCAGGATCACCGGTGAGGCGTAGAAGAGAATCTGGCTGAACACTTCCCAGATCGGGGAGATGTCCCGGAAACGCACGAACAGCGCCGAGAGCAGCATCGCGACCCCGGTGCCGAGCACGGTCAACATCAAGATGATCAGGGGAAGCTCGAGCCAGCTGAGCATCGGCCGCACGCCGGCGAGGACCGCGAAGATCATTACCACGACAAGGTTCAACGCGAGGTTGAATAGTGCGAGGAGCACTACCGAGATCGGGATCGCGAGTCGGGGAAACTGAATCTTGCGGACCAGGTTCTCGCGGTCTACGACGCTGCGGACAGCTCCACCGGTGGCTTCGCCGAAGAAGGTGAACAGCACGATCGACCCGAGCAGCTGGGCCCCGTAGAACTCAGCCGCTGCGCCTTTGGCCTTGTCAACATGGAAGATCTCGACGAAGAACACGTACAGCACGCCGAACAGAAGCAGTGGGCGCACGACCTGCCACAGATAGCCCAGAGCGGAGCCGAAGAACTTCAGTTTGAATTCACTGCGCGCGATGTTGTAGGCGAGGTGCCAGAAACGCGACCAGCTGTCGTCGAGCGCTCGCGGGCCACGGATCGGCTCTCCAGGGAACTCGGGAGGACTCGGAGGCGTCTGCGTGACCGGTTCGGAGAGACCGGAGGCGCTCATCGAGGCTCTCCGGTCCGCGCGACCTCGCCGGGCCGATCATGGCCCCAGCGCGTGACCTCGGTCTCGACAGGGATCTCCACCATCCCACCGCTCGAGGTCAGTCCCGAGACGACGAACGAGAGTCCCCCGGCGAAGCGGTCGATGATGTCCAGGCCCTCGCCACGGTGGGTGATCGTGAGAATCGAGTGGTACCGCCCGGGCGCCAGCATGTTGTGGAAGGAGAATGCGACGACCGCCCATTCACCGGGGCGAAAACCGCCGGTCTGCTCGAGGTCCTCGGCTGTGGTCGCAACCACCACGGGCTGTCGGTGCTCGTTGAGGAGCGTGAGGCTCACGGCGGGATCGTGGAGCTGCTTGTGGAAGCCGATCAGCGCCTTGAGCGTCAACGGCTCCGACTGAGGCGCGACCGCGCGGTGTTCTGTGGGGTCCTCCCCCAGCCACACTTCGCTGACACGTGCGGCGCCATCGCCCATACGCGCGCTGCCGACGTCCGGGTCCTCGTAGCCCACCTCGCGACCGAAGGCAATCTCGAGGTAGCGATCGGCGATGTCGCGTGGGTCGCCGATGCCGACCATCTTGCCTCGCTCGAGCAGCATCGCGCGATGGCAAAAGCGTGTGACGGCGCCCATGTCGTGGGTGACGAACACGATCGTGCGGCCCTCTTCGCGCATGCGGTTGAAGACGTCGAAGCACTTCTGCTGGAAGGCGGCATCCCCGACGGCGAGCACCTCGTCGATCAGCAGGATGTCGGCGTCGACCTGGATCGCCACCGAGAACGCCAGACGCACGTGCATCCCGGAGGAGTAGTTCTTGAGCTTGAGATCTTGGAACTCCTCCAGCTCCGCGAACTCGATCACGCGCTCATAGCGGGAGCGCGCCTCACGCGGAGACAGCCCGAGCATGATGCCGTTCAGCGCGACGTTCTCGTAGGCGGCAAGGTCGGGGTTGAAGCCGACCCCAAGCTCGATGAACGTGGACATCCGCCCGTTGCACCAGATCTTGCCCTCATCTGCGCGGTAGATCCCCGCAAGGCACTTCAGCAGGGTGCTCTTGCCGCTGCCGTTGCGCCCGACGATTCCGAAGAACTCCCCCGGCTCGATCGCGAAGGAGACGTCCTTGAGCGCATGAAGCTCCTCGTGGCGCGAGCGGCGCAGAGGGTGCAGCGCCCGCTCCTTGAGGGTGTGGCTGCGCTCCTCGGGGATGCTGAAGCGCTTGTGTACGCCTTGTGCTGCGAGGGCCGGGCGTCCCTGCACGGCTGTGCTCTGAGAACTCACGATCACTGCAGGGTATAGCGGCGGGCCGCTCGCACTGGCAGGTGTCGGCTCAGCTCTGCCGGCGCCATCGACCTCGCGTCATGCGGCTGATTGCCCGCGCCAAGACGACGATCCGCGCGAGACCGTCGTACAGCGGACGGCTCAGCGCCGGTCGGGCGCTCAACGCCAGCAGCCCACGCTGGACGTCCTCGGGCAACGCGCCCTGCGCGCCGACCAGACCACGCCCGGGCCCGAGCTGCTCGAGCAGCTCGTTGTAATCGCTCAGGACCAGCTCGCGTTCGCCGATCAGCATCTCGACCACGCTTGCATGCTCTGAGGTCAGCTTGCGCTCGCGATCGACGGCGTCGCGGCTGAGCGTGGCGGCCTCTCGTGCGGGTGCCGCGGCGGCTTCTCGGTAGACCTCGACGATCGCTTGAGCCGCCGACGTCCAGGTCAGCTGACTGGCAGCATCGGCGAGCGCCCGGACGTGTCGCGCACGGGCGTCGGCGTCCGTGAGCAGGGTGTACACCGCTGCTGCGCTCTGCTCCACGTCCCAGGGGATGATGGTCGCCGTGCCCGCCGGCGCGGCCTCGACGAGTGAGGACTGCGACGCGAACACGCACGGCGTCCCGTTGAGCGCGGACTCGAACGGCACCAGCCCGAAGCCCTCATAGACCGACGGGTAGACGACCGCGCCCGCGTGCTCCATCAGCCACGCCTTTTCGGCCTCGCTGACCGCGCCCAGCTCGATCACGGAGCCGCTCACGCCGGGATGCTCCTCCAGCACGGCTCGCTCGAGCTCTCGCGAGGAGCCGTAGTTGATATGGGTGCCTGCGAGGACGAGGCTGCCATCCCAGCCGTGGATCTCCCGCAAGGCGGCGAGCAGGCGCAGCGCAAACGCCCGGTTCTTGTGGCGAAAGTCGGTGCCCAGGCAGAGCAGGAAGCCGCGCGGCTCATCGCCGCCTGTCGACGTCCTCGCGCCCGCATCGAGAGCCGCTGGACGGCGCCCGCTGCCCGGCGCGCGATGGTCGAGGCCGGGTGCGACGATCCTGACGCGCTCGTCCTCGACGAGCGCGTCGGAGCGCAACTCGCCGCGCGTGTGCTCGGAGAAGACGACGACGCGCTCGGCCGCTGATAGGCCGTGGCGGCTCGCACGCCGGTAGTCCTCCCACGCCTCGGCGTCGGGGAAATAGCCGGGGTTGCGGTAGGCGATCAGGTCGAGCTGGCTGAGCACCACGCGCTCGCCGAGCGCGAGCGCGAGCGCTACGTCGGCGGCCTCGAAGGTCTGCTGCGGACGATGGAAGATGGCGCTCGCCGCCGTGCTCGCGCTGACGTCCTCCGCGGCAAGGACCTCGGTGTGCGGGAGGCCGCGCAGAAGCTTCAGGGTGTCCCCGTCGATCCGCTCGGTGCGTACGAGCAGGCGCAGCTGTAGCGCGCCGGTGCGGGCGAGCGCGAGAATCAACTCGAGGACGTGTACCTGCGTGCCCGTAAGGGCTCCATCGAGAGCGCGTGCGTCGAGCGTCACCGACAGACGAGCGCTGGGCCCTCGCGCCGCCTCCAGCGCGCGTGCCAGGACGCGCGACTCGCCGAGCGCCGAGGACTTCGCCAGGTAGGGGTATCGCTCCAGCAGCCGCGCCGGCAGTTCCTCCCCGCGGCCTGCACCCGGCTCTCTCTGTTGCGCGTGGCCCTCGGAGGCGATTCGTCCGACTACGACATCGTCGCAGGCGACGTGCGACAGGCCGCTCAACAGGCATCGCTGTGCGAAGTCGATCTCCAACGCTGCGGACAGGTCGAGCTCCTCGTCGAGTCGACCGACCAGCTCGATCGCCTCTCTCCGCAGGTAAACGCACGGGCCCACGGCTCTGCGTATGCGCGGGCGCAGCCGCTCTGTGCGCGTAGCGAGACCGGCGGCGAGCGCCGCGTATGCCTGTGCGTCGAGGCGCGGCTGCGCGGCGGCCGCGGGATCCCGGTCCAGCAGGGCCAGCTCGCTGGCGACGTCCGCCAGCGAGCTGGCCGTGGCGGTGTTGGTGTCGCTCCGGGCAGCCTCGCCCAAGCGCTCGAGCCAGCCGTCGCTCACGCGACAGGGCTCGCTCAACACCGCGACGTCCGCTGCTGCCAACCGCTCGATCGCCCCATTTACCGCCGCCGCGGTCGCCGCGACTGTGAGGATTGGCGTGTCTGCTCCCGTGTGGGTCTGCACCGACTCGAGACAAGCGTCAATTCGCCCGTCCTCGGGCGCGACGGCGATCACGACACCGACGCTTCCCCTCTTGTGGGCCTTGCTCGTCTGCGGCTGCTCGTTCACGATCATCGTCCCGACCGGCGGGCAGCCAGCCTATTGAGTATGGCCAGCGGGTCTCACGAGCCAGGCCGCCGGCCTCCACGCCGGCGCGCTGGCTGCTCCCGCGAGCCCCGTTGTCGTGGGCGATAATGCTAGGCGAGGAGCGCCGATGACCGCCGAGAACCAGACCAGACAAACGGCTCCCGCCGAACAGGCCGCGCAGGGCATGCGCGGCCGTGCCCGGCGCATCGCCGCGATCGGGCTGCTGCGTGTTCGGCCGTATGCTCGCTATCGCGCCCGTCAGATTGCCGTGGCGGGCACGCTCACACGCCTCGAGGCCGACTTCGAGCACGTGCGTGAGCGCCATACCGAGCAGATCGAGCGCCTGGAGGACCTGACCCGCGAGCTCGTGCTCGCGGTCGAGTCGCTACGTCGCGACCTCGCCACACGCGGGCGCCGCGACGAGGGCTGATGCGGGTTATCACCCTTGCGACGCTAGGAAGCCTGCCGCGCGCCAGAGCGCTCGCTCGCTCTCTGCGACGCCGTCAAGCCAGCTGGCCGCTCGACGTCGTGCTCGTGGCGAGCGACGAGGTTGCCAAGGCGGCGTCCGCCGCCGAGGAGGATCTGCCGCTGCGCTCGGTCTCCGGGCTCCTCGAGCTCGACCTCGAGGCGCTGTTGGCGCTTCATGACGAGGAGGAGCTGACCACGCTGTTGCTCCCCGGCTTGCTCAAATGCTACGCGGAGCTGAGCGCCGAGCCGGTGCTCCACCTGCCCAGCAGCGTGTGGGTGATGGGCGAGCTGGAGCCGATCGAATGGGCGCTCTCCGAGCGGAGCGTTGTGCTCGTGCCGCGTCTGACGATCGACGTGCCCGACGACGCACTGCAGCCGACCCGGGAGCAGATGGAGCGCGTGGGACGGATGGAGCAGACGATCATCGGAATCGACTCCGGCGCCGCCTCCTCCTTATGCCCGCATCCGACGATCGCGAGGGCAACTGCCAGATAAACGAAGACGAGCAGCCATGACGGCCTTTTTTCCATGG
>Ga0209772_10000082_pt1 | contig 21176 bp, 18 predicted proteins | sample BogFormECP03_OM1_FD_188235 | JGI IMG/M metagenome (GOLD analysis project Ga0209772, IMG submission 188235) | Bog forest soil microbial communities from Calvert Island, British Columbia, Canada - ECP03_OM1 (SPAdes) (version 2) | ecosystem: Environmental > Aquatic > Freshwater > Wetlands > Bog ... | reverse complement strand
GCCCGAGCAACGGCATCTGGGCAGCCGACGTGGCCGCGAGCGCCGTGCCAGCAGGAACCGGGCCAGTCACACGCCATCCTCAGTCGTTCGACGGATACCGCTAGCGTGCCGCCGCCGGGCACACTGACCGCAGAAGGGAGGAATCCGCTGCCACTTCGCGGTCAGTGTCCACGCGATCATTTGGCGGATTGCCAAGCGCCGATTCTCCCACCCAGCCCCGCGGGTGGTAGAGGCGCCGCTTTGGTCAGGGAGACGGCACATCGGGTATCGCCTTTGCTGCGGGAGGTGACGATCACGTGCACCCTCTACTCGCGGTCACGGCCGTGTGTGTCCACTGCCTGACTGGTGATGTGCAGATGGTGACGCCGAAAAGACTCTCCCACGGTCGGTCGGCGAACGTGAACGTAGCACAAGACCAGACGTGTCTCGCGGCGAGCGTCGCGGACGCCTGTCGATGTCGGCGAGCGAGCAAGGGGTGAGACGGGTGACTGAACCACACGGGGCGTGCGCCGGTGACATCGCCTAGCACGCCTTCCGCCTGTCGTGATGAGGAGAACCCGCATGCACACCGTCACCAGTCCTGATGATCTGAAGATCTTCGTCGAGGACTGGGCGAAATGAGGCCATACGGACCACTACGCGGCCGCGAGGGGGCGCTGGCGACCGCGCTCGGGGTCGTCCGGCGCACCCACAACCATCGAGCCAGCGGGATCGTGCTGGTCTCCGGTGACTCCGGCATCGGAAAGACCGCTCTGGTCTCAGAAATCGCCCGCCAAGCCGCCCAGATGCATATCCGGGTGGCGCGAAGCACATGCGAGGAAATCGGATCGGCGTGCCCAGGCGCGCCGATCCTGGGCTTACTGCGGGCGGGCCGTGACCCCTTAATCCCTGCTGCCGATTTCGAGGAACTTACCGAGCTGACGGGCAACCCGCTGCTGCTCGTCGACCGCGCGGCGGCGCACCTTCAGGCGGCGGTGGCTACTCATCGAGTGCTGATCGCGGTGGATGATGTGCACTGGGCAGATCCGGTCAGTCGGTACGCACTGCGGGTGCTGATATCGCGACTGGCGGGTTGGCCCGTGGTCTGGGTGCTGGCCAGTCGGTCGCGCGCCGATGGTGTCGCTGTCAGTGCCGCCGACATGGTCGAGGTCGAGCACATCTGTCTTGGCCCACTGTCCCGCAGCGCGGTCATCGACATCGCCCGGGATCGTTTGGGTCGCAAGGTCGTCGGCGACGAGGAAGGTATGCTCGACGCCGCTGGCGGCAACGCTTTTCTGGCTACACACATCGTGGAGGGCCTCGCGCGTCGCGCCGAAACCGCCCACGACGACCACATTCCAGCTGAGTTTTGCGCGGCTATGCGATACCGGTTGGCCGGCCTATCGACCGCGTCGCGCGGCCTCATCGAAGCTCTCGCAGTCACCGGCCGTCCCGTGCGCATCGCTGAACTGTTCGGACTGTGCGACATCGACCAGGGACCCGCCTACAACGACGCCCTCGACGCGGCGGTGGTCTCGGGTTTGGTTACGTCGACCGGCACCGAACTGGCATTCATCCACGACTTGGTCCGGCAGGCCATGTACGAATCGATCGCCCCTGAGCTACGCCGTCGGCTGCACAGTCGATATGCCCAACACTTCTTTGCCTGCTCCGCGGATCCGGCCGAGGCTGCCGCGCACGCGAGGGCCGCGGTGACCGTCGGTGATATGCCCAACGCGCAGGTGATGCTCACAGCCGCCGAGGCACTCGTCGCCACCAGCGCAGCCGTCGCGGCCGACCTGGCGATGCACGCGTTCAGCATGGTTCGACCGGGCCACCCGTCTTGGGTGGAGCTAGGTGAACGCGCGGTCGCGGTGCTGTCGATGGCGCAACACGCCAACGACACCCTCACTGTCGTAAACCGGTTGCGGGCCACCGTCGACGATGTCGACACAGTCTGTCGCATCGAGACTCACGCGGTGAAAGCTTTGTGGCACAACGGACGTTTCGCCGAGCTAGTCGACCGCGCGGGCCAGACGCTCGCCGTGACGGGCGGACGGCCGGACCTGGCTGTGCGTTTCCGTGCAGCACAGGCTTTGGCGCACACCCGCTTGATTGACCCCGAGGTCGCTGCCGACCGTGCTGACATTGTGCTGGCACACGCCAGGACCACCGGTGATCGTGATGCCGTGGCGCTCGGGCTGCACGCCGCGGGGGAAGCCGCACACGCGCTGCGACGGCATAAGTTGGCGCTCAAGCATTTCCGAGAGTTGCGGTCGGTGACGGGGGTCTCCTATCTTGCTGAGGAGATCATGGAGTTGCAAGCTCTCGATCGCTACGATGACGCGCAAATGCTGCTGGACGCTGCCTACGAAGACTGTCACGGCACAGCGGAGTCGCTGCCCCCGGCCGTGCTGCTCGCGCTGGCCAAACAGCACTACAATCTGGGCGATCTGCGTGATGCAGATCAGGTTGCCGCCTCGGTGGTCGAACTCGGGCAGTTGATCGGAACCCAGGTCCAGGTTGTCGAGGCGATCCTGATACGTGTCTACATCGCGATGCTACGCGGGCAACCGACCATTGCCGCGCGCCGGCTCGGCTTGATGTCCAGCGTGCTCGGCGACGCTGACGCCGCTAGTCACCCTGGCGTCATATTTTGCCAGGGTTGGCTGAGCGCGGCCCAAGGCGATATGGATCGCAGCCTGGCGATCTGGTCGCGCCTTCTGGCTGAGCCGGGCGAGTCACGCAACTATCGGGCGTGGTGGCCGTGCTGGCTACCCGTCATCTTTGAGGCCGGATTGTTCTGTGATGCAACCGATTTCATGGAATGTGTGCTGGCGATCGCCGAGGAAGGCGCGGCACGCAATCCCGAGGTCGCAACGCTCAACGGAATGGCCGCGAACCTGCGGGGACTATTCAACAACGACCTGGGCATGATGGCCGAAGCGATCGAGATCCTGCGGCACAGCCCCCGACGAGGTCTGCGAGCCATTGGTTCCGAAAGCTACGGGCGAATGTTGCTGCAAAAAGGTCAACGGCAGCTGGGCCTCGACGTGTTGGACCACGCGTGGGACGACTATGACCACATGGGTGCACTGGCGCGTCGGGCAGCGGTTCAACGGGCGATGAGGCACGCAGGTGCTCGCCGGACGAAATGGTCCAGCGACAATTCCGGTGGTGCGAGCAGACCACTGACCGAGGCCGAACGTCGGGTGGTGTTCGTGATCGCCGACGGCCACACTGACAAGTCGGCAGCCAAATTGCTTGGGATTTCCGAGAATACCGTAGGCACTCACATCCGCTCGGCATATAGAAAGCTCGGTGTGCAGTCAAGGGTACAGCTGGCCAATGCATTGCGTGACTTGGGCGAACTGGACTGACCCGCGTTCGTTGGGATCAAGTGCTCAGATAACGCTCGTGTGAAAGCTGTGTCGGTACGCCGTTGGTGTGGTGTCGAGTCGGCGTCGGAAGTGCGTCCGCAGGTTCAACGTCGTGCCAAAACCACATTGCTGTGCGATTTCGTCGACCGAGAGGTCAGTAGCCTCGAGCATTCGGCGGGCAAAGTCCATACGCTGGGCGAGTACCCACTGCAGCGGAGTGGTCCCGGTGGCGTCGCGGAAACGGCGTGTGAACGTGCGCGCTGACATCGAGCATCGCGCCGCCATGTCTTCCAGCGTGAATTCTTCCCATGGTTTGTCTTTAACCAAGGCGCATAGTGTGGCAATCGGTCCCGTACCGGCCACGTCGAGGGGGCGTGAGATGAACTGCGCTTGGTTGCCTTCGCGGTGTGGGGCAGCTACGAGCGCTTGGGAGACGCGGCGCGCGGCGTCCACTCCCAGATCTTTGCGCACAACGTGCAGGCATAGGTCGAGCCCAGAGGAGACACCCGCCGACGTGAGGACCTCGTCGTCGTCGACGTAGAGGACGTCAGGACGTACGTCGACCGCGGGATACCGGTCGGCCAGTTCGGCGGCGAAACGCCAGTGCGTAGTGGCGGGTCGGCCGTCGAGGATGCCGGCTTGAGCAAGAGCGAAAGCGCCTACGCAGATCGAGATCATCCGCGCACCCCGGGCGTGCGCGCGACGCAGTGAAGACAGCACCGCCTGGTCGAGCGTCCTGCCGTGCGGCTCGAAGCCAGGCACCACGATGGTGTCCGCGTGGGCGAGCCCACGAAGCCCGACCTGACGGGTAAAGGAGAAACCGGAAGTACTGCGCACCGTCGGACTAAGGGCGCAGACCCGCACGCGATAGGGCAGCTCGCGATCGGACGGCTCGCGGTAGGGCAACTCCGCGAAAACCTGCACCGGCAGCGCGAAATCGAGCGGAATGACGTCATCGAGTGCCAACACCGCCACATGGTGCAACCGCATGGCGCGATTATATCGAACTATGTCTTACAGACAGTGGCGCGCGGCTGGGCAGGTGCACGACAATCGACGCCATGACGACAGACAACGAGACCACAATCAAAGAATCGCCACTCGCGCCGCCCGCTGTCCCCTGGGCAGCCGCCGCGCTGGACCTCGTGTTTAGTCAGGAGAATCGTCCGGTTGCTAATCACAGTGTGCGCAGTTGGGCGTTCGCCCGTTTGCTGCGCGATCATCTGAATCTGGCTGGCGAGGTCGATGAGTCCTTGTTGTTCGCCGGAACGGTTTTGCACGACTTAGGACTACGCCGCGGCGCACGCGAACCGGTTCGCTTCGAGGTCGACGGTGCTGACCGTGCCGCGGAATTCCTTACGGCACAGGGGCTGGGGGCGGCAGAGGTGGACAAGGTGTGGGAAGCGATCGCACTGCACACATCTGATGGAATCGGCGAGCGCCGCGGTCCGCTGTCGATGCTCGTACGTGCCGGCGTCGGCGTCGACCTTGGGTTTTCCACCGACTTCGTGACGGACGAGCACGCGGCGGCCATTCACGCGGCGTATCCACGGATGGCGTTGGGCCGCAGCATCGTCGACGACGTGGTAGGCCAAATTCGCGAAGTTCCCGAGCGCGGGCCGCTGTACTCGATCGGCGCTGCGCTAGCGCGCGAACGGTCAACGCCACCGCATCTGTCGCAACTGGAACTGAACGTCGCGGCCTCGCGCTGGGGTGAGTGAGGGAACGGTTACCCAAGAAATTGGTTGCGTGTCGTCTGCATTGGTCCTAGTGGCTACTCGCACGGCGAGTAACGAGGCGCTCGCATGTCATTCGTCCTGAATTCGGATGCGGTCGATGAAGCCGACCGCGCAGAGTTCGTGCACGAGGCACTGGCCGCGACGATGGTGCCCATCGAGCTCCACTGGCTCCCGAAGGCCACAGGAGCCGCCGCACGCGGCGTCATTACCAACTTGGGCGATCTCACCATCTGCTCGGGACGGACCTCAGCTTTCAGGGTGGAGCGCACCCCAGCGCTGGCTCACGACGCGCTGGAGCCCAGCATCTTCGTCAACATGCAAGTGACCGGGTCCAGCGTGGTCGTTCAAGGCGACCAGGAGGCGGTGCTGCAGCCCGGCGGGCTGGTGATCTGCGACTCCACCGCGCCCTACACACTGCTCAACGACACCGGTATTGCAGGAGAGTTCTTTAGGATTCCGCACTCCGCGCTGGCGTTGCCGCACAACATGATCCGAAAGGCGTGTGCAGTATCCCTAAGTCCGGGACACCCTTTGACTTCGCTCACCAACGACTACCTGCGTCGGCTGGCCGCAGACCCGGCGCTGTTGACCGCCCCCAACGCCGACCTCGTCGGGTATCCCAGCATCGAACTGGTCAGGGCGGTGATCGTCACCCACCTCAAAGCCGACGAACTGGCGGCTAAACTCCTGGCCGCCACCCTGCAACTGCGTATCCTCGAATACGCGCGCCAACACCTCAACGACCCGCATCTGTCCGCCGAACGAATCGCGTTCGCGCACTACATCTCCGAACGCCACCTGTACAGGGTGCTGGCCGAAAGCGGCATCAGCCTGGCCGAGTGGATCCGCACCCACCGCCTTGAAGCGTGCCGACGAGACCTGGCAAAAACCACCACCACAACCATCATCGCCGCCATCGCCAGGCGTCACGGATTCACCAACATGTCCGGCTTCAGCCGCGCGTTCCGCGCCGAATATGGACTCTCACCAGGCGAATGGCGCGACCTGTGCGCCCAACGGAGAAACCCACTGCATGGGTGAGGCCAGCATGGCCGACGATTGAGCGTAAGCAGATCGGCTCAAGCCGGGTACACAAACCAATCTTCGATGGCTTTCACCTTGTCCGGGGTGAATGGGGGAAACAGGTGTTCAATCGCGACATCCGGGGGTGATATCAGCATCGATTTGGCATGAGACAGCATGTCAAATCCATATTTTCCGTAGTAATGCCCCATTCCGGAGGCGCCACTACCGCCGAACGGCATTGTCTCGACGTAGAGGGCGACGTTGGTCTGGTTCACTGCCCCGCCGCCGAAGGAGAATTGGGTCACGAACCGGTCGATCGTTTCCTGGTTGCGGCTAAAGACGTACCCCGCGAGCGGTCGAGGCGTCCGGCTCATCTCCCCAAAGGCCTCATCCAACGATGAGTACCGCAGGACGGGCAGTATGGGCCCGAACACTTCATCCTTCATGACCTGGTCGCTCCAGGACACCGGATACACGATGGTCGGGTCGAGGTATCGGGCGTCGGGGTCACCGGTGCCGCCGTGGACGACCGCGGCCGGGTCGATGAGACCCAACATGCGTTCGACGTCGTGGGAACTGACGATCCGTGAGTAGTCGGAGTTCGTCTTGGGGTCCGGCCCATACATCTCGGTGAGCGCCTTCTTGGCTTCGGCGACAAAGGAATCAGCGACAGATTCGTGAACGTAGGCGTAGCCGGGGGAGGTGCACCACTGACCACCCCACGCGGTAGCTCCCCACGCGATCTTTCGGGCGGCGTCGGGGACGTTGGCCGTTTCATCGACCAGCGCCGGATTTTGGCCGCCTAGTTCGAGCAGCACGGGTGTCAAGTTCTCCGCGGCCGCTCGCGCGACGACCTTGCCGAGGTTGGTGCTTCCGGTGCAGAAGATGAAGTCGAACGGAAGCTCGAGTAGCGCGGTTTGCACCTCCCGGTGCCCGGTCACCGCGGTGACAGCTCGGGGATCGAAGTAGGTGGGAATGAGCTCGAGCAGTAATTCCCCGACAGCGGCTGCCGCGGGGCTCAGCTTCATGAGGCAGGTATTGCCGGCAGCCAGCGCGCACATCGCGGGCCGGAGAAGGAGCAACAGAGGACCGTTGGACGGCCCAACGATCAGCGCCACGCCGTAGGGCTCTCGGTACACCACCGCCCGGTGGCCTGTCTCGGCAAGAAAGGGTTGAAGCGGCGCCTCGACGGGCCTCATCCATTCTCGCAGCTGACTCTTCTGATATTCAGCCTCCCGAATCTCGGCGGTCGTCTCAAATACCTGCTCCTGGCTCGCCGTCTTGAAATCAGCTCCCATCGCCGCCTGCAAAGCGGCCGCGTTCTCACTTACCATCCGGCCAATCCGGTCTAGCTGCTCGACTCGCCACTCGTAGGACCTCGTGATACCGGTAGCGAAGTATGCCTTTTGCGCGTCAAACAGCTCCTGAAACTGGTTCACTCGTCACTCCTCGCTGGCGTGGTTTGGGCACTGCGCGGCTACGTGGCGCTCTATAACTGGCGGCCAGGGTCACTGACTACAAGATCGCATCGATGGCAGCGGCGGTCCCTCGCGTAATCGGGTGAGGTGATGGGAAGTCGCCCTGGCGACGCGACGGTTCCCGGAAATGGTTGGAGCGCAACGGGGTCGTCACCCGAACGGATGAGTGACGGCCGGCGTGCGGCATGAGACTGTTGGCTGGCTGGCCCATCGGCCATCCGGTACACACCTCGAATCCGGGACACACCTCGAAAGGAAGGCGCTATGGCCGCCACGACGGTACTTAGCTATGGCACCGCGCCCATCAAGGTCATCCACGCCGACAACGGCATCGATTACGCTTACCGTGAGATCGGCACCGGCGCAGTGCCGTTGGTGCTGTTGCAGCACTTTCGCGGGAACCTGGAGAACTGGGACCCTCCACTCGTCGACGCGCTGGCGTCGCAACGGCGCGTCGTTGCGTTCGACAACGTGGGTGTGGGTGGCACAACTGGAACAACGCCGAGCACGATCGAGCAGATGGCTCGCGACGCGCTTGCCTTCATTGCGGGGCTGGACGTCGGATGCGTCGATATCCTCGGGTTCTCGATCGGCAGCTTCGTTGCCCAGGAGATCGCACTCATCCGGCCTGACCTGGTACGGCGCATTGTCCTGGCGTCCTCGGCGCCGCAGGGCGGGGCCGGGATGCATGGCTGGGCCCCCGAGGTGATCAACGCGGTGGGCCAACCAGAACCGGACCCCAAAGGCTACCTCGACGTCTTTTTCACCTCCTCGGCTGCGAGTCAACAGGCGGGACAGGAGACGCTGGGCCGCGTCTACGGACGCACAACCGATGTCGACATGCCGACCACCTGGGCAACCAGGCAGGCACAATATGACGCGGTATGCGACTGGGGCATCCCCAATCATGCAGCGCTACAACGGGTCAGCGCGATCGGTCATCCGGTGTTCATCGCCAACGGCGACAGCGACCCGATGATCCGGACGCACTTCTCCCACCTGCTGGCCGGCCTCATTCCCCAAGCAAGCATCAAGATCTACCCGGATGCCGCCCACGGATTCCTGTTCCAGCACGCGAGCGAATTCGGGGCCGACGTCAGCGCATTCCTCGACGAAAACGGGTCGGATTAAGCGCCGCTCGCCTCACTCAAACTGATGACGGTGCGCCAGCCGAAGGCGTGCCACGGTTAATACGCCAAAAGGAGGCAAGATATGTCGACGTATCGCGCTTTTCAGGTCACAGGGCACCGTCAGTTTGAGTTAGTGGAGCGTGAGCTGGTCGGGCCGCAGCCTGGTCATGTGCGATTTCGCGTGCACAGTTGCGGTGTGTGCCATAGTGATCAGCTCGCCGTTGACGGTTTGCGCGCCAACGCAGACGAGCCGGTGGTACCCGGACACGAAATCGTCGGCGTCATCGACGCCCTCGGGGAGGGCGTCACCGGATGGAGTGTCGGTGACCGCGTCGGCGTCGGTTTCCTGGGCGGTCCTTGCACCGTGTGCGTGTGGTGTCGCCGCGGAGACTTCATCAACTGCGAAAATCAGCCTCGGCCGGGCACGACCGAGGACGGAGGGTACGCCGAAGTCGGATATGCCCGCGCCACCGGCCTCGCACGCATTCCCGACAACCTGCCGTCGATGGACGCATCACCGCTTCTGTGCGCTGGCATCACCACGTATAACGCCTTGCAGAAGTTGAACTTGGAACCCGACACATTGGTGGGGATCCAGGGCATCGGTGGCCTGGGTCATCTCGGCGTGCAATATGCCAACAAGTTGGGCTACCGCGTCGTGGCCATTGCGCGGGGCCCGGAGAAGGCCGCGCTGGCAGAAAAGCTTGGTGCACACCACTACATCGACAGTGCTGCAGTCGATCCCGCCAAGGCGCTGCAGGAACTGGGCCGTGCGGCCGCGATCATAGCCACCGCCGCTAGCGGCGCCTCGATGTCTTCGCTGCTGACCGGCCTCCTGCCGCGTGGTCGGCTGGTGGTCGTCGGCGTCGGCCTCGACCCGATGGAAATCACGACCCCCGATATCGTCTTCGATAGCCGCTCGATCATCGGCAGCATCACCGGCACGTCGCTCGAGAACGAGGCCAGCCTGCGGTTCAGCGCCACACACGGAGTCGCACCCATGACCGAGGTGTTTCCCTTCGAAGACGCACCGGCGGCCTACGATCGAATGATCTCCGGCAAGGCCAGATTTCGTGTGGTCCTCGACATGCAGACCCAATAGCCAAAGGGCTGTTCGCGATTGTGGAGGTTGCGGCTTTCACGCTGGATCGAGTTCGAAAGGCCGCAGCATCTACTACGCCGCAACAGAGTTGGAGGCACGACGTTGTGCACAACTATCTGTGGCGATCATCGGCGGGCGAATTCGGCCGGGACGGGTAGCACTGTTTCTCGCGGAGCGTTGCGTCCAGCCTGGTCGCAAAGAACGCCTCAATAAGCGTTCTCATCGGCGGTTGGCGGCTCGTGCGGCGTGTACGGAGGCCACGGCACCGGCGCCCTCACCGACGGCGGCTGCGACACGCTTCATCGATCCGTGCCGCACGTCGCCGATGGCGAAGACGCACGGTTGCGATGATTCGAACGCCAGCGGCAACCGCCCAGCCTCAGTCCAGCTCGGATCCAAGTTGGGGGGCAGTAACGAGTCCGTGTAGAGGAACCCCGCCCGGTCGCGCGCAAGGTTGCACAGCCAGTCAGTGGCTGGCACGGCGCCGATAAAGCAGAACACGGTCGTGGTTGGCTCGACGAAGGAGCGGCCCGAAGAGCGGTCCAACAACGACACCGCAGTTAGCGTGTCGTCGCCGTGCAGCGCCGTGAGCTCGGTTGCGGTGCGAACGGTAATCGCGGAGTGGGCCATCACCCGTTGGACCAGATAGTCTGACATCTTGTCGGCGAGGCGGGGACCTCGGACGACCAGGTTGACGGCGCATCCGTGTGAGGCCAGATACAGGGCGGCTTGTCCGGCCGAGTTAGCGCCCCCAAGCACCGTGACAGGCTGGCCGGCACAGTGACGGCTCTCTAGTTCTGTCGCCGCATACTGGATGCCCCCGGTCAGCTGAAAATCCTGCCAGCGTGGCAGCGGCAGGGAGCGGTACTGGGCACCGGTCGCGACGATGATCGCGGTGGTGTCCACACGTGTGGCGTCCTCCAAGACGACGTGTGGGTGGTTTCCTCCCGACAACGCGGTGACGCGGCAGGGGGCGAATATCTGGGCACCAAACTTCATCGCTTGGACCAGCGCCAACTTAGTCAGCATCGTCCCGCTGATCCCGTCAGGGAAACCCAGATAGTTTTCGATCCGTGCGCTCGAGGAGGCCTGGCCGCCGGGAGCGACCGCGTCCAACACCAGTGTCGCCAACCCCTCCGAGGCGCCGTAGACTGCCGCGGCAAGGCCTGCCGGACCCGCCCCGATCACGACGAGATCGGTTGCTGCGAACGGTTGGTGGCGCGCATAGGTGAGTCCGAGCGTCTGCGCCAGCAGGGCAGCGGTCGCATTTGTGATGACGGTGTCGTTCACGATGGCGGCAGGCAGCTGCGATGGCCGCAGCTGTTTTTGGGAGACGATTGCTGCACCGACCAAGGATTCGGTGTCGTACCACCGGTGGGGTATCCCACGTCGAGCGGCATAGGTTCGCAGCGACATGGTCTGCGGCGAGAGCGCCCCGCCGATGATCTCGACGGTCTCACCGGCGGAGTCGATCAGCGCCGTGCGCCGCGCTAGCAGCATCCTGACTACAATCTCGGATAGCTCAACGTCTTGGGCGAGGAGTTGCCGAAATGCGTCCGGGCCGATCCGCCGCACGGTACCGGCGACTACGACGCGCGCGGTCAGAAACGCATTCTGGGAGGTGAGCAGGTTCAGCTCACCCACGAACTGACCCGGCCCGAGCCGGGTGAGGACCTGCTCGGGCGCACCGTGGGTGGCCTCGCGGACAATTTCGACGACGGCATCGTCGGCGAAGAACAGGTCAACGTCGGAGTCGCCGGATTGAAAAAGTTTCTGCCCCAACGCCACTGGCTCGGGTGGGCTGATCGCGTCGATGCGTTGGCGCTGCTGCGCGGTCAGCAGCGGGTACGCGTCCGAACCATGTGACCTGGGATCGGTGCCGTCAGGCCCCGCGGCCGATATGTGTGAACTCATCGAAGCTCGCTACGTTTCTCCGTGTCTTCCTATCGGGTCTCGGAGCGTCCTCTGCTGGCTCGCTGAGGTGGTCGTTGAACACGGTGATGTCCGCCGTGTTCGCGACCCCGAGACCAAGCGGCCAACTTCAACGCGACATTTTGGTAGTCGTCGAGTATTGCCACTTTCATCGCACCTCAGTTCTGACCGTAACTATGCCGCGGACTTGCCACTACCCCCAGCACGGTGCCCGGTCGTAGGCCATACTCGATCGGCGCCCGTCCGATCGCGACCAGGATGGATCGCTTCGGCGTCACTGAATACAAGATGGCATCGATAGCGGCGGCGTTCCCTCACCTAATCGGGTGAAGTCTTGCACCGCGGGGAATTCGGAATGCACGCGCCACCGACTGCGCACGGCTGGCAGCGCACCAGCCCCAGCCCACGCCGTCCGAGTAGCAGGGCATACCGGCGCGGCCCGCGGCGAGCAGACCCTTGGTGTAGTCGGCGATTCGCAGACTCTCGCGACCCGGTTATCGCGTACGGCGCGACGACGAACCTGCCCCGAGCCAGTCCAGGTCACCTCACGCGATTACATGAGGGAACGCCGCGGCTATCGATGCCATGTTTGTAGTCAGTGATTCGACTCTCCGGTGTGAGGGCCCTGATGCTGAACCATGCAAAACAAGCCAATCAGTTCGTTCGACTGCGTTCTGGCATCGCCGCGGCAGCAACACAATTCACCGACTGTGTTGCCGGCGTATTCGCCCTATGGCTCACCGGCTCCGCGCTGCTCAACGTGCTCAACGTAATCTCTGAGATCAGATTTGACGCCCATCGTTTCGCCGAAGGACCCGTTCCAAGGTCCACCACACCACTGTGCTTACCCGGGCAGCGTTTCGTTACTGTGCCGCTCAGATCGGTCGATAATGGACACTGACGAGAGCGCTGCCTCGACGGTGACTGCCGACATCGACGCCGCCGTCGCGGGAGTCTCCCAGTCGGCGAACTATTACCGGTCCCAGGTGCCCGAGATTTTCAGCCCACAAGCGCGCCCACCCCAGCATTCGCAAGCCGTCGTCATCGGCACGGGGTTCGGTGGCGCTGTCATGGCATGTCGACTCGCGGAGGCTGGCGTGCGGACAACAGTGCTGGAACGTGGATCGCGGTGGCCCACCCACGCGTGGCGTACGGTTTTCGCCCCCGGCGATCGACTTGACGGTCGTGCGCTGTGGAACGCCCATCCCACGCTGCAGTCAGTTCTCCCTGTCGAGCAGTTCGGTGGAGTTTTGGATGTGGATTTCTACGACAACATGGCGGTCCTGAGGGGCGCCGCTGTCGGTGGTGGTTCGGTCGTCTTCACCGGAGTAATGATCGAACCGCCTCGCGCGCTGTTTGAGAGCGTCTTTCGCGGCGCGGTGAGCTTCGATGAACTCCACAACGTCTACTACCCGCGAGTCCGCGAGATGCTGCACCTTACCCCGATGCCCAACGATATCTATCAGAGCGCGCCGTTTCGCCACTCACGCGCGTGGGACGAGCAATGCCGGGGCGCCGGATTCACCCCGAAACCAGTCGACGGAATATGGAACTGGGATGTCATTCGCGCCGAAATCGACTGGCGCGCAAGGCGCTCCGCCACCGTGGGGGAGAGCAACTTCGGCAACTCCAACGGCGCGAAGTTCGACCTCAACCAGAACTATCTCAAACGCGCCGAAGCCACCGGAAAAGTGACTATCTGTCCCGGTCAGCTGGTGACCGCTATCAGCCAAATCAGCAAGCGGCGCTTCGCGGTTGACGTGACGACTTTGACCCCCACGGGAGAGGTGATAGCCGAGCACGTCCTTACGTGCGACCAGTTGTATCTAGCTGCTGGTTCGATCGGCACGTCGGAACTGTTAATGCGGGCACGGGCAATTGGGGGACTGCCTAACCTCGATGAGGCGATCGGGCAAGGGTGGGGCGGCAACGGTGACTACCTCGTGGCCAGAACCCATACACAGCCCTCGCTCGAGGGACCCCAAGCAGCACCGTGCGCGACCAAGATTTGCGACGAGACGGCGGAGCCTATCGGGCTGGAAAACTGGACGACATACGGATTGCCGGTCCCCAGTGATGTCGTTGTCTCGCTGGCAATGGTGTTCGATTCCGCACGAGGCGAATTCACCTACGACTCGGCCGCCGACGAGGTAGGCCTGTACTGGCCAGAGGATGGCAGTGAAAACATCGCGGCGGTAGCCAACGAGGTCAACACAAAAATCGCGGATCAATCCGGCGTATCACCGGTTCCGATTCCGATGCCCATTGAGGGATTGACGTGGTATACCGCGCACCCTCTGGGTGGCGCCGTGTTGGGTGTAGCCACCGACAAGTATGGCCGCGTTACAGGACACCCGGGACTGTATGTCGTTGATGGGGCTTTGATTCCGGGGAGCACCGCGACGGCGAACCCGTCGCTGACTATCGCGGCGCTAGCCGAGCGCAATGCGGAACACATCATCAGCGCAGGAGGCTAACCCAAGCACACCAGCGTTGGATGGAAATGATGCTGACCCAGCAGGTGACGGCGGCTGGCACATCACCGGCGGCCCGACGCTTCTAAGGTTGACGGCCGACTGTTTCAGTTGTGCAGTTGCTCGGGGACTTGTCCTCCCAGCAACTTGATGACCTCGGCTACCAGACCGTCGAGTTCACGGCCCACGGCCGCGATGTCCGGGTTCTGGTAGCTGCCGAACAGCAAGCTGGGCTGATCGATGACAAGGTGGGCTTTGCCGTCGCCACTTGTGTAAATGAGGGTGCGCAGTGGTGCATGGAGCATCACGGACGGGTCGTGACGGAACATCCGCTCGGCGATCGTGTGGTTGCCCATCAGGTACTGGGTGGCCATCCCACCCGCCGACGATTGCGCAAACAGGTCGGCCAGGTCCATGCGGTTGTAGCGCATGAATCCGTGGGGGGCCAGGGTACGCGCCAAGTCGACCACGTCCTGCCAGGTCGAGGCCTGACGAAATCGTGCGTGGTCGACCTCGGGGATCAGGACCTCGTACCGTGTGCGCGCCTGCTCGTATGGTTCGGGCAGTGCGATCACGAGGCGCCGCGTCGGGTGGTCCATGAAGTTCGGCTGGGTGGTCATTGGCTTTTCCTCTCAGGTGTGGGTTCTTCAGGGTGGTAGTCGCGGTTATTCGGCTGGCAGGAGCGTGATCGCCGAGCCCCAGAGGGCTCCGGGATTGAGCCGGTCGGAGTGCAGGGCGAGCATCGCGCCGTAGAATTCGGGTGCGGTGTCGGACAACAGGAGCAGCTGGCGTGCGTCGGTGAGATAGGTTCTGGTGGCGGCGATTTGGGATGCATCGTCAGGCAGTTGCGGGTTCTTGTGGCCCGCGATCACCGTGGTGGGGTTGAGGGCGTCGAGGGTCTCCACCGCGGCGAGCCAGGAGTCGATTCCAGCAAGTCCGCCCGATTCGGCCAGATACAGGTGCACTCCGTTGTAGACAACATCACCTGCGACGACTAGTCCCGCGTCGGGCACGTGCAGGACGGTCGTGGCCTCGGTGTCGGTGTGGCCGACCTCGATCGGCAGCAACCGCACGCCGTCCAGTTCGAATCCGGTCTCGTCGATCTCGCTGACGTTCACCTGCCCGCTCGGCAGCTGTCCTGGGAAGATTTTGTCCCAGAACTCTTTTCTGAACTCGGGTCGGTTCTGGTCCTCCATCATCAGATGGGTTCCCCGCGTGGCCAGCACGGTCGCGTCGGGGAATCGCTCAAGCAGCGGGATGGCACCGAACCAGTGGTCGCCGTGGCCATGGGTGATATAGATGTACTTGAGGTCCCATCCCGACGCGGCAACCCAGTTGCCGACGGCGGCAGCCTGCTCATCGGTCAACGGTGGATCGACCAACACCGCACTGCGCTCGCTCGTGATGAGGGTCGAGGTGATCGGCGACCAGATCCGGGTGCTCCCATCGGGAAGCGGGCCGCGGCCGGCTTGGGGGATTTGTTCGGTGATGAATGTCGCGTGCTGCAGGCTCATGGTTTCTCCTTCGGCAGGGTGGTTGTCGGGCTCAGATTCAGCGCGAAGCCTGGATGGCTTCGGGTAAAAAGTGTTCGGCCGCAATCACATTGGCGAGGCGATCGCGCAGCGCCGCGGAGAACTCCAGGACAGCCTCCAGCGAATGGTGGTGCAGCGCTATCGCGTTGACTGCTCCGGCGGCGTTGCGGCGCACCACGCTGATGCCTTGTACGTCGGTTCCGCCGCAGCAATGCGCGGTCCATTGCAGGTATGCCGTCGTGGCGTTGTGTGCCTCGGCGGTGAACTGCAATGACTCGTAGATTGAGCCGGCGGCGGCCAGGGTCGCTTGGACCTGGGGCTTTCCGACGATTGGTTTGGCAAAGACGGCGCCGTCCAAGACGACGTCGTCAGTGAATCGGTCACCGAACGGGCCGTAGCTTCCGTCGGTCCGTTGGGCGCTGGAACCTTCGTCGGCGGCCGTGTCGTCCAGGAAGTCCAGGATCAGGCTGGCAAGGTTGTCGGGGTGCTCGACGTGCAGCCAGTGCCCTCCGTTCACGATGGTCCGGACAGTGGGGTCCGTGAACCGGCTGGCCACCGTATCCACCACCTGCTTGGTGACGAACCCGTCGGCTCCACCCCCGATGATCAGTACCGGTCCGGGATACGCGTCCTCGGGTGTGGCCTGCAGTCCCTCGTTCCACACGTCGGCGTAGCGGGCGCCGGTACTCGGCTGGCCCAGGGTGCCGATGTGGGCCAGGCGGTCCAGTTGCCTGTCGGTCAGCGCCGGCGACAGGTGTGCCCGGGCGTTGCGTTGCGCGTCGTAGTGTGCGGCCAGTTCGCGAAACGGCGCGACCGCTTCCTCGGGCAGGTGCGTGCCCTCCAGGGGCACCGGCGTCAGGAGGATCAGACCCGCCACCAACTCGGGGTGTTCGGCGGCGACCAGTTGTGCCACTTGCGTTCCCAGGCTGTGGCCGACCACGTACGCCGGTGCTCGGATGCCGGCCAGGATCGATGTCGCTTCGGCGGCCAGCATCGGCAGGGTGATCTGGTGCAGGTCGACCCGTTGCATGTACCTGTTACCGAATCCGGGAAGGTCGTACCGGACGACGTTGACGCTGTCGCCGAGCGCCTCGACCAGGTCGTTCCACACATTCGCACTGTCGAGGTAGCCGTGAATGAACAGCAGTGTGGGTGCGGCGCTGGTGTTGGCGTCGGTGCGCCACACCTTGGTGGTCGGGCTCATCGTGGTTCCCCCTGTGTGGTGGAACCGGACGGTGACCATTCCTTGGTGTCGATCGGGGAGAAGTCGCTGGCTTTGCCGTCGAGTCGCCGGATGCGACGTGAGTGCAGGTCCTCCAGTACGTCATCGGGCAGCGGCGTGGTGAAGATGTTGTCGACGGCGGAGTACTCGGCGGCGAGTCGGCCGAAGGGGTGCAGCGCCCCGGTGTCGATGCGTCCGCGCTCCAGATAGAGGTCGTCGCGGACGTGGATTTTCTTGACGCGGCCCCATACGACGTGGTCGGGCATCGGCGGCATCGGGATGATGCGGTCGACGACGCATTCGAACGAGATGGGCGCCTCGGCGATCCGGGGTGCCTTGATGACCTCGGAGGCTGCCTTGTGCAGTCCGAGGGCGTCGAATTCGTCGATGCCACTGTCGAACTCGTGAGCTGACCGGTGCAGCGCGTCGGCTTGGGCGACCGAGGCGATGTTGATGACGAAGTCGCTGTTTTCCCGGATGTTGACGAAGGTGTCTTTGAGGGTGAGTCCGTCGGAGCGGGGCTGCAGGCTGATCGACAGTATCGGCGGGAACCGCCCGACGACGGTGAAGAACGAGATGGGGGCGATGTTGCCGATGCCGGTAGTCGATTGGGTGCTGACCCAGGCGATAGCCCGGGGCAGCACGCTGCCGATCAGGAGTTTGTAGCTGGACGTGGGGTTGAGGTCTTCGGGGTCGATGATCATGATGTCCTGGTTTCTGTTAGTGGAGTTGAGAGGTTTGGGGCCAGACCGCGTCGAGGGAGGACGACGCGGTGGGTGTGGTCTGGATGCCGACGACGCGCCACCCTTGGTCGCTGCGGGCGATCTCGAAATGCACGGCGATGCGCTCGATTTCGTAGCCGTCGCCGCAACGGGACCAGATCACCTCCACGGAGGTGCCGGTGTCGCTGTAGACGCGGGTCCGGTGGTCAGGTACGTCGGTGTGCGTGTAGCCGTGCTGCTTGAGGCGCTGTTGGATGCTGTTGAGGAATCCGGTGACGGCGGCCCCGTCGACAAACCATTCCGAAACGGTGCCGTCGCTGTAGTGCAGCGGTGCCGACCAGTAGTCCAGAACGAAATCTGGACCGCGGTTGATGGTTCCGGCCGCGACTCCCGCCCATGTGGGGAGGTAGTCGTCGAAGAACCAGCGGTTGACGTCGTCGAGGACGGCTTGCCGTGGCGGTGCGCCGGCCTGAGAGGTGTTGGTGTTCATGGTGTCTCCTTTGGGGGAAGTGCGAGGGGGTCAGGACAGCAGGGTGACCGCGGAGTACCACACCGGTCCGACGTTGAGCCGGTCCGGGTAAAGGGCGATCATCGTGTCGAAATACTTTTGGGGGCTGGGCTTTTCGTCGATCAGGTGCTGTGCGTCCAGCAGGTACTGCCGGGTCTGCTCGATGGTGGCGGGATCGTCCTGCAGGTATTTGTTCTTGTGCCCGGCGACCACCGCTTGTGGTTTGAGCGCCGCCACGGTGTCCAGTGCGGTCAGCCACGATTCGATGCCGCCGTGGGCGCTTTCCAGCAGGTACTGGTGCACGCCGTTGTAGACGACGTCGCCGGCGACGACTAGCCCGATCGACGGGACGTGCAGCACGGTGGTGTCGTCGGTGTCGGTGTGTCCGACCTCGACGGCCTGCAGACGCTGACCTTCCAATTCGAAGCCGTCGGCCGGTATGCGTTGGTAGACAACGGGGCTGGGCGGAATCTGGCCGGGGAAGTCGACATCCCACATCTGGGCGCGTCCGGTGGTGGCCTGCCGGTGCATCATGGCGATGGTGCCCTCGGTTGCGTAGGCGGTGGCGCCTGGAAAGCGCTGCAACAAGAGCTCAGTGCCAAACCAGTGATCGCCGTGCCCGTGGGTGGCGTAGACGTGGGTCAAGGTCTTGCCGGACTGTTCGATCCATTCCCAGACGTGCTCTATCTGGTCGTAGGTGAACGGGGGGTCGACCAGTACGGCGTCGTGGTCACCGTAGATCAGGGTGGATGTCACCGGGGAGGAGACGATGGGGCTCCCGTCGGGAAGCGTTTGCTTCCGGTGGCGGCGGATGCCGTCGTGGACCAGGACCTCGTACTGTAATGCGCTCATGATGGGCTCCCTTCTCGCTCAGTTGGTTTCATTTGGTGTTGGTTGGTTTTAGTTGGGTTGTGCGGAGTTGAGGTGCTGGGTGAACCAGTTCAGGGCGGCTCCCGCGGCGGTGTCGAATTGATTTACGTACGGGTCGAAGTGGCCGCCGTCGACGGTGACCAGCTTTTTGGGCTGTAGGGCCTTCTCGTAGGCGTCCAGGGCCAGGTCGGTCAGGGTGACGGTGTCCTTCATTCCGACGACCATCAGCAGCGGTGTGGGGGAGACGCGGGAAATCCATTGTCCGGGTTCGTAATTGCGTGCGGCCCTATTGGATCGGATGGTGACGATGTTGTCCCAGGCTCCCGTGGGGACCGGCTGCTGGTAGAAGGCGACGGCATCCGGCGCGCGGTATGCAGCGGGTTCCTGCGGATCTGAGCTCACCACCGCTTGCGTTGCCGGCGGCTCACCGTGGAATTGGCGCCGATCGTCGTCGACGAAGGCCGCCTCCAGTCCGGTCACCGAATCGGGGGCCACGCGGCGCAGGCTCTGCTGGTAACCGCTGATCGTCGGTACCTGAGACACCACGGCGTGAAGTCGGCGATCGGTGGCGCCGAGCACGATGGCATGTCCACCGGCGTAGCTGCTGCCCCACACCCCGATGCGGTCCGGGTCCACGGCGGGCAGGCTCTCCAGGAAGGAGATGGCGCGGCGCCAGTCGGCGATCTGCACCCAGGGATCGATGTCGAAACGGGGAGCGCCGTCGCTGGCACCGAAGCCTCGGTGGTCGTGCACCAGGACCACGAAGCCGGCATCGGCGAATAGCCGAGCGAAACGCTCCAGTCCGTGCTCTTTCACTCCGGCGAAACCGTGCGCCATCGTGATGGCGGGGTGCGGCCCGCCACCCTCAGGCTCGAACAGCCAGCCCCGCAAGGTCACGCCGCCCTCGCCGGGGAATTCGATGTTCTGTCGCTCTACCACCGCTGCTCCTTGTCCGATCGTGCTGGTGTAGTTCCACTTTGGGCCCAGACAAGGAGACGTAGAAGACCGTGGTGATCCTGGTAGTGGCAGGGACAGGGTTACGCTCACCCGGTGGCGGAGAACTCCAATGTCCTGGGCGACTACCTGCGAGCGCGGCGCGAACAAGTCCGGCCGGAAGATGTTGGGCTGATCGGTGGAACTCGCCGCCGGGTGCCTGGCCTACGCCGGGAAGAGCTGGCACTGTTAGCCGGCATCAGTGTTGAGTACTACCTGCGTCTGGAACAGGGACGCGACAAGCATCCGTCTCCGGAAGTGATCACTGCCCTGGCCAATGCGTTGCAGCTGGATCTCAAGGCCACCGAGTACCTGCATCAGGTGGCCGCTCCGCGAGCAATTCGCGCGGAACAACCGCACGTCGAGGCGGTCGCCGATGGCGCCGAGGAGCTGATCGACCAGTTCCCGATGCCCGCGATCGTCGCCAGCCGGTGCCTGAACGTGCTGGCGGCAAACCCGCTTGCGCGAGCTTTGGCGTGCGGGCTCGAACCGGGAGAGAATTTTCTGCGTTGGCGGTTGTTGGACCCGCGGGCTCGTGAGCAGTTCGTCGACTGGGAGAACACCACCGACGTGGTGATCAGCGGGCTCAGGGAGGCCGCCGGCAGCAATCCCCACGACCCCGATGTGCAGGCTCTGATCGCCGAATTGTCAGTGAGCAGTGATTATTTCCGCGACAAATGGGCCAAGGCCGACGTCGGCTACCGGCCAGGCGTGATCCATATGCGGCACCCCGTCGTCGGCGAGCTGCACCTGCACCGGAACAGGTTCAACATTCCCCACTCTGACGGCCAGCACCTGCTGACCTATCGCGCGGAGCCGGGCAGCCCGTCCGCAGCGGCGCTCGACGCACTCAACGCAGCAGGAATCTGACCGGCCGGTGCCGATTCGCAGCGCATTCACGGGCGTGAGCCGCCTCTGAGGCGTCAGCCTGCGCTGAGTTCCATCCCGGCGCAGCGCCGTCGATCAAGGCCTTTTCCAAGTCGACCTGCGCGAGACTGCTGCCCAGCGCGACGAAGACGGTGTCGATTGCAGAAAAGGCCGCATCAAGCGCCTTGGGATCGCCGATATCAGCTGTCGCGATTTCAACGT
>Ga0209772_10000080_pt1 | contig 21262 bp, 33 predicted proteins | sample BogFormECP03_OM1_FD_188235 | JGI IMG/M metagenome (GOLD analysis project Ga0209772, IMG submission 188235) | Bog forest soil microbial communities from Calvert Island, British Columbia, Canada - ECP03_OM1 (SPAdes) (version 2) | ecosystem: Environmental > Aquatic > Freshwater > Wetlands > Bog ... | reverse complement strand
GGGGGCCCCAGATGGTAAACCCCGATAGTACAAAAAGAAACCCGCCACCGGCAAGTTTCCACTTGACAATGGCGGGCTTTGATGATTGCCCGGTTGGCTGCCGGCCCTGGGCAATCAGCTACGGATCATGGCTGAGGGGGTCCAATCCCCAACTCCCCGTAACTTTTCGCTTGACGTATTGGGACGTCAGGCGTAGCGTGAATATATTGACGGCGTGTCCTGCTGTCAAGGCATATATTGGGGTTTCTGATGGCCTATGTACAAAATCTGTCCTGGCACATGGTGCTTTGGGACGATGCCGAAAAAGTGTTACCGAATGTCCGCGTTTTCGAAACGGTGGAGTCCGCTAATCGTTTTGCGTTGTCGCAGTTGCTTCGTGGCGCAATAAACGTGACGCACCAAGTCCATCCGCGTCTTCCTGGTCCTGGTCTGTTATTGGAAAATGGCCGGCCTGTTCTGCCACGATCCAAGTTTGTAAAATCGAGGATACCGAAATGACTGTGCAATATAAATCGGTCCACGTTCTTGCAACCGATGGCGTTTGGGTTGACAGCAAGACACCATCTCGCCGCGCCCTTCTCACATGGAAGCCGACCATCCGCAAGGGTAATCGGACGACTGCCGATTGGGTAGCTAAAGCTCATTTGACGAAGCGTCCATCCGGCTTTTAAATAATTGGCCCGCCGCCTGCCACCGGCTGCTCGCCGGGCTAGGGATGCGGCAAGGGAATTTGCGCGGACTGCGCGGGCTGTTGCTGCATCGCAGCGACAGCAGGCGCGGGAAGCGGAAAAGGCGTCTCGGGAATATGCGAAAATTCTTCGATCGTTTGGCGGTAAAGCACAGCCGCGGCGTGGTCCATTGGCGTATCGGCTTCGGGTTCTCAGGGGTAAAGCTCGGGGATTGACCCGTCAGCAGGCGCGGGGGCACCGGCCACGCGAACACGTGTTGACCCGTGAGCGTAAAGCGCAAGCGGCAAAAATCCGATTGGTCTATGACCGCGAAATGTTTTACCATACCTCGGAGGTGGCTGCCTAATGCCTTACAAAGATCCGGAGCTCCGTCGCGCATGTGTCCGTGAGGCCGTGCGGCGTTACAAAAAGACTGATCACGGCAAGGCTAAGATGCGGGCCGTTCGACGATCGGCCCAGCTGACGCGGTCATTTGTGGGGGTTGATGGTGAGGGTGGAGGCGTCAATGAAAATGGACAGCAGAACTATCTCCTTTTACGTGCGGGTGGGGCTGTATTATTTGATGGTAATCGCCGTCTCGGTACTCGCCTTTGCTTGGATTTTCTTTTGCAGCTTGATCCGGGTTGTTTGGCTGTTTCCTATTTCTTTGATTACGACTGTACTCAAATCCTTCGGGATATCCCCGCCGAAAAATTGAAACTGATCCTCGACCGATCGAACCGGGCGACGGTCAACGGGGGCCGTTCTCCGGGCGAATATTGGGAAGATTATGTGATCGAATGGCATCCGCGGAAACATCTTAGCGTTGGGCGCTTGGATCGTCGGACCAACAAGCTGATCCCCGGCAGTCGTCGCGTGATCCATGACGTAGGCACATTTTTCCAGTGTTCATTCGTCAAAGCCTTGACCGATTGGGATATCGGGACGCAGGCGGAACGTGATCGGATTTTACGCGAGAAGCAACGCCGCTCTTCGTTTGAAATGATGACAGAAACCGAGATTGAATACAACCATCGCGAATGTATCATGCTCGCGGAGCTTATGGACAAGTTCCGTGAGGTATGCGTCGAGGTGGGTTATACGCCACGGCTCTGGGAGGGGCCGGGTTATTTGGCGTCGGCAATGATGGAAAAGCATGGGGTCATGAAGGCCAAGGAGCTCGATGTTTCCGAAGAGCTTTACACAGCTGCGAATGACGCTTATTATGGTGGGCGTTTCGAGATTTTCAAAGTGGGTGAGGTTGAGAATGTCACAGAATACGATATCTGCTCTGCTTACCCGGCCGCATATCTTCACTTGCCCTGTCTTAAAAGTGGATGTCATCATTGGTCATGTGGGGGTGACGCTTCCGCCACGGGGCTGTATTTGGCCAAGGTGCACTTCCGTCATCGGACAGAAAACCCAATCGTGTGCCATCTCCCGGTGCGACTTGCGAGCGGTACGATCACGTGGCCCCGTGAGGGAGTTGGATGGTACTGGTCAACCGAGCTAAATGCGGCCCTGGCCGCAGGAACAGTCGTCACAAAATGGTTGGAGGTTCGCACCTATGAAAAATCCCCCTCGTGTGACCATTATCCGTTTCGAGGATGGGTCAATGATGTATATGCGGAGCGGCAAAGGATCGGCAAAACGGTCAGGGGTTACCCCCTTAAACTTGCCCTCAATTCAGTTTATGGAAAATGCTGCCAATCAATTGGAAATCCTGCTTACGCAAATGCGATCTGGGGCGGGCTCATTACCGCCGATGTCCGTCGACGCCTCATTGAAGCATATAGTCCGCTTGATCCACGCTCCCTTGTCATGCTCGCAACCGACGGAATGTATGTATGCTCTATGCAGAATGTGGCAGGAATGCCGGAGGGAGCGTTAGAAATCGGCTCGGAGCTCGGGCAATGGGAGCGAGGAAAACCCGATACGATCTTCATCGTAAAACCGGGCATGTACGCTTGGAATAATGGTATCAAAGTCAAGACCCGCGGTGTGCCCAAGGCTGAGTTTGAAAACGCGTTTCCGGTCATGCAAAGAGCCTGGCAAGATTATTTTACTGGTGTGTGCAGTTCGGCATGGCCTTCGCACGCTTTTTCCCAGACGGTGTTTATCGGGTCGCGGCTGGCATTGCATCTCGGTAAACCGGAGCGGGCCGGAGCGTGGGTTACCCGCCTGGCCGTACACTCTTTTGATCCAACCCGCAAGCGCCGGCCGGGTGAGCTCATTGATACTACCTCCGGTTTAGGTCACATGACCACATACGCGCATTTAGGCTCGCCAAGTAATGAGACAGTCTATTATTCGAAGTTCAAGACTATCGGCGGCACCTACCGTAGAACAGAGCCAGTAATTCGTTCGGAGATGGAAATTGCTGTCGATCATGCTAATATGCTGACGGAAACCCTGCCGGACCATCAGGGTTTTGATGATTTAGATAGCGGAATGGTCAGTGTCGAGGATATAGTGTGACATGGAAATGAAACCCTTCCTGTCTAAAATTGCTGCGATCGTTCTCGGCTTTGCTCTTAGCAGTTCGGCCGAGGGGCAGGTTTCATCACCGTTTACCTCGACCCTGCAATTGCAGCCGAGCAATCCCACTCGAAATTTTCTTGAAGGTTATCAGTCGGGGTCGGGTGCGCTCAATACGCCATTGTGGTGGTTTGATCCGACTGGTGAGCTCCATGTTCCGGGATGCTCGGGGTGCGGTGTTGGAGGGATAGGGGGTCCAAGTTCTAGCACGACAGGCGACTTTACTTGTTGGAATAATACGACTGGAACATTACTAGCAGATTGTAATTCATTTGCTTTATTTAATTTACCCGGCCCTCTTACTATCACTGCTACAGGTTACACCTCTAGTATAGCAGGAGTGAATGGGGGGTTTCGGATTAACAATTCTGCTGCGGGGGGTCTTAGCGGAAACCCCGGGATTGGTGGAGCGGTTTCGGCATCGATCTTTATCGATAATACAAATGGTCGAGGAAACGGCGGACAGGCTTTAGTTGAAGCATTCAACCCGGCCTGTAATCAACAGCCATTGGATCAGGGCGGTTCATTTTCTTCATTGTACTGTATAGAAAGCGATGTTGTTCAATCGATTGGTAGTTCGGGCTCTTATGCGTCAGGGCCGTTCCCGATAGGTCCAGGATCAGATGCGTACTACGCTTCGGCCGGTTTGAACCTATCGGATAATGTGGTGCGCCCGAATGCGGCATACTTGGGGATTTCGGCTGATGCTGCTTCGAACACCGATTGGTTCGCCTACGGACTTTCGCTGTCGCGAATTTACTACGCCGGCATCTACTTTGGCGATCAGCCCGGTGACGCTGCGGGAACAGGTTTCAAGGCTGCGGCGATTTGGGATAATAGTTCGTCTGCTGACGTACTTAAAGTTGGCGGCGCGGGCACGACGCATACCAGTTCGATTATTGATCTTGGATCGGCTCCGTCTGCCGGTATAGCTAATTTTGTCATCGCACCTAGCGATGCCAATGCTACTTTGAACATTGCTAATGGTGCGGCTCACAATTTGGAACTTAGCGTATCTGCCGGCAACTCGGGCAACGTTGAAGGTGCATTTTTCGCCCTTGCCGATAACAACACTGTCAAGTGGCAATTCGAAAAAGATACAGCGAATAATTTTGCAATTCTTAATACGACAACTGGTCATGCCCTTTTTGCCGCTTCCACTGCTGATGCAGTGAGCGTAGGCAATTCTGGGTCTGGGGTTAACTTGGTGGGAACCCTTTCTCAAAATGGTACGCCGGGGGTCAGCTGTGCCGCTGGCACGGTTAATTTGACGACCTTGACCGTTATCAATGGTATCATTACACACTGTTAGGATGGATCACAAACATGCCCGCAACTATCTCGATTACCGGCGCAATGGCGTTTGCCGGCAATTACCAATCGTTCCAATCGCTCGTCGATAAGAAGCCGGTAGAGGGACCGCGTTCTGTCCCGGTTTCAATGACATGGAGCACCGATGCGCAAGCGCCGAATTATGCGCTGGATTTCAATCTACAACAAGCGCAGAACACGCTACCCATAACGCAAATCGCGAGCTTGTATGTTGACAATCTCTCGAATGACGCGGACGCTTTTTTCTACTTCCCCGATACGCAATTCCGTCTTGCGGTTCCGGCTTCCAGTGTGGGGGTGTACCCGATCATAACGAACGGGCTGCGGTTCACGGCCTATTCGCCGCAGGCGTCGGATGGCGACCAAACCTTTGTTCAAATCTTGAACTTCAACCTTTCCCCGTTCTCGACGGTCAAGACCGAGTTTGTCACTAACGAGGGGGTGAAAGGCGTTGCCATCCCGCAGACGGTGACCCCAACCAATACGGTGCTTTATACCGGGGCCGGCGACATTCGCGCAATTTCGATGAATTACGCGGGTTTGCTCGGATCGGCTCCTGACACTGTGCAGGTGTTGTTGACAGATGGCGTTGGCGGCACCCTGTTGTGGGTCGGCACACTCAATGTTTCAACTACCGAACTTGGGGGCACCCTGGTAGACTTGTCTGGTCTGGATATTCCATTCCAAACAAGCGTAGTATTGAACCTCAATGACATCGGCGGCCATGTTACATCTGGAACCCTTTACGTCAACGTGTACGTGTCGCACAAATAGGAGATCGGAATGAGCGGAGGATCTATGGGCGGCATGGGGCATTTCTTCAAGGCGATGGGGTTACCTGTTGACGAAATCACCACTGCCGCCGCGAAACTGATCACGATTGCGCAAGAGATCAAAGCGCAATTGGATCGCATCGAAAACCGTTTAGCATCACTGGAAAGGCACAGTTATGAGCGAGGAACACCAGCCGGCGACTGGCGACAACTCAGTAACGGATGCGGAACATCCCCCGATGCCGAACCGTCCGAACGGGCAGACGGTCACCCTGACGGAGATTGACGAGCTCGCGCTCGCTGAAGCAGCCAAGGCCGGCATCACGGCCCCCTGTCAGATTGCGCCGGATTTTACCCACTGGACCGCGGATCAGTTCGGCAACGCAATGATGATCCTTGAAGGCAGGATCGCGGTGATCGAGCAACGCTTGCACTGGCTCGGTGAGCATCTAGCGCCTGCCCTTGGCGCGCACTTCAAGGTCTAAGCCAGTGGAAGGCGAAGAGACGACAATCGTTGCGGCCGAAGGCGCATCGGTTGTCGAGGCGTCGGAAACCAATGAGAATGATGTCGCGATCGCGCAAGCCAATGCCGACGCGGCAGTTGAGATTTCAGCGAACGAAGCGGCGGCGACGATCGCGCAAACCGAAATCCTCAACGAAGGTATGATAGCCGCCTCTCAGGAAAATGACCGATGGCAAGAAATGGACGGGCGGTTGAGCCTGCTCGCGACCCAGCACACACAGATGGCGGAGCAGTTGGGGATGATCGAGGGAACACTGTTGACCCTAGCAGCATCGACGCAGCCGTTGACGGAGGAAGTACCTTCGGAACCGGAGAACAACCCGGAGCCCCTTTCGGACGCTTCCCAGACGGCCGAGCCAGAAAGCGACGCGCCAGCGGAACCCGAGCCGGTGCCGGAACCAAAACGACGGCACCGCTGGATTTAAAAGCGCTTGAAGGCATCCTGCTCAATATCCATGCCACCATCGCAACGATGGTGCATGATCCAATCTGGGGCATCACCGAAGGCGAGGCGGAACAGCTTGCCCGTGCGCTGGCGAGTGTCTCTCGTCATTATCCGGTGCCTAGTTTGGCTCCTGCCGTGATCGATCATGTCAACCTGGTCATGGCGATTTGTGCAGTGTACGGTACACGGCTCGCGGTTGTTCGCATGAGGGGAAAGGAAACGGTCAGTGAAAATGTTCACCCGCCTGGCTATCCTGCCGGTAATGGCAGCCTTATGGGTCACGGTCTACCCTCATCGGGGTGAGACGCAATCCCAGATTATCAACAACACGGTACAAATTCAGCCGACATTTTCGACCCGAAACTTTCTCGAAATGTACCAATCGGCGACCCCGATTGGTACGCCGGTTGCGTGGTTTGATCCAACCGGCGAATTGCATGTGCCCAGCTGCGCAGGGTGTGGGGGATCATCGGGCGGGTTTTCCAACTGGAATACTGCAGGCGCATTCGTTCTATCGCCTGGCGGGGTCGGCAGTGTTAGCCCAACCGGCAGCGCCACAGTTCCGGGAACCGGAATTTTAGCCGCCCTCGGTGACAACATCGGGTCCGCTGGCGCGCCTGTCCTGTTTAACGGGTTGGGGGGCACCCCGAGCTCGATCAATCTGACGAATGGCGCTTCCATGCCATTTACCGGCATGTCTGGTAATGCGTCGTCCGCACAGATTGAACCAAGCCTTGCTGCGGCTGTCTCGACGCTTTGCGGTGCGAGCACAACCGAGTTTGTGCGAGGTGATGGCGGTTGTGATGTACCGAGCGTTGGATCATCTGCATTCTCGGCTTTGACGGGAGGCACGAATACAGCTGCCGCCATGATCGTGGGCTCGGGGGCGACGTTGTCGGCAACGGGCGGGGGAACAATTGCGGCGACTTCGGTTCCCGCTGCGGGGGTTGGAGTAGGTGCCCTTGCCAACGGGATGACGGCAACGACGCAGAGCCCCGGCAACAATACAACTGATGTTGCGACGACTGCGTTTGTGCAGGCAAATGGCGGCTCAACCACGATCACGCTCGGGCCGGGCCTTGCTGCGACGCCAGGAACCTATAACGCTGGCGCGCAAACAGTTACCAATGGTAGCACTGTTTCGCCGCAACTCTTCTACCAGGCAGAAAGCACAAGCTGCACCCTCAATTCAACCTGCAAATCTGGCTCGACCAATGACAGTGGGTTGCTGCCGACTTTCACCGCTGCCGGTCAAACCCTGACGTTGCCGGCCCCGTCAGCTGTTGGCGTGGCAACGTATCAATCCGGGTATGACGGTTCGCACTCCTATTCCGTGACGACGCCAAGCGGTGTGGTCAATGGGGCATGTGGTTCCGGTGCAGCGGCGGCAACCGTCAATGGATTGTTTTTTCAAGCGTCCTATGTCTCTGATGGTACAAATTGGCAGTGTTCGCCCAACGGGTCGCAGGCGTATCAAGCCGCCGATATCACCGCAACGGCGAGCCTTGATCCGACAACGACGCCTGCCCTGTGCAATGGCGGGACGCTCGCCTACAATTCCTCATCGGCCGGCACGCTTACGATCTTGAACACCTACCCGGCAAGCTGCAATTTCCTGCTCAAAGTCAAGGGCACCGGGCTGCCAACGGTTTCAGCCGGCAGTGGCACGGTTCACACGGCTTGCCCGACAGGCAGCGGCGTCGCTGCGACCGCACGGGCGCGCTACAGTGGCCTATGGATCAGCGGTGACGCGACAGGCGTGGTTGAAGTAGGGGGGGATTGCAGCTGATGCGTAGGCTCTTCCTGGCGCTGGTGCTGGCCCTTGCGGGCGTTGCGCCGGCCAAGGCTGCGATGGTCATGGGTGTTGGGCCGCTCATTGTCACTTCCACATACACCGGGCCGCAGGACGTGTATGCGTCGGGTACGGTGAGTTGCCGAGCGTTTCGTGCGTGCTCGAGTGCCGCTGCCGCGGCAACGAAAGCGTCAAACCGGCTTGAACGCACGACAGATAACCATCTGTGCGATTTTGACGTTCTGACAACCGGCGTTCTCAACACCGTAGCAACCAACTGCGCACCCAGCGGTGACAACGGTTCAACCCGCTCAACCTGGTGCGCGGTCGGCTCCGGCCATTGCGGGGTCGAGACGATTTATGATCAGCAGGGTTCTGGCGACTACGTTCAAGCAACGCCTGCTAATCAGTTCTTGTGGATCGAAGCATGTACCTGCATGGATTTGAGTACGGCGGGTGCATCGATGGTTGCCACGGTCACAATCGCGGCATCCCCCTGGTCCATTTATACGACGGTCAAGGACAGTGGTTCAGGCGCCCCATCCGAGTGGTGGACAACCAACAGCGGCCCAAATGCTGCGGGGATGTATTGGGAAGGTAACGGTGGCCCCAATTTCCAATTTTTTGGGAACAACGGCAATTTAGGGGCGATCAATAGCAACGCCGTATCCTCCGGCGTCATCCATACCGTTATCGGTATTTGGGAAGACCCGACTTCCACAATCGATGCGGACAACAGTTCCGTGACCCTCTCGACTACCGGCACGGATGGCCCAAGCGCTACCTGGACCCTCTCGACAATGGGAACGGGCGCTGAGTTTTTCGAGGATATTGCCACTTCGGCCGCGCCGACAACGGGCCAGCGGTCAGCTGTCTGCACCAATTCCGCGACGTTTTGGGGGTTCTCTTGCTGATCCGTCTAGCCTTTGCGATCCTGCTGGCGTTCTGGGGCGAAGCCTCGGCGATCAATCTTCATGGGGGTGGACCGGCTGCCGCGCCCCCTCCCCCGCTATGGGCTGACCCCGTTGTAAATTGTACGTCGGGGGGCGGCATCGAGTGTGCCCCGACCGCGCCCCAACCGTCCGTTGCCGGCGACATTATCGGGGTCGCGTTGAAGAACACCGGCTCGACCCAAGCCGGCTATGTGACCTTGGGGCACATGTTTCGGGATGGCGACATTTCGGCCGCTACCCTCGCGCTACGGAGCCCGACCGCGACGCCCTTTGTCGCTCGGTACATCGGAGGCGCGTCGGGCGGCACCGTCGTCCCGATGCAAATCGACGCGCTGAGAACATACGCTGATGGCAGCCTGGAACACGGCGCAGTTACGTTCCTGGCCCCCAGCATCGCCGGTGGGGCCACGCAAGGGGTCATGCTCGCGACAGGCAGCGCTGCCCTGCCCAGCGCGCCGGCGAGCATTGCTACCCTCGCCAGTGGCTCTAATGGGTCTGGCACCTACCAGGCTTCGGCGGTATTCACCGGAGCGACGGCGCAGCCATGCAACGCCGTCTCTGCCGGCGCGCTCGCGTGCGGCCTTCCCAGCGGCACCGAGACGGCAACCACGGCACTGACCGCCTGCATCAGCGGTTCTTATACCACCTGGCTCAATGGCCCCCTGGTGCATGATTACGTGTGCCAAGAGACGGTGTTTACAAGCGCGCTGAAACTCCAATTCGACGTGCGCGCCTATGCCGATCATACCACCTCAACCAATATCATTTTTGATAACACTTGGTTTACCGAGACAGGTAAATTTCAGCAAAACTATAATGTTGTACTCAAGAACAGCGCCGGCTCGACGGCGCAGACCTATTCCAATGTGCTGCATTACCCCTATGCCTTTTGGGCATACCGGATTTATGATGGCAATCCGCCATCGTTGAATGTTCAATTTGACGTGCCGTACTTTCAGGCAACGCGCGCTTGGGTGCCTTATGACCCGTCGCTTGGTGTAGCGACGAATGCGATTACAACCGATTACGGCAATCTCAACAGCACGAACACGCAACCCATTACCGGCACGGCGCTGGTCTATCCTTATATGCCGGACACGGGCGGACGACCTGATATCGGGCCACAAACATCATGGGTCGCGCGCTGGATGATGACGCAAGACCCGGAAGCCTATACCGTCATGGTGGCTGAGGCTAACGCGGGCACCGGCATCCCTTGGACGTTTACCGATAGCACGACTGGCCTACTCGTGAACGGCGACACCTACGGAGGCGTCACTGGTCCAAGCGGCCCGAGTACATTCTGGCTTAACAACCCCACCACATGCGGCGGATCATCGGCGGCGTACATCTGTCCGGGTAGCGATATCGGGCAGGGCAACTCGATGACGGAGGCAAATAGCAGCAATGGGATCGGCACAATTATCGGCAATGTGCTGACAGTTACAACCCTGTCTACTGGATCGCCCGTTTCGCTGTTCAACACCGGCTTTTACCTAACAGGGGTTGGCGTTACCGGTAACCCGTCCATCCTCTCGCAACTGACTTCCGTAACAACAGGCACATGCTCTACTTCTTTCGCCTTGACAGGTTGCGGCACCTATCAGCTATCGTCGAGCTCCACCAACATCACTTCGAATGAGGCGCTTGTCGCCCAGACGGTTGGATCGGTCACACCGAATGTTGCGCATATTCCGGACCTCAATTATGTGGTCTACATGGTCACGGCCGATTGGTACTATCTGCGAGCATTTGAGAGTGAGGCGGATTATACAATCGCCGGGACCGGGACGCGCTATTACAAGGACACTTCCAACGTCGTAATCATGGGCGCGGCCAATCAGCTGCAAATACGCGCGGTCGGCTGGGCATGGCGCGAGATGGAAGAGGCAGCCTACCTTGTACCAAATTCCGATCCATTGTATTCTTATTTCGCGGCACAGGTTCCGCGAGCGGTAACCGGGATTTTGCAACAATACGTCACGGATGGAATTGCCGCGGCTTGGACCCAGACCTATGGATTTATTACCAACGGGTCTGATCAGCTGCCGTTCACTTCGGCAGCCAACTATCAGGCTATCCCCTGGCAGCAGGGGTTTTCCGGGATCGAGCTCAGCCAAACGCAGGGCATGGGGTTCGGCTCGACGATCAATACCGAACTAAGCCAATTCCTTGCGTGGTCGGACAACTGGATGTTGGGCGTCGAGAGTGAGGGGGCATTAGGCCAATCCCCTTTCAATGGCCCGATGTATACCACGATTGTCACAGACGGTTCGGCCAATCCTCTTCCGACGTGGGCCGGCTGGGTTGCCTACAACAACGCGAATGTGATTTCGCTGTTCGGCGGATGCTGGCAATCCACTACACCGACCCCGCCAACCGAATTTACGGATTGCGGCTTGAACGCTATCAATGCACCGGAGGGAGGTTACCCGTTTATTGCGGCCTCAATGGACGCCAATCTGTTCACATATGAGGCTGACCCCGTAGCGCTGGGCGCATGGGCATTCAATGTTTCGAACGTGATCGCGTACTCGGGCTATGGCACCAAAGCATCCGTCACTGCGATTTGGCAAAACTACCCGAATTTCTCAATGGTTCCCAAGCTGCCCGATGGCGTGTGGTTGGGGTTCTCTCAGTTCCAGTGGAGTGGCACCAACGCGACCCTGACTGGAAACGGCCAGGACGGTGCATTGGTCTGCACTGGCACGGCCAGTTGTACCTTGGACGGCTCGACCGAAACAACGGATGTCATGATGTCGAGTACGGGTACAAACGTATTCAATCCGCACGCGGGTCAGAGCGACTATGAGTATGGCTGCCCGCTACTGGCCGGGCAATGTACTGGGTCTGACACGTTCAATGACGCCGCAGGTAATACCAACTACATGCAACAGGGGCAAAGTACAACATCCACCTTCAAATTCGTCACCGCGGGTGACGGACAGAACATTATCGGTAGGTGGAACCCGACCAGTGGTATGATCGAGATGGAACACAATCTCAACGGCAATGGCATTACCACGTCAGCCGGGTTTGTAGCGGCGTGCGCCGTGGTAGGAAGCGACCTTGTTTGCAATCTCGGCAGTGGTAACAATGTAACCCTGAAAGGCGTTGGCTCCCTGTCAACGTCGAACGTGACTATCCTGTGACCGATTTCCGCTTACCTCGTGCCGACCATCGCCTCGCGGTGGTTGGCCGTAACGGCTCGGGCAAGACCCAAGCCGCGGCGTGGTTCCTGTCACATGCCAAGTTCGACCGCCAACCTTGGGTGATCTTTGACTATAAGGTTGACGAGCTCTTGAATAACATTCCTCGGATCGAGGAAATTCGAGTGCATTCAAGAATACCGAAGACCCCTGGCTTGTATATCGTCCACCCGCTCCCAATGCAGGAAGCCGACACCGAAGAAATGCTATGGCGGATTTGGCAGCGCGAGAATACTGGCGTGTATATTGATGAAGCCCACATGTTGCCGGACAAAGGAGCGTTCCGGTCTATTCTGACGCAAGGGCGTTCCAAAAGGATACCGATGATAACGCTGGCCCAGCGGCCGGCCTGGATAAATCGGTTCAACTTTTCAGAGGCAAATTTCTATTTGGTTTTTCATTTGAACGATCGCCGCGACCACAAAACCATTGAACAATTCGTCCCGGTGGACCTTTCGCAGCCGTTGCCTCAATATCATAGCTGGTGGCATGACGTAGACAAATATCACACAATGTTGTTGAAACCGGTGCCGGATCGCGATACCATCCTGAACCGGTTCAACGATCGTATGCCCCGCTCGTGGTTTGGTTCGCGGTCGGGTGAATACAGGAGAAAGGCTTTATGACCCATCTGAGCATCACGCCCGGCAATTTCGTCAGCATCGGCATCATGGTTGCCGTGCTCTATGGGGCGTTCTCCCTGCTCGGGCAGGGTTGGGTCAAGGCACACAGCTGATGCCGCAGCTGGTCAATTGGGAGCTCCTGCGCACCCCTTACAATTGGTTCGTGGTGGGGTTTGTTGTGGCCCTCTTGGCCCTCGCAACCACGGCCTATCACAACGCAAACGGATAAGCGTGTGCATCACGCCGTCAGCTGATGCGTTAAGGAGATTTGGCGGCACATCTCCGGGAAGCTATAAACGCTTCTTTCAGCAGCCGCAACCGGGTCTGCGGACCCATCCAAAGGACGGTAACACATGCCAGCGGCCGCGGCTCCCTCGCAATCTCCCCAGACACAAAACGCCAATGCGCGCGCCCTGGTGTTACAGCGAGGCATTGATGAGTGGTTGAATATCTACAGCAATTCGCAGACCCCGACCACCGGACAAGTCTACAATATTCCGATCAGAAACGTCGGGCTGATCAAGCGTTTCGTTGTGCAGGTTGCAGCGAAAATCAACAACGCGACAGGGGGTGAAACCCAGACGCTTTGCCCGTTCGGCATGTCGCAGTTTTTCTCGAATTTCACCCTCACCGATCTGAGCAATCAGCAACGCGTCAATTGTCCCGGCTGGCTACTCAGCATGATCGCGTCAGCCAAACGGCGCAATGCGTTCGGGCAGGTTCCCGTCCTCGTCAACGGCACACCCGGCGCGGCGACAACCTATCCCCATGCCGACGCCACGTCGCCACTGGCAATCGCAGATGGCACGATCACCGGACCCGAGGTAACGGTGTTCGGCTTCGGCAATGCCTTCAATGGCACCTCCCAATCGACCCTGACGAGCAACGGCCAGCTGATGTATGCCGCTTCGCTCGCCGCGGCGACGGGCGGGTATGTCTTCGCCCATTTCGAAGTTCCGGTTGCGTACACCGATCACAACCTCGCGGGGGCAATCTTCGCCGGCGTTACGTCTGCGACGATGAATTTGCAGCTGACCATCAACCCGAACATGTTCCTGCCGGCATCGGCGACGGACAACACCCTCGGACTGTTCCAGTCTTCGGCATCCCCCTCGACCGCGGCGCTGAGCACAACCAACATCACGTTGTACCAAAACATTATTGATCAAGTTCCGATCGGCCAGAACGGTGGTCCGGTCTTGCCATTGCTCGATCTTTCGACGGCGTACCTGATTAACAACACGGCGATTGGCAGCGTCATCCAATCGCAAGACAACCCAATCCCCTATGCGAACTTCCGATCGTTCTACTCGACGACGATCGTGTTCGACAACGCCGGCACCTTGAACACGGGTTCCGATGTCAACTATTTCGCCCTGCAAAGCGCGAACTACACGAACATTTGGAAGCTCGATCCGTTCACGGCTGCGTTAAAAGCGCGGCTCATTATCGGGTCCGACCCTCCCAAGGGCACATACTACTTTGATCACCGATCAAAGCCGATCAACACCATCCAGTACGGCAACATGGAATTGATCGTGAACCCGTCATCGGTCGGCGGCAACACGGCGCAGTTTCTTGTCGGTTGGGAACAGCTGGCCTTGATCAACCAAGTGACGCAAGCCGGCTCGCTATACGGTTCGTAAGCTAAGATCGGAGCGAAAGCGAACCTGTAAACCGGGACCTAATTCCGATCAGGGTCCCGGTCTTTTGAGGACAAAAAGCAATGGTCAGCAGTTTCTTTCAGCAGATACAATCCTGGGTCACGCGGCCCTTCACTACGCCGCTCGACACAGTGCAGATTTTTCTGCTGGTGGGGGTGCTGATCGTTGCCCTCCTTTTTTGGTCGCGCATTGTTGCGCATTTGCAAGAGGCAGTTTGAAATGCAGTCGCATCACTGGCTTATGATCGTTGTCGTGCTCGTGATCGGGTACGTCGTCGGGGTCAAATTCCCCAGCTGGGGCAACCAAGTCGGACTGTGAGCCAATCAACACTCATTGTCGGGGCGCTGATCCTTGGGTTTGTGTTCTACATCACAGCCCAAGGGGAGCTATCCTCGTATTTGGGAGTGTTCTATGGCGCGACGCAATCGACGGCGACGGGTAGCGCGACGACAACGGTTGCGAGCGGCGTGGGAAATCTCGCCGGGTTGGCGTCACTTAATCAGGATTTTTCCGGTGGCAGCAGCGATTTGGCTGTAACCGGAAATCAGGATTTCTCGGGCTGATGGCGCTCGCATTTCTTCTCATCGGCGCGGCCCTGATCGTCGCGGCCTTCCGCAATACGGAAGGCGATCTGTTCAAACTGTTGAGCAATGACGCCACCGGGTTCGCCAAATGGGGGATTGCAATCGTAGCGGTCGGGCTGCTTGGTTTCATCCCGAATTTCCAGACGGCCGGCCGGCTCCTGTTGGTGCTCGTGCTGCTCGTTATCGTCATCGCGAACAAGGGCGCATTCGCGAACTTTTCTTCGGCCGTATCGCAGGGACCATCGACGGCAGCCGTACCAACGGAGCCGTCATTGGCCGGCACCCCGACCGTTGACGTGGCTTTGACTGGTGGATCGACCGGCGCATCAACGGTGGGGGCTGCTGTTCAAGCGATCCCCTTTATAGGAGCGGCGTTATGAACGACGGCATTCATGCGCTTGGGGCACTCGTGGCAGCGATCATCGGCTTGGCAATTATTTCGGTGATCGTCTCGAAAAACGCCCAGACCGGAACCGTCATCACCGATAGCGGATCAGCGCTGTCCACCGTCATCCAAGCCGCCGTTTCGCCCGTCTCGGGATCCGTTCCATCCGCCAGCACTCTGTTGCAAGGCACGTCTCTCGATCAGGATTTTTCAGGGGGTTCACTGTGAGCGATCTTACCCAATCTTTGACAACCATCCTGCTGGCGATCGTCGGCGTCGGATTGGTCGCGGTGCTCGTATCGCGCAACGCCAACACCTCGGGCGTGATCCAATCGGCCTCGTCCGGCTTTAGCAACTCCCTGGCCGTGGCGCAGTCGCCGGTAACCGGCAACTCCGTCTCGATCAATACGTCGTACCCAAGCGACAGCATGGGGCTGGCGGGGATCAGCAACTCATTCCCGGCAGGGTTCTGAGATGATTTCAGCCATGTCGTTGCGCCGGACATGGTATCCAGAATGGTGCAATATGTGGTGGGGTGCCTGTTGTGAATGGACCGGCATTTGGTGCCGGCATCAATGCAGGGGCACCATGGGAGGGAAGAGCTAAAATGGGCATGTTCGATTTCCTGTCTCGGCGCAAGGCCAAGGCTCCCAGCGGGCGCGGGCCAGCGACCAGCGGCCCTTATCCCTTCGGGGGGCTGCCGGACACGGTGCCGGGTGGTCAATACGTGCCCAGCGGTATCGGCCCCGCGGCCGATATGTGGAACGCGAACGACCTCCCCGGCGCGTGGCCGCTCGGCATCCCGAACGTTGACAGCAGGGGGCAGCTTGATGCTACCGGGCAATTGCAGCCGTTACCGCAGACGCTACCGAACCAATTGCTTCGGTCGAGCTCGACGCGGTATCGACCATTTTCCCAGCACTCGTTCGTGCAAGCACGCTTGCCGGACCCTGGCGCGCCGCAATGGACGTTTGATGCCCTGGCGCTGGTAGAGTTTTCGCCGATCGGCACCGGCATCATGAACCAAGGGGAAATCCTGGCGCTTGAAGGTGCGCCGTACTTCCCGAATTTCATGGTGCCGATCCAGGGCCTTGGTGGTATAGTGCAGGGCGAAATTGTGCTGCAACCGCTGATGCTCGATCCAGACACCACGGCCCAACTGCAAATCAATATGTGACATGATCGATGAAATTTCGCCAGCACTCGGGCCGAGTGCGCCACACGATGCACTCGCCAAGTCGCCCTTCGCGCCGCTCCATTACAGCGGCAGCGCAACTCCTGTCACCGGGAAAGGATCAACTGGAATGGACGCCCTCTTTGCTCGGCTCAAAGAGCCCTCGACCTATGCCGGCCTCGCCGTCGTTGCCCTTGCCATCGCCCAAGGGTTCCCGCACGTAGCGGGAGCCGCGAGCGGCATGGCCGTCATGTTCGGCAGCATGGCCGCAGCAATGGGTGAAAAAACGACGTAACATGCCAGTTGCTCCGGGCGCAAGCGACAAAGCTCGCGAAGTCAATATCAAGACCGAAATCGCGGCCGGAAAACCGCCTAAGCAGGCGGAAGCAATCGGGTACAGTGACCAACGCGCGGCAAAGAAAAAGCGCAAGCACAGATGGATTTGAAAGATGCCGAGCCTGTTCTATTCTTTGGGGCCGTCGCCGTCATCGTGGCTTGGGGCGGGTGGCACCTATACCAAGAGCACGCCGCTACGGTGGCGAACACTGCCGCCCAGCAGGCAGAAGTTACGCCTTCGGCGACTGATTTGGTGGCGGGACTTACGCCGCTCGCGCCCGATATCGGGACGGGGATCGCGGATATTCTGCCCGACCTCCCCGGCACAACGGTTGCGATCGACCCTTTCACCGGGACATACGCGGAAGAAATAGACCCGACCACCGGCGAAATCGGAATAGGCGGCACAGAGGATTTATCGAATGGAATGGTTCTCCAAAGCTAAGGCATGGGTCGAGCATCACCCTTACATTGCCGCCGCGATCGTTTTTGGTGTCGGCCTGGTGATCCTGTTTTGGTACTATTCCGGCTCAGGAACGTCCACCACCAACACGGCAGCGAGTGACAACGCCGCGGCCGATGCGGCAATAGCGGCATCCAACAATCAACTCGCCGCGGCTCAGTTACAGACACAGGGTCAACTCGATGTTGCCAATTTGAATGCGGGGGTCGCAAATACCACTACTGCCGCAGAGGAAAGCGTTGCGAATACTCAATCCGCAGACACGTTGCAGCTGGGCGAAGACAGCCTTTCGGCGCAGCTGTCAGCTATTCAAAGCAACAACACCACGAGCCTGGCCGCTTTGCAGAATACCAACGCGACACAGTACGGCGAACAGCAGAACACCAACGCGACACAATTGGCCGCTTTGCAGAATACCAACGCGACACAGTACGGTGAACTGCAAAGCAACAACGCGACCACGGTTTCAACCATCAATGCCCAGGATGAGGCGCAGGATTTTCAGGTTCAGACCCAAGCCAACGCTGCTGATTTTCAGTCGCAAACGAATGCCAATTCGACTGACTATATCGTGAACCAACTCGCCATCGCAAAGGAAGGGTAATGCTCGACCTCCCTTATACAATTCAGGTGACGGTCGCGGTCTTCGTGCTGGTCGGCTTGGTTGCCTGGTCGGTTTGGCAAAAGCGGGTGCATGGAGACGTGCCGCAACCCGTGTGGCAAACGCCCGAATATCTTCGCTACAATCGAGGGGTAAACTATGGCGATCTTTCGTAAGACCCCAACAGCCGTTCCCGCGGACGGCGTTTCGTTCGGAGGCGCTAATCCTTACGGGACCAGTCTCGCGCCCTCCAATTCGATCCAGCCGGTGACCGGAGTTGTCGGCGCGTTCGGTATCCCCTCGTCTTTCGGTGCCTGGCAACAACCGGTGACCCCTCCCCCATCGCCGCGGCCAGGGGTCAAAAGCATCCTGCCGCAAGTCGGAACCGTGGCACAGCCGAGCCGAAAACTGGTCCGGTTTTCGCCGGCAAATAACGCCAAAGGATTAGCCCCGCTATGAGCTTCCATTTGTCCATCGGATTAGTCGCAATCGTACTCATCGCCCTGGTCGCCTGGTGGTGGTTCAAATAATCGCGCGATGGCGAACGCACTCACAGACCTAATCGGACAGATCGAAAGCGGAGGGGGCGCTACCTCGTCGAATGTCTACCAGGAAGGGCCAGCCTTTGAAGCGCAGTTCGGAACCGGCGAAGCGGGGGTTGAAAACTTCGAACAACAAGCCGTCATCAATAACCCTAATATCAGTGTCGGTGACCTCTACGCCGAATATAACGCAGGCACGGGCAACCCCGGGTCTGGCCCTACCTATGACACCCTGGCATCCCTCAATCCGCCTGCCTATAACAACCTCAACAACAACCTGGCAATGGCTGGCCTGAGCTCAGATACACCCGCGGCATCGCTGCTCGGTCAGGGGGCGACTACCTCATTTTTGGATGACCCATCAACCCAGCAGGATTTCAGCGGCTCCGGGGCCGCGGTCGCGACTGACCCATACTCGTTTTTTGACAACCCCGGTGGTGACGCCATTGGGGGCGGCACCGATACGTCGGCAGCTGCAACGCCAATGGGCAGCCCGACCGGCGCGACCTCGGCCGGCAGTGGCAGCCCAACGTGGTTTTCGAACCTCTTTGCCGACATTGAAAATTGGTTCCAGCGCGGGGCCTTGGTCATTATCGGCATCGTCCTAGTCGCAGCTGCCGCCTTTGCCCTTAGCCGATCGAACACGATGCGAGCAATATGAGGACACCTTCCATGCCCGAAGGGCAATGGGAACTGCGTCCGATCATCATGGCGGCAATCGCCACAGCCGATGCCCGCCACGGTGAAAATTTAAGGCGCTTTGAAACCCTCGAAAGAGGGTTGACAGAGCTCCGAAAATATATCATCCTCGCCCTTGCATCGCTGGTCTTGCTGGTGTTCACAACGATCGCCCAAGTCGCAGCATCCTGGAAGGCAGAGGAAAGCTATCATGGCAGCAGCCGCAGAAGTTACACAGCTACCACCCCAGAAACCGGCTCGACAGCACCGAGCAACTTTCGCGACCGATAAGCGCAAGGGCGGATACCTCGTCAGGGTCGAGGGGCCAAAGGCCAATATGTTCGCCAACAGGATCGTGCCCGTTTCGCTCAAAGACGGCGGCGAAACCGAGCGCCAACTCGCAAACCTCATCTGGTCCGGCAAAGACAAGGACACCGGCAAGCCTATCTCGCTCTATGGGATGGTTGTCCAGCCTCGCGCGGAGGATGTCGAGGAACCGTTTTGAAACGATCCCGTTGACGATCTTTTTAGATGACGAAATCCCCTACTAGCTAAGGGGCGGGGGTCGGGTAAATCGGGGGATTGCCCGACCCCAATTTCCAATACGGAGGGTCCAATGTTGTTTCGTGAACGTCGCAATCAAGAAGTATGGAAAGCCATCGAAATTAGCAATGCCACGGTCGCACGCCTTAGCGCCAAGATGGCCGAGCTTCGAGCCGAGCTGAACTTTCTCAAAGCGCGGATCGAATGGGTTCAAGAGCCTGTTCCCATGCCGGAACCGATCAAGCCTGCATATTCATCAGGCGGATTGTGGGGTTTATGATGGAAAAACTGTATCAGCCGCCATCGACTAGCCCAAAAATCACCACAATCAAAACCGTGGTGGCAGAAAGCGATGGAACCAACTGCCCTCGCGGATGGTATTTTCTCGCATGGGGAAAGGGCATCCTTGACGACAAACCATCCGCATGGGGGCCGTTCCGTAACGCCGGTGATGCTGTTCGCGCACAACGGAAATTTCTCGCATCGTTAAACCTCGCCGAGCCGGTGTTTTCGCGCGATCCGGAGTTTCTATCCCGCACGGGGTTCCTCGACAACAAAGGGGTGCGGCACTGATGCCCCTCATCACCATGACGTTTCACGGCGCGGTATCGGCCGCAATCGTGTGCAGCTGTCTCGGGGCCGGCTCGGCCCTGCTGGCCCGTCACCATTGGAAGCATGTACAGCATCCCCATGTACAATACGCCAGCGCGATGCCATGCGGCGGCAGTGACACAACCGCGCTCGTCCCAGGTCGCATAGGTGATTTGTCAATCACACTCGGACCCGGTGTTGCTACCACGCCAGCAATCTATCCCGGCACGCAAACTGTCGCGTCAGTTCCCGAGGCAAATGCGTTCGTTCTACTCGCCACAGCGTTGGGTCTGATGGCGATCATTCGGAGGTTCAAACGATGAAAAAGTCCGAGCTACTAGAACGCCTTGAATACATCGAAGATTTCCTATGCGATGTGTTCCAGCCGCAGCCGTACAAGACATTTGATCAACACTTGGATGAGAACTACAAAAAACTGCGCAGAGAAACAGAGGAAAAACGCATACAGACGTATGTAGCCGCTTCCCCCGAGAGAGAGAAAATGATCAAAGAACATCCCGAACGATGCTTCGAATTGGGCGGGTGTCCCGATCGCCAAAAGTGCATCGACACGAGCCGATGCCAGCGATATGCCGAGCTCAATGCGGAGTACGCCGGCAGGATGAACATCAGCGCAGATAAATAATCGCAAATGTCAAGGATGGAGTGGGGCCATTCTGCCTTCGCTGCGGCAAGTTACGCTTTGGCTGGTGCTAGTCCGATTTTGGGACTAGCGCTAGGGTGGACGCTGGTACTGCTCTTTGGCTAATCATCAAAGCCCGCCATTGTCAAGTGGAAACTTGCCGGTGGCGGGTTTCTTTTTGTACTATCGGGGTTTACCATCT
>Ga0209772_10000074_pt1 | contig 22053 bp, 20 predicted proteins | sample BogFormECP03_OM1_FD_188235 | JGI IMG/M metagenome (GOLD analysis project Ga0209772, IMG submission 188235) | Bog forest soil microbial communities from Calvert Island, British Columbia, Canada - ECP03_OM1 (SPAdes) (version 2) | ecosystem: Environmental > Aquatic > Freshwater > Wetlands > Bog ... | reverse complement strand
CGCTGCGCGAGACGGTGTCCTCGCTCGCTTGTGTGCAGAGCACACGGCGCTCCCTGCGTCCTTGTCTCGCTTGGTCTAGGGCCCGCTAGACGGCTGGGTCCGCGAGCACTGGCGCTGGGGTCTCCGGAGGCTGTGGCTGCTCCGGCGCGCAGGCCGGGAGCCTTACGAGAAAGCGCGCTCCCTTCAGCTCGCCGTCCGGCTCGAGTGTGACGCTGCCGCCGTGGGACTCGGCGACAGCTCGCACTATGGCCAAGCCGAGGCCGAAGGAGCCACCGCGGTCGCCGGCGCCGCGCACGAAGCGCTCGAACAGGGTGGAGGCCAGCTCGGGCTCGACGCCTGGGCCGTTGTCTTCGACAACCAGCTCGGCAAGCCCGTCTGCGGCGATCGCGGTCGAGACGCGGATCTCGGTGCCGGCAGGGGTGTGGCGCAGGGCGTTTTCGATCAGGTTGATCGCCAGCCGGTGAAGCTCATCGCCGGACGCTTCGACGACCGCAGGGTGTGGGTCGAGGATGATCTCGTGCGCGCCGCTGACGGGTCCCAGCTCGGCGGCTGCCTCGACGATCACCTGCGCAAGGTCGCAGCGCTCGCGACGCGCGACGCGGCCGACGTCGGTGCGTGCGAGCAGCAGCAGGTCGGCAACCAGGCGGCGCATCCGCTGGGAGGAGCGCAGCGCCGACCGCGCCGCCTCGCCCTCGTCGCCATGCAGGGATTCCGCCAGCAGCTCGAGGTTCGCGAGCACGCTGGTCAGCGGAGTGCGCAGCTCGTGGGAGGCGTCGGCGACGAAGCGGCGTTGGCGAGCGAGCGTGGACTCGGTCTCCGAGCGGGCGGCGTCGAGCTCCCTGAGCATCCCCTGCAGCGTGCGCGCGAGCTCTGAGACCTCATCCTCGGCGTGGGGCTCGGGAACGCTCTGTGAGGGATCGCGGGTGCGCGCGATCTCGGCGGCGGTGGAGGTCAGTTGTGCGATCGGAGCCATCGCGCGACGCGCGATCGCCATGCCGGCGAGCAGAGCGAGTCCGCTGCCGGCGAACACGCCGAGCAGCAGGAACAACTCGACGCGCTTCACGGTCGCCTCGGTGTTGGACACGCGGCGGCCGTACTGGATGATCACAACGCCGTCGCGTTCGCCGTTTTCGCTCAAGCGCACGATTGCGGGGCGGCTGAGCACGCGATAGCCATCGACGGTCTCAGCCGCTTCTCGCGGCGGCCCCAACGCCGGCGCGTTGGCCGGTTGCCGAGCGATCACCGTGCCGTCGATCGTCAGGATCCTGATGGCCGAGTGGTCGGCTGGCGAGGCGAAGTCGCCGAGAGCAGGGCTGATTCCAAACGGATTGACCGTGATACGCAGCTGCGATGGCAACTGCTCGGCCGTATCGAGGACTTCGCGGTTGAAGTCCGCGCGTATGCGATGCACGGTCAGCGAGCCGATCGCGACCGCAAACGCGCAGAGGATCACGAACGTGAGCAGTGCCGATACGCCCGCGAGGCGGATGCGGATGGGCAGCCGGTCGAAGCTGTCGGACGGGCGCGCGAGGGCACGCCGCAGCGCCGCTTGGAGCCTATGCGCGAAGGACGTAGCCGGCTCCCCTGATCGTGTGCAGCAGGCGCGGCTCGCCCTCTGCCTCGAGCTTGCGACGCAGGTTGGACACGAACACCTCGATCGTGTTGGTCGTCGAGAAGGGGTCATAGCCCCATACCTCGTCGAGCAGTCGCTGACGCGAGATGACGATCCGCTCGTTGCGCATCAGGTACTCGAGCAGCTCGAACTCGCGCTGTGTCAGCTCGACCGTGCGCTCCGCCCGCGCGACCTCGTGGGTGTCTGCGTTCAGCGAGAGGTCGCCGACGCGCAGCGGAGCCGACCCGCGCGGCGGGCGACGACGCAGCAGCGCGCGCATCCGCGCCAGCAGCTCCTGACGCTCGAACGGCTTGACCAAGTAGTCATCCGCCCCCGAGTCCAAGCCCTCGACGCGCGACTCGAGGGCGTCACGAGCGGTGAGGATCAGGATCGGCACATCGTCGTCGGCGCGCAGCGAACGCGCGACCTCGAGGCCGTCGAGCTTCGGCAATCCGAGATCGAGGATCACCAAGTCGGGCGCAAACGCCCGACCCTGCTCCAGTGCGATGTCGCCGTCTGCGGCGGTACGCACCTCATACCCCTCCATGCGCAGCGAGCGCTGGAGAGCCTGGGCGATGTCCTCGTCATCCTCGACTACGAGGACGCGAGGCGCGCGGGAGAAGTCGGTCATCGTCTTTATGTATCCGGATGGAGTAAAGCGATGGTAAGGGTTCTTCTACCCCTCAGAAGAAAAAAATGGCGCGTGCCGATAGCCATGGTTATACGCCCCACAACGACCAACCAGGAGTATGTGGCGCCCCGGCTCCACCCAGGCAGGGTCTCGCGTCCGGGCGTCGAAGTGCGCGGAGATGCCCAGCACACGCAAACGCGCCCCCGCCAGCCAGCGACGCACGAGCGCCAGGCCGGCGAGCAAACCGGCACGCTCTCGCGCTCGCAGAAGACGGGGGGCTCGCCGCGCGCCGAGCATCGGTTCGCTCTTGCCGCACGGACTCCCACGGCTCCCCGTGCTCGAGCAGCGCGAACGCGACATACTCGGCCTGGCGTTGGTGGCTGCCGGGGTGTTCATGGGCTTCGTGTTGTACGGCGGCTGGAATGGCGGTCGTGCAGGACATGGGTTGGCGGTCGCGCTCGGCTGGACGCTGGGCAGGGCCCGCGTGCTCGCGCCCGCCGCGCTCGTGCTCGGCGGTGGCGCGCTGCTGCTGCGCCCGGTCCTGCCGGCGTTGCGACCGCTGCGCATGGGAGCGCTGTGCGTGTTCGCCTCGGTCACGCTTGCGCTGGCGGCGGGCACGCTCGGCCTCAGCTCGCGCGAAAGCGGGGCGGCGGCGAGACGCGCGGGCGCGTGGAGCGGCCACCATCTTCAGACGCATGGCGGCGCTGCCGGCGAGGCGCTCTACCAGCTCGCCCACCGCCTGGTCCAAGACGTCGGCGTGAACATTCTCGTGGTCTTCCTGCTGCTCACAGGCGTGATCCTGCTGACAGGCGCGTCACTGGCGAGTGTCATCCGCGCGACAGGGAACGGTCTGATCGACACCTCGCGAGTGGTGCGACGACTGGGCGAGCGCGAGTCCTCCGAGCCCCCAGCGCGTGTGCGACGGCCGGCGAGCGAGGCGCTCGACGACGAGGGCTACGCGGCGTCGATGCTGGCCATGGGTCCGCCCGAGCCGGCGCCGGATGAGCTGATCGTGCGTGCGACCCACGTAGAGGCGCCGTCACGCGTATGGGACGAGGAGGATGAGGCGATCGCGGCGGACCTCGCCGATGACAGCGCAGCCGAGGAGATGAGCTCAGAGACGCTCGAGGGCGAGGACGAGCCGGACGGCGAGGAGATCGATGATGTGTCCGGCGTCGCACGCACGGACGCGGAGTCGTTGACGCCCCAGGGCAGGCTACGCGAGGCGGTCACCGATGACCCGAGCTTTGTCTGGGACACGCCGGATGCACGCAAGCTGTTGACCCGCTCAACCGGCGAGCAGACGCGCCCGGACACGGCCGGGCAGGAGCGCATCGCGACTAGCCTGGTCGAGGCGCTCGGGCATTTCGGCGTTCAGGCGAAGGTGATCGGAACCGTCGCCGGGCCGCACATCACGCGCTATGAGCTGCGGCTCGCGCCGGGAACGAAGGTCGCCAAGGTCGCCCAGCTGAAGGACGACCTCGCCTATGCGCTGGCCGCGACCGACATTCGCATCCTCGCCCCGATCCCCGGCAAGCAGGCGGTTGGCGTCGAGGTGCCCAACGCCCACCGGCGGATCGTAAAGCTGGGCGACGTCTTCCAGGAGCCGCCCAAGGACTGGTCGCCCCTTACGGTCTGGCTGGGCAAGGACGTCGCCGGCAAGGCAATCGGCGCCGACCTGGCGAAGATGCCCCACATCCTCGTCGCCGGCACGACCGGAGCGGGGAAGTCGGGCGCGATCAACGCGATGCTCTCGAGCGTGTTGCTGCGTGCGACCCCGCACGAGGTACGCCTGGTGCTCGTCGACCCCAAGCAGGTCGAGCTCAACCACTATGAGTCGATCCCGCATCTGCTCACGCCGGTGATCACGAGCCCGCGGATGGCCGCCAACGCGCTGCAGAACCTCGTCAAGGAGATGGAGCAGCGCTACGGGATCATGTCGTTGGCGCGGACGCGCAGCCTGATCGAGCTGAACAAGGCCCGAGCCAAGCGAGACGAAGCGCCGCTGCCATACATCCTCTGTGTGATCGACGAGCTTGCGGATCTGATGATGGTCGCGCCAGCCGACGTGGAGGACTCGATCATCCGCCTCGCGCAGAAGGCGCGCGCGGTCGGTATCCACCTGGTGCTCGCCACGCAGAGCCCGCGAGTCGACGTGATCACCGGGATGATCAAGGCGAACGTGCCTTCGCGGATCGCCTTCGCGGTCTCCTCGCAGACGGACTCACGAGTGATTCTCGACCAGAACGGCGCGGAGTCGTTGTTGGGCCAGGGCGACATGTTGTTCAGCCCGGTCGGCAGCTCGCGCTTGCAGCGCATCCAGGGCGCCTACATCGACGAGGGGCAGATCGCCAAGCTGACCGAGCTGTGGCGCCGCCAGGGCGAGCCCGAACTGCGCGAGGAGCTGCTCGAGGAGGTCGAGCCCGAGACGCCCGAAGGCGCGCCTGACGAGTTCGACCCCGACGAGGATCCGCTGCTCACAGACGCGATCAGGCTCGTCGCAGAAATGCAGACGGCCTCGACCTCGATGCTCCAGCGTCGTCTGCGCCTCGGCTACACGCGGGCAGGTCGGATGATCGACATGCTCGAGCGCCGGGGAGTGATCTCCGGCTATGAGGGATCCAAGCCCAGGCAGGTGCTGATCAGCGAGGCCGAGGTGCCACGGGTGCTCGCAGGGCTGGAATCGCGACCCACCCAGTCTGCAACGACCGTCAGCGACTAGCCTCTTGGTCTAGATATGCCTGAGATCGGAGCCACGCTGCGCGAGGCACGTATGCGCGCGCACATCGACGTGTCCGAGATCGAGGCCACCACGAAGATCCGGGCCAAGTATCTGCGGGCGCTCGAGAACGAAGAGTGGGGGCTGCTACCGGGCCCGACATTCGTCAAGAGCTTCCTGCGCACCTATGCACAGGCCCTCGGCCTGGACGCCAAGGCGATCCTCGAGGAGTACCGCCTCTACCACGAGGGGCCCAGCGAGTCCGCGCTCGAGCCGATCGTCTCCACGCCACACCGCCAGGGAAGGGCCCGAGGACGCACGGGATCGGGTGACGGCCCATCGCGGGTCTACGCGATCACCGTCGGCGTGATCGGCATCCTGATCGTCCTGCTGATCGTGCTGCTGGTCTCTGGGGGCGGCTCATCCAAGAATCCCTCCGCGTCGACAGCCGGAGCGAGCGCGCACGCTCGCTCCACCCATTCCACCAGCCACGGAGCGGGAGCTCACCCTGGGCACGCTCGCACCGCCGCTGCCTCCAACATCGTCGCGCTGTCGCTGCGCGCCGGCGCGCTCGTGTACGTGTGCCTGATCGGCGACGACGGGCACACGCTGATCCCCGGGACTGAGCTGCAACCCGGCGAAAGCACGCCCACGTACCATGCGAGGCGCTTTGAGATCACGCTGGGGAACAGCTCGGTGACGATGTTCATCGATGGCAAGGCGCGCTCGGTTGCGCCCTCCAGCCAGGCGATCGGCTACTCCATCACGAGGGATCGCGGCCGTCAATCGTTGTCGGGCAGTCAACTGCCGAGCTGTCGGTGAGCGTTCGCGCGGGAATAGTCGTGACCGGCACCGAGGTGCTGAGCGGCAGGGTCAGCGATCGCAACGGACCGTGGCTTGCCGAGCGACTGCGCGAGCTGGGGGTCGATCTCGGCTACACGACGATCGTCGGTGACCGCCCCGAGGACATGGAGGCGGCGCTGCGGTTCATGGCCGGGCAGGGCATGAGCGTCGTGCTGACGAGCGGCGGCCTGGGGCCGACCGCGGACGATATGACGGCGGAGGTGGTGGGCCGCTTTCAAGGCCGCCCGATGGTGCTAGACGAGGCGCTGGGGGGGCGGATCGCGAAGATCGTCGCGCCGCTACTGAAGCGCTGGCCAAACATCGACCCCGACGCGATCGACGCCGCGAATCGCAAGCAGGCGACGATCCCGGAAGGCGCGACTGTGCTCGAGCCGGTCGGAACGGCGCCGGGACTCGTGGTTGCGCCCGCCGAGGCTCAGAGCGCGGCTGAGACACAACGCAACGGCGGCCCGACCGTGGTCGTGCTGCCCGGCCCGCCGCGCGAGCTGCAGCCGATGTGGACGCAGGCGCTCCAGACCGACGCTTTGCGCGCGGCGCTCGCGGGGGCGACCGTGTATCGCCAGCGGACGCTGCGCCTGTTCGGCATCCCCGAGTCGGAGATCGCCGAGACGCTGCGCCTGGCCGAACGCGAGGGGGTGGAGCTTGACAAGTTGGAGGTGACCACCTGCTTGAAACGTGGAGAGGTAGAGGTCGTAACCCGCTATGAGCCGGACGTCGAGGGCACCTACGAGGCGTTCGAGGAGGTGCTCAGGCGCCGTCACGCCGACACGCTCTTCTCCGACGACGGCCGCACGATCGACGAGCAGGTCGCCGCGCTCCTGCGCGGAGACGGTTCCGACCCGCCCCAGACGATCGCGACCGCCGAGTCGTGTACCGGCGGTCTGCTGGTTGCGCGGCTTACCGATCTGCCGGGCTCCTCGGACTACGTGCGTGGCGGCATCGTCGCGTACTCCAACGAGGCCAAGGTCTCCCAGGCGGCCGTGGCGAGCGAGCTGATCGAGCGACACGGCTCGGTCTCGGCGGAGGTCGCCGAGGCGCTTGCCGAGGGCGCGCGCTCGAGCTTGGGCGCCCAGGTAGGCGTCGGCGTGACGGGCGTCGCCGGCCCGGGCGGCGGCAGCGCTGAGAAGCCTGTGGGCCTCGTATGGCTGAGCGTCGCGGCGGACGGGAGGGAGCGTCTCACACGATCGGTCAACCTGCCCGGGGGCCGCGGCGACGTGCGCGACCGGGCGACCACGGTGGCGATGCATCTCATTCGTCGCATGCTCATCGGCTCCTGACGCTCGCATCCGGGCTGGCTCGATCGGAGCGCCGGCGAGCGCTAGCATCGCCTGCGGGGATGTCCCGCGGCGCCACAGCCCGACTGTTCGCAGCGCTCGACCCATCGTTGGAGGTGCGCGAGGAGCTGGTCGCGTGGGCGCGTGGCGCGGCGGCGGGCTGGAGCTCGCGCGCTGCTGGCGCGCCCGGGCAACAGGCACGCGTGCTGGATGCGCGCTCGCTGCACCTGACGCTCTGCTTCCTGGGCAGCCGCCCGGTGGATGAGCTGGACGCCCTCGTCCCGGCGCTGGGCTCCTGCGCGACGCCCGTCGGCGAGCTGTCGGTCGGGGCGCCGCTGTGGTTGCCCGCGAGGCGTCCGCGCGCGCTCGCGGTCCAGATCCACGATCGCGACGGCTCTCTGGCTCGCCTGCAGTCGAGGCTCAGCGACGCGCTCGCCGAAGCAAGCGACTGGCGTCCGGAGCGCTCAAAGACCGGCAAGCGGCGCTTCAGGGCCCACATCACGCTCGTGCGCATCAGCGCCGGGAAGACGCGGACGCACAGAGCAGGCGAGGAGCTGCCCATGTTCGCGCCCACGCCTCAGCTGCGCTTCACGCCCGAGTCGATCGTCCTCTACCGCTCTTGGCTCGAGCCCTCGGGCGCCACCTACCAAGCGCTTGCGGCCTGCGAGCTGACCGCAGACGGCGCCGGCGCTCATTCCTGGCCTTCGACGCTCGATTCGACCGGGACGAGACTGCAGAGGAGCGTCGAGCCGTCGGTTGAGATGAACGGGCTCGAGCCGTCTTCGCAGATCGGTTCAGAGCCGTCGTCGCAAGAATAGGATTCGCTTCCAGCCATCGTCGGCAAGCTGCCGTCTTCGCAGACTGGCTTGGAGCCAGATCCGGAGGCGGCGTCGCAGACGAGCGCAGAGCCGTGGCTCGCGGGGAATGGGCTCGAGCCGTCCTCGCAGCTCGGTTCGGAGCCGTCGTCGCACGCGAAGGACCCGCCTCCCGCTGGTTCTGGGGAGCTACCGTCTTCACAGCTCGACGGGATCTGGCTCTGCCCGGGGCCCTGGTTCCCGTCCTGGTCGGCCGGCGAGGTCCCATGTGCGCCATGCGCGCCCGTCCTGGCGTGGTGCCTGCGGTGGCGCTTTGGCTTGGACTTGTCCTTTCCCTTGGCTTTGCCTGCGCCCTTCTCCTTGACGTCGGCATCCGTGGACGGCACACACGGGTGGACGACGGTACGCCTGCTCTGCGCGGTGGAGGACGTCGAGCAGCTTGCGGCGGGCGTGTGGGCCAGCGTGCGCGAGGGCAGCGCCGCCAGTAGGAGGAGCGCCAGCAGCAGGACGCTGTGGACTGCGGTGAGACGGATGGGCGAGCTTGCTGGCAACGGAGATCTCCGACGCTTGGGAGGCTGTGGCCTGACGTGTATGTCATCGGCAGCGCCGGACGCGCTCGCAAGCGCGCGAGCGGTTTCTGGACCAACTCGCTCTGAGGCTGGCTGACCAACTCGCTCTGAGGCTGGCGCGGTATGCGCCGCGGCGGCTGGCTGAATGGCGGGCGGCGATGCGAACGGTTGTTCTGTCCGGAGCGCCTTCTAGCGTGCCGCTCTCATCTCGACACGGAGGAGCAGAGCTATGCCCGTTACCGACCAGGAGAAGGCTGCCAAGGCGCGCGATGCCGCACTTCAGGGTGCGCTTACGCAGATCGAGCGCGAGTTCGGCAAGGGCACGGTCATGCGCATGGGCGATGAGGGCGCTCAGGTTCGCTGTGATGCGATCCCAACAGGGGCTCTGTCGCTCGATTTGGCGCTCGGCATCGGCGGCGTCCCGCGGGGGCGCATCGTCGAGGTATTCGGCCCGGAGTCCTCGGGTAAGACGACGATGATCTATCACGTGCTCGCCGAGGCGCAGAAGCTCGGCGGCGTGTGCGCTTTCATCGACGCCGAGCACGCGATGGACCCTCTGTATGCGAAGGAGATCGGCGTCGACATCGACGAGCTGCTCGTCTCCCAGCCCGACTACGGCGAGCAGGCCCTCGAGATCGCCGACATGCTCGTGCGCTCCGGCGCTGTGGACGTGGTGGCGATCGATTCAGTCGCGGCGCTGACCCCGCGAGTCGAGCTGGAGGGGCAGATGGGCGACCAGACGGTGGGGGCGCAGGCGCGCATGATGTCGCAGGCGATGCGCAAGCTGGCCGGCAACCTCAACCGTACGCAGACGCTCTGCATCCTCACCAACCAGATCCGCGAAAAGGTGGGCGTGATGTTCGGCTCGCCGGAGACGCAACCGGGCGGCCGCGCGCTGAAGTTCTATGCCTCCCAGCGTCTTGACATCCGACGCATCGAGACTCTCAAGGACGGCACCGAGGCGGTCGGCAATCGGGTGCGCGTAAAGGTCGTCAAGAACAAGGTCGCGGCTCCGTTCCGCCAGGCCGAGTTCGACATCGAGTTCGGCAAGGGCATTTCGACCGCGGGCTGCCTGATCGATCTGGGCCTGGAGCACAACATCGTCTCCAAGTCGGGCTCGTTCTTCTCCTACGGCAACGACCGCCTCGGACAGGGGCGCGGCAACGCCAAGGCCTACCTCGACGAGCACCCTGAGATGGCGAGGGAGATCGAAGACAGGATCTATGCGGCGCTGGGTCTCGGCAGGGATCTCGTGACTCCGATCGACCGCGACACGACAGAGGTGGCGCCGCAGGATGCGAGCGTGAGGTCCCCTATCGCCAGCGAACCAGCGGTGGTGGCGGCGTAGCGGGCGTCATCCCCGCCGCACGTCCTTGGTGCAGATCATCTGCAGCGACGCCTGTGGTCCAATGAGATAGCGCCACCACAGATGCAGGTGACGCACGAGCTTCCGCCGGCGTTGGCGCCCGGTCGGGTTACGCTGTCGTGATGAAGCGCTACCACCTCACCACGTTCGGCTGCCAGATGAACGAGCACGACTCCGAGCGGATGAAGGGGATGCTCGAGTCGCTTGGCTATTCGGAGGCCCAGGAGCGCGAAGACGCTGAGCTGATCCTGTTCAACACGTGCTCGATCAGAGAGTCGGCCGACAGTCGCTTCATCGCGCATCTCGGCGAGGCCAAGAGGCTGAAGCGCGAGCGGCCCGAGCGTGTCGTGGGAGTGGGCGGCTGCTGGGCGCAGTCGCTCAAGGAGGAGGTGTTCGAGCGCTTTCCGTTCGTCGACGTCGCCTTCGGCCCTGGCCAGGTTCACAAGCTCGCCGAGTTCCTCACCAGCGACTCGCTCACCGCGCAGGGCTATTTCGAGTTCGAGGGCTTCACCGGCCACCTCCCTGCACGGCGCGGGCGGCCCTTCCAGGGTTGGGTGCAGATCAGCGTCGGATGCAACTGCGAGTGCTCGTACTGCATCGTGCCCTCCACCCGCGGGCGCGAGGTCAGCCGCCCGCCGGAGGAGCTCGTCGCCGAGGTCGAGGCGATGGTCGCCGATGGGGTCAAGGAGGTGACCCTGCTCGGCCAGAACGTCAACTCCTACGGCCGCGATCTCACATCGCTGCCAGCGCCAAGACGGCCACGCGCGCAGCGCGTGGGCTTTGCCGACCTGCTCAGGATTCTCGACGGGATCGACGGTCTAGAGCGCATTCGCTACACGAGCCCCCATCCGAAGGACATGCGCGAGGACGTCATCCGAGCCCACGCGGAGCTCGCGAGCGTGTGCGAGCACATCCATCTACCCCTGCAATCGGGCTCGAGCCGCATCCTGAAGGCGATGCGACGCACCTACAACCGGACGCGCTACCTCGACCGCGTGGCGATGATCCGCGAGCACGTCCCGGACGCCGCGCTGACGACAGACATCATCGTCGGCTTTCCGGGCGAGACAGAGGATGACTTCGAGCAGACGATGGAGGTGGTCGATCAGGTCGGTTACGACGGCGCGTTCACGTTCATATTCTCACCGCGTCGTGGCACCGAGGCCGCCGAGATCCGCGCCGGAGTGGTGCCACATCCGGTCAAGGTGGCGCGCATGCAGCGATTGGTCGAGCTCGTCCAACAGAACGCGCGCGAGCGCGCCCAACGCTTCGTCGGCCGCACCGTCGAGGTGCTCGTCGAAGGTCCGTCGCGCACCGACCCCGAGCGTCTGCGCGGACGCACGCGTCACAACAAGGCAGTCAACTTCGCGGGTTTGGCGGCGCCCGGCGAGCTGACGGAGGTCGAAGTGCTCTCGGCGACGAGTCAGACGCTCGCCGGCGAGGAGCGACTGCTCGCGCGCGCGGGCGGCTGAGGCTCGACGAAGATGAAGATGCGCGCAGCAGTGCTCGAGGAGTTCGCCAAGCCGCTCGTCGTGCAGGAGGTTGACCTTGCAGAGCCTGGGCCCGGCGAGGTGCTCGTGCGCCTGCAGGCGTGCGGCGTCTGCCACACCGACATGTACACCGCCTCGGGCGTCGATCCATCAGGATACGCCCCCACCGTTCTCGGCCACGAGGGCGCCGGCGTCGTCGAGCGCTGCGGCGAGGACGTGACGCTCGTGGAGAACGGCGACCACGTCGTCACGCTGTTCTCGCCCCAGTGCGGAGAGTGCGTGCACTGTGTCAGCCCTCTCACCAACCTCTGTCTGGCGATCCGCGAGCAGCAGAACCTCGGTTATATGCCCGACGGCAGCACGCGCCTGTCTCGAGCGGGAGAGTCGCTGCGCCACTTCATGGGCACCTCGACATTCGCGGAGTACACCGTAATGCCGCAGATCGCGCTGGCGCGTATCGATCGTGAGGCGCCGCTCGATCGTGCTTGCCTGTTCGCGTGCGGCCTCTCCACGGGTCTCGGAGCGGCGATGAAGACGGCACAGGTAACAGCAGGCTCGACCTGTGTCGTGTTCGGCGCGGGCATGGTCGGTCTCGGGGCCGTCGCGGGCGCTCGACTGCAGGGAGCCGAGCGGATCGTATGCGTGGACCTCGCGCCCGACCGGCTCGAGCTCGCCCGTGGACAGGGCGCTACCGACGTGCTGGCGGGAGGCGATGACACGGTCGCGCAGGTTCTGGAGATGACGGGTGGCTTCGGGGCTGACTACACCTTCGAGGCGACGGGCCACGTTGCGGTCATGCGCCAGGCGGTCGAAGCCGCACGCATGGGTTGGGGTCTGTGCACGGTCTGCGGCGTCGCCGGACGCGGTGAGACGCTCGACGTCATACCGCGGCTGCTGATCACGGGTCGCCGGGTCTGCGGCTCTTCCTTCGGAGGCCTGAAGGGCCGCGAGGACGTGCCCGGGCTCATACGCCGCTATCTCGATGGCGAGATCGACGTCGATCCGTTCATCTCCCATCGCCTGTCGCTTGACCAAGTCAACAGCGGTTTCGAGCTGATGGAGGCCCAGGACGGCATCCGCAGCGTGATCGAGCTGTAGGTCGCAGGCACCTCCGCCGGCGCCGAGCAGGCGCCTGCTCGACAGGCGCCCGCGTTCCCGCGGAGCGCCTGCCGGCGAGGCATGCCTGAGGGGCGGCCTTCGAGCCCCCGTTACTGGTAGCTCACGGCCGCCGGAGCGCCCTGAGTGCTGGGTCCTTGATCGCTCGAACCGGAGGTCCCGCTCGAGCTCGACCCCATGTTGGGGCAGGGATGTTTGCTCGGCGAGCCCGATTTCTGCGCCGGAGCAGACGGCGTCGTCGGGGTTGTGGGAGTGGACGGCGTGGTTGGAGTGGTGGGGGTGGCGGCCGTCGAGCTGGAGCCGCTCGCGGCCCCGGACGTGCCGGCGCCGGTGGTTGTCCCGGTCGTGCCCGTCGTCGCTGGCGCTGCCGCAGCGCCCGCGATACCCGCGGCTGCTCCTCCCGTGGCGAGCGCTCCGGCGACCATCGTCGCTCCGAGCATCTTTGAGATCTTCATTGGACTGAACCTCCTGGGGAGTGGGTTGGCTGAATGCGCCGACCCATCGTGCGCGCCACGTCTAAGGACACCCCCACGCGCGCCTAAGTAGCAGCGCAGATGTTCGTAGGACTCCTATAAGGAGCTTGGATCAGTGGGGGGACCCCCGCTCGAGGGAGTCGTGGGTGGTCCGGTCGTTGTGTTGGCCGATGTGACGGCGATCGGGCGCGCGGCCGGGTCGTCCAAGGGGTATGCGAACATATGTTCGTGCGTTGGAGCAACCTGACCCTGGATGGCGAGGAGCAGCGCCAGCTGCCCGGCTACCGCGATGAGGCGGTCGTGCGGCGATTCAAAGCGCCCGAGGCGCTCGACACCCGTTTCTATGAGGTTCGGGCGAAGTCGGCGCTCAACCGGGTGCCCGAGAAGTCGCGCATGCCGTTCCGCTGGACGATCAATCCCTACAGGGGATGTGCGCACGCGTGCACCTACTGTTTCGCCAGGCCAACACATACGTACCTCAACTTCAACGCAGGACGGGACTTCGAGCGAGAGATCGTCGTAAAGGTCAACGCGCCCGAGGTGCTGCGCGCGGAGCTTGCGAGACCGTCGTGGAAGCGCGAGCACGTCGCGCTCGGCACGAACACCGACCCATACCAGTGGGTCGAGGGCCGCTATCGGTTGATGCAGGGCATTTGGGAAGCGCTGCGCGATGCCGCCAACCCGTGCTCGGTGCTGACCAAGTCACCGCTGTTGCTGCGGGACCTGCCGCTCATGCTCGAAATCGCCGACCGGACGAGCTTCGGCGCGTGCCTGTCGATCCCCACGCTCGATGAGAAGGCGTGGCGGGCGACCGAGCCGCACACGCCCAATCCACGAGCACGCTTGGAGGCGGTGGCGGAGCTCAACCGCGCGGGGATCCCGACGGGCGTCCTGATCGCTCCGCTGATGCCCGGCATCAACGACGCTCCCCACCAAGTCGAGCCGCTGTTGGAGCTTGCGAGAGAAGCCGGCGCGACGAGCATCGGCGGTGTGAGCCTGCACCTACGCGGCGAGGTGCGCGACGTGTTCATGGGGTGGCTGAGGGAGCAGCGCCCGGACCTCGTGGCGCGCTATGAAGCGCTCTACCGTCGGGGCGCGTACGCGCCCCGCGAGGAACGCGAGCGACTTTCGCGGCTGGTGCGTAGACGCGGCGAGGCGAGGGACTTCAGGCGCAGCGGCCTGCCGTCGTTCGACAACCACGACGAGGGAGCGTCTGAGGATCGTGTCGTCCCGTTGCTGTTCGCCGACGAACGGGTGACCGCGCGCCAGGAAACCCTCTTCTGAGCTCTGGCGGCCTCAGCGCCGAGGCCACCTCGTGACTCGCTACCCAGACGTCGTGGGCCGCTCGCCTCAGCGCTTGTCTTGGAGGGCTTGCTCATAGGTTCGGGCGATCTCCTCCGAGCCGAGACGACGCGCGACAGCAGAGGCGAAGTCCGGCGCGAGCGCCCACAGGAGGGCGCCGGCGCGCAGAAACGGGGAGGTGACCTCGGCCTCGGCGCGGTCATGTTCGATCACGCGGAGGACCGCCGTGGCGACATCGCCCGGAGTGCGAGTGCCGACGCCAAATGGAAGCTTGGCCCCCGATTCGGCGAACAGGCCGGCGTCGCGGATGAATCCGGGCAGCACGCAAGAGACGCCCACCCCGGAGCCATGGAGATCGATGCGCAGGGCGCCGGCGAAGCCGCGCAGACCGAACTTGGTCGCGTGATAGAGAGGGTTTCCGGGCGCTGCTGCCTTGCCGCCAGCGGAGGAGATGAAGACGATGTGCCCGCGGCCGCGCGCGAGCATCCCCGGGAGCAGGGCGTGGGTGAGCGCGATCGGCGCGCGCAGGTTCACATCGAGCACGCGGTCGACCTCCTCCATCGTCAGGCGCTCGAGCCGCGCGGCGCCGGGCAGCGCTGCGTTGGCGATCAGGATGTCGACCGCGCCGGCCTGCGCAGCCAGGCGCTCTGCCTGCTCACGCGAGCTCAGGTCAGCGCTCAGCGCGCTCGCGCCAAGCTCGCTTGCGAGCGCGTCGAGCAACTCTACGCGCCGTCCGCTCAAGATCAGCTTCGCGCCGCGGCGGTGGAGCGCGCGGGCGATCCCGCCTCCAAGCCCGCCTGTGGCGCCCGTGAGGAGCACTGTGGACCCGGCGATCTGCACGTGCTGCGAGCCTATGCAAATGCGAATCATCGCGCTGTTCGGGCCCACCGGCGTGGGCAAGACCGCCATCGCCGTCGCGCTCGCCGAGCAGCTGCGCGAACACGGCGAGGATCCGGTCGCGGTCTCCGCAGACGCCCTGCAGGTGTACGCCGGCCTGGAGACTCTTGTCGGCGTCGCATCGGCGCGTGAGCGGGCGACGCTCGAGCACCGGCTCGTCTCGTTCTTGCCGATCGACGCGACGTTCAGCGTGGGTCAGTACTCCCAGCTCGCCCACGCCGAGATCGATCAGCTGCTCTGCGCGGGCAGGCGCCCGATCGTCGTCGGCGGCACAGGCCTGTACCTGCGTGCCGCCTTGAGCGACCTGGACCTTCGGCCCCCTCCTCCGGAGGGCGCGCGCGAGCGTTGGACCGCTGAGCTGGAACGCGCCGGCGCGCCGGCGCTACACGCCACCCTCGCCACGCGCGCGGCGTGGGCTGCCGAGGGGATCGACCCGAACGATCGCCAGCGAATCGTGCGGGCGCTCGAGCTGCTCGACGCGGGCGAGCTGGAGCCGCCCACGACCTCCGCCTCGCAACTTTGGAGCATCGAGACGCGCGCACCGACGCTGCTGGTCGGGTTGACGATGGAGCGCGAGGCGCTGTATGCGGCGATCGACGAGCGCGTCGAGGCGATGGTCGCCGCGGGCGCCTGCGAGGAGGTCGCTCGTGCGCATGCGGCCGGAGCGTCAGAGACGGCGCGAAAGGCGCTCGGCTTCGAGGAGCTGCTGAGCGGCGACGTCGAGAAGATGAAGCGGCGTACCCGCAACTACGCGCGACGACAGCTCACGTGGATGCGCAAGCTCGCGGGCGTGCGCGTGCTCGACGTGACCGGCCGCGATCCCGTCGCGGTCGCCCGCGAAATCCACCTAGACTCCGGCGCCTGATGGCTCCGATCGGCTTCGAGAAGTGGCAGGCGCTGGGCAATGACTACCTGATCTTCGAGCGAGACGCGCTCCCGTTCGAGCTCACGCCTGGGCGCATACGCAGGCTATGCGAAGGCCACTTCGGCGTGTTCGCCGATGGCGTGCTGCTGTTGTCCAAGCCGGTCGACCCGGCGAACGTGGCGGACCTGCGCATCTTCAACCCCGACGGCTCTGAGGCCGAGCTGTCTGGCAACGGCGCCCGTGAGGCGATCATGTACCTGCGCGCGCGCGGATGGACCGACGAGGACGTCTTTGCGATCCACACCGCCGCGGGCGAGATCCGTCCGACGATCACCGGCGCCGACACCTGCACGGTGGACATGGGCAGGGCGAGCCTCACCTCCAAGGACTTTCCCAGCGGCCCGCCCGAGGGGCGGGGCGAGGTCATGGCGAACGGACGCACGTGGTCCTTCCGCCATGTCTCGATCGGCAACCCCCAGTGCGCGATCCACGTCGAGGACGAGCCAGCGCTCGCAGACCTCGACCTCGCGGCGATCGGCCCGGACATCGAAGCCGATGCGCAGTTCCCGAACAGGACGAACGTCTCCTTCTACACGCAGTTGAAGGCCGATCCACCCACCGGCCGGTCGCGGATCCGCGCGCGGATCTTCGAGCGCGGCGTGGGGGAGACGCTCTCCTCGGGCACCGGCGCTACAGGCGCGGCCGTAGCGCACGCGCTGGAATCTGGACTCGACGGGCGCCCGAGGAGCGTCACCGTCGTGCTCGACGGCGGCGAGCTGGATGTCGAGGTGGGGGAGGATCTGCACGTCGACCTGACAGGCTGGGCGCGACCGGTGTTCGAGGGTCGCCTGAGCGAGGACTTCCAAAAGGAGCTGCATGAAACCCAGTAAGCGCCTCGAGCGCATCCCGCCGTACGCGTTCGCCCAACTGGAGCGCAAGATCGCCGAGAAGCGCGCGGCGGGCGTGGATGTGATCAGCCTCGGGATCGGTGACCCCGACAGGCCCACGCCGGCGCTGATCGTCGAGGCGATGCAGGAGGCGGTGAGCGAGCCCGAGACGCATAAATACCCGAGCAACCGTGGTCGGGCCGACTTCAGAGCGGCCGTGCGCGATTTCTACGAGCGCCGCTTCGACGTTGTGCTCGATCCCGAGCGCGAGATCATTCCTGCAATCGGCGCCAAGGAGGCGATCTTCAACCTCAACCTCGCGTTCCTCGACGCCGGGGACTACGCGCTCGCTGCGGACCCCGGCTATCCGGTCTACACAGGCGGCCCGTGGCTGGCCGGCGGGGAGCCGGTGCTGATGGCGCTGCAGCCCGAGCTCGGCTTCATACCCGACCTCGGCGCGATCGACGACGAGGTCGCGCGCAAGGCCAAGCTGATGTACCTGAACTACCCCAACAACCCGACCGGCGCGGTCGTGCCCGACGGGTTCTTTGAGCGCGTCGTCGAGTTCGCGAGCGCACACGACATTCTGGTCGTCCACGACAACGCTTACTCGGAGATCGTCTTCGACGGCTACCGCGCGCCCTCGTTCCTGGCTACGCCTGGCGCGAAGGAGGTTGGCATCGAGGTGTTCTCGCTGTCGAAGGGCTACAACATGACCGGCTGGCGCTGCGCGGTCGTAGTCGGAAACGCGGATGCGCTGGAGATCTACTGGCGGTTGAAGACGAACATCGACTCTGGACTGTTCGAGGCCGTGCAGCTCGCCGGCGTCGCGGCGCTCTCGCCGGCGGCCGACGCCGAGGTCACATCGATGAACGAGCTCTACCGCCGTCGGCGCGATCTCGTATGCGACGCGCTGCGCGGGATCGGCGTGGACGTACGCCCACCACACAGCACGATCTACGTTTGGGCGCCCGTTCCGGACGGTTTCGCGAGCTCCGAGTCCTACTGCGAGCACGTGCTCGAGCGCGCCGGCGTGGTGCTCTCGCCCGGTGCGATCTACGGCCCGGCGGGGGAGGGGTGGTTTCGCATCTCGCTCACCACGCCCGACGATCGGCTGCTGGAGGCGGTTCAGCGCCTGGGCGCGCTTGGCGAGAGCTCCTAGACTTCACGGTTGGATGGATTCGTCCGAATCGAGAGCGGCCAGCAACGGATCTTCGCCGCTAACCCAGCGCGCTCGACAGCGCGCCTTCTGCATCGCTGCGCTGCCCGAGGGCGATGACCTCTCCGAGCTGGCCGAGCTCCTCCTCACCGCGGGGGTGGCGGTCGTCGGCGAGATGGTCCAGCGCCGCGAGCAGCCCCACCCGAACACATACCTCGGTCCCGGCAAGGTGGCGGAGGCGAAGGCGGCCGCCCAGGCGTGCGATGCGAACGTGATTGCGTGCGATGACGAGCTGACCGCGCGCCAGGAGCGAAATCTAGAGGAGGCGCTTGGCCTTCCGGTGGTGGATCGCACGACGGTGATCCTCGACATCTTCGCCTCCCACGCGGGCAGCGCCGAGGGCAAGCTCCAGGTCGAGCTGGCCCAGCTCGAGTACAACCTCGCGCGCATGCGCGGGCTGTGGACACACCTCGAGCGCCTCGGGGGTGGTATCGGCACGAGGGGCCCGGGTGAGACTCAAATCGAGACCGACCGCCGCCTCGCTCGCGACCGTATCGCGACGCTGCGCAGGCGCCTGGAGCACGTCAAGGGCACGCGCGCGGTGCAACGCGCCGAGCGCGAGCGTGCGGCGCTGCCGACGATCGCGCTGGTCGGCTACACCAACGCCGGCAAGTCGACGCTGCTGAACGCGCTGACCGGCTCGGAGGTAGGCGTGCGCGACCGCCTCTTCCACACGCTCGACCCGACCACGCGCACGCTCAAGCTGGGCGGCAGGCCCAACCTGCTGACCGACACCGTCGGCTTCATCAGCAAGCTGCCCCACCAACTCGTCGACGCGTTCGGCGCGACGCTCGAGGAGACCCGCCGCGCGGAGTTGCTCGTGCACGTGCTCGACGGTTCCGCGCCCGAGGAGCAACGCGAGATCATGCAGCGAGCCGTCGAGGAGACGCTAGCCGAGATCGGCGCCGGCGAGCGCCCTCGCGTGCTCGTCCTGAACAAGGTGGACCTGCTCGACGAGCAGGCGTGCGATGAGCTGCGCCTACGCCACCCAGATGCCGTGCTCGTCAGCGGCGAGACGGGGGAGGGGCTGGAGGAGCTCGACGAGCGACTCGAGCGAGAGCTGCTGCACACGCTTCGCTCCGTGCACCTGCTCGTCCCGTATGCCGACGGCGGCAGTCTCGCCGAGCTGCACGAACTGGCCGGCCAGGTCAATCGCGAGGACACCCCCGAGGGGGTGCGCGTCGATGCCCTCCTGCCGGCGAGGCTGGCGGGCCGTTTCGCGCGCTTTGCCGTGGCGTCCTAGCGCTCGTCGCCGCTGCCCGACAGCACTCCGCGACGCTGACGCGAGAGGAGCTTCTCGAGGTTCGTCTGCGCTACCTGGTCGAGGTCGAGATCGAGCTCGCTGGCGAGCTGGGCTACGTACCACAGCACGTCGCCGAGCTCCTTGGCCATCGCCGCGCGACGCTCGTCGCTGATCTCGCCGCCGTCGTCGCGAATCGCCTTCTTGGCGTGCTCGGCGACCTCGCCGGCCTCACCGGCGAGGCCGAGTGCCGGATAGGCGAGCCACGCGCCCCGCGGGTACTCGGCGGTGCGACGGGATAGACGCTGGTAGTCCGACAGCTCCATAGCGCAATCGTATGCGCCGGGCTGCGCCCGCACTCCCGCCACGGCGGACTTTGCGGCCGATGGTTTCGAGGCCTCAGACGCCCGCTGCGTGGAGTGCGCTGAGATGCGCCTCGCGCTCGAGCGCGTCGTCGAGCTGCGGAAGTTGGTCAGGGTCGACGTTGATGGCTCGGCCGATCAACCAATCGGCGAACCACACGTTCTTGGGCAGCAGCGGCCCGTGCAGGTAGGTGCCGATCGTGTTTGCGCTGATTGCGCCCTCCATGCCGCTGCGTCCGTCGTTGCCGTGACCGCTCAGCACACGCCCGAGCGCCCGCTGGCCTGGTCCGAGCCGTGTTCTTCCGCCATGGTTCTCAAAGCCGGCGAGCACGCGTGCGCCGCGGCCGGTGGAAGCGGCGGCGCCCGCCCCGGGAGTCGCCTCCTCACCGTCTGGCGACACCTCGATAGCGACGTTGCCGATCAGGCGCGGTCCATCCTCGCGCACCGTTTCCGCGTCGAGCAGCCCGACACCCGGGATCTGCTCCTCGCCGAGCGTGTATGAGCGTCCAAGCAACTGATAGCCGCCGCACACTCCCAGCACGACGGCCCCGCGGGCGGCAGCGGCATGCAGGCCGTCGCGCTTGGTGTCGATGAGATCTTCGGCGCAAAGGCGTTGGTCGCGATCCTGGCCGCCGCCGAGATAGAAGAGGTCGTGAGCGTCGGGGTCAACGCGCTCACCGAGCCCGCTCGAACACAGCTCGAAGGCGATTCCCCGCCACGCGCAGCGACGCTCCAGCACGATCAGGTTGCCGCGGTCGGCGTAGATGTTCATGAGATCGGGGTACAGCGCGCAGACGCGCAGCGCATGTGTGGGAGAGCGCGCCGCGCTCGCGGGCGCGGCGACGTCAGGCACGAAGCATCACGACGACGCTGCCGACGTGATCGTCGGTCGACTCGATAGTGCGCGCAGGCTCCGGCGTCAGCCCGGCCGCGATCCCCTCGCGCTCGAGTTGCTTCGTGCTCACGCGATCGAGCTCGACGACGTTGCGCTCGCCCGCGGGGCTCGTCGACTCCAGCGGCCGGCCGGGCGCAACCAGGACCCGTTCGCGCTCGATTCGGATGCTGCGCCGGCTCACCCGCACGCGGGTGGCTCGGCTCAGAAAGAGAGTCCCGTCCTTGCGTGCCGTCTCCGGCGAGGGGCCAGCGTCCCCGGCCGCGCAGTCGAAGGGCTCGAGCTCGACGACGATCGCGCACGCCAGCAATCCCCCGGGACGCAGATGGGCTCGGGCACGCTTCAGGAACGCCGCGCGATCGGCCGCTCCGCCAAGCAGCTGGATCGTCTGCATCGGCACGACGCACAGGCCGAAGTCTCTGCGGCTCAGCTCCAACTCCCGCGCGTCCCCGCCGAGCGCCTGAACGCTCATCCCGGCCGCGCGCTCTCTCAGCGCGTCGAGCAGTCGAGCATCGAGCTCGAGCGCGCTCACTTGGTGCCCGGCACGAGCAAGATCGAGCGCGACACGACCCGTGCCTGCGCCAACGTCGAGTATCGGATCGGCAACGCCGGTCTCGGCCGAGCCGGCCAGCTCCCTCCAGAGAGGAAGATCGGCGCGGTAATGGCCGCACTCGAGGTCGTGCCACGCGACCGCGATCTCCGCGCCGTCGAGGCGCGGCGAGCGCTCGCTGTCCTCGCGCTGGGACGCTAGGACCACGCGCTGCTCGCCTCCCCGCGGGCGACGAGCAGCTCTCGCAGCGAAAGCATCGCCGTATATGTCGGCAACGCGTACAGCGGCGCCCGCTCGCCCGGCCAATCTGCGGCGGCCTCGCTGAGAGCGAGCGCCAGGTCCGGCTGGACGTGGATGCGACTCGGCTCGATCCCGGCGTACTTCAGACGCGCCGCCAACTCGGCGGCGCGCGTTCCGCTGCAGCTCGCCCGGCGCACACGCCCGGCGAGCAACTCGAAGTCGGCGTCCCATATCCATGACACGTCGCGTCCGTCCGCGATCCGGTCGTTGAGGATGCCAAGCAGGTCATGTTCGCCTGCCTCCAGCGCGAGCGTGCGCAGCACCTCGTTGGCGCCCGCGGGGTTCTTGACGAGCATGATCTGCAGCTCGCGCCGGTGCGGCGCCGTCGCGGCTTCGCTTCCGTTTGCGCCGCCGTGCCCGATCGACGGTACGGACACGCTTACGGTCTCCGCGCGGCCGAACGCAGGCCGGGTGGCCTGAAGGCCTGCTGCGATCTGCGCGAGCGGCACCCCGAGGGCGGTCGCGAGCGCGGCCGCGGCGAGGGCGTTGTAGACGTTGTAGAGGCCTGGCAGCGCGAGCGAGATCTCCGCCTCGCCGGCAGGCGTGTGGAGCGTGAATCGGGCGCTGCGAACCCCCTGCAGATGGACGTCCGTCGCGGACACGGCGGCTG
>Ga0209772_10000072_pt1 | contig 22197 bp, 17 predicted proteins | sample BogFormECP03_OM1_FD_188235 | JGI IMG/M metagenome (GOLD analysis project Ga0209772, IMG submission 188235) | Bog forest soil microbial communities from Calvert Island, British Columbia, Canada - ECP03_OM1 (SPAdes) (version 2) | ecosystem: Environmental > Aquatic > Freshwater > Wetlands > Bog ... | reverse complement strand
TGCTAATTCCTAATCCTGTTATTACGCACGCATAGAGCAGCGGACTCATAAACTGAGGTCGGGCACGTCAAACAAACGAGATAGCTGAAAACTCAAGAGCTTAGCTCCCCTTCACAACCCATCACTGCCCATCATTTCCGAACCTACAACGCAAAAAGAACGCAAACTGAACTTGCAGTTGTTTCTCCTCAACGCCCAGGTGGCTGCGGTGCTCGTCCTTGGTATAGCGGCTTGTTGAACTAAGATTTCATCCGTGAGAACTATTTTGCTCGGCGGCGGTTTGGAAAACTGCTGGCTCGAATAGAGGTGCCGCGGGAAGATCGATTCTTGCCGATTATTTCCCCCGTTTCTGAGAAGTCACAGCGCTTGGATTTGCCAACCTTAGGGCGGTACGGCAGTCGATTATGTTTGGAACACCGCCTCGTGGGACTACATGGCAGGCCCGATGCCCGGTGGGTGCCGTGGACAATGGCAGTGCGCAGCGCGTATCCATTTCAGTCGAATGCTAATGGACCGAGACTTTGCCGGCTTTTCCCGGCTCATTTCTTTTCAGCAGAAATGAACAGACAAACATAATTACCGACGTCATCGAAATCAGCCAATACATCTCGACGTAGGAGACCACCGCGGCCTGCGCTTGCACCAATGCGTACATACGAGCCAGTGCTTGTCGTTGCGCCGCGTGCACGCTCAGTCCGGCATGGGTAAGACGCGTCGTTAGACCGGTAATGGCTGCGTGGAAGCGAGCGGAAGCGGTGTATTCGGCCAACACGGATTGATGATATTGGCTACGTCGAGCGATGAGTGTGGTGACGGCCGACGTACCTACGCTCTGACCGATGTTCCGCATGAAATTCATGAGGCCAGCTGCAGCATTGGTTTTTTCTGGCGACAGACCGACGTATCCCGCGAGCGTGAGGGGTACGAATAGAAAAGCGACGGGAATGTACTGCCACACACGTAATAAGGTGGCTGAGTTGAAGCTCATGAGTAGATCGATCTGTTTGCATGACACGTACATGCTCACCGCCAGGGTGATCCAGCCAAAGGCAATTAAATAACGCGCTTGGAATAGGGAAGTCAGCTTGCCCACCATCGGGAGCACCACCAGCACTACCAAGGCCCCGGCGGAAAGCACCATCCCTGCCTTTTGCGCTGTGTATCCCATAAGAGTCTGCAGGAGCTGCGGCATCAGTACGGTGGAACTGAATAGCGCCATGCCCAACATCAAGAACATCAGGCTGCTGGTCGCGAAATTAAAGTTCTTGAACAAACGGACATCAACGACCGGCTCTTTCTGAAACCATTCCCAAATCACCAGCGACACTAGGCCGACGACGGCGATCACAACCAGGGTCGTGATGAAATGCGATCCGAACCAGTCGTCTTCCTGTCCCTTGTCGAGGACGATTTGCAGCGCGCCAACCCCCAACGTCAGCAGCGAAAATCCAATGAAGTCGAATCCTGCGAGGCGCTTCTTTAGGCGTGCTAGATACGGGGGGTCCTCAACGAGCTGATACACCAATCCGAGTGCCAGAGCTCCCACTGGGACGTTGATGTAAAACACCCACCGCCAGGAGAAGTTGTCGGTGATCCAGCCTCCCAGAGTCGGACCAATCGCGGGAGCGCAGATGGCCGTGATTCCGTACAACGAAAAGGCCAGACCGCGCTTCTCGGGCGGAAAGGTATCGCCCAAAATCGCCTGCGCCATGGGCTGCAAGCCTCCCCCGAACGCACCTTGCATCACGCGAAACAGTAGCAGAAACCCCAGGTTGGGTGCGATCCCGCACAGGAATGAACTAATTGTGAAAAACACAATGCACGTCAAGAAGAACCGTTTTCTACCGAGCCATGCGACGAGCCATCCACTGATGGGCAGAACGATTGCGTTGGAAACGAGATAACTCGTCAACACCCAGGTGCTCTCGTCATTGCTTGCGCCCAGATTTCCCGCGATATGGGGCAGGGCCACATTTGCGATACTGGTATCAAGCACCTCCATGAACGCGGCCAGGGAAACGGCAATCGCGATGATCCAGGGATTGCCCTTGGGCAGCCAGAGATCGGCGTTAGGTTCCGTTCCGGCTGCGCTCATCGAACTCTCACATCGGGTTCTACTGAGAGGCCTGGCTTCAATAACCCACTCGCGTTGAAAGGCTGTCCCGGGACGCGATCGAAATCGATACGCACCGGCACTCGCTGCACTACCTTCACGTAGTTTCCAGTGGCGTTTTCAGGAGGTAGAAGGCTGAACACTGATCCGGTGCCACCGCCTAAATTGGTCACACGTCCCATCCAGGGATGGCCATAGGCGTCGATCTTGATTTCGACCGGTTGCCCAGGCCGCATATGTGCGAGCTGGGTTTCCTTGAAATTGGCCGTAACCCAAATGTCGTCGAGAGGTACCACCGTGAATAATTCCTGTCCGATGCTCACGTTCTGGCCCACTTCGACAGACTTTTTTCCGATAATTCCGGTCACTGGAGAACGAATGAGCGTATAAGCGAGGTTTAGTTCTGCCTGATCCATCTGGGCCCGGCGTTGGTCCACCTGCGCATCGGCCGCAAGTGCCCTGGCGCGCATCTGCGAAATCTGTTGCGGCGCGGTCTGCGCAGTCCGTAAATCAGCGTTCGCCTGCAGGAGTCTTCCTTCAGCCTGCCGGACTGCCTGTTCGGCGCCTTGCGCGCCGGCCTTGGCAGATTCGACCGCGGCTCGATTCGCTGCGGCTGTGGCGACAGCTTGATCGTACTGCTGGCGCGAAACATCTTCTTTTGCCACGAGCTTTTCATACCGCACGAGGTCAGAGTCACTCTTTGCGGCATTCGCTTCGACTCGCATAAGGTCCGCCTTGGCACCCTCGAAATTCTGTTCGGCGGCCTTAACTCCTGCCTCTGCGTTCCGGACCGCCGTTTTTGCAGAATCCAAATTGCTGTTGGCGGCGACGGAAGTAATTGGCACGCTCCAGTGTGAACTCGAAGCGCTCGCCAGCGCGTCCGCGAGTGTTGCCTGGGCCTGATGGGCGGCAATCTTGTAATCCTGGGAATCGATGGTCGCAAGAACGTCGCCGGCCTGGACGATCTGACCTTCGATGACAGGCACATCGAGCACCTGACCGCTGATCCTCGCACTCAAGGGCATGATGTGGCCCTCTATCTGTGCATCGTCCGTCCCTTCGTAAAGAAATGCATTGCGAATGAAGTAGCCAGCGCCGAATAAAACTCCCGCCAAGGCGATGATTGCTAGGATCGCCCTCCAGGGATGCTCCTGAAACGCACGACGCACGACGCTCAGTTTTCCGGTTCCATTATCGGCACCGGCGGATAGAAGTTCGCGGTCTGATGCCGCACGTATCTGTTCGTCGATCGCCACGGCAAAATGCCCTTCGGCCGGCTGGCTGTTGTCCGACATTACTTTTCTCCAAGATATTGGCTGTAAGTGGTGCGAGCGACGCCGATGGCGCGCGCAAGGAAGAGCTTGGCGAGATTGTGGTTGTACACGCTGGTGATGTACTGGTCGTTGGCGCTGGCCAGCGACTGCTCGGACTGCACAACTTCGACGCTATCGGTCACGCCGGAGGCGAAACGATCCCTCGACCGCGCAAGATTCTCATTGGCCAAGGCGACATTCTTCTGCGCTACGTCGACCTGCTCTTTGGCCGCGTTGAGGTTAAGAAATGCGGTGCGCACGTCGTAGTCAAGCTGACTGCGAGCGTTCTCCGCTTCCGCCTTCCGCTGCCGCAGTGCCGCTTCGGCCTGTATGATGTCGCCCTTGGTCCGGCCGCCGGTAAATAGCGGAACGCTCACGCCCGCCTGGAAGTCGAAGTTTCCATGGGAGTGACCGAATGTCGTCCCGAGGTCGCTGTAATCCCCATTCATCGCTACGACGGGGTAGCGCTCGCCTTTGACGGCCGAGAGTGTTTGCTGGGCCGCTTTCTGAGAATCGAGGGCCGCGCGGAAGTCACTGCGCGATTTATAAGCCGTCTGGAGGGCCTCTTCGACGGTGGGAGTATTGATATCGGAGTACGGAAGTTGGTCGGCAAGCTCGAACGCCTGTCCCATAGGTAATCCGATGGCGCGGGCCAAGGTGAGTTGCGCGATCGCGAAGTTGTTGCGCGCAACGCTCAGGTTGTACTCCTCGGTATGGAGTTGCACCTCCGTGCGCGTCGCGTCGATCCGTGGGCTGGTGCCCGCCTGAAACTCCTCGAGTGCTTGATCATAGAGCGCCAGCGCATTGCGTACCTGCGCTTGTTGCGCCTCAATACGGGAGTTAGCTTCGATCACCTGCAGATAGGCATTGCCTACCGTCAAGGTGACCACGTCGAGTACGTCTTGGTAGCTGAGTTGCGCAGCCTGCTCGGCAGTACGCGCCGAGCGAAAGCGCTGGATGGATTCCAGGCTGAATAATGTTTGGCTGAGGCCCGCATCCACCTTACCGTAGGCGTATGGTCCGAGAATACTCGGAACAAAAGGCGAGCTTTTGACGCCAAACGTTGCGAGGCTGGTTTGGCCCACGGTTTCGGATAGGCCTGCGCTGACCTGGGGCAGCAAATAGCTAAGCGCTATCAAGCGTTGGCCACGCGCGCTCTGGGCATATTCTCCACTCTCGATAGCTCCCAAGTTGTATCGCAGAGCCATGTTGATAGCGTCCCGTAGCGTGAGCCGGAGCATCTCGTTGCTCGCTGTTCCATTCGGGACGCTGCCGTTAACCGCACTGCTTTGGGCTGCGGTGGCGGTTACGAAGCAAAGGCCGGCGACGGCCATAAGGATTGCGCCAGAAAGGCGCGCTACATTCGCAAACGGAAAGCGGACGGCGTAATTCACTGTCTTCTCCTCATGTCTCCTGAATTCTTACGGGCGAAGGTTCTTGTCGATACCGAGTTGGATCGGCTCTCTCGTCTTACGAGACCGACGAAAGTATTGGACCGCAGCTACCACGAGGGCTGCGCCGATTAAGCTTCCTAAAATCGCGAGCATCGTCATTGACTTGATCTCTTTCTCTCTTCCGGGTTCGGCACGGCAATTTCAACATTTGGAATCGGAGCGACCTGGTGCTGAAGACGATTCCAGTCTCGTGTGAAGAGGGCGACCTTTTGGAGTTCACGTTCGGCCCTGAGCCAATCATCGAGCGCATCGCCCGGAAGGCCGTTCCGCTCAAGATAGATTTCATACGCGCGGCGGCTGATTTCTTGATGACTTAGCGCGTGGTTTGCAGAAGCATTTTCTGCGCGAGGCTGAATGGGAGTTGTGTCACGCTCTAAAGTCACGTTTCTCTGGCCCTTCAATTTCATGCCCGAGTCCTCTCCTCTCGTAATTCAATTGGCTCTCGATCCAGCAGACCCCTGACACCTCCGCGCACGAGTCACGACCGGGGTAAGTCGTGACCCGTGGCCACAATGACGCTATCGCTAGTACGAACTAGCGTCAGAAGGTGATCTTGGCGAACACCTGCACGATGCGCATCCCTTCGGCCGCCGATGCGAATGCTCCGTAGGGCGTGGTCGGGGAAACGGAAGCGGTCGTGATCATGCCGAAGGAACTGGACAGGTTGTTGCTCACCGGATTATCGAAATTGGGGTGATTGAGGATATTGAAGAAGTTGGCGCCTAGCGTGAATCTGTACCGCTCATTCAACGCAAAGGTTTTCTTCAGGTTCATGTCGGTGTTGAAATAGCCAGGTCCGCGGAACGCGTTGCGGGCGAAGGCGTTGAAATCAGTCGGATTCGCAAACGAACTCGTGCTGAAACAACGCGTGGTCGCGCATGACGCACCGAAGCTGGTTGGCACTCCGGCAGCCGGCGCGAACAGAATGTTCGCGAGGTTTGCGCCGTTCGCCGTGAGGTTGTTGGGCACGAATGCCACGGCCTGTTGTCCATCCTCAATGCTGAAGGGAAAGCCAGTCCGGTAGAAGAACGTGCCGGCAATCTGCCATCCGCCCACAACGGAATTCAGCAGGTGATTGGAGAACTTGACGGGGAGATCCCAGACGTAGTTGGCCGAGAGCTGGTGGCGTAGATCGTAGTCCGAGGAGGCATAGCCGGCATTGGGATTGGCAGGATTGATTTGGTTCAGGATGCTGTTGAATTCGCTGTAGGGTAGTACGCCGCCATTCGAGACGTTGTCTGTTGCATGGCTGTACGTGTAATTAAAGCGCGCGGTCAAGCCGTGCCATAAGTTTTGCTGCACGGAAGCGGTCACTCCGTTGTAGTTCGAGTAGCCGTTATTGGTCAGTTGCTGGACAGCCGCAACGCGCCCATCCGGCGCTGTGCCCACTGGGAGCTCGGTAAACCCGCTTCCACAAACGGCTGTGGTGCAGAACGCGTTGAGGTAAGGATTGGTGAGCAGAATGTTATACCCGTGGTTTCCGACGTAATTTACGGAAACCAGAGTCTTGTTTCCGAGGGTGTGTTGGACCTCAAAGTTCCATTCTACGAACTTGGGGTTGAGCGTCTTGGCAGTGACGTCGAAGAGCGGAGGTAGCGCGGCAGCACAGGCCGGAGCTGCTGCCTGGTACTGCGCCAGGGTCTGGCCGCCATGGAAGGCCGTTTGGAACGCGGTGTTGCACGTTTGCACAAGACTCACGCCACTCCCCGTTTCCGCGGGATTCACCGCACCGCCCGGGATAGAGAAGCTCGTGACTTCTGGAAAGTTGTTTGTGAAGTTGTCGAGAACCGTTCCCGGGTATAGGTCGCTGAAGAGCCCTATGCCTCCGCGAACGACTGTCTTTTCACCGAGAGGGCTCCACGCGAAGCCGGCGCGTGGTTGAAACACCACTTTCTCCACGTCGCGAAGGATGCTGCTTTGGCCCGCCGTAACCATCTGGTCGAACGGAATCGCGGCGTCATGCGAGAGTTGCTGGAAAGGCAGAGTCGGTATGGAAACGCAATTGGATTGGCAGACGCCGCCGGAATTGCGGTCCGCACGGAGCGCCAGGGTCAGCTTCAATTTTCGGCTGACGCGGACCTCGTCCTGGAAGTACAGGCCAAAGCTGTAGATGGCCAGAGGCTGAGGGGAGGACTGGGCAAAGTTTAGCGTTGTGCTGGTGTCAACCGTGTCAGTGGCAAAGCCCAGCAGAGACGTGGAAACGGCGGCAGGATTAGTCAGCTCCGAAGCCCGAAGGTCGCTGACGTCGTCGCGCCGGAAGTTAACGCCCATTTTGAAGGTGTGCGGGCCGCGTTCGATGGAAAGGTCATCGACCAACTGCCACTGTTCGACGTTGCGTCCCTGGGGGAAGAAAAAACCGCCCGGGAATTCTCCGCCAGCCGCGCCGAGACAAGACATGCTGGTGTTCGAAGAGCACAAGATCTCAGGAAACGCCGCGTTGGCGGCCGACAGATTCGTCGACTGGAAAATCGCCGAATACCACAGGTCAGAAAAAATAAAGTTATTCGCCACGGTAGGGCTGAAAATATGCGTGTAATTCAGCTGCCCCTCGTCCTGAGGCTGGCGGCTGATGGCGTTGAACGCCGGATTGATGGGGTCTGCGTATGTTGGCTGGGTCCCACGATCAAATTTCACCCGGCCAAAAACTTTGTCATTGTCGCTGAACGAGTAATCCACTCGCCCGATCAGCAACCATTCCTGGTTCCCGCTGCTGCCCGACAAAGTAACGGCTCCCAAGCAATCCGTCGAACCGCCCGGCAAGGCATTCACCGTAGGGCCCCCGATGCCAGGGCAGGTATTGGCTGTTGGGACTGCATTGGCCGCTCCCTTGGCACCGTTGTACAGCGCAAACGCCTGCTGATAAAAGCTCGTCGCCGTAGCCGGAACTTGAGAAAGAACGAAGTTCTGAAACGCCGGCGTGGGTAAGAAAGACTGCGTCGCGGTCGCGAAGATGTATCGCAGTCCTTCGGTATCCACAAAAAAGTAAGCCTTGTCCTTCTTGATCGGCCCACCGAAGTCCGCGGCCCATTGGTTATTGTTCTGGAACGGTTTTGGCTGTCCACTGGCCTTGAGGAAAGTGTCTTCCGCGTTCAGATCGCTGCCTGTGTAGTAGTAATTGGCACTGCCGTGAAACGAGTTCGTGCCCGAGCGCGAGCTGTAATCGATTTGCGCTCCCGCCATGCGTCCGTATTGGCCGGTGTACCCGTTGCTGACCACGGCGACCTCTTGCACGTCATTGCTGCCGAGCAACAAGTTACTGGCGCCGGAGTTGTTCAGGTTGAGAAATGGGTCGTTGTAGTCATTGCCGTTGACGGTGAAAAGGTTGGACGTACCTGGCAGGCCGAAAGCGCTGAAATTGCCAAAACCTGGGCCGCTCGAGGTGTTCATGGAAACGCCCGGCGCAGTCTGGGCTATATAGGTAATGTCGTTGCCAGGATTCGGAATGTTCTGGACAGCGCGCGTATCAAAGGTAGTGGCGATGTTCGCGTCCTGGGTTTGCAGCAAGTTCCCTTCGCCAGTCACCTCAACGGTAGTCGTCACGGCACCCACCTCCATGGCGAAGTTCACCGTGGAATTTTGGCCGAGAAGCACCGTGATTTTTTGCGTAGCCGTTTTGAACCCGTCCCTTTTCGCCGTAAGCGTGTAGTCGCCGGGTTTTAGGAGAGAAAAGACATAAGCTCCAATAGAGGAAGAGATGGTCGAGTACGTATCCCCTGTAGTGTTGCTGGTGAGTGTAAGCGTTGCACCGGGCACGGTCGACCCAGTGGGATCAGTAATGGTGCCGCTGAATCCTCCTGTGACGATAGTTTGTGCCGGCAATACAAAAGGAAAACAAAGCATTTCCGCGCAACAAATAAGAACGATGACTAACAGCTTCTTTCTCATTAATTCCCCTTATCTCTTTTCGAAATAAATTAAACACCTCTCCGCCAAGACTCCTCCGAACAAACCACCGCGCCACTTCCCATCGGCCAGCAAACAGAGTCAGCGAGGTTTTACTTCTGCACCGACGAGCCAACATGGAAGCCGATCTCACAGTGTGGGGCACCCGCCAACTTGCGCTTAAATCAGGCTGCCACTCGTCAGCTCCGAAGAGCCCGTGTCTTACTTGAGTCCTTTCCTCCCGTGGTTGAATGGCTGTCCATGTGAATGGACCCGGGATATCTGTCGTGGCCCGACTGCGGTTCAAATCAACGGAACCGCCAAATGGGATAAGTCGGGACCGGTTTTCGCGCAATCACCTGAGTGACGGCGTCCCGGAGTAAGGACGCCGGGTGGCCGGTGAACCACTGAAACGCCCCGGACGCCAATACGATGACAACCCGAAGCACGTCCATCAGGGCCGCCCTCGTCTCGGCTTTAACGACACGCATTGCAGGGCACCTGACCTTGAGCGATATGGGTCGTGTTACCGATCCTCTGCGAAGTCTTCCTTGCGGATGGCCAAGATGGCTCGACAAAGCACTGCAATCTCTCTCGCAGTTTCCTTCGCCCATGAAACAATCGAGCCTTAACCGCGCCAGCGGAAATTCCCATGATTCGAGCGGTCTCCTCCGTCGATCGTTCGTCAAGCTCACGCAACTGGAATGCTCTCCGTGTTCCGTGCGGCAGCTCATTCAAAGCCGCGAATAGAATTCGTTGCCGCTCGCGCTGTGAATAGCTATCTTCGGGGCTCAGACCTGAATCAGGGATCCGCAGAGCGAATTGTGCTTCCTCGACTTCGCTTGAATCATTGATCAACACCTCACGCCGCCCACGACCCTTGCGCAGCAAGATAAGGGCTTCGTTGATGGTGATGCGGGTTAGCCAAGTGGAGAAGGCGGATTTCCCCTCGAATTGCCGCAGTTTGGTGAATGCTTTTTGCAAGCTTTGCTGCACGACATCCTCGGCGTCCTCCCGCGTGCGGGTCATCCTCCGCGCTGCGAAGAAAACCCTTCGCGCGTGACGTTCGACCAGAACTTCAAACGCCTTGAGATTCTCGTTCTTCGCGGCAGCGACGAGAGTCACGTCCCCTTCGTCGGAAAGGCTATAGTTGGAAGCGATCGCAGGTTCTTCTTTGCTGACGTCGTCTATGAATTTCGGGGACGCAGTTAGGTCCCTTCGTGGTTTCATCTTTCACACCTCTGTTGAAGTACATGCTTGATGTAAATACCGGTGGCGATGAATTGCGCGCCCTGCTTCGACATGGCCCGCAAGAGCCTCTCGCCATTCTTGTCAATAAACGTGACGTCATTTAGATCGACAACAGACTTTCGGTTGTTGTCGGTTCGATGAGTCTTCTTCCAGGCTCTTCTTAGTTCGCTAACCCACAAGCCGACTAAGCGGCCTTGCAGAATCCATCGCTTTTCCGTCGGCGTTTCATTGACGGTGATCCTCAACACGTTTGGCGCTCCTTCCCGCCTAAGGGATTCGCCCGCGTCCCAACGACAGCGGGTGTGTGCGTGGCGCTAGGAGCAAGAAGGGTCGATTTCCGGCTCGCTTGCATGAGGGAGAGGGGAGCGACGACTCCTCCCAAGAGAGCACCGAAGAAGCAGTGAATAATTTTGCGCAGTCTGCGCTTCCCGCTGGGTTCCCATTGATCGAGTACACGCTTGATGTAAATACTCGTGGCGATGAATTGCGTGGCCTCCCTTGCCATGATTCGCAAGAGTCTTTGCCCACCTTTGTCGATGAACGTGACCGCACTAAGATCGACCGTGCATGTGCGTCCGTTCTGAGCTCGGTGCCTCTCTTTCCACCGTGTCCTCAGCTCGCCGACCCAGGGCCCGACCAATCGGCCTTCGAGGGTCCACCTTTGTTCTGTGGCCGTCTCCGCAACCGTGACTCGCAACATTTCGGTTACTCCTGTCTTTCACCATGGCGGATGATTCTTTGAAGATCTACCTGGGGCTTGCCGTGCCCGCAAACTCTCGCAACGATTCTGAATTTGTTCTAGTGCGCACCATTTCGAGTCTGCTTGCGCATGTGGACTTCTGAGCCGCCTCGTTCAAAATGAACCTCATCCATAGACGCCTTCATCAGCTGGATGCCGCGCCCATGTTCGGCTGCGGCGTCGGAAGTGAAGCCGTTACCCACAATCTTTCCGAAGTCGAATCCTCGTCCTTGGTCCGTCACGACAATGGATATCTCGTTGCCCGGCCCGCAGCGGCAGCGGATGTGTATTTTTTTTCCTGGATCTTCCTGATTACCGTGCGCGACCGCATTGTTGAGCGCTTCCCGAAGCGCCAACTCGACACCGAACTCCTCACCCGGAACAGATCGGGATCCTTCAATCAGCATCATCAAGCGATCCACGAGCGGTGAGATCGCTTGAGTCTTGCTGGGCATCCAGGAGTCGATTTCCAGGACGGAAGAACGAGAGTGTTTTTTTGGGAACCGCGATCGAGAATCTTTCGCTGGGCTCAGGCTTCGCATTCCACTCATGACCAACGCCTCACGCTTCGGAGGAATGCATTGCGTATGCCAACGCACTGGTCGTTCTCCGAGCTGCGGAACCTATTGATTTGTATTGGGATGGCAAGCCGAAAAAGCTTTCTCTAGATCACGCTGCCAAGATGCCAGTGCCGTATTTCCGGTAGCGTGCCCGTTTTGCGGCAGGCAGGAAGAGCGTGATGGGCTGTGGAATTGAGCTAAGTGAGAGTGCGGTGCGCCCCTGTAACGCAGAGCGGCGCGCACACGCCAAACCTCACGAGCATGTAGTCCTTGTGGTTGGCTTCGGGGTTCGGACCTGAACCCCTCCGACATTCTTGCTACAAGAAGAAGCCTGCCTCGGGAGAGCGGTCCCTAGAGCCTGCGAGTCTTGTTTGTTCAGCGCACATCGACCAGCACTAGTGATACGTCGTCGACCGGTGGGCCATCGCGCCAGGCAGCGACGCGATTGAGAATCTCCTGTTTCATTTCGCGAAAAGGCAGAAGCGAGGTCTCGCGAACGATGTTCTGTACGCCTTCTGCTTCAAGCATTTCGCCATGCGAGTCGAACACATCGGTCAGGCCATCCGTGTACAGCACGACGCGATCACCGGGTTCGATCTCTATATTGAGCGTGGCGTCGGCGTCCACGGCATCCGGCAGCGTACCCAGAATGGTGCTTCGGGACGGGAGCAGGCGAGGGTCGGCTCCCGGCTGAACGATCATCGCTGGCGGGTGTCCGGCTCCCGCGTACTCCATGGTCCGACCGGTGCGGTCAATTCGGGCCGCCGCCAAGGTAAAGAAAAATCCTTGCGCGGCAATATTCTGAATCACAAGAGAGTTCAATCGACGGAGGATGTCCGCGAGCGGCGCCCGATTGCTCAGCTGCGTGATTGTTTCTGAGTAGATGCGGTTGGCGACGAGTGCGGAACTGATGCCGTGACCGGAGACATCGCAGACAAATAGATTCAGGTGCGCTTCGTCTAGGGGGCTTACCAGGCCGAAGTCGCCGCCGATCGTGCGCGCCGGTTGGTAGAAAGTGTCGACACGCAGGTTTCCCCAGAGTAAGGGCTTGGGTGCCAGGCTTTGCTGGACTCGAGCCGCCAGTACCAGGTCTTGCTCAATCTCTCTCTGATGCTCTTCGAGCCGCGCGTTTGCCGCGCGGAGCTTGCGTTCAGTACGTTTCTGTTCCGAAATATCGGTCAACGTAACGATCGCGCAACGGCCTCCCTCGGGCCGACGCATCGCGCGCACACTGACCACCACGGGCAGTCGCTCGCCGGCCTTCGTGGGTAAGAAGAACTCTTCTCGGGTCCGCCCCATCTGCAGGGCTTTCTGATGGAACGCTTGAGCGAGAGCGAACTCTTCGGCCCGATCATACAATTGCCGGGCATCGGTGCCGATGATCTCGCTGCGAGGAGTCCCAGTCATTTCCTCGAACACGGAATTGGCAAAAAGAATCTGATTGGAATCGTCCGCGATGACGACACCATCGTTCAGTGTTTCGAGAATGGCCCCCATCCGTTGGAGCCATTGCGGTTTCTCGCTCCTCAAGACGGTCTCCTTATGCCGAACTGCAGCAATCGAAAAGGCCTACGTGCGCAACTCACGGCGGGCCTGACGCTGCTTTCGTCACTGCAGAACAACTTCCGCAAGAGTGTGGATACTATTGACTGTTTAGTGCCGAAAGCCGCTCGACGTTGTATTCGAGCCAGGGCAAACACCTTGCAGTCAGGGAAAATGCATAGCGAGTACCAAAGCTCCGGGCGCTTCTGAACCGGCCGAACTTGTTGAATTGTTGAGAGATAACAAGTCGAAGGACTGTTCTGTAGATCACGCTGCCAGTGTGGCACTGCCATATTTGCGGTAGCGTGCCCGTTTTCTGGCACAGAAGAAAGTGCGGATTTCGGAATTGCGCGAAGTGAATGTGGGGCGTGGTTCGGTTACCGAGAGCGGCGTGCGATTCCGAGTTTGTGAATTCTTTGCTGGAGGGTGGATCGCTTCATTCCAAGATGTGCTGCCGCTCCGTTGAGGCCCGCCACAACCCAGTTGGACTGCTCCAGGGCTTTGAGGATCTGCTGACGTTCTGATTGCTCCAGGAGATCGTGAAGTGCGCCGTTTGCGAGCGATTTCGAGGAGGTGGCTCTTTCTATCATATGGCCGGCCTTGGGAAATTTCAGGTCAGCCAGATCGACGCTCAGCGCGGAGCCCGTCGTGACAATAACGGCGCGCTCGATGACATTTTGGAGTTCTCGTATGTTTCCCGGCCAAGGATATCGGCACAGGGCATCCATTGCCGCAGAGGGAATCGTTTCGATGGCCTTTTTCATGCGTCTAGTAAACTGCTGCGTGAAGTGCCGCACCAGGAGCGGAATATCCCCCTGGCGCTCCCGCAAGGGGGGAACATGGACTGGGAAAACATTCAACCGAAAGAAGAGATCGGACCGGAACTTTTGCTCGCTCACCATAGCTTCCAAATCGCGGTTCGTCGCGGCAATCAAACGCGCATCGGTCCGAAGTGTCCGCGAGCTTCCCAGCCTCTCGAACTCTCTCTCTTGCAGCACGCGAAGGAGTTTGGTCTGCAGTTCGAGAGGAACTTCTCCAATTTCGTCGAGGAAAATCGTGCCCCCGTTAGCCACTTCGAAGCGGCCAATGCGTTGCGCGATCGCTCCCGTAAATGCGCCTTTCTCGTGTCCGAACAACTCGCTTTCAAGCAAGCCCGTCGGAATGGCCGCGCAGTTCAGCTTAACGAAGGGCTTCGCTCGCCGTGGGCTCAAATCATGAATGGCCCGAGCGATCAGTTCCTTTCCCGTGCCTGTCTCTCCGTAAATCAGGACCGTCGAGTCCGTTGGCGCTACCGTTTCCACCTGTTTGAGGACTCTGCGCAGAGAGGCACTATTTCCAATGATCTGGGCAAAATTCATTTCCGTGCGGATTTCATCTTCCAAATACAGCTTCTCTTTGGAGAGCTGGTCTTTCAGCTCTCGAATCTTGCCGAACGCACATGCATTCTCCACCGCAATCGCAACCTGATTTCCGATCTGGGTCAGAAACTCGATATCGCCAGCGAACGCATTGTCCTGATATTTGACCACACCGAATGTGCCCAGCACGCGACCTCGGCTAACAAGTGGAAGGATGCAGACCGTTCCAACTTCGGCTTGCGCGGTGTCCTTCATACCCAGCCGCCTCGCCTCCTGGACACTGCCGCACCAAAGTTTGCCGGTGCGAAAGACCGCTCCCGAAACATCTTCATCGATACGGACAAGGCTCTCCTCTTGATGTGATGTGTCTTTGAATGGAAAGTCTAGAGCATGGATCCGCAAGTGCGTGTTGTCGCTATCGGGAAGAGTAATGCCAACGCCATCGCAGCCCATAACCCGGCGCGTGCTCGCCACTGCGGCTCGGAGAAGGTCCCGGAACTCTAGATTGGAAACCACGTGATTGGTCAATTCAAGGAGAAGTCCAACGCGCTCGCTCTTCTTCAGCAACTTCTGTTCGGAGGCTTGCGCTGCATCAAAGTGCAGCGCATTGTCGAATGCGAGAGCGATCTGCTCAGCCACCACCGAAAGAAAGTGAACTTCTTCGGCGGTATAGATATCTGGAGCTTTACTAGCAAAGGTGAGCGTTCCGACTTTGCTGTGGGCTGTGGTTAAGGGGAGGGTGCACACACAGCGGACTCCATACTTCTTCAAAATCTCCTGAAATTTTGAAAACCGAGCATCGTGGACCTCGAGCGAAGTGATCAAAGGCTCTTGGTTCTGATAGACCCACCAGTAATCGGATTCCTCCATGGCCAGTTCCGGGTCTGGAGGAACAGCTGCTTCCGTCTCCGCGTCGATGGAATGGCGATGAAACGTATTCGATCTTTCGTCACGAATGGACACACCGACATAATGAAACTGAACGACCCTGTGCAACTCACGCACCAGAGCGCTAAACAGGTCCTGTGGATTTCGATGCCTTCCGATAGCACTCGAAACGCCGACGAGCGATTCGTATCGTGAAGCGGCTGAAAGCCGAGACTCGTCTGCAACTTCCTCTGTTTGCATTGTACAAACCTCTCTCGCAACTTTCGCTTTGAGCTTGGATGTCGCAATTCCTGCGTAGGTTAGACGCTGGAAAGCGCCCATTTTCTATCTCAACCCGAACGCAGAGGCCGTCCGGTGTCCGACCCGCAAAATTGGTGCCGCAAAACGGGCACGCTACCGCAAATGCGGCACTGCCGCCTTGGCATTTGGAATGATTGCGCTATCTCTCCGCGCCTCATCTCGCGATTAATCAATAAGTTCGGCTCTTTCAGGAACCTATGGCACTTTGGCAGGCGCTCTGCATTATTCCTCGTGTGGTAACGACCAGCCGCTTGAATAACCCACAAAATTGACTGCATGAAGGGGATCGATTTCAGAGATATGCCATGAAGAATCATCTTAGACACGGTCTTGCAATAGCTGGGGTGTTTTGTTTGATCGTCATCGCCCTGATCGTTGGAGCTCTGCGCCCGAAACATGCGTCCGGCTCAGTAATGCAAGCGCCGCCGGATGTCCTGGTGGCGCAGGTCGAACAACAGGACGTTCCGATTTACGGCGAATGGATCGGTACGCTCGCTGGACAGGTGAATGCAAACGTCCAAGCGCAGGTCTCAGGATATTTGCTCAAACGGGATTATCAAGAAGGGGCGACCGTACGAACGGGCCAGTTGCTATTTGAGATCGATCCTCGGCCCTTTCAGGCGGCGCTCGACCAAGCCGAAGGTCAGTTAGCGCAGGCCATCGCGCAGCTCGCTAACGCCGAAGCTGTGCAACACCGGGACCAGCTCGATGTGGAGCGCTACACCCCGCTTGCCAAGGAGCAGGCGGCGAGCCAGCAGGACCTCGACAATGCCAACCAGAATAACTTGGCCGCGAAAGCCACGATCGCCACGGACCAGGCGCAAATCAGATCGGCGCAAGCCGCCGTCGAAATAGCAAAGCTCAACCTTGGATTTACGAACGTCACTTCCCCTGTCAACGGCATCGCCGATGTTGCAAGGGCTCAGGTCGGAGATTTGGTTAGTTCCAATAGCGGAACGCTGACCACCGTTTCGACTCTCGACCCCATCAGGGACTACTTCACTGTCAGCGAACAAGATTACCTTCGATTGAAGGGGCAGTTTTCAGGCTCGGATAGACGGGGCTGGAAACTGCAGCTCATTCTTGCTGACGGGACAACCTATCTCCACGAAGGCGTCTTCTATTTCGCGGGACGCGCCATCGATCAAAACACCGGCTCGATCCAGCTGGCGGCCCTTTTTCCCAATCCCGGCAATGTGCTTCGTCCCGGACAGTACGGCAAGGTTCGAGCTGTAGTCCGCACCGCGAAAGGTGCGTTACTGGTTCCGCAGGCGGCGGTCGCCGATCTGCAAGGCAGCTATCAGGTTAGCGTGGTCGGGCAAGACAACAGGATCGCCATCCGTTCTGTAAAAGTTGGCGAACGCGTTGGCACCAGGTGGATTATCCAAGACGGACTGAAGCCTGGTGAACCTGTGGTCGCGCAAGGCCAGCAGACTCTCCGCCCGGGCACGACCGTGCAACCCAAGCCATTTGTGGCCCAGTGAAAGCGAACACGGGTGCCGGAACAGTAGCGACGTTGGTGTTGCTTCGAGGACCGCAGTAGCCCGGACTCCTCCACCTTGCCGCTCTCGCCGAAGAAGCGAGCGCAGAGATCTCAAAGTTTGTTCGAAAGGAATCAATATCCATGTCCAATTTTTTCATAAGGCGGCCCATCGTGGCGATGGTGATCGCCATCCTGATGGTGATTATAGGAGCGGTCACCATCGCGAGTCTGCCCGTGGCGCAGTTTCCGAACATCGTTCCACCGGAAATTCAGCTGCAGGCCTCGTACGTAGGTGCGGACGCGCAGGCCCTGGAGCAATCCGTCGCTACGCCCATCGAACAGCAAATCAACGGCGTGGACAACATGAATTATATGTATTCGCTGAACGCCACCGGAAACTCGCAAACCACGATGGTGGTGGACTTCGACCTGAAGACCGACCCGAACACCGACCTCATCCTCACGCAGTCTCGCGAGCAACTGGCCGCCGGTCAGCTTCCCCCGGACGTTAACACCTACGGGGTCACGATCAAAAAGTCCGTGACCGCTCCGCTCATGCTGGTCGGCCTGTTTTCCCCGAAGGGCACGTACGATACGACTTTTCTCGGCAACTACGCCTATATCAATCTCAACGACCCCATCGCCCGCCTGTATGGCGTGGGCCAGACGCAGGTTTTCGGCGCGGGGCAGTATGCCATGAGGCTCTGGGTACAGCCTGACAAGCTGGCGAAGCTAGGCATCACCGTCACCGACATCGTCAATGCCGTGCAGGCGCAAAACACGGTGAATCCTGCGGGTCAGGTGGGTGGTGAACCAGCTCCCGCGAACCAGCAATTCACGTATTCCGTGCTTGCGCAAGGCCGCCTGACCTCCCCGGAACAGTTCGAAGACGTGATCGTGCGCGAGGCACCCGATGGCGGGATAGTTCGCGTGAAAGACGTCGCCCGCGTCGAACTCGGCGCACAGGACTACAGCATCGTCAGCCGCTTGAATGGCAAGCCCGCCATCGTCATCCCCGTCTACCAGTTGCCCGGTTCCAACGCCGTGCAAACCGCCGCCGGCGTTCGCAAGCTGATGGCCGAGATGAAGCGGAGCTTCCCGGAAGACATGGATTACGCCATCTCGCTGGACCAGACAACAGCAGTGACAGAAGGCATGAAGGAGATCATTCAAACCCTGCTGATCGCCATTGTGCTGGTCATCCTGGTCGTCTACCTCTTCCTGCAAGACTGGCGCGCTACGTTGATCCCGCTGCTGGCCGTGCCCGTCTCGCTGGTGGGCACCTTTGTTTTCTTTCCGCTCTTTGGCTTCTCCATCAATACCCTTTCTATGTTCGGGTTGGTGCTGGCCGTCGGCCTGGTAGTGGACGATGCCATTGTCGTCGTCGAAGGCGTGCAACGCCACATCGAGGAGGGTCTTGCTCCCAAGGACGCCGCGCGAAAAGCCATGGCAGAACTCTCCGGCCCGGTCATTGGTATCGCCCTGGTTCTGTCTGCCGTATTCGTACCCACCGCCTTTATCCCCGGCATCACCGGGCGGCTCTACCAGCAATTCGCCGTGACGATCGCCATATCGGTTCTGCTCTCGGCATTTAACGCCCTTACTCTCAGCCCGGCACTCGCAGCTCTGCTGCTGCGGCCCAAGAAACAGACCACAGGTTTGCTCAACCGATTTTTCGACTGGTTTAACCGCGTCTTTGGACGTGCCACGGACGGCTATGTCCGTTTGTGTGGCGGGCTGATCCGCAAGAGCGCCGTTGCCATGGTGCTGCTGGCGGTCCTCGGCGTCGCCGCTGGTTTTTTTGGCAGCCGCTTGCCTTCGAGCTTCCTGCCCGATGAAGACCAGGGCTATGTGTACATCAACATGGACCTTCCGAATGCCGCTTCGTTGGAGCGCACCAGCGCGGCGGCGAGCCAGGTCGAGGAGATCCTCGCCAACACGCCTGGCGTCGAATACACCACGAGTGTTGTCGGCTTCAGTTTGCTGAGCTTCGTCCGGACTACTTACAACGGCTTCTTTTTCGTCACGCTGAAGCCTTGGAGTAGCCGCGAAACACGAGCGGAACAATTTCAGGAAATCAAGCAGCGCTTGAACCAGCAGCTTAGCAGACTTCCGCAAGGGACTGCTTTCAGCTTCTCGCCGCCAGCGATCCCTGGCGTCGGCACTTCCGGCGGCTTTCAGTTCGTGCTGGAAGACCGTGCTGGGCGAGATGTCCCGTTTCTCGCAGGCAACCTCGATAAGTTCATGGCCGCCGCTCGCAAACGCCCCGAAATTGGCTATATCAGCACCTCATTTTTGCCCAGCGTTCCGCAAGAGTTCCTGGAGGTCAATCGGGAGAGGGTGCTGAAGCAAGGGGTGGCCATCAGCGACGTCTACAGGACCATTCAGTCTTTTATGGGCGGCTTGTTCATCAACTACTTCAACGATTTCGGCCGTACCTGGCAAGTGTACGTCGAAGCCGAAGCGCCTTACCGGGCGAATATGGAGAACCTCGGGCAGTTCTATGTGCGCAACAGCGGGGGCCAAACGGTTCCGCTTTCCGCGCTGACGAAGTTTGAATCGCGTTCCGGCCCCGAATTCACAATGCGCTACAACGAGTATCGCTCCGCGCAAATCAACGGCAGCGCCGCGCCGGGCTATAGCTCGGACCAGGCCACTGCGGCTCTGGAAGATGTCTTCAAGCAGACCATGCCCCGCGAAATGGGCTTTGATTACATGGGCATGTCCTATCAAGAGCAGCAGGCACGCCAGGGAGTCCCGGCATGGGCGATCTTTGCATTGTCGCTGCTGTTTGTCTTTCTGATTCTGGCGGCGTTGTACGAAAGCTGGTCGCTGCCATTCAGCGTGTTGCTGAGCACGCCGGTCGCGGTATTCGGCGCCTTCGCGGTGTTGTGGCTGCGTCGCGGAGCGCTCAGCGTCTTTTATCCCGCTTACATGGTTCAGATCGAGACTGACGTGTATTCGCAAATCGGGTTGGTGATGCTGATCGGTCTGGCCGCCAAGAACGCGATTCTGATCGTCGAGTTTGCCAAGGAAGAATACGAGAAAGGAAAGCCTTTGGTGGATGCGGCGCTGGAAGGCGCCAAGCTCCGCCTGCGGCCAATTCTGATGACCTCGTTCGCGTTCATCCTGGGTTGTGTGCCCTTGTGGATCGCCACGGGCGCTGGTTCGGTGGCCCGCCAAATTATGGGGACGGCCGTGATCGGCGGCATGCTGGCGGCGAGCGTGATCGGGATCTTTCTGATCCCAGCGATTTTCTACCTGGTTGAGAAATGGTCAGGTGCTGGCAAGGAGCACGCCCCTTCCGCAGTGCCGGCAAGGCCCGCGCCTGCGACGGGAGACTGAGATGAGCCACCAACTCATGGATGACCAGGACGCAAAGTGGGGCGATTGATGAAGAAGCTTCGGCCATTGATTTCCGTTGTTTTGGCGTCGAGTCTAATCGGGGGGTGCATGGTTGGCCCCAACTACCATAGGCCCGCCGTGCAACCTCCGACTGCGTTCCGCGATCTGCGAGAAGGCCCGCAGGCTCAAGCTCAAGTAGCTTCCTACGCGGACCTTCCCTGGTGGCAAGTCTTCCAGGACCCGCAACTCCAGGATCTGATCCGCACCGCCTTGAAACAGAATTACGATATGCAGCTGGCCACGGAGCGCATCAAAGCCGAGCGCGCGCAACTGGCGATCACGCGTTCGTATCTTTTCCCGCAAGTGCAAGGCAGTGGCAATTTCACGGGTGGCATAGAACAGAGTTTTCAGTCGAAATCAAATTTCTTCGCGCTCACCGCTGATGCCGCTTTCCAGCTAGACCTCTTCGGCAAGCTGCGCAGAGCAACCGAAGCGGCGCGCGCCCAACTCCTCGCCACCGAGGATGCGCAGCGTACCGTCATGCTCACGCTCGTCAGCGATGTGGCGAGCGACTACTTCACGCTCTTGCAGCTTGACCTCCAACTCCAAATCACGCGCGACACCGTGAAGACCCAACAAGATTCCGTCAAACTCACTTCGCTCAGAGTGGATCACGGCGTCGCCACAAAGCTGGATGTGCTTCAGGCGCAGCAAGTGCTCGACACCGCAAATGCGCAGATCCCGGACCTGCAGAGACTGATCGGCCAGGAGGAAGATGCCATCAGCATTCTCATTGGCGAATATCCCCAAGGTGTACCGCGCGGACGTCCGCTCACAGAACAGACACTTCCTCCTGAAGTGCCGCCGGGATTGCCTTCCGCGCTCCTCGAACGACGGCCCGACATTCACCAAGCCGAGCAAATGCTCGTTGCCGCGAACGCCGAAATCGGCGTCGCTAAAGCGTCGTTCTTCCCGCAAATATCACTGACCGGTTCGGGCGGCGGGGCATTTGGCCGCAGTTCTGTTTTCTCGAGCTTGATGAGCTCCCAGACCGGCATTTGGTCCTACGGAGTCCAGGTAACTCAGCCCATTTTCACGGGAGGAGCACTTCGCGGAAATCTGCATCTGGCCGAATCGCAGCACGAGCAAGCTTTAATCGCCTACAAACAAGCTATACAGCGCGCCTTCGGAGATGTGTCCGATGCTCTGATCGGATATCAGAAATTCTATGAGGTGCGCCTCCGCCAGGAACAAGCCGTAGCGGATCTGGAAGAGTCTGTTCGCCTCTCCGTCATGCGCTATCAAGGCGGTACTGCCACTTATCTCGAAGTGCTGGATGGCCAAAGATCGCTTTTCGCCGCGGAGCTTACTTTAGCGGAGGCGCGGGGCAACGAATATCAGAGTCTCGTGCAACTCTACCGGGCACTTGGCGGGGGGTGGCAGACATAGACGCGAACGAAACGAGACGCATAGATCCGAACGCGGCCGGCAACCACCGAACCCGCGACCTCCTGAGTGACAGGCAGGCGTTCTAACCAACTGAACTACGCCCCCGCAAACTCACTAAAAATGATTTTCCTCTCCTTGCACAGTCTTGCAGTATCTTGCACTGCCTTCCACGTCCTTCGACGCGACAAGGCATCGTTCTCGACATAGCCTAATCGATGCTAGCCATTGGCCTTCACCCGAAGGGTCTTAACCCCCTGAGTGTAGTGCCATCCGGCCAATCGCAAAGTTGACAAACGGTTGACAAAACGGTTTTTTGAGGGAGAGCCCCGCAAAGGGGAAAAGTGAGGATAGCCGCGTATTTACTGGTCAGATTCACCACGAAATGCGTATACCGAGCGATTAGATACGTCTCTTCTTGCTGACGGGTGGCGATGGCGATGAGCTTTTGTAAAGCGCCGTCCGAATCCTGGGGTCGACCGAGCGAGTGATAGACCAACGCCTCCCCACCTAGCTTCAAAGC
>Ga0209772_10000071_pt1 | contig 22451 bp, 19 predicted proteins | sample BogFormECP03_OM1_FD_188235 | JGI IMG/M metagenome (GOLD analysis project Ga0209772, IMG submission 188235) | Bog forest soil microbial communities from Calvert Island, British Columbia, Canada - ECP03_OM1 (SPAdes) (version 2) | ecosystem: Environmental > Aquatic > Freshwater > Wetlands > Bog ... | reverse complement strand
TTCTTTCACACCGCGGGCAATTTCCGCGAACATCACGAAGAAGCGGTCAAAGCCGGCTTCTCCCATCCAGTAATGCCCTGGATAGTTTTCTTCCAAAATGTGGACGCCATAATCGGCCACGAAGAGCCCATCATTTATCCTGACCAACTCACCCAGGAGCTAGACTACGAACTCGAACTAGCCGTAGTCCTAAAAAAAGCCGGCAAATATTTCTCCACCGAAGACGCCGCGAATTATATCGGCGGCTACGTAATCTTCAACGACGTGACCGCCCGCGACATCCAGCGCAACGAAATGAAATCCGGCGTCTTCAGCTTCTGCAAAGCAATCGATTCTTTCTGCCCGCTGGGCCCCTGGATCGTAACCGCCGACGAAATTCCCGATCCCCACAATCTAGCAATGGAGCTGCGCGTAAACGGCAAAATCCGCCAGCAATCGCACTCCAAAAAAATGTCGGTGAAAATTCCCGAAATCATCTCCCACTATTCCGCCATGGGCTACAGCGCCGGCGACGTCCTCTCCACAGGCACAGTCTCCGGAGTAGCCGCCTTCAGCGAAGATCCTAAATCGCTCTACCTGAAAGCCGGCGACGTCGTCGAATGTGAAATCGAAAAAATCGGCATCCTAAGAAATCCGGTAATGTCGTGGGAGCAGTTCTACGGCAAAAAAGCCGCAAAAGCGTAAACGAAATGACCACAAACAACGGGGACAACAAATACTGGGTAAGCAAACTAAATGATCCCTCAAAAATCGGTCCACACGCCGCGCGCAAAGGTCCGGTCCGCTTCTACGACACCACGCTGCGCGACGGCGAACAAACCGTAGGCGTAGCTCTCGACCCGCAACAAAAACTAGAAATCGCCCGTCAACTAGATTCCCTCGGCATCAGCCGCATCGAAGCAGGCTTCCCGCGCGTCTCCGCCGACGACGCCGAAGCCTTCGGCCTGGTCTGCAAAGCAGGCCTGCGCGCCGAAATCTGGGGCTTCGCTCGCGCCGTCCAAGAAGATCTGGACGCAGTGATCAAGCTAGGCGCCTACGCGACGGTCATCGAAATTCCCTCAAGCGAAATCAAACTTCGCGCCTACGGCATCACCGCGGAGGAATCCATTCGCCGCGCAGTTGAAGCCGTAAAGCACGCCAAGAAACACGGCCTAAAAGTAGCGTTCTTCCCGGTGGACGGCACGCGCGCCGAACTGCCGCATCTCGAGAAACTTTATCGCGCCGCAATCGAAGCAGGCGCCGACGAAGTAGTAGTAGTGGACACCATCGGCGCATGCGGCCCCGAAGCCGTAGAATTTCTAATCAGCAAAGTGCGCGAATGGCTAGGCGATTCAATCCCAGTTCATTTCCACGGCCACAACGATTTCGGTCTTGCCACAGCTTGCGCCATAGCCGCAGTTCGCGCAGGAGCAAGCTGGATTCAAGGCACAATCAACGGAATGGGCGAACGCGCCGGCAACGCCGACATAGGCGAAGTAGCCCTGGCGCTAGAAGGTGTGTACGGCGTCCCGACCGAACTGAAGCTAGATAAAATCCGCGAAGTCTCCCGCCACGTCCGCCGCGCCAGCGGCTACCAACTCGAACCGTGGAAGCCGGTGGTCGGCGAAAATCTTTTCATGCGCGAAAGCGGCGCAGTAGCCAGCCAATTCCACATCCCCGAAGCCATCGAACCCTTCAGCGCAGAAATAGTGCAAGCCCGCCGCGAAATAGTCCTGGGCAAAAAAAGCGGCCTCGATAGCATAGCCATCAAAAGCCGCGATCTAGGCTTAGATGTTGCAGAGTCCCAACGCCCAGCAGTCCTAGCCGCAGTAAAAAAGAAAGGAATCGAAAAAAGAGGCCTTCTAACCGACGAAGAATTCCGCGCTATCGTGGCGCAACTAAAGTAGCGCCAGCGAGCCGGCAGTCGAACCCGCCGCGTTACTTGTGAAAATGCGGAATCACCGCGTCGCCGAAAAGCTTAGCCTGCTCGAGACGGTCGTCGCCCCAAATTTCAAGCAAGATGTGCGTGCAACCAGCATCGCGATACTGCTCGATTCGGTGAATGCACTCATCCGGCGTCCCAGCAATCGGGCAAACTTTTTCAAGCACCGAATCCGTAACAGCCCGCGCCGCAGCCTTACGCCCGCCAGATTCCATAGCGTCAGCAATCGGCCGAATCTCGTCGAACGTGAGCCCCGCTTTTTGAAGCAACACATCAGCCGACCCGCGAATGTTCTGCACTTTGTTCGCCAAATACATCGCAGCCATTTCCCGCGCGCCTTCTTTTGCGGTCTTAGGATCTTTGCCAATGCTCCCAACCACCACGCCGCCAAGATCGTTGTTAGCCGGATCTTTGCCAACCTTGCGGCAACCCTCCTCCATAATCGCCCGCGAATATCGAATGAAATCAGGAGTCGTGATGCTAGCAGTCAACAAACCATCCGCCATGCTCCCACCCATGCGCTGCAACACCGGCCCAGTAGCGCCAATGTAAATCGGCGGAACACCACGCGGCGAATGTGCGTCCGCCTTCAAAGCCGGAACGTGCGCATCAAATACTTGCCCTTCATAATCAAATTGCTGACCGCCCAGCACGCCACGAACGATTTCGATAGATTCCTTCATCACGGTAGCTGGACCAGCAGTCTTGCCGGCTTCACCTTCGCCAACTTCCTTCATGAAAATCTTCGAAGCGCCGAGTCCCAGAAAAAAGCGTCCGGGCCCAGCAACATCCTGCAAAACACGCGCTTCCATAGCAATCTGCACGGGATTGCGCGTATAAGGCGAAATAATCCCCCAACCGATAGGAATTTTCTTAGTCTCCCGCGCAACGATCGCCGTGATCGCCGTAGACGATCGTGCCTCGTAAGAATGTTTGCGCCACCAGGGATACGCTTCCGCGAGCCAGAACGCGTCAAAGCCCGCGCTCTCGCACGCCTGCGCCATCGCCACGGTCTCCGCGACAGGCTCCATGCTCAATTGCAAAACGCCAATGCGAAAGGGAACGGCCATCCGGTTTTTTCCTTTGGTCTGGTTTATCGAAATCTAGGGATTCGTCCACGAATGCTCGAGGCCTTTGATCAAAGCCCACATCGTTTTATTCAGCGGCGTCGGGACGCCAACTTGCTCGCCCCATTTCACGATCGCGCCATTCATAAAATCCACTTCCGTAACGCGCTTGGCGAGCACGTCCTGCAACATGCTGGCGTTATGCTTGCCCGGCGCGTTCGCGCCTTTCTGCACCATCGCGCGCGGATCGCCGTGCAGCGTGATGCCCATAGCCTTCGCAACGGCCTCGCCCTCGGCAATCAAGTCGTTGAAAAGCTGTCCGGTCGGAGAAAGACGCGTAGCCGCGCCGTGATGCAGCAGCGTCAAGGCGCCGACAGGATTCGTCGAGGCGTTGAAAATGAGTTTCGTCCACTGAGCCCCGCGCGCATCTTCGAGGGGAATCACGTTCATACCCGATTTATTCAGTGCCTCGGCGAGTTCGTTCACGCGCGCCATCGGTGTATTCGTCGGCTCAAACGGCCCAATCCAAGTGTCCCCTTTAATGTCGTATCCCACATGACCCGGCTCGACGATGTGGCCCGCAGGAAACGTAGTGCCGCGAATCACAAACTTAACGTGCTCGGCGATGATTTCCTCGTTTCCGACGCCATTCTGTACCGAGCAAACAGCTCCATCGTTCGCGAAAACATGCGCGGTTTGAGCCATCGCCGGACGCGTGTGTGTGCTTTTCGTGGCAATGATGCCGTATTCGCATGGCGGAATTTCTTTGGCGCTGGTGGTGGCGTGCAAGCGGGCGGTGAAATCCGCCGCACCGGAGATCCGCAGGCCATTGCGATTGATGGCGTCCACGTGGGCCTGCGAAACGTCGTAGGCGTACACCTCGACGCCTTCGACGCGGGCGAGATGCGCTCCGAAAATGCTGCCGATTGCGCCGGTGCCGACGATGCAGATCTTCATCGCGTGTTCATCCCCGCTTTTCCGCGCCGGAATAAAATTTCCAATCCACGTTGGCTAAATTCTCGCCTTCCTTTTTCCCCACGCGATAAGTGTCCTGCGTATACAGACAAACTTTGCCGTCCTGGTCCACGACCTGCGGATGGAAAGAAAAAATCATGTTCTCGCGCAACAGCGTCTCGGATTTCGCGCCGATGGCCGGATGCTCGATCATGGTCATGCCAATGGAATGTCCGGAAAGATGCCCAAGCGCGAAGCCCTGCTTGGCGAAAATATCGGCCGAAGCTTTGTGGACATTTTTAATCGGCTCGCCCTCGCGCATCAGCACCCGCGAGGCTTCGAGAGCCTCGGGATAAACGTCAGCCATTTTTTTCGTCATGGCGCTGATCTTCCCTTGGATAAGCGGGCGGGAAAACTCCACCCAGTAGCCTTCGGGGCCCGCGATCTCGAGCGAATAGAGAAGCAGATCGTCGGCACTCACTTTGCGGTCGCGCGGAACTTTGAACATGGCTTCGGCCGAGCCATTGGAGCCGGAGAGGACGATATTCATCATCTGCAATCCGGCACCGCCGGCAAAGAACTTGTCGACCGCCGGCGCCATCACTTCTGCCTCTGTTTTTCCTGGCGTGTATTTCGCGAGCATGGCCCAGAAGCCGTCTTCGATAATCTTCATACTGTGACGAATGCCGGCGAGTTCTTCTTCGCTCTTGATTGCGCGCGCCATATCGAAAGCGCGATCGAAATTGACGATCTCGAAAGTGCCCTTGGTCAATTCGCGATAATCGCGGACGGCCATCACTGCATCGAGTCCGTAAACGCCGAGACGCTTCCAATTTTTCGATGTAGCGTGATCGAGAATCCATTTGCCAGGAATATCCGCCCAAATATGCACGCGAATCCATGGTGTGCTCTTGTCGCCGATCCAGCGCGCTTCCGCAGGGAAGACCAATGTCGAGTCGCCCGCGAGAGGAATCACGGCGTAAACGTAGCGATGCACGATTTCGAATCCCGAAACATAGCGGATGGCGCCTTCAAAGCCGGTGTATTCATTGCCGCAGACAACCAAGGCGTCGAGATTCTCCTTCGCCATGGCCTCGCGAATATTCTTAAAGCGGCGATCGATTTCGGATTTGGTAACCAAGAAAGCTCCTAGGGACGAAAGATTCCTATCGTGCCAAGCTAGGCGCGCAGTCCGCAAATTTCGGCAATTGCCAGCGCGTAAATCTTCGTGATGTTCACAAATGTTTCCACGGCAACTTTTTCGCCCTCAGCATCGCGCGGCCCGCTGGACGGCCCGTAATTCACAGTCTCGATTCCGAAGCGCGTCATCACAGACGCGTCGGAACACCAGAGCACGGTGTCGCGTTTCGGTGCCGAACCCATGATTTTCGTATGCGCCGCGTCGATGGTCTTCACCAGTTCGTGGTTGGCATCAATCTGCGCGCCGGGAACGGAAATATAGGTTTCGAAGTCGAGACCGTATCCCGGAAATTTCTTCTGTAGATCGAGATACAGCTGCTTCGCCGCGCGGCGAGCCGTCGCCAACGGCATATCCGGCGGCACGCGTAAATCAAGAAACACATCCGTGCGATCCGGCGTACGGCTAGCGCGCCACGGATAACCGCCGCGAATGCATCCGATGTTCACAATGCCGGTCTTCCCTTGATAAGTGGCTCGCGCTTCGAAGCTCGGAATCCATTCGTAGATCGAGTCGAGCACTTCGTGCATGCGGCGAATCGAGCTTTCCTTCTGCCTGCCGGCCGCAAATGCCGTGTGCACATAATTTCCGCGCACGCCAATACGCACCCAAACCGAGCCGAAATGCGCGAGAATAATTTGCATGTCGGTAGGCTCGCCGAGGATGCACATGTCCGGCAGCACGCCGTGATTCACCATATAGTGCGTCCCGGCGCCATAGCCACGATATTCCTTGCCGACAAATTCGTCGCTCCACTGCGTCTTTTCAATTTCGCCAACAACTGCCGCGATCAAAACGTCGCCCTCAAGCTTCACTCCCGCGCGCTGCACCGCTTTCACCGCCTGCGTATAGCAAACCAGCGCGCCTTTCATGTTGTAAATGCCGAGGCCGTAGATCATTCCGTTTTTCAGAACGGCTTTCGGTTTGTAGCCCAAGCCCGTTAGATAAGTTTCGCGGCCGGTGTTGGACGTATCCATGTGCGCGTTGAACATCAGATTTTTCCCTGTGCCCGCGCCCTCAAGGCGTCCGATCACATTCGCGCGTCCCTCTTCTACTTCCTGCCAGGTGACTTGCAGCCCCGCTTCGCTAAGCGCGCCGCGCATGTACTGGCCCATCGCGAGTTCCTCGCCCGTGGGGCTCGGAATATTCACCACGTCGCAGCACATTGCTACGATTTCGTCTTCGCGAACCTGCGAAGTGATTTTGTTGGCTAAGGATGCGTCGATCGGCAAAGGACCTCCGCTGGTTGTTGGCGATGCCCATCTCAGCTAATCGTTAAATTCGAAAATCATCCGGATCGGTGCAAAGTTTCTCGCTGCCGTCCGCGGTCACCAGAAAATTATCTTCGAGCCGCAATCCGCCGCCGCCCTCCCAGTAAATTCCAGGTTCGATGGCCAGCACCATATTCTGCTTCATCATCCCGGGCGCGGCCTTGTGCGAATACGGCGGTTCGTGAGCCCGCGCGCCGACACCGTGCGCCACAGGATGCGACGGCTGGCCTGTATAGCCTGCCTCATCAATGCGCGCGCGAATCACGCGATCGATTTCGCCAAGCGGCGCGCCATCGCGAACAATGCCCACAGCCTCGCCGAAAATCTTCAGCAGCAAATCAAGCAGACGACTGTATTCGGGAGTGAGTGTTCCGGGGCAAATATTCTTGGTGAGATCAGTCCAGTAGCCGTCGGCGCAGACCCAAATTTCGACCAGCGTGGGTTCGTGTTCCTGCACCGGACGATCGCTCGTAGCAGTAAAGGTAGCGATGCCTTTGCCGGACCAGACCAGCGTGAAAGCCCGCGCCATCGCGATCTTGCCCTGATAGCCGACGCCGACTTCGTGGATGTGGCCTTCGATCATCGCGGCCACTTCGCTTTCCTTCATGCCGGGACGAATATTTGTGCGCGCGTAAGCCATGCCGATAGCAGCAAGGTCGTTGGCGATGCGCATTCTCTCGATTTCTTGCGGTGTCTTGATCATTCGCAATTCGGCGAGCAGAGCCGCAGCGTCCGCAACTTCTTTTGCAGCCTTGCGGAACGCGTCAAAGTAGCCCTGCGTATAGACCGTAGGCTCGCCAACCATGCGATCGCAAATTTGCGAGCCCTGATTCAGCTCGATGGCGATGCGGCCAGTAAGTTTTTTCTCTCGCAGCACCTCGAGAGCAGTGTCAAGCGCGCGCGCCGTGGGCGGACGTGGATCAGACGGATGATAGAAACTAAATGAGCGAACATCTTTGTTCCAGGCAGTCTGCTGCGCTTCGCGGAACTGCGGCTCAAGCACGCAGAGCGTGGGCTCGCCCTCGCGCGGAAAGACGACGATCTCGTATCCCTTCATCGTCCAATAATTCGTCAGGTAAAGAATATTATCGGGCGCGCGGACGATTACGGCGTCGAGGTCCTTCTCTGCCATCGCGCTGCGAAGGCGCGTCCATTTTTCGCGATCGAGTGGGTAGGACATTTTTCGCGGCGTTACGCCGTTGGGTGCCCTTTCGATTGAAACGTCCAGGATTCCTCTTTGCCGCGAATCAGCCGGTAGAGCGCCGTATGCAGCGGCGCAGGATGATTGATTCGCGCGGCCTCGCGGGCAATTGCGCCGCCAAGAAAATCGATCTCGGTGCGCAGATGATGGCGAATATCGTAAAGCATCGACGGAGGATGATCCGTGCGCGCCCCGATTCTATTCATCTCCCACGGATCTTCATGCAACACGATCCCCAGCGCCTTGGCCACATCCTTGCCCTCATTGATCAACGAGTGGAGCAAGTGTCCAAGGTCCGCGAATTTTTCTTCCTGCGCATACTGTGCCGTGTGCGGCAGCTCAGTCAGCGCAGCCACCGAGTTCACCGAAGCATTGAAAATTAATTTCGACCACTGCGCCGGCCGAGCGTCTTCGAGCGCCACCGCTTTCAGGCCGGAAGCAATAATCCAGTCGGCCGCTTTTTTTACAATCGAAAAAGGCGTGTGCGTAGGTTCAAACGGCCCCATCCAAGTTTCTGTATCGAGTTCATATTGCACGTGATTGTCTGAGTGCCGTGTTCCGCTCATGAACGTTGTCCCGCGAATAACCTTGCTCTTGGTCATCTCGGCGATAATTTCTTCGCAGCCCAGCCCATTTTGCGCCGACAAAATAGCCCCACTGCGAAATTTTCCGGCCACCGGTGCAAGCGCTTCCTCCGTTTGCGTGGCCTTGCAACTCACGATGCCCAAATCGCAATCCGGAAACTCCGCCGCATTGGCAGTCGCGTGAATTTTGCCTTCAATTTTGTGCAAGCCCGTGACCCGGATCGGATATTCGTTGAGCGCACGCTCGTGTTCCGGCCGGCGCACAAACGCATGCACTTCCGCGACGCTCGCCAAGTGCGCGGCATAGAGACTCCCGATTGAGCCGCATCCTATGATTCCGATTCGAGGTGCCACGATTCGCTAATCCGAGATTCACTGCATACGCGGAAAGACCGACGGCAAGGCCAGCTCGCAAATTCGCCGAATCAGGGAACTTGCCATCATCTCTTGGCCGGCCGGCTCTCCACTTCGACCGGCGTGACGGGCCCCTGGCCTCGCAGCGCCTGGAAAATAGTTTCCGCGTTGTTGTGAGAATCCGAAATAATAATGCCCTTGTGGGCGAGCGCGTCCTGCAACGCAGCGCTCACCGTATGCACTGGGGCAGCCCCGCCTTCTCCCATTCCTTTTGCGCCGTTGTAGCTAAAGGGCGACGGCGATTCGATGTGCCCGTAGAGAAGATCAGGCATGTTCATCACCGTAATCGGCGTGTAGTCGCTGTAAGTGCTGGTGAGCATCGTACCTTCCGCGTCGTAAACGCAATTTTCCATCAGCGCTGCGCCGATTCCGTGTGCGGTAGCGCCGTGAACCTGGCCCTCGACGATTAGCGGATTGATGGTGCGGCCGCAATCGTCCACGCAAGCGTAGGCCAGAATCTTCGGCTGAAATGTTTCGCGATCGATTTCAATCACCGCCATGTGCAACTGCGCGGCGTAAGTAAGGCAGAGGTTGCCATACTTGCGCTTCACGTCCGGCACTTTAAACGGCGCACGATAAACGTAGCGGCAATTTAGCGTGACGTCCGCCATGTCCTCCGGCAGCGCGGCGTTGTTTACAAATACAAGATTCGCCAGTCCCCAGTAGTTGATGGAATTCTTCGTGCCGCGCACGCGAACTTCCGGACCCTGTTCGCCCACGCCAAATTCCAGATTCTTCTCTTTCGTCTTCAGAGAAAAAGCGGCGACCCGCGCCATTTCCGATTTCAATTGCTCCACGGCGCCGTGAATTGCAGATGCTCCAGTCACCGCGAACTGGCTCGCATAAGTGCCGGTATGGCCGGTGTAAACATTTTGCTCGCTGTCGAAGCCCGGACGCACTTTCACCATCTCAGGCGGAATGTTCAGAGACTCCGCCACAATCTGCGAGGCAATTGTCTCGTGGCCTTGTCCTTGCGGCACCGAGCCGAGGCTTACGACCACCTCGCCATAAATATCGAGCTTGGCGAGAGCAGCCTTCGATTGCCCGGAAAAGGGCGCGTAGGGATTGATGATTTGCGCCTGGCCAAAATTATTCGTGCCGGAGTCTAGCGTGGTCCCGATCCCAATGCCGAGGTAGCGTCCTTCCTTGCGGGCTTTTGCGCGTTCCTTCACCCACTTGTCGTAGCCGATCAGCTTTTTGGCGATGTCCAGCATGCGCGCGTAATCGCCCGAATCGTAAACGCAGCCATTCGGCGTGGTGTAAGGGAACTCTTCCTTGCGAATGTAATTGCGCTTGCGCATTTCGTCGGCAGGGAACCCGAGCTTGTGATTGCAGATATCCATCACGCGCTCGAGGAACCAGAGATGCTGCATGCGCGAATACCCGCGATTCGGACCCACCGGACATTTATTCGAGACGATCTGCGAAAAATCGAAGCGCGCATTCTTGAAGCGGTATGCGCCGGGAAGAACTTGCGACCAGATGACGCAGCCAAGCGGCTCGTAGCGCGGGTAAGCGCCGCAGTCGTCCACGTGACGGGAATCGATGGCGGTGATCACGCCGTCTTTGTCGAGCGCCACACGCGTATCAAAAAAAGTGCGTTCGTTTCCGTGCGCGCTGGCCAGCAAATGCTCGGATCGCGTCTCCGTCCATTTCACCGGTCGTCCGCCGAGTTTGCGCGACGCGAGCGCGCACAGCGCCATATAGGGATAGTTCGTGATCTTGATCCCGAAGCCGCCGCCGATATCGATGCTCTGCATGTGAATCTGATCGATGCCCACGCCGAGAGCCGGCGAAAGAAATTGCGCCGCGAAAGCCGGAAAAGAATTATTCGACCAGAAATTAATACGATTTTCTTTGAGGTCCCATGCGCCGATTACGGCATTGTTCTCAAGCGGAGTGCTCGAGAAGCGATGGAAATGCATGCGGCCGATTTTTACGACATGCGCAGCCTGCTTGAACGCCTTCTCAACGTCTCCGAATTCGAAGACATCGTGATAGATAACGTTGGTGCCCGCTTTTTCATGAATGATCGATTCGTTGGCCAAGCCGTCTTCGGCAGTGAGCACCGGCGGAAGAATCTCGTAATCGGCTTCGACCAGCTCCGCGGCGTCTTCGGCAGCGAAGCGTGTTTCGGCGATTACGGCGGCGACCGGTTCGCCCTGGAAGCGTACTTTGTCGGCGGGCAGCGCGTAATCTTCAATCGTCTGCCCCACGCCCGGCCCGATTTCGATGAACGGCTTGGTTAGCGACACGACTTCTTTGCCGGTTAGCGTGCAAAGAACTCCCGGAGCCGCTTCGGCGTGCGAAACATCCAGCCGGGTGATGCGCGCGTGCGCATATGGCGAGCGCACCAGCTTCATGTAAGCCATGCCGAGAAATTTCTTGTCGTCCACGAAGCTGCCCTTGCCTTGCACCAGGCGGCTTTCCTCGCGGCGCTTGATCGGCTGGCCGACATACTTGCCCGGAGGCGCATGGCCATTCGACCCATTGGTATCGGCTGGGCTCCGCGGAGGTCGCGTTTCGATGGCCTTTTTCTTCTTCACTCGAATCTGCCTTTTCCTGTGCACATCGGTGCAGCGCTATGAGAGCGCTTTCTGCAGAGAGTCAATTAGCTTCTGAATGTTTTTTTTGGCGAGCGGCTCGAGCAAGCCGCCAGCCAGCGACGGCAAGCGGCCAGCAATCTGCGATTCGCCCTTCCAGATCACTTTCGTGCCCGAACTATTGGGCTCGAGGTCGAAACCCGCGCTTAGTTGCGCCGTTCCTCCCGGGACGTCACCTTTTCCGTTGTAGCGCGCGTGCTTGCCAGGATTTTCTTCCGCCAGCGACATCTTCACGACAGCAGTGCCGCGAATATGCGAAATCCCCACGCGCAAATTCACGCTGAAATTCTTGTCGTCCTGCTTGGTCATGCTCTGATAATCGGGCAAGAGCGGACAGAACCGTTCGGGATCCACGAGAAACTTGTAAACTTCGTCCGGATTTTTCGGAACGACGAAATCTCCTCCGAATTCGATCTTCATTCAGCTTCACCCTGAGGGACTGGAACTTTTTCCGCGCTCGAATCCGCACCCGCGTCCGCCGCCGCGCGAATTGCTTTCAAAATGTTCTGGTAGCCAGTGCAACGGCAAGTATTCCCGGCGATTCCTTTGCGAATTTGCTTGTCCGTCGGGTGAGGGTGGTGCGCGAGCAATTGCACGGTGGACATCAAAAATCCCGGCGTGCAATAGCCGCATTGCAATCCATGATTTTCCGCAAACGCTTTTTGGACTGGATGAAGCTCTTCCCCGTTCGCAAGGCCTTCAACGGTCGTAATCTCGCCCTCGTGCGCTTGGAATGCGAACATGGTGCACGATTTCACCGCGCCGCCATTCAGTAGCACGGTGCATGCGCCGCAGTAAGTGGTGTCGCAGCCGATGTGTGTGCCGCAAAGATCCAGTTCTTCGCGGATCAACTCCACCAGCAACATGCGCGGCTCGACGGTTCGCTCGTAGAGCTTGCCATTCACCCGGAATTCAATGGGAACGCGATCAAATCCTGCCGACATATTCGTGACTGGCCTCCACATGTTCGCCGCGAGCGCGTCGGGTGGCGATACCGATGGCGCGCTTCACGAGCGCTCCAACGAGGACTCGTTTGTAGTCCGCCGAGCCGCGCATATCGGACTGAGGATCGGCAGCCGCCATGGCAGCTTCAGCGGCGGCTTGAATGGATTTCGGCGTGAGCTGCTGGCCGCGCAACGCCTCTTCGCCTGCGGTGGCGCGAATGGCCATGAGTCCCACGCAGCCCATTAGGATGCGCGCGTCCGTGCACGTATCGCCATCGCCGAGAGTGATGCTTGCCGATGCGCTCGCCGAGGCGTACACCGGAGCGCAGCGCTTGAATGCCACGCACGCGCCACCAGTGCGTTTCGCTGGTGCTTTCACTCGGATTTCCCGCACCAGCTCGCCAGGGCCGAGCGCCGTGGTGTACGCGTCGAGAAAGAAATCAGCGAGCGCAATCGCGCGCGCCCCGTTCGGCCCGATCGCATGAACCTCGGTATCGAGCGTCAGCAGCACCGCGGCCCAATCGCCGCTCGGATCCGCTTCGGCCACCGAGCCGCCAATCGTTCCGCGGTTGCGCACTTGCACATCGGCAATTCCGGCGGCGCAATCGTGCAGTACGGGAATTTTGCCCGCCTCGGCGGAATTTTCGATGTCAGCGTGGCGCGCCATGGCGCCTATTTGCAGCGTTCCATTGTGACGCTTGATGTGATTGAGATCGGGTATGTAATTTAAATCCACGAGCGCGGAGGGCGCCGAGAGCCGCAGTTTCATCAGCGGAATCAAGCTCTGGCCGCCCGCTAACGCTCTGGCGTCTTCGCCAAGTTCAGCGAGAATTGAGGAAGCTTCTTCGAGCGTAGAAGGCCGGTAATAACGAAACGCGCCTGGATACACGGTATTCTGATTTCCTCGCTTCCGTCCGCGTCGCGCTGCGGTAGAAGCAAATGCACGTCGGTAACGCAGCCGATTCTAATGGGTCTGAGGCGGCGCTTCAACTGGCAATGCGAAATTCGGGAGTTAAACTCGAAAGAATTTCTGTGAGAGACAATTTGGCTTTCGTCCAGAATGCTGGACATGCCTTTCTGAATTCACATTGATGGATGCTCTGCGCCGCCTTATAGTCTGAGTGTCAGCTCATGAGGCCAACCCGGGTGTTTCCCATCATTCTTGCTGCCGGCGATTCCAGTCATCTCGGATATCCGAAACCATTAGCGCTTTTTAATGGACGCACGGCGCTCGAGCTGGCCGTGGAAAACTGCGCCGGCGTGGAGGCGCCGATAGTGGTGCTTGGGCACCGCGCTGCTGCGATTCGGCATCATGTGCCCGCCGGGGCGCGAGTGGTGATCAATCGCGATTGGCGTAATGGGCAGTTGAGCTCGCTTTTGGCGGGCCTGCGCTTGGTGCCTCGTGGCGAGGCCTTCTTGCTTTATCCCGTGGATCAGCCGCTGCTCACTGCGGCGTTGGTCGCGCGCTTGATTCGCGCGTTTCAAAAGCGCGCTGCCGGAAAATTAATCGTGATGCCGCGCAAGGGCAAGCGCGCCGGACATCCGATTCTTTGCTCCGAAAGACTTCGCGGAGAACTGGAGAAGGCGCGGACCGCACGCGAAGTGGTTTATCGCGATGACCGCCGCGTTCAATTTGTGGCCGTGAGCGATGTTTCCATCTGGGCGGATTACGATTCGCTCTGGACCTACCGCCGCTGCGTTCGCATGTTCCTAAGGCAACGGAAACCGCGCAAAATTTCCAGCGAAACAATCCCCAGCTATCAACCGGCCGAAGAAATCCTTCGCCGCTCGCTCCGAACAAAGCCTTCGTAGCGGTGCGCTTCAGCGCAGCATCTTCGCCTAACTCAAAAATCCCACCATCTACTGCACGTAGGCCACGAAACGTCTAATCGCCCGCTAAGCCGTCCCGCGATCCCTGCTAAATCCAAACGCAATTCCAGCAAGCGAAGCAATCACCAGTGCCGAGCCCAAAACGGCGACAGCTTTCGGAATCGAGCCCTGAATCACAGTCTCCATCAACACCCCGAGCGGAAAAAGCATTGCGCCGGCGATCAGCCCGCCAGCCAATCCCATTCGCGCCGGCTCAGAAAATCCCACGCGGCCAAACGCAATCCCGAGCACCACCAGGAGCAAGCCTAGCCCGATCCAGTGCCCATGCGCATCCACCTGGCGCACATAAATATAATTAGCGTTCGCATAAGCCTGCATCGAAGCTTGCGATTTTTGCGAAGCCTGCTCGGCGGCGTGCACGAACGCGCCCGTGAGCGAGCCCCCAATGGTGTCGAGCGTCTGATGCTCCACGAAAACGGCATAATAAAGCCCGTAAGTCATGCCCCAGACCGCGAGCAGCAATCCGCCAATTACCAGCCAGCGCCCCGATCGCGTCATCGCGCGCCTCCCGCCGCAGCGTCAAGCGTCCCGGTATAGCGCACGACCCCAGCGAGCATTCCAGTCAGCGCAACGATCACCAGCAAGCCGCCGATATCGGCGATGCCGCCCGCCAGCAATCCGGGTCGCAGCTCGAGCAGCACGAATACCGGCAGCAACACCGATCCCGCGAGCAACGTGGTCACCCAGATCCTTCTCCATCGTTCGCTTAGAAACACGTAGGGCTGAAAAAACGCCATCAGAATTGCCAGCATGCCGAACTCGATGATGTGCGAGTGCGCGGCTATATTGACGGCCTTTTGGCCTTGCAGCATGGCGTAATCTTCCACGGCTTGCGCCGCGCTGTCGCGCGCGCCCGTCGTCATTTGCGTGAGCAGCGCCACATCGCTCGCTTCATTCGCGAAAAGCTGGGTGCCGGCGTAATACGAGCCATGAAAAAAGCCGACTAGCACGAGCAGCGTGCCCCACGCGAATAACGTTCGCGAGGCCCAGCTTCGGTCGGCTAGCAACGCGTCGGCGGGTTTAGAGGCGGCCGGCAGCTGGCGATATTTCCATAGGCCGATTAGTTCGATTGCGGCTACCAGCAGTACGATGAAGCCGCCGAAGTCAGCGAAAACGCTGGCCCAGCCGATCGATTCGAGCGGACTGTAAATCAGTCCAACGTAGTGGATCAGAAATACGCCGACGGGAAGTAACGCGGCGCCGAAAATCAAAGCGCCCGCAAGCTTGCGCCGCGCGGATTCGCTGAATGCCACGAACGGCTGCACCAGCGCCAGCAGCAGCGCCAGATACCCAAAATCGATCATGTGCACGTGCGCGTCCACTTTGGTGCCGCGATTTTCGAGCAAGCCTCCGATGGCCATGAAATGCGGCGGCACGCTTGAAGGATCGTGCGCGGCCACGGCGTTCGTAGCCGCCAGCAAATTTTCGTTGATGCGCGATGCGTTCTGATGAAGGACGAAGACCGCGAATATATCGCCGAAGAGCATCCCGACGAGGATGAGCGCCACGCCGCCAATTACGAGCAATCGCCGCGCACTCAACGCAGAAAACGACGCAGCGATTTCCCCGCCAGGAGTGGCATTCAGCGCATCGGAATGGAGTGACATAACGATCGTTTTTAGGGCGGCCGTTCGTTCACCGGAACTTCGGAATCACGTGTTTGGCGAAAAGTTCCTGCGTCTTGATGCTCTTCCAATGCTCCAGGCCGCCGAAATTCGAGACGATCGCCAATTCTCCGATGCCGCCTTTGGCCTGTAGCGCTTTTACCTGCGAGATTATTTTCTCCGGCGTGCCGATGAACCCGATTTCCTGATCCACAATTTCGTCGTACGTCAATTTCGTGAGCGATTCCAGTGCGCCGCTGGCGTAGAAGCCGTAGCCTTTCGCGCGCAGCTCTGCTTGCTTGGCCGGATCTTTCAGCGAATCTACCGGTGAGGCGTTGAACGCCAGGAAATTGTGCAGCGCTTGCTCCACTTCCTTGCGAATTTGCTTTTCGTCGTCATCAATATAGACCGGACGGATATAAACGATATTCGGCTCGTGCCCGCTGGCGGCGCAGGCGGCCTTATAGATATTCAGGGGTGGCTCGAGGATCTTCCAGGGCAGCAGCGGCGGCACAAAAATGCCCCAGCCGCGCTCGCCCGCCATCTTGTAAGTTATGTCGCTGGTGCCGCCGGTGTAGAGCGGCGGGTAGGGCTTCTGCAGCGGCTTCGGCACCACCGACACGTCCTTGAACTTGAAACATTTTCCGTCGAACGAGAATTTGTCCTCCGTCCAGGCCCGGATCATAATTTCGATGCCTTCGTCGTAGCGCGGCCGGCTTTCTTCGAGCGCCACGTTGGACATGGAATAGAGCCACGCATGGCCTCGCCCCAGGCCACACTCGAGGCGCCCATTCGTCAGAATGTCGGCTTCGGCAATTTCGCCGGCCAGGCGCAGAGGATCGGCTAGGGGAATGGTGTGTAGGGCGGTGCGAAAGCGGATTCGCTTGGTGCGCTGCGCCGCGGCGGCAAACATCGCCAGTGGATTCGCTGAAATCGAAAATTTCTGGAAGAAATGATGATCTATGGTCGAGTAAACATCGAAGCCCACTTCATCCGCGTGCTCGATCTGCCGCATGATCTCCCAGGTCATGTCGTAAAAGGATTTGCCGGGAGCCGTTTGAATTTCCGCGTAAATTCCAAATCGCATGGGCGCAGTGTACCTTTTCTCGCGAGATTTGAGAATCGAGCCGAAGAAGCCGGCAGGAAAGAAGTGAGGCCGGGAGCCGAAGCCGCCAGCCTCACGCTTAGGCTAGAAGCTCAGCTTGGCTGCAAATTGAAACTGCCGCGGATTCAGCACGGCGCTGGGCGTCCCGTACAACGGATTCGGCGAGCTCTCCTTGAAGAACTGCGTCGCACCGAAACATCCAGGAGCATTCGGATCGCTGTTGCAGAAGTCAGCGGCGCCGTAGTTGGTATTGAAATAACGGACGTTCACAGTATTGGCGACGTTAAAAGCCTCCACGAACAGTTCAAGTTTGAACCGCTCGCCGATGGGGAACGCGCGTCCCAGGCGAACGTCGAGCGATGCCAGCCCATCGCCCCGGAAAGTATCCCGCGGCTCGATTCCGACGCGGTCATTGTTGCCAAAGACGTCGCCGTTCACGTCGAACCCGGCGAATTTCGTGAAGAACAGCGGAGACTGCAGGGTCAGGATGGTGCTGAAGGAGAAATCGCGCATAAAGAGATTCCACGCGTGCGGCGCGTTGAGCGTCGCATTTCCTACGAAGCGATGCCGAATGTCGTCCGCGGAATTCGCGCGTTCTTCTCGCAAGTTGTTGCTGTCCTGCGGAATCAGCACGAAGCTGGGGTTCGGGCCATCGTCAATCGAGTGCGCGAAAGTGTAGCTCATCTCGATTGCAAAGTTGTGCGTGAGCCGCTTGTTGAAATTCACGAGCAAGCCGTCGTACACCGAATCCCAGCGCGAAGTGGCTTCAAAGAATACGCTGTATTGCGGATCGCGGAATCCAGGAACCCCGCCGACGTGAGGCACGTTCGGAATCACAAACGATGCGGGATACGCCGAGCAGTCCGTCGGCGCCACAGGTCCCGCCGGGTTGTTCGTCGAGGAGAAGTCGTAGTACACGTTCTTGCACCCGGGAGTTCCAGACGAAGTGAAGCCCTGCACCGTGCCGGTCGCGTCGGGCTGGTTGACGTTAAAGAAGCTGCCAAGGTGCACACCACGCAGGTGCAAGCCCGTGATGCTGATCAGCGTGTCTTTGAATGGCTGGAATTCGATTGACGCGCTCGCCTGTATTCCATAAGGCGTCTTGCTGCCCTGATCGAAACGCACGATGGTCGCATCCTGCAGGAAACCGCAGGATGCAAGCGTGCCGTCGGGGCAGAATGGCTCTGGCGTGCCGTTCGGATACGTACCCTGAGTCAGCAATGCGTCCAGACCGAGGAAATTGATGAAGGGCGAGCTGGCAAACGAAAACAGGCCTGTGTTCGCGTTCAAAGTATTCTCGAATGGACGGCCTGGGTATTGCGCGAGTCCGCCGCACGACGGTTGCTGACACATCAGCAGCGGCGACGGGAAGGTCCCGTGAAAGAGCCCAAAGCCGGCGCGGAAGACGATGTTGTGCGACGTGCCGAGGTTGTAAGCCAATCCGACGCGCGGATCGAAATTCTTCCACTGTGTATTCAATACGCCGCTCGGCCAGTTCTCGAATTCCCAGCGAAGTCCCAAATTTAGCGTCAGGCGCTTTGTTGCACGCCACTTATCTTGCCCGTAGAAGCCGGTGTAATAGTGGTCCAGCGTGGCGGACGACTGATTGCGAATGGCCTGAGAGATCGCGCCGCCCTGATAGACGCCGATGCCACCTTGCAGCGACGGCTCCGTGAATTCCGGCGTGGTGGTGGTGCTAAAGCGTTGGAAGAAAATCACGAACGGATCGGGGCAGGTAACGCCAGGACCGCATGCGGCTCCATCAGTTCCAAGGAACGCCGGAAGATTGGCGAAGTCCGCCTCAAAGGGATAAAAAAGCGGAAAGGATTCGTACGTTCCGACACGATTGAAATCGCCGCCGAAGCTAAACGTGTGCGGGCCCCAGTTGCGGGTGACGTTGTCCACCACTTCGAAGCGATTCTCGCGGTAGATGTCCGGATTGCCGCGGTTCACGCCGACGGCAAAGACGTTGGAAACTTCCAGGTGCGGCTGAGTCGAAACCACCGGGAAATCGAAGCGGCGGTTGGCGTACTGCATGCGCAGCTCGTTGATCCAGCTCGGTGAGATGTTGGTGGTGAGCGCGCCAGCCAGCGATTGATCGCGAATGAAATTATTCTTGAAGGCTGAAGGCAAATCGAAGCCGTTATTCAACGGCGATTGATTCGTGAAGCGGTCGTCGTTGATGAAGTAACGGATGAAGAGATAATTTTTCTGCCCAAAGGAATGATCGAGACGTGCGAAGCCATCGTCATAGTTCGAGTCGCGCAGCACCGTGAGATTCTCGGGCGGCAATCCGAACACGTTGACCTTGACCGCATTGATGGCGGTAATGTTCTGCAGGACCGCGGAATTGTAGGTGGGCGATTCATCGCGCCGCTGCCCTTCGTAATTGGTGTAGAAAAAAGTCTTGTCCTTTTGGATCGGTCCGCCGATGGCCGCGCCAAATTGATTCTGGCTCAACTCATGAAAGCCCGGCGCGGCCAGGAGATTGATGGCGTCGAACGCGCTGTTCTGGGCATATTCGTAGAGCGACCCGTGCCATTCATTCGTTCCGCTGCGCGTGATGATATTCACGATACCGGCGACCGCGCGCCCGAACTGAGCGGTATAGTCGGTATTGACCACGCGAAATTCCTGTACTGATTCTTGCGGGGGAGTGCCGCGCTGAATGCCCGAAGCCGTCGAAATATCGTCCGCGCCGTCCACCGCGATGAAATTGAAGTGAATGTTTTGTCCTGCGAAAGATAGCTTGGTCACCGGCTCGACGATCACGTCGGTGCTGCCAGACGTTGTGTCGCCCACCTGCACGCCCGGCGCGAGCAGCGCGAAATCGATAAATTCGCGGCCGTTCACCGGCAATTCGTCAATCTGGCTCTCGGTGACTACCGTGCTTACTTGCGTGCGGGTCGGCTCGATCACCTCGCTCGTGGCCGTGACGGTCACTTGCGATTGCGTTGCGCCCACCGCCAGCGTGAAATCGATCGACGCGACTTCGCCAACCTGCAGCGTCAGCAGCTTCTCCGATTTGCTGAAGCCCGCGTGGTCAACGGTAACCCGGTACGCGCCGCTGGGCAGCGAAGCGATATAGTAGTGACCGCCGTCCGATGTCTGCACTGTGCGCGACAGTCCCGTCGCGGTGTTCACCGCCGTGACGGTGGCTTTCGCCACCGATCCGCTCGACGTATCCGTCACCTGCCCGGAAAGTTCAGCGGTCACACTCTGCGCCCGCAGGCTCGCAGTCCAGCCCATGCAGCACAGCGCAAGGATCAACGTGAAACAAAGCGTTCGGACGGTCTTCGTGGACATAGATTTCCTCCGAGGTTTCGCACTCCCCCAACAGCCCCCGACCAATAGAGGTCGTTCCCACCGTTGGCCGTTTATAACCCGGTGGAAAATTTTGTCAAGGCCATTTGCTTGCGATGATTACGGAGATGCCGAATGAGACTACAGAGGTCGATGTAGCGCGGGGCGGACAAATTTCGGCGCAGCGGTGATGGATATCAACTCAAAAAAATCCGAGCAGCTTTGCAGCGCCGGCGGCGAGCAACAGGACCGCGATCCCGATCAGCACGATCCACTTCGTATCCAAGCCTGAATTGCTGTTGCCATGTTGAACGAACCTCACCTCTTCGAAGTCGAGCACTGCTCCCTTTTGCCCTGCGGCTGCGCGGTACGGATAGAGTTTGGCGAGCTTCACGCGAAATTTGCGTCCTTGCTCGATCCCGCTGAGCACGTCCGCGAGTGGCGTCACAAATCCAAGTTGCTCTCCGGTTCTCCTGCGGATTTTCAGGGGTTCGCGGCCGTCGCGATTGTTGCGGCTGACGTCCAGCTGCAGTTCTTCGCCAACGCTACACGTGCGCAGGATTGCCTGGCGGTCGGTGCCATCGTCGTTCTGGTCCGTGACCCCGCGCAACTCGACGGTATGGTGGCGACCCGAGCCGATCACCCGCGTCGGGGGCCCTAGCAAATCAGATCTGGATTGTTCGGTTTGGCGCGTCACGGCGCTCGCTCATTGCAATTAGGCGGACGTCGGCGTATCTGGTTCGGCGCGACGGTATGTAGCGGCACCGTCTGCGGCTCCCCGATGATAAGTGTCGTCTTCGAGTCGGTCTTAGATTTTGGCATCCACGTGACTGCTTGTCTGGCGCGGGGATACTCAAAACTACTCCCGTCGGAGTTCGCGCGTCAACAATCCTCTCGGCTATCTAAATACTAGACGTACTCCAACTCGTTCGCATTCCGCACTTGCCTGAAGCCAATTGTAGCCGCTTTTCCTTACGACAGACCGCGCCGGCGCCAGAATCGCTCCGATCCCGGTTGCGCGCGGCCCTCGATTAATAATAGAGTGGCCGAAAGCGGCGCACTATAGTTCAGCAGACTCTGTGCCCTATCTGCTCTTTCCTTGCATCTCATCGGACGCGGATGGGCAGCCCTTGAGCGCCGCGCCGGCGTGGCATATCATTTCAACCTGCAAATGGCCGACCATTCCAACGCCACTACAAAAGAAACCGCCCACCCAGCCACCTACTGGATCGGCGAAGGCGGCGGCTGGCTTCTAAAGCACGTCGTGAGCGCCCTGGCAGCTACGGGTATTACGCCAAACATGTTCACGTTCTTTGCGCTGGCCGTGAACAGTTGGGCCGCTGTCCTGTTTGCCACAGGCCGTTTCCGCCAAGCTGCTGCAGTCCTGTTTTTTGCCGGTTTCTTGGATATGGCGGATGGGCAAGTCGCAAGACGCGTAGGGCGAGTAACCGCCTTCGGGGCCTTCCTGGATTCCACGCTGGATCGCTATTCCGATCTGGCTCTGTACATGGGACTGGTGGTCTATTACACGCTGATCGGCCGGCCCTTCTACATGGCGCTTGCTGCGGTAGCGATGGCGAGTTCCTTCATGGTGAGTTATTCGCGCGCGCGCGCCGAATCCATAATCCCCACCTGCAAGGTAGGCTTCATGGAGCGCCCCGAGCGACTGGTGCTGCTCATTTTAGGCGGCATCTTCCAGAGGATGGCCCCAGTTCTCTGGGTAATCGCCTCAGTCTCAACGCTGACAGTAATCCACCGAGTGGTTTACACCTGGCAAGAACTACGCGCTGGCCGCACCTTACCGGAAGCCAGTACGCCGCTGACGTAGCGCGTCCTCTCTTCTGTTTCGTTATTCGACCGGCTGCTGTTGCTCGCGCATAAATTGCTCCACTGGCGCTGAAACAATTTCGTGCGCGCGATCGCGCAGAGCGTCAACTTCATCTCTTCCGATCCCTGTCGTATCAATCGTGTCATGCAGAATCACGGTAATTTTTCCTGGATGCAGCATCCAATTCCCAGTGCGAAAAAATTCAAATGAACCCAAAATGCTCATCGGCACAATCGGCGTCCCAAACCTCTGCGCAATGTTAAAAACCCCCTTGCGAAAAGGCCCCACATGCCCATCGCGAGTCCGCGAGCCCTCCGCAAAAGCAATCAAGCTAATCCCGGAATCCAGCGCCACCTTAGCCCGCTGCATCATTTCCTCCAGCCCGCCACGGCTGGGCACATCCGGCACCGGCACATTCCCAAATCGCCCCATCATCCAGCCATAAACCGGAATCTTAAAATGCGATTCCAATTCAAATCCGCGGACAAACTGCGGAATCGCCGAATAAATCACGAACGGATCGAACAAATTCACGTGATTGCAAATAAAGATCGAAGTCTTCTG
>Ga0209772_10000069_pt1 | contig 22982 bp, 24 predicted proteins | sample BogFormECP03_OM1_FD_188235 | JGI IMG/M metagenome (GOLD analysis project Ga0209772, IMG submission 188235) | Bog forest soil microbial communities from Calvert Island, British Columbia, Canada - ECP03_OM1 (SPAdes) (version 2) | ecosystem: Environmental > Aquatic > Freshwater > Wetlands > Bog ... | reverse complement strand
AGAAATCCACAAGCATTGAAGTCTTTACGAGAAGGCATTGAACAGGTCGGAAAGGGGAAAGTAAAAAGCAGAGGGTCTTTTGCAAAATATGTCGAAAATGAAATTTGAACTGGAATTCAGTGAAATTGCCGATAAACAGCTCGAAGAGTTAGAGAATACCCCAAGCAAAAAAGCTGTTTATAAAGCAATACATAAGGCTTTAGGATACCTGGAAACAAATTTGAAGCACCCATCCCTCAAAACGCATAAATACTCTAGAGAAAAAGGAAAAAATGGCGAGGATGTATTCGAGGCATATGTTCAAAACAATACTCCAGGAGCTTACCGCATTTTCTGGCATTATGGGCCCGCGAAAGGCGTAATTTCTGTATTGGCGATTAGTCCGCATCCATGAATGATTTTGCATGAAGTTTGGATCGGTTCAGAAACGTTAATGATTTTACTGAACTCTATAATGGGAGTAGACCAAATCAGCAGCCCATCTACATTTTTCTCTTAGAATCGATACGCCTGGGTAGGCATCGACTGTGGCCTATGAAAAGGTGGTGGTTGCGATTTATTCGCATATCCGCTTCTAGCTCTCAGTCTATCTAAATCCTCTTTTGTCATCCCTGGCTTTGTATCCTGCAAGCTCAACGCGAGATAGCGAAAAGCATCCGCCCCGTGGCTTGCTTCATTGTGTACGGGGTCTTGCTTCCAACAACCATGCTTATCATCCCAGCCGCGCTTATAGCTTTCTAGCATCCTGATGCCAACAGCGCACTTCTCTTCATCGAACCAGCATCGATTGATCATGTTTCTGACAGCGTCAATGCCTTCGATGATCTTAAGGTTAGGAACGATTGTGAAATTGATTCCATGAGCGCGGGCCACCTCTTCCCTAGACGCACCAGAACTATATTCGCGCTGCCCGGCATCATGTGGAACAAAATGTTTTCCATAAGAATATGGCTTGTCCTTAACTAGTTTAAGATAGTGTGTAAGAGGTTTTCCGCTGTCTTCGTGATATTCCAATAAATGGACTTCCTGCCCACAGATTTGGAAAAACCAGATAGCCGTACTGTCTGAAAAACCAAGGTCCCAAGCTGTATGGACAGGTGCGTTTTCTTCTTCGTAAACTTTCCTGATCCTTCCTTCATTTCTAGCTCTTGTCAACAGCGCGCCATAATACAAACCCTCGTTAGCTGTAGCAAAGCTCTCTGTAGGTGTAGCTGGGTATTCGCGCTTCATATCAAGCCCTTGCGTCATGTACTTCTTGGAATACCAAGCCTTTTGCCCTAGTGTAAGGGTGATTTTTTCATTTTTATCGAGGCCATCAAAGTAATCTCTTAGATCCTGTGGGATCGGCACACCTTCATGGCTTATAGTATAGTCAGGATGCTTCCACCAAGGGAAGAACCAAAACTTGTAATCGAGCTTTGAAAGTGACTGTTTAGAGTCCTGCATATCCTGGGCTAGCTTACACATCTCATAAAATCCACCTGAGCGTCCCTCAGCCGTACTCTCGATGGTGACATATTGTCCAGCTGCAATCGTGTTCAAAGAACCGGTAGCGATCTCTCTAGCCTTCTCCGGATATTTAGAGCAGATTTTACCGTATTCGCTGATGTGAAGATATTGCAAGGTGCTTCCTCGCATACTCGTACCAACACGCAACAACGATCCATTATTGAACTGAAGCTCCCGCGCATTGTCCATATTGACGGAACGAATCGAGCGTAGCTCTGAAGCCAAATTCTCATAGGCAAACTTGACTCGTCTGAATAACATTTCCGCATCCTCCTTGGTATGCGCTATGATCCCTGCGGAACAATTACTATTGAATAGACACCTGTCTAGATACAAGAGACACACAAAAGTGCTCACACCTAGCTGACGCGCCTTCAAAATAATGTTACAATACCAGAGGCCGCGGTAAAGCTCCTCTTGCGCCCAGTTCATTTTGAAGCGCGTTTTGTGGCCCTCTTTATCGATAATCCAATAAAAATTGTTGAGACGCCATAATGGATCTCTAAGGTTTTTCTCGGCCTCCTCCAGAATTTCACTTTTCATTGACCAGATCCTTTGTTTTTCCGTCGACCTGCTGCAAAAGGAAAGTTAACGGGTTGACCGCATCGCCTGAAACTTTCGTTTCGACGCGATCAGTCCAGCCGCACACATTGCCCATCACAAACTTTGTAAAACTGCCGCTAAACTCATTCAGAAGGCCACCTTCAACGAGCCGCATCTCCTGCCATGCCTTCGCTCTTTCATACGCGCACGAAAACTTTTCGTTTTGTTCTGCAAATTCAGCAAGACGGTTAGGGTGATACCCTCTATCAACTGCAAATCGTTTGAAGTAAATGGAGCCAGGTTTATTCATCCATGCGAGGAAAGCATCAGCTTCTTCTTCAATGAATTCCTGCGTGTATTTTGTTGGCCGTCCTCCTGTTTCGCATCCAGGATAAGGCGGGTGATTTAGTGGTGCTGGCATTGCTACTCCATTTTTACTATTAAATTTTAATGATCTTAATCACTGTTTTAGGATCTGCTGAATAGTTTTTGGTTACATGAAGATCATAAACACAACTATCATCACTATAGATAACATCATTCATGACATCTAAAACAAACTTTGCTAAATTGTCACAATCTGGCTTTATAACATGAGGTTGCCCAATAAGCTGTGCTCGCTTTTTCTTCGAGATTGATTTCGGAATTGGCATCTCAAAAAGAATGTCCACCGAAAGCGGTTCTTTTAATGGTTCCCTATTCCATTGATTAATGACGAGCTTCTTAGCCACGGATTTTTCTTTTGCTTTCGGGTCAAAAGTGAAGCCGTTGCGCTTTACTCTTGGACGAGCCGCAGGAATTGGAGCACCTAGCAATTTAAGTTCGTTTACGAGCATTTTAATTGCCCTTGTTGATGTCCTTTAGGCATTGACATAGTTTTGCTCTTTGATACCAATAGATTTTTTCAGTTTACTGAGCTTTTTAGTATCTGCAGTTCCGATAATACAAAAGTTAAGTAGGTCTTCCACAGCGTTAAGATGGAGATGAAATCCCAATTTTTCAGGACCAGATTTACAGTCATCCTGCCTGTTTTTAAGCAGATTTTTGTCATACACCACATCGATACCTTTTTCTTTCAACTTCGTATAAATTTTATGTGCCTTAACTCCTGCTAACTCAAGCTGCTCTCTCCACCGATCTAATTCTTTACATTCTCCTCTTTCTTCAGAGTAAAACCATCTCATCGAATCATCAAACAAATGAAATAGTTCACATATGGCGAAATGTTCTGGATTATTCGTATCTTGCTGATAAGTTTCAAAATACTTTCTTATCAAAGATGCGCTATCATTAAAAAAATCAATTCGTCTCATAAAATATCTTTGCGTCTTTAGATTCTGGATCTAGCTGAGCATTTATTGCACATTCAATAAAATATCAGCCTATCTTTTAAATAGTAACTATACAATTTTATCCATGAAATTTCTAGTAGTTAATTTGATCAAAGAGTCGAGGTCATCTTGAAATCCTTCCGATAGTTTTACCATAATTAAATGACCGTATTTTTCATCCAAGCCCAAAACTAGGAAGATATCAGCGATTAGTTGTATTTGTGCTGAAAGTTTAGAAAGCTCTTCAGCCTTTTGCTTGTGGTCTGCTTTAGACGACTGAATCAGGCTAATCAGTGCAAAAGCCTTGGCCACACTCTCATCCGTAGGTGGTTCATTGTCGAATGTCAAACGAGATAACTCTCTTATTTTTTCCAAAGGATTTTTCGTAGCCAGGTGCTGTACGATATAGTTTAGTTTATCAAGTTGATGCAGAGTGAGATTTGCCGTTAAGTGCTTGTATAGTAACGGGCAATCTTTGGCTAAAGCACAATTTTTAATCAGAAGTTGATCTTCTACATTATTCTGAATGGCGACTACATATTCCTTCAAGATATCATCCGGAACGGCTTGTAGTGTCTTAAAAATAGCGTCTCCTTCTGCCGGTGGCAATGAAACGCTGTTCTGTACTTCTAGAATACTGGTTATCTTATCATTGCTGTGCCGCATTTATTTTCGTTTCCTATTGTATATGTCTTTCCTTGGAGGCGGATCTTGCCAGACCTTGCCTGCAATAGCCAAGTTTTGCCTTTCTTGTCTTTCCTCTCTTTTCTCTACCACAACACCCTCATTAGCCGCGATCCCTGCTTTGTCTTCTGGGTTACGCCTTTTGGGTGGAAACACTAGAGGATTCTCTGTATCCGCAAGTCGCTTTCCAATGAATGCGGGAACTTTTTCTCTTAAGGCTTCGATTAGTTCTTTTTGCATCTGGCGATCGTCAAACGCGATAAATGGATATCGAACCGCATTACCAGTTTTGTGATCGATCCCTTTCCGTCCAGGAAGGGCAAAAAACCAGGAATCCTTATTCTTCGTAACAAATATGCCAAGAATTTGGAGCTTTATGTCAGGGAGCCTAATCCGAAGTGTTCCAGTTAGGAAATCCTTCTCCTCCTTCCGCTCAATAGGGTAAAATTCGACTATTTCGACATTCATTACAACTCCTCCGTTATGTACTCTTTTTGCTCTTGTATAAACCGCGTCTAAGTGTGTCTAAGTCTGTCGAGTCTGTCGAGCTATAGACACACTTAGACAGACTTAATATATATATATATAAGTCTGTCTAATATCAAAACTCAGTGATAATTAAAGGCTTATATATGAAACTCGACAGACTCGACACATAAGACAGACTTTTTTTCTCAATGTGCCAAAAACGCGGTATAAAGAATTTAGACTTTCCTTATACCGCATTTTGTGGGAGTTGGGAAAAATTGTGTGTCGAGTCCGTCGGTCTGTCGAGAAATTCATTTTTTACCTTTACTTTCCAGCATCTCTGTCACTTTTTTTAAGCATTCGCTTGGGTCTGGTAGTGTTCGTCGTCTTTGTGCGTCTCTTCGTGATTCAAAACCTGCGGTATTTAACAATGCACCAAAATTATTCGCTGCCGTTGGTTTTGGCGCGACAGGCGACTTAACATTTTTCAGCCATTCGGCATAAGCTGTAAAAAATACGCCGTTTTCATATTCCTCGCCTTTTTTCCAAAATTCCCATCGGTAACCGGCTTGTTTATATTCTTCTCTAGGAGTGCAGCCTAAAATCATGTGTGTATGACAGCAGTCTTCAAGCCATTTCCTAGCGTCATAGGGATTGATCGAGTTCCTAATCATTGTATTTTTCGCTTCGTTATCTATAGGGACGTCTCGTTGAGGGACAAACTCTCTGACATCAAGGTTCAGTAAATAATGCATGAAAGCTGAAAGGCCACCACCATTGATCTCAGCATATAACTTTTCAAAATAATTGGTGTCTCCTTTGCGATGAGGCTTAACTTCTAAAATCCAATAACGAGCGTCTGCTTCCTCAATATGAGCGGCATCAGGATGGTTTGTTGAAAGGAATATGTTTGCTGCACATGGAAATTGTACTGTTGGGACTCCTTTGGACTCCACGCCTATACGTGTAGCAGTTGCCAAGGATTTAATTGCATCAGCAGCTTTTCGATCACCTGCAAATAAGCATTCATCTAAGAAAATAAAAGCCTTGCCGCGTATTGTATCATTAAATCTACCTATAATTTGTCCGATATCGCTGGTTGTAAATCCAGCATTTCCATAAATTGGAGCAAGGACATCACCTAATAAACATCCTTTTCCAACTTGCTGTTCAATGCTTTGTAAACCTGTAATGATACGTGAAGGTCTACCGATGTTTTGCATTTGCCAGGCAAGCAATTTAAGAAGAGCTGTATTATTAGTTTTATTACCAGAACAAACAACATCTTTGATGTGATTAAGAATTTTTTCGCAGTTTCCTTGTTTTGGTTCAACTCCAAATCCGGTAAATAGATTGTAGTCATTCTTGTTTGTTTGTTTATTAGTAAATACAATGTTGCGATAGATATGTTTATGAGTGTTTCCCTCCCAAAATTTATTTGCAGCAACATATTTAGGCTGTCCCTTCTCGTTCACTCCCACAACGACAACTTCGCCACTTAATCTTTTGTTATAGTCGGCATTGGTGATAGGCAGTGCGTCCTTACGATTAACTATTACACAAGGTTGTCCTGGTGCTTCGAGTTGTGCTAAACGTGAATCAAGTGACTTCATATCAGTTATTGTTTTAGGAATACCATTAACAATTATCTCGAAACCTGTTTGAAAGTTTTTGGCCCATGATAACGCTTTCGTTGCTATATCTTTGGCTTGATCTTTAAGTGTTGGGTGTTGTTTGCGAATATCTCTGATAATGTCATCAAGTGTTACTTGATTTGTAATAGCTCTGCGACGAGCGTTTGCCGTCGCTTTTGATATGTCAGTAGAATCGTATTCATTCTCTGATTGCCCGTCTATTAAAGATTCTGCTTCCTCTGTATCATTTGAATAAGTGGTATTTTCGATCTGCATTCGCACCTCTTCTTTGCCTTCAGCAATCATTAGGTCGTTAAAATCAGCGTATCGGTTTCCTTCTTCATCTCTTTCTTTACCTTCAGGAAAGATCGGATAAACAACAAAGCATCTATCGGTTTCTTTAGCAGCTCTTTCTGCTTCTCTTACCCCCGTATTTTCTTCCTCGGGATTATCTCTCACATTGTTATCTGCGCATATGCTTATGAAGCTATTTGGGTATTGTTTCCTTAGAATCGGAATTATGGTTTTATATGCTCCAGCTGAAAAGGCGACGACATGAGGGGCGGTGCATTCTGTGCTTTCATAGCAACTAACTGACGTCGAATAGCCTTCTGATACACGAATTAATTGACCATCGACAATGTTCCCTATGACATGAAAAAGACCTTTGACGGCATTAGTAAAATTTTTATCTCTTGGTTTTGTTTCGTTCCAGAATGTCCTTTTTGTTTCGTAGATCTCTTGCAATGCTTGAATTTCCCCGTTCTCATCACGCATTGGAACGAGAATTACTGCCTCATTTCCAGTTTTTTCAAATCGAATCCCATGCGCTCCTACTTGTTTTCTTGAAAGATATGTTGATTGCCCTTCATCGGATGCTTTATTGAATCGATCTCGATCTGTTTTAGCTTTTTCTTGTTGTTTTCTTTCTTCAACACCTTGTTCCTGTTGTCTCTTTTGTTGCATGGCAGCAACTCGTGCTTTTTGTTCGTTCAACTCATGATCATTTAGAGAAGCGCCAGTTGTGCTGTTAAATGTGTAGTTTTTATCCGATTTTAAGGTGTCGTGATGTGAATTGTAGGTAACTCGAAGCCATTGCCTTCCTTTTGAATCAGTATCCAGAGAGGCTATGTACCATTCGGTCTTTCTTCTATCGCCTTGTCTCCCACAAAAATCTATGCGCTTGCCGCTTGTGTCAAATAGGCCATCAAAGTAGAAGCCATAAGTTAGCATTTGTTGCCGGGCTTGTTCTTGCAACTCCGAAATCGTTCTTGCTTGAATTTCTGGTTGAAATTCTACCGTTGCTTGTGTCATAATGAGGCTACCGTTAATTTTGTTATGAAAGCCCTCTGGATTATCCGTCAGAGGGTTTTTTTATTTAATTTTATCGTTGCTAAATTTCACCCAAATGTTGTGTTTCTTGTAGATTGCAAAACGCTTTTTGAAACTAGATCCAGAAAATCCGCAATCGTCTCTTAGATCATATACTAGGGCTCTTTTCTTCCCTTCACTAGCTCTTATTACCCGACCAATGGCTTGCATCAATTTTATCTCGCTTGAAATTGGTGATGCCATGATCAACACTTCCCAGAATGGTATGTCGAGCCCCTCCCCAAGTAGTCCAGTTGTGCCAATGGTTATCGGAACACTTTTGACGAGATTCATTGCTTCATCTCGATTCTTGAGTTGGCCGTGCACAAGGACATGCTGAATCTCTCTTTTAGAAAATATGTCTGAAAGGTCTTCTGCATGTGCTATCCGATCTGTTAAGATAAGTGTGGGTACATTGGAATTTGTAGCTAAGTTGAATATGAGAAGATTACGGTCGGCATTTGTGCAAATTGCATCTATATACTCATTCCAAGAACCTGCTTCTGGAGCACATTTGGTTTCAATTGATATTACGGAAGCCGGGACTGTTGCTTGGAGAGCTTCGACTTCTTTGCGTTCAACACAAGCTATGAGTGGTCCTGCTGCAAGAAAAATCAAAGGCATAAGACCATCGCGACGGTCGATTGTAGCTGATAAACCATATCTATATTTAGCGTTAAACATGCCTATGGTTTCGAAAAAGGTTTCCGAAGGCAAATGATGACATTCTTCCGCGATAATTATTCCAAATTCATCAGACAGTGTTTTAGTGTCGTCTTGCCTTGAGGCTAATGTCTGCACCATTGCCACTGTAATCTCATTTCCAACATCCCATTTTCCATCACCAATTTGCCCTGGTATTATACCTAAGCGCAATTTGATAACATTTATCCACTGCTCCGCCAGGTCTGATCGATGAACGATAATGAGTGCTTTTTGTTGGCGACGGCGGATAATCTCCAAGCCAATGAGTGATTTTCCGCAACCCGTGGGTGCTACAATAGTTCCTTGAATATTGTTTAAAGCATCTCCAACAACACGGTTTTGGTATGAGCGCAATGTTATTTCGTTTAATGAATCAGGATAAGAGACGTGGCAGGTAGTGCGTTGATCTTCAAACTCAATATCTAAATTCTCCTCTTTGCACAATTTGAGCAGTTGGGCTCCAAACCCTAGAGGGACAATTAGGCCATCTTCAATCACTTGGTAAGTTTCAATATATGGATCGACGTTCCAATTGCTGTAACCATGCTCTTCATTTGAAACATATTTTGGATTTATGAATGTATTTTCAGCGATGACTTTATTTTTAAGTTCATCCGTAGGAAATTTAATAAGGATGTTTTCCTTAATCTTAATCAAAACATGATCTTTGGCCGTATTCGCCGATATTGCTAAGGTGTTATTAGAGTCATTGCTTTTGCCCTCCTCTAAATTTCCATTTTCATTTAACAGGGGGGTACTTGAAATTTCTTCATCAACTGCAACGTTCAAATGATTAAGCTGGAGATTTGTCATTTCCTCGGCCTCCTACAAAATCATTCTGCGCTTTTTCTCTAAGCCATGCACATAGTGAGGCTCTGGGGAAAATTACTTTATGGGTACTTAGCTTGATCGAGGGTGGTGCTCGATTTCGCTTCATAGACCAGCAAAGATCGCTTGTTGATTTGTAAAGGCCGGATTTGACTAGATCTTTAGGACGTAAAAACTCTGGAAATTTTTTTTGAATATCCTCAACGATTATGTCGATATTTGATTGTAAATTTAACATGCTGAACTTCCTTTATGTGGAAGCTGCGCAGAGGGGAAACCAAAAAATTTCAGTTTTAGAACATAAAAATATGGTATTTTTACCGTTCTTTTTCTATATTGAAGTTATGAGACACTTCAATGTGTATGATACAAGACTCGTAATCTTGTATTGAAATTTCTTGGGCTCCCTTGCGGAGCCTTTTCTTTTATTACCCGGAAATTAATATTTTACATTTTAATAGTCAACGAAATTTAACCTTTCCAAATAACAAAATTCAGCCTTTTCAAACAAGCCTAAATGGATTTTTTTATTTTATTTTTCTGTAGTCATTAAAAAACCATCTTAATGGCTCCAAAACAGTGTCATAAAGGTGTCATTATAGCATCAGATTTGCTGCTTTGTTATTAATGACAGCGCCGCTTTCATAATACCCCATGGCTATATTGACACTTTTATGACCTGTCAAAGCCATAGCATCACCAAGAGGACATCCCTGCTTTCCTGCTTCAGTAATAAATCCCCTACGCAAAGAATGCGCAGAATATAATGAAGGGTCATAGCCTGCTTTTTCACAACGCTTTTTTACAATCCGATTGATGTCGACGTCTGTGATCTTTTTCCCTATAGTCCCACCTTTACTGACTGATCTAAACAGGTTCCCACTAGTAACATCAGATAGTTTTAACCATTCCCTTAGAGCTGTAGCTGCCAACCCTTTAATAGGGACGTCATGTCCCTTTCCAGACTGGTCTGTCTTACTTTTTGCAATGGTGTAAATAAAATCACCCTCTTCCGTCTCCTCAAGATTTTCAAAAACAGCATTCGCGATTTCAGATCTGCGTCGACCTCCACTTGCCCATCCAAAAAGAAGCAGAGCTTTATCTCTGATACTAATAAGAGAATTATCAGAACATGTAACCAACAGGTTTTCCAAAACATTTTTAGTGATCGCTTTACTTTTTTTCTGTTTTCCTTGTGTCTTTACCATAGCAGACAACAAGCTTTTAACCTTTGGAGAGTCACATAGGCTTTTTTTACCATTCATATTATGCCAGATAGAAACGCTTACCAAGCGACGTTTCACTGTATTTACCGAGTGCAGGCCACGACGTTTTTTCCAACCACTAGCTAATAGATGGTTTTCAACCTCAACAGGCATTTCTTGGAGATGATGGAAGATAAATTGAATGGTGATCTCTTCCGTAACAGGCCAATTTGTCCTACCGAATACAGCAATCTGCCATTGCATAAAATATTGAATATCTCCGATGTAGGCGCGTTTTGTATTTGGCGGCGTCGCAGCATTAATGTACTGGTCAGCCTTTAGAGAATAATCACAATCAGTTTCGTCGATAACAGCAATAGGACCATTTATGATGTCAACGCCTAAAGATTGACCCTGTTCATTTATTGCATTTGCAAATACAGGATACACTCCTTGAGGGTAACGCGTAGCTAATTCATTCGCCAACTGCTGGTCGGTAAGATGGGAATTCATTTTAAAATCCTTTTTTGTGTTTGATAAGCGCATGTTATCAAACACAACAAGTGTTGACAAGCATTTTCTTTTGTTGAGATTCGTTTTACAAAAAAAGGCAGGGAGTGTAAAAGCGTGGTGTCATGTCGATGTCATTTCAGCGTCTTAATGACACACGCAATTCAAAAGAGGTAAAGCTATGATTATTGTTATCGGGGGCATTAAAGGTGGGAGTGGTAAAAGCACTCTCGCCACAAATCTAACTGTTATTCGGGCTCTTGAAGGTAAGAGAGTTCTTTTAGTCGATGCTGACGAACAGCGCAGCGCTTCTGATTGGGCAGAACACAGGGAAAATCTAGGGATAACAACACCCTGGACAACGGTTCAGATTTTAGGGCCAACCATTCGCTCTCAATTATTAAAGATGGCCAGCGACTATGACGATGTTATTGTGGATGCTGGTGGAAGGGACACAAATAGTCAAAGGAGTGCTCTGACTGTTGCTGATCTTTTCTTAACTCCATTTCAACCGCGCAGTTTAGATGTATGGACTATCGGAAAAGTAGTCAGTTTGGTCGAAGAAATACGTACAGTGAATCCAAAACTCAAGGCGTATGCCGTCATTAATAGAGCAGATCCTCAGGGAGTAGATAATCAAGATGCCGCTGATATCCTTAAAGAAAGCGACGGTATTACTTATTTGCCATCTACTATTGGTCAGCGCAAAGCATTTGCTAATGCGGCTGCTGAGGGTTTGGGTATAATCGAACTGAAAACTCAAGATAAAAAAGCGATCGCTGAAATAAGGCAACTGAGCTCAGCTCTTTTTAGTTAACACCAAATAAACACCACAATAACACCAGGATGACACTAAAATGACTGTAAAAAAGAAAGCTCCCAAGACACCTAAATTCATTCAACATGATATTGACACCATCATAAATAAAGGTGGGAAAACAACCGCAGATGTAGAACATCAGCCGAAGACTGACGAGGAAATACGTTTCACGCTTCGCATCCCGCAAAAGATGATCGAAAAGATTGATAAAGATCGATCAATACGCGTCGGAAATGTTTCAAGAAATCAATGGATTCTTGAAGCGGTTGCTGAAAAATTTAACTAGAACATAAAAACAATCAATATTTTGTGTTCCTATTTTTGATGACAGAATGTCTAATATATGATACATTATGAATGAGGAGTAGGATGCTTTACAAGGCAATAAAAACTACAGAATTCGATGACTGGCTGGCTGATGAAAGTCTAAAATCACAAGTACAGATCGAAAAAAGAATTTCAAAGATTGAAACGGATGGGTATTTTGGCACAATCAATGATGTTGGAGATGATGTTTGGGAGTTGAAATGGAAAAATGGTCGTAGAGTTTACTATGCGTACCTGTCTGATCCAAATATTTTAATTTTGCTAGGAGGTAATAAAAATGGTCAAAACTACGATATCTCACAAGCGAAGAAAATCCTCGCGGAGTATACAGAAGATGAAAACTAAGTCTAACTTGAAGCTAAAAAAAGATGCAAAGGTCATTGAATACAGCGCAACTGAGCGACTGTTGGATGAAACTTTCATTGCCGAAGCCGTTTGGGAATGTCTAAAAAACAATGATCCTCAGGGTGTTATTGAAGTTATCGAAACACATTTAGAAATTGTTAATAAGGTTAAAGCCGCTCAAGCAACCGATTTGTCGAGAGCAACGATGTATCATGCTTTTAAAGGGAAAAACCCAACGATAAAGACATTAGCAAAACTAGTTAACTGCTGCGCATAAAGACACCTAATTGACACCAAAACAGTGTCTTTATTAAACCTTTCATATTCTACAGAATCATTTTATAAAACATGCCAAGGATTTACAAAAAAAGAGGGAATGAACCCATCTCTTGATAGAATCGCTTACTCATTCACGGGGACTAGGGGTAGACCCAACATTCATGTCATCAGCCGCCACTTGATCTTTTACAGGTGTGAGGCACAATGGAACCGAGAACTGGGTTAAGCTTTGATTGCGTAAACGGTCGTTTGTGCAATTCATTGTTCCATTGGCATTTAAAGAATGGAAAATCTAAACTCCGTAGCTGTATGAATGACATGAATTCAGATAGACTCCTAATAGCTCATGACGTGCAGTATTTTGAAGAGTTGTTGCATGAAATCGATCAGCTGTTATTGCTGGTTGATGTAGAGGACAAGAATTCGGATTCTACAGCATATCCAGAAGCTAATTTTGCCCTATTTCAGATTTCCCAAATTTAGCACGGTTTTGGATTGCTTTTCTTTTTGGTAGGCTTCCCTTTTACCCCTACTCTGGCTTGAGATATTTTATCAAAGTCCTGGAAGAGCTCTCGCGAGGTCACTTTGCCGTTTGTGGCATCTTCGATTTTCAGGGAAAGGCCCAGGCCCGGGCGTCTGACCCCATAGGCAATATTTTTTAAAGAATGGATGTGAATCCCTAGCTTTTCAGCGAATTCCCTGTATGTGATCCCTTCTTTTTGTAGATATTCTCGCAAAAACATAAATCTTCTATTGACATCAGTATTCAAAATGAATACCATATTAGATCTTACTACTAACCTCAGTCGTTAAGGTGATGTCCATCATAGCCAAAGGATAATTTCATGCACTCAGAAAAAGTATACCGCGTAAAGATTTTGGACCTTAAGTATCTCCATAGCTTCGAGCACTTGAATTTTCAGTATCTCACCTATGAAGTGACAGCTAGCCACGAAAAAGAGGCCGTGGAAAAGGCTCGTGCTAACTACATGAAAGAGCTGGAGCCGTTGTTTTCCGAGGAGCTTCCATTTTTGTTTAAGCTATTCTCAGTGAATCGTGGGGTGTGAAGTCTCGATCGAATAATGCTAGCAAGAAAGTGAATCTTGCTTGATAATTGTGGATTTTAACGTTAAGTAAACAACTCTCGCCTAAAGGCGAAAGCTTTTAGCTAGCTTACGCTGCTAATTTAGGCGTATTTACGGACGCCCCGCCTATGGCTATCACACGAGATGCGTTGGCATCAGCATGTTGGTCACCACAGGTTGCACAACTAAACCGCTCTCCTTTACGGGAGCCTAATTTCAAGCATTGATGGCAAGTTTGACTAGTATATGCAGGATTAACATATTCGACAGCAATACCAGCCTTGCCAGCTTTGTACTCAACAAACTGCTGCAACTGGTAAAAGCTCCATCCGGCCACCATGCGATTAAGATGTTTGTTCCACGTCTTTGTCCTGCTTCGGATGTCTTTCAGCCGTTCCATGCGGACGATGCCGCAATTGTGCCTTTTAGCTTCCTCGACAAGTTTTTTAGAAAGAACATGGTTTTCGTATTTGATTCTACGATTTTCTTTATTCGAAATTCTCTTAAGAACTTTTTTAGCACCTTTTGTGCCTTTAGATTGAAGGCTAGCTCTAACTGCTGCTCTTTTTTGCTTGAATTGCTGCCTAGACCTGCCACATTCCATCAGATCAGTAGATGTGGTAGCTATATTCGTAATGCCAAGATCAACGCCCATTATCTCTTTGCCGGGACTTGGATCTGTGTTCTCCTCAACAACCATATGGATATACCAAACGCCAGCCTTATTGATTACTGTCGCAGATGTGGGGTTTTTTCCGAGGAGGGCTTTTCTTTGATGCTCGCCAAGGATAAGAGGGATTCTAATCCTTCCCTTGATAGTCGTAAGGGAAACAGTTTCATCGATTTCTTGGAAATTAAATATCCTGGCATCGTAATCAATACTTTTAGGTTTAAACAATTTAGGCGTTTTTCTTTTTCCTTTAAGCTTTGTCATGCACGCAACTACTCGACGGCTCGCTCTTACTGCCAAGTTAGCGGAAAGCCCATACAGCCGACGCACATCAAAATAAAACAGATGATGCAGTTTGATAGCATTATGGGTTTTTTCCGCAATTGCACCCCTAAGGACGAAATTACAAGCAGCGGCAAAAGCAATACTTGTTTCCTTGAGCGCTTCAAAAGAAGCTGGATTTGTAAGAAGCTTGCAACATATCGTTTTAGTTATCATGGCGAAAATTATTCACCATTACAGAATTCAAATCAACAAAAACAGGAGCGGCGTTTCCTCCCCACCCTAAAGGGTAAGGTCTCCACGCCGTCGATAGGATGAAGACAGTCAAAGCAGTCGAATACATTGATGGCTACAGGCTAAAACTCCTCTTCGATGACAAGAAGATAAAAATAGTCGACTTAACAGATGTAGTTAAAAATGGAGGTCATTATTTTAAACCTTTGCAGGATATCGAATTCTTTAAGCAAGTTTCCTTAGATGACGACGAATATCCATCAAGCATCCGATGGCCAAACGACGCCGATATTTGTCCCGATGTATTGTATGAGATTGGAAAGGATGTAAAAACTACTACTAAGAAGACTCCTAAAAAAATCAAAAAAAGCACTCCTGCTACTTCTGAAAAACCTCAAACGCGAATTGCGGCAAAGTCTAAATAAAGTCGGCCAAGAATCCCACTTATAACACATATTACATTATTAAAAATTGTTTTTGGATGCTCTTATAATCATAGTCTAATGTAATATCTCATATTAAAACTAAACTTTTAAAGGGGTTTTATAATGTCTGGAAGATTTAGCGATGACTACAAACACACTACAAAAATGCTTTTCGTATTGACTGTGTTTGGTGTCATTAATAGCATCCTATTTAAAAGTTATGGAGACGACGAAGAAGGCGTAGGCCCGTGCTTCTTATTTATCTATGTGATATTTGCTATAGTAGTAATTGACTGGATCGTCCACAAGATCAAGAATCTATTTTCTAGAAAAAGCAATGTTTAGTCTTCTTGAACTAACCGATACTGTCGAATATCCTCGTTAGCATCTTTGGCAAATTGAATCATCTCCAAGTAAAGATCGTCGATAAACTGTTTTTTGAGTTTAGGGTCAATGCTAGGATCATTCCAAATGTTATTGATCTCTCGCTGACAGTTCTGCATCGCCTTATAAGCATGTTGTAAGGTGTTGTAGTCATAGATCTTCTCAAAGCGCTGGTATGCCGCTTCTTGCTCTTCCTTTGTAGCAAGCTCCATCTTTTCGGCATGTTTTAAGGACTTTTTGCGGGCTGTTGCATCTGCATAATTGTCATAGAATTTCTCTATGCTGCGGGTGCTAGCACGTGGGTATCTTGCAGTGAAAGCGTCGAGCTCATATTTCTCGGTGATTGCCTGGTTCGGCCCAGGTATCTTATCGCTTAGCCCAGCAGCTTCTAGGGAAGCGTCAGAAATGTTTATCATCTGCCGACCAAGGCCACTACCCCAGGCATTGATAAAATGGTCTATAATCGCCGGGGATGCTGCCTTTGACCTAGTCTCTTGTCCTAGCATATATGCCATGGCACGACCTAATAGCCGAGCTGTAACCGACGTGGTGCGCTTATATTGATATTTCGATATAAGCCCTTCTTGCCCCATCGGGACAATTCTTGCACCCGTGAAGAAGTTCTTATTTGCATACGCTTCTATCACTGGATTGGCAAAGGCAGGGATGAAGTTCGGAGACATCGCAGATAGAATACTACCCATGAATTTCTCGAAGGCTTCAGGGTCTTTTTTCATGAAATGATTAAACATGCGCTGCGTAAGCCCATGAGCAAGTACACCTGTTTCAAAGGGCACAGGGATTTTAATGGCTTTGTCTCCAATAAATGTAATGAAGTTGAAATCTTTCTCTTCTTCATAGAATTCTTTGACTCTTTCGTCATCTTTGTTGAGCCATGCCAGCATGAGAGAAGGGAGCACGATAAAACCGATGATCCTGGGAATGAAATTCTTTCTGTCCTGGGGATTAGCCATTGTGCGGAGTAGTTTGTCTCCCCCCTGCACAGTCGCATTCCAAAAGGGAATAATTTGATTAAGCGCCTTAGTTTGCAGCCCCATTTTCGCAAAGTCAATGCTCAAGTCTCTGGCGGCAAAGGCAGCTATTTCCCTACCTAATCTTGTTTTACCCTCAACAGCTAACGCCTTACCGAATTCAGAGAGGCGGTTCACCTCTTCACTAATCTCTGCCGCCTGCCTGAGCCATTTGATAGGCTGTATTCCTTGCCATTTTCCGCGGACTTCATTGAGTTTCTTTGTTACATTGTTTCGATCGAGGCTTTGCATCGTGGACATACCACCACCTGATTTGAGCCACTCCACATAGAGGCCGCCTTTTACTGCTGCTGTTGCCAGCATCGACAGGGGGCTATAGATCGTGTCTATGAAGAGACTTACAGGGGCTTTTAAGCCTTTGCCATATTTTGTAAAGAGCCAGCTACCCCACGTGTCCCTAATAACGTTTTTCTGAATGAACTTTGGATTAAGGATAGCACCTGCCCTCAATGTTCTGGCCGGTATGCGTAGGATTTTGGTAAGTAATCCGGCCGTATAAGGAGCGATCCCTTTGTTCCACATTTCAAAAATTTCGGGGGACACTTGATAGTATTTCGGCTTGCCTTCAAAGTATACGGTGACAATGTTTTCACCAGCAGGATATTGGCCAGCCCCAAACCGTAAAAACACCTCTGGAATGGCATCAGCAATATCTTCTCTTAAAACCGGTTTGCCATCTTGATCATATTCGATTAAATCGCTTAGTCCTTCGCGTTCAAAACGTTTTGCGAGCTCTTTTGCTACCTGTTCACCTTCTATCTTACCTTTAACTTTTATGGGAGTTGGCACATGCTCGACATATGTACCTATATCCTTCTTAGTTTTTGCAATATTAGCAAGCACCTGACCGGCTAAATTCTTCTCGGCATTGATAATAATGCTGTAGGTGTTTTTTAGAATGGATTCAACGGGCGCAATAATATCACGGGTAGAGCCCTTCATACGCTTAATGGGCTTTCCGGCCTGGAGTCGCCCACCACCAGCTGCTACTCCTCCCTTCTCAGGCTCCATAACACGTTGGAAAGGGGTGTAAAGAACATTGTTCTTTTTAATCATAACATACTGTTCCCTAGAAAGGAGACCTGCATCGAGAGCATATTTCAAAAGAGCGTCGTTGTATTTGTCGAGCTGTTGCGCCAGTTCCCCATATTTAGGACGTAATTCTTGTTCAACTGCCAAGGCATCTCCGGCGTTGATACCAGTCTCAACATTCTGTGCTGTTTTTTCTAGAGCTCGGCGTGCGATAAGATAATCATTGAATTCACGATACGCTTCTTCATTTGGAAGCTGCTTCAGGATATCTTTTAAGCTTCCATTGATCTTATCTAGGGTCTTGGCATTGAATGTCTCGTGAAGGACGAAGACGTCCCCTTTGCCAACTGCTCCTTTCAGAACACGCAAGGCCCTGTAAAGATTGCGCTCATCCTTCAGGTTTTCTACTTCTGAAAGCGGAATGCCAAACGCCTCTGCCACAAGCCGCTTGGCGGGAAATACGTCATCCAAGAATTCTGTCTTAAGTTTATCGGGATGAAATTTTTTCTTCACTGCTTCAATGATATTGGCGAGTTTGCCCTTATCACTAGCATAGCTTGTTTGAGCTCTTATCCTGGATTGAGGCGTGCCTTGCAGATAGGCATCGTAGTATTCCCTGGCCTCCAGGAGCGCGTTTAACATCTCAGGGTACTCAGCCCTCATGTCGTTCTCAAACTTGTCGTAGAACTTAGGCGCAAGCTCCTTTGCCACATCTGGATTAGTGACATAGAGCCGGGTGAACTCTGCAAAGCCCTCCATCCCCCAGGGCTCATAGTGTGCGAGAGGCTTTAACTCGTCTAGATATGGTCTCAAAGCATTGCTGATATTGTGGGCTTGTTCTTGTGGTGTCTTTGCATCTCCACCATATAGTGTCGTATGTAGATTGTGCCCGATTTCATGGGCCACTGTTTCGATATCGTTATCTCGGAGAAGACGCGTTACTTTAGGCCATAGTTTGTGAATGCCCACTGCATTTCTTTGGCTGATTTTTCCAAGGCGAATAGGATCGGTAAAGGCTGTACGGAATAGCTCTATAATCTTGGAGCGTGCCACTGCCTGCTTCTTACCCACAACAGGCTGACGAGGGCGTGTCTGCCATGGCGGAATTTGGGTTGGTCTCTTGGGTAATTCCTCTCCCATTGCCCCCTCTTCTGGAAGCCTTGATTTTAGGACTCCTGCGCCCTCTTCCTTCCTAAGCACTGTAGGTGATTTTGTTTTTAATTGCCTTACAGGCCAACCTTTTTCGATTTTATCGCGTGCAGATTCAAGAATGCGAGGCTCATTATTAATCTTAAACTCTCCATCGCCTGGAACGTCGATAACAATCTGATTTGTGTCGTGAGGATTGGCAATAGCATCATCGATCTTGTCGAGAATATAGTCTTTTTGCTTCTTTAGCCCTTTTGGAGTAATGTCAGGACGTTCTACTTTTTTGAAAGTAGGCTGCTCTAGAGACTTGTTTTGTTCTCGCACCTTTTTCAACTCTCTAGCTTTTTCTCGAATGGCATCTGCGAGTTCTTGCTTCTTTTGCTGTATAGCTCTAGTCGTACCATTCGTTTTCGATAATTCATCCTTAAGATCCATGATATCTTTCAAGATAGCACGCTCGTCGATGACTTTTGCTTCGCCTTTTGGCTTTTCGACTTTCGTTATTTCATTGCCGAAATGGATGCGCTCTCCATTTTGCCATGATTCAACAGGGATCATTCCTTCTTTAGGTTCCTTGGAGAAATCAACGATGGTTCTCTGTTCTATTTTTCCTTTGTCTTTGCCTGTGAGATATTGAACGCCAAGCTGGCCATTAGGGAGTTCAACAATCTTTTTGTTTTCACCTCTTGCCTGGAACTCACCAAGCTTCATAGAATCTTCAGGAGTGAGATACCATGTATTTTCACTTGTAGGCTGAATTCCTTCGTCTCCTCCATGTTCCAACCTGGCGGCTTTCGCTCGTGTCGTTGTACCATCGGGATTAACCGTATAGGTGGATCCTTTCGATGTTGTGAAAGATGTCTTGCCGCCAATCGGTTCTTCTTCTCTTGGTTCTTTGGCCTCAATTTGTTGAGGTGTCTTAGTTTTGATTTCCTCTTCAGGCTTTAATGCTTCGGGTTTTTCTATCTCAGCCTCTTCAGGAGCCTTTGGCTTTTGAGGTTTTTCTACTTTGATAGGCTCAACCTCTAATGCCTCTTGTAGCCCCTCTTTTTCTGCCTGTTTCGCCTTGTCCACGAGGATAGCCACATCTTCAATGGTTATGTCCTGTGGCGCATTGATCGGCCTGCCAAATCGCGTTTTGATATAATTTACAGTCGAATCCCACAGTTTACTTAAAACCTTTGTGGCCGGTACTTTTTCTTCTTTGGCAATCTTATTAACTGCCGCACCGAAGTCATAGGCGTACTTTCCTCCAACAGCACCTGCGTGCAAAGCTTGCAGTCCAGCATCAATTGCCATCCATGTTACTCCATGTTCGAGCAATTCTTCCTGAGACGGCAATTCGCCTTCTTCTACTAATTTCGATGTTGTCGCTGTTGCGGCGCCTGTTGTAGCTGCTTGAGTAAGTCTAGTGAGAGCGGTTAATATTCCAGGGGCAATTTGAGAGGCTGCTGCATATCCAAGAACAGGGGCGAAGGCAGCTTCTACCGCTGCAATGGTCGCAAATTCTGTACCGACCCTCTTCGCCTGTTCCGGCGTCAGTGTTGGAGCCCCAGCAAAACCCCCACTGCGCATTTGGAGAGACGCCGCCTCACCAAGCTTGCCGCTTGTGAAGTAGTTCTTTGCTCGTTCCCATATGGATGGCTCTTGCTGATTGGAGACATCTGAATCGTCCATTTCATCAAAGAAATTGGGTGTTCCTTGGCTGCTCGATCTCATTTGATCGGATGGCTGCTCTATGTCAATTGATTCGAAAAAGTCTGGAATCGCATCGATCGATGCGCGTTTGGTTGGGTTATTTTGTAAACTTAATGGCTGTTTTTTAGAGGATGATGGTTCTTCAAGTCTTAAAAATTCATCATCATTGTCAAGTCCCTCAAAAAAATCAGGTGCGGTCATTTATCAAACTCCTCAAACAGGATTGCATTAGCTTTGGCTTTATCCCCACCGACTTCCGCAAGAACTTGTTTTGCTCGTGCTATATGTTCTGGATTTTTAGGATTGAAAAGAATTTTCTGACCTTTTTGTGTGACTTCTGCTCCTAAGCCCTCTTCGTTAAACTCTTCATCTGGAATATACTGAGATGCCTCAGTATCCCATATACCTAACTCAGGATAGCTTTCAGGATCTATAGCAAATTTCTTCATATCTCGTCGCTGATTCCTAACAAGGTCTTTGATACGTTCGACAATTTCAGGCTTATCTTTACTGGGAACATGGTCTAATCTATCACGCTCTTTATTGATCGCTTTCGTGTACGCACTCTTAAGATAATTCTGCCTTGTTCGTATTTCGCGATTTTTGACATCTTTTCTCACATCATGCTGATTCTTTAAATTACTAAGCCGATGTTTGACATCATATGGGGTTTGAGGATCTTTTATAATATCGTTTAGAGCTGCCGTGTCATCATCCTGAATGGCTTTATAACCTTCACTGAATTTAGTATTTGAAAATGATTCGATATCGGCTCTTTGTTTATCCGCCTTTTGCTGACGCTGATTCTGGACTATTTGCCGGAGTGCGTTTGCCCTTTGAGGATCGGCGATAGATAATCTAGCGAGAGCTTCATCTGAAATATTCGAGAAATCACGAGCGTTTTGAGCCTGGGGCCCCGCTCCATTTGTTGGAGGTTGATTTTGATTATTGTTTCCAAATATGTCAGCAAGTTGCTTGTTTCTTGCTGCATTCTCTTCCGCCCTCTGTAAAAATCCAAATGTTTGTGGTCCGCCAGGAACTGATAGCATACGCGATAAAGTCTTCAATTGCTCAAAGACGCCAGCTTGAGGATTAAATTGATTTAATGATTGTTGCATTACACCACGATTATATCCTTGCTGAATGGCTCCAGGAAGGTTTTGAGATATGTTTTGTCCCGTCAGTTCTCCAATCAAATCCCAGGGTGTTCGAGAATTACCAGGTAGAATTGAAACGCCCATATTTATTCCTTTGTTATTACCCTCACGATATCAGAAATCAAATTTTTAATACACAATAGTTGAAAGTTTTTTTGATGATATTTCACATCATAAATCATTGTTGGTAAGGCATCGACTATGGTCTGTGAAAAGGATGTGGCTGCGATTTTTTCACATAGTAATGCTTAGCGTATGTTTTCGTTCCATTGGGCTTCAAACCCCAAATCCGACTTGCCTCTGGCGGAGGTCTTCGATCATTGTCACCAGCTCTTTTAAATTACGGCCGAGGCGGTCGAGTTTCCATACTATGAGGGTATTGCCTGGTTGTAGCGCTTTAAAACACGCCTCTAAACCAGGACGTGAATCTTTTTGGCTGGATATATGATCAGAATAACATCTGTCTTCCTTGACCCCGGCCGCGATAAGGGCGTCGCGTTGTAAATCGAGTGTCTGTGACCCGTCATTTTTTGAAACACGCATATAACCGATAAGCATTGTCTTGCACCTCCGCTAAAAAAGTTTGCAACATGCTACCAAATTTAGTGTTGTTTAATCAATGGATTTTTTTGCGTAAAATTGTTTGGAAAATAAGGTTTTTGATAACACTAAATAAACGAGCGTTTTTTTAGCGGTTAGCCATAAAGGTCGGTGCTGGCAAGCCTAGGTCGCTATGGTCACTGCCCAAGTCTTAGTGTACGATTTTTTTCGTTTTCTGAGATGATCCCTAACAAAACTATCAAAGAAAAACTTCTACTTGAATTGTGACAGTGAAAATGAGATGATTTAGACCATTTTGGCATATTGGATGTTAGGGATAAACCTATTTGTCCAAAATCTCAAATTTGAATATCATATAAATAGGATAGGAGGATAGATGACTAGCCTAATAGATGAAGTTTCAGGAGGCGTCCAAAATTCGGAGGTCGATATGAGACAACAAGGTAGAGTACGAGCAGATGCTAAGGGCCGTGTTTCACTAGCAAAGTTTTTGAATATCAGTTTGCCAATGGATTTAGAAGTAAGTGTTGATGAAGATGGCAGAATAATACTTACGCCGTTAGCGACCATACCAGCAAGAGAGCTCTGGCTATATAGAAATCCACAAGCATTGAAGTCTTTACGAGAAGGCATTGAACAGGTCGGAAAGGGGAAAGTAAAAAGCAGAGGGTCTTTTGCAAAATATGTCGAAAAT
>Ga0209772_10000066_pt1 | contig 23150 bp, 24 predicted proteins | sample BogFormECP03_OM1_FD_188235 | JGI IMG/M metagenome (GOLD analysis project Ga0209772, IMG submission 188235) | Bog forest soil microbial communities from Calvert Island, British Columbia, Canada - ECP03_OM1 (SPAdes) (version 2) | ecosystem: Environmental > Aquatic > Freshwater > Wetlands > Bog ... | reverse complement strand
CGTTTCGGGTATCGGATGGTCGTACCCGAAGCATTGATCGTGACGCAAGGATCGGCGAGAAGTGTCATGCACCAAGTCCAAGTCCCAATCACCCACTAGACCCGATTCGAGGGTAAATTCCAGCGCGAGTCGGGTCTGCTCGATCAATACTCTGTCCGTGATGTCCACCATCATCGTGCGTGTGTACTGACCGCCCGGAGCAGGCGTAGACCACCACTGAACCCAGATCGGCTTGCCATTGTCTCTGCGGCGCAGTTCAAGCTCGACCGCACCTCGCTCGTTGCCTTGCCTGATCGATTCGAACGCCTCCCTCAAACGCGTCTGCGTTTCAGCCGTGTCGGCGACCAAAGACTTCCCGTAAGTGTCCTGGACTTCCTCCGGCTTGATCCCGAGGAGTTTCAGCGCGGCGTGGTTGGCGCGAATGAAGCGGGAGTCCAAGGCCTCATGCACGTAGGGGATGGGGGCCTCCTCGAAAAGATCGCGAAACTCTCCACGTAGTTGCTCATTCTCTGCGAGTAGCCGGCACAAACAATCGAGAAGAGAAGACGCGGCACCTCGGCGGTCCGTACCGGACAACTGGGTGACCGTGCCGAACCAATTGAGGATATTATTGTCGCCGTCGAACCCTGGAATGATGCGGATCAGACACGGACGATAGCCACCTTCGCGATTGCGAATGCGCGCCGCGATCTCTCCGGCGGTCCCGGAGCGATTGATCGCTGACCATTCTTCCGAATAGCGCTGCGTGTCATCCGGATGAATAGCTTGGCACCAAATTGGACCCGGAGCCTCATCGGAAGCAAGGCCCAAGAATTCCGCCAGGCCGGGTCCGATATCGACGATGGTGCCATCGGGCGCCGCTGTGAACAGGGTGTCGGCGAGATGCGAGAAGACATTCTGCATTTGGGCGGCACGGCGGCGACAACGCTCGAGTTCGCCGCGGACGCGATCGAGTTCAAGCCGCAACGCCAAAGTTTGCTCGCTTTCTGCTGCAATGGAATTCATCGCCGCGCTCCCAGAGGGTCGTCGCCTCGCCACGACGCTAGTGTGATCCCGAAGCAAGAGAAATCATAACGCTTGAGGTTCTTGCAGCCTGAAGCGCCAGTATCCGTCAATGGCGTGGGTTCCGCATCGTTCGAAAGGAGCAGATCGGCACCCTCTGTTCATCGCACCAAGACCTCGTCAGCAAGGTCGTTGGCGAGTCTCCCTGAAAATGACACCCTTTGCACGGGCTTACGGCACACCGGCGGTGGCATAGGGAAAAAGGCATGCGTGCAGAAGAATCGACCGCAATGGCGCTCCGGACGAATACATCGGAATCGCTCGAACCAATAGCGGAGGTTTCGTGCGAACCCGCGCCGACACGCTGCAGGCTTGCAAGTCTGGCGGCGGAGTTGGCGGATGATTCTGCTTTTGACTGGCTGCTGCCCTTGTCGGCAATGCTCGGAGACATATCTCAACGCAAGGATCGACGGGACCGAGTCATCAAGCACTATCGCCTTTTGGTGACTGTGAACGCAGAGCTTGCCAAGTCGCTTTTCGCCATTCGATCGCGACTGGCATATTCGGACTGCGCGCTCCCCGAGACGCAAAAGCGGTACGCCTCAGGGCTCCCCCGGTGGCAAGTCAGGCGCGCCCGCGAATTCCTGGCGAGCCATCTCGGCGCAAACATCTCCGTGGACGATGTGGCGGCGGTTTGCGGTCTATCTCGGGCCTACTTTACCTCGGCGTTCCGCCGAGCGACGGGCGAAACGCCACATCTTTGCCTCCTACGGTACCGCATTGAGCGGGCCAAAGCGCTCTTGACTGGACCTCTGACCATCGCGGACATCGCGCTGGAATGCGGGTTCGCCGATCAGAGTCATCTCACGCGTGTCTTCGCCAAGCAAACCGGTATTCCACCGGGCGTGTGGCGTCGAGAACAGGGTAGCCAGGGAAGCGCCGAGTAGTGCGCACGCCCACGCCGTTGGATGATCTTTTTGCGCATCAGGGAATTCATAGACTAAAGCGCACACGAAAGTGCAATTCCCAAGAGCGAGGCGGCGGTTAGCGTACGCCTCGCTGGTAGAAGATTGGGATTTTCACACCCGATAGGAGACTTGTTATGCAGTTCATGATTGCTGGGGCTAGCGCCACTCGCCTCGTGCGGGCGCGATTGCGTATCTCGCTTGCGGCGTTGGCGATCGGGGCTTGGGCAGAAGTCGCGACTGCGGGTACAGTCCATTCGGTCGGCATCATGACATTTGTCGATGCCAATACACTGGTGATCGCGGACTGGCGCGCAGGTGAGATCCACGCGCTGAATCTTCCGCCGGTCCCCTCTGCCGCGCCGAATACCTTCAATCTGAAGAATGTCTCCGTACCGATTGCTCGTGCCTTGCATACGAGTCCGGACAATTTACGCTTTGAAGACATGGCGTTTCGGCCGGGTACTGAGTTGGCCTACATCACGTTATCTGTGGTGCGAGGAACTACAACGCCAGAGCCGGCATTGGTATCGGTGGATGCCGCCGGCACGGTGCAGACGGTGGACTTGAAGAAGACGCCGCTTACCTCGGCTGAAATCAAGGATGCGCCGGCTTCCGACAAGACATTCTGGCGCGACGTCCCGGAGACCACCTACACAGTGACAGATATGGTGTATTACGACGGAAAGCTCTACGTCGCCGGTCTTTCCAACGCGAGCTTTGCCTCGACACTGCGCATCTACAATTTTCCGTTTACGGGCGCAGTCACTGCCAGCAGCATCGAGATGTACCACGCCGTTCACAATCAGCTCGAGACGCGCGCGCCGATCCGCAAGATGACTGTGTTGACCTTAAATGGGGAACCGACCCTGCTCGCGGCGTATACCTGCACACCTCTCGTCACGATCCCCATTAAGGATCTAAAAGATGGCGCGCACGTCCGCGGCAAGACGATCGCGGAGCTCGGTTGGGGGAGTATGCCCGTGGATATGGTGACATTCGATATAGGCGAAGGCCCGATGGTGCTGCTCATCAACTCGCACAAGTCGGCGGATTTGCTCTCCGTCGCCGCCATTGCGCAGGCATCGAGTCAGCCGGGACTCAGCACCCCGATCAAGTGGCCGGCCGAGCCGCTGCTTGGGGTAAAGTCCACCTACATTCCCATGCCCGGCGTCGCCGAACTGGGCGCACAGGATGCGCAGTATTTCGCCGCATTGCGCCGGAATGAAGCCTCGGGCGCGATGGAGTTGGTATCGATCCGCAAGGGCGCCTTCCTTCGCCTGAGCGACTTCGTCAACGAGTACGACTTTGCCGACTACAAATATTCGCCCAACGATACGTGGCATAGCGTTCACCATCTGCTGCGTACCGAAGAGGGTTATCCGGATCTCGCGGCGAGGGCAGCACCTTGAGTGCACTCCCCCAGGCCGTCGCCGGCTCGCTGCTCTTGGCGGCGAGCACGGCCTGGGGATTTTACGAAAAGCCGACCGGTATCGCCTTCCCCTCGGGGGACACAGTGCCCGAAAATCTCTTGCGTATCGAGTTGCGCTTTTCGGCACCTTTGCGGATTCCGCTCAGTATCGACCACGTCAAGCTAGTCGGCGGTGATGGCCGCGAGGTCGAGCACGCCTTCCTCGACCTGCCCCTGCCCAGTGCGGATGGCAGGCGTGTGACGGTGCTGCTCGACCCGGGACGGGTCAAGTCCGGTCTTGCCGAGAATCGCGCCCTCGGCCGAGCCCTGCACGCGGGATCGGCAGTGACATTGGAAGTCGATGATCCGGAACTAGCGCGTCCAATTCGCAAGACGTGGCGCGTCACTGGCTTCAATGCCGACCCACCGAGGCCGGACCTCTGGACTTTCCGGCTGCCGCGTCGCGACACGAAGGATCCGTTAGTGGTTCGACTCGGATCGCCGCTCAGCTCCACCGCAGAGAGTTTCATTGCGATTCGGGGACCGGACGCAAGGCGAGTCGCCGGCACCGCCCACCTGGAACAGGGCGAAACGGTGTGGCGCTTCGTACCCGCGAGCTCGTGGCGCAAGGGGGTCTACGGACTGGTGACCCGCCCGGAACTCGAGGACTCCGCCGGTAACCGACCCTGCGGACCATTCGAGGCGATGGGCGCAAGCCGCATTCCGTGTGCGGCGGCAGCCATTCGGAACTTTCAGCCGCGCGCGCCTTCGGACCCGCGAATCACTGGCCATATATAGATAGATGCAACAGGAGTTAATACAACATGCGGAAGTGGCCAAAGAATGTCGCGTGGGGCGCCGCGCCGCTCGCGTTCCTGATCTTGACCGTTCAATTGACGGCGTACGCCGGCGACGCGGCGGAAAGAATTGAGATGCATACGGCAAATGTCAACGGCGTTCAATTGCAGTATTTGATGGCAGGGAAGAGGAGTGATATCCCGGTCGTGCTGCTGCACGGTTACGCGGAGACCAGCCGCATGTGGATGCCGCTGATTCCTCAGCTCGCCGACCGGCGCGTCGTCATTGCTCCCGATCTTCGCGGCGCGGGCGGCTCATCGAAGCCGGACTCCGGGTACGACAAAAAAACGATGGCGCAAGATATTCACGCGCTCGTCCACGACCTCGGATTCCAGAAGATCAAGATCGTGGGACACGACATCGGGCTCATGGTCGCCTATGCCTATGCGGCACAGTATCCTGACGAAGTGCAGAGCATCGTGCTCATGGATGCCTTTCTTCCCGGGATCGGTGATTGGCAGAAAGTGTGGTTGCTCCGAGACAAGTGGCATTTCAACTTCTATGGCGAAACGCCGCTGCGCCTGGTTGAGGGCCGCGAGCGAATCTACTTCGAGCACTTCTGGAACGATTTTGCGGCCGATCCCCAGAACTCAGTCTCCGAAGCGGATCGCAGGTTCTACACCGCCGAGTACGCGAAGCCCGGGGGTATGCGGGCGGGCTTCGAATATTTCCACGCATTTGAGCAGGATGCCCGCGACTTCGCTGAGTTTGCCAGGACGCCGCTGCCGATGCCGATGCTGGTGCTGACCGGCGAGAAGGCGTCGGGGGAATTTCTCATTGCTCAAGCGCGACTCGTCGCGAGCAATGTAAAGGGCAATGTCATTCAAGGTTCGGGTCACTGGCTGATGTCCGAAGCGCCCGAGCAGACCATGGCCGCGCTCGTCCAATTTATAGACGCCTAGTTTGGCGGGTCCATCGACCAGCCCCATGCTTCGATCGAGCGCTAGTCGCTCACCGCAGAACACTTCTAATAAACACGGTACTTGGTTGCAATGAACACAGTGCCAACCTGTATAGCCTCGTGGGCGAGGAGATCGACGTGTCCGCACTAGGAATGCTGGGTCCGAAGAATTGCGCGATTGGACTCATCGACTACCCACCGGTCATGTTTCAAGGCGTGCAATCGCACGACCGTCAGGGGGCTAGAGGCACTCTCAAATGAAAGTCTACTTGATATCGCTTGCGGTCGGCCTTGTGGTCGGCTTGCTATACGGTTTGCTCAACGTGCGCTCGCCGGCGCCTCCGGTGGTGGCTCTGGTCGGCCTGCTCGGGATACTTCTTGGAGAGCAAGTCCCGCCGCTCATCAGGCACCTCTATCACAACACGCCCGCGTCAGTCAGTTGGCTCAAGCAAATCAAACCGCATGTGTTCGGGCGATTGCCCGCAGGTCATCCAACCGGCGAGGACGCTCCGCAATGAATCAGAGTGTTCCGCTGCCGGTTGCCCGCATCCTGGACAATCCCGTAATGCTTCTGATCGCGCGCATCTGCGTGAGTTTGCCGTTTCTCGTCTCCGGTTTGACCAAGCTCTTCGACTGGCAAGCGGGCGAGAGCGAAATGCTGCGAACCGGGCTGCATCCCGCCTGGGCGTTTACCGTCGCAGTCACGGCGACCCAATTGGCTGGATCGATACTCATCATCGCCAACCGCGGCCTGTGGCTCGGTGCCGGTGCTCTCGGCGTCTTCACCGTGCTCACGAATTTCATCGCTCACCGTTTCTGGGAAGCTTCGGGCGATGCGCGAACGACGCAGCTCAACAGCTTCCTCGAGCACTGGACCATGAGCGCGGCGTTCATTCTGATGGTTGTCGTGTATGTACGAGACCGGCGACCGGGCACACGACGCTAATGAGGCCATAGCGGACTTGAGGATTTCCCAAAGGAGTTAATCATGCACTGTCGAATCGCACTCGCTCTTCTCGGCGCCAGCATCGCGTTGAGCGCGGCGCCTGTTCGCGCGTATGGCGCGGCTAGCACACCGGCGGTCGCCGTTGGCCCGCAATACGACACAACCCACGTGTATGTCGCCCCGTCCGACGTAGATCGGTTCGTTGCGAGTTTTCTCGCGACGTTTGGCGGGCAAAGTACCAAGCAGGCGGTGGCCACGGTAACGCCGACACCTAGCAGTACCAGTACGCAGCTTCTGCAAACTCCGGTGGGCACCGTATCGCTCTTCGGCTTCAAAACGCCGATTCCCTTTCCCTTCGGCGCCGAGCGTACGGGGTACCTCGTCACCGACCTGGGCGTCGCGGTCAAGGCTGCGCGCGCTGCCGGCGCGAATGTGCTGGTCGCGGAATTCCCCGACCCCATCGGCCGGGATGCGATCATCCAATTTCCGGGCGACGTGAATACACAAATCTATGTGCACACGACACCGCCCGTGTATGCGGCGTTTCAAACCGTGCCGGAGAACCGCGTCTACATCTCACCGATGCGAAGCGCCGCCTTCGTAAAGAGCTTCCTTGCGTTCTCGCATGGCAAAGTCATCTCCGACGAGCCTAACGCTCCAGGCGTCCAAATAGGCCGGCCGGGGGAGGCCTACCGGCGTATCCGTATCGAATCCACCTTTGGAAAGCTCACGGCCTTTGTGACCGACGGCCATTTGCCCTATCCGTACGGCCGCGAGGTTACCGGTTACGAGGTCATGAATCTGGTGGAGACGCTGGCGAAGGCCAAAGCGGCGGGTGTCACTGTGCTCGTCGAGCCGTACTTCAGTGAAGATCGGTCGGAGGCCATTGTTCAGTTTCCGGGAGGCTACGTGGCCGAGATCCACGACCTGCATGTCAAATGACTTCGCACGCTGCGTGACGCTCGCCGTCTGCGGGGTTATCGTGGCGCCGCTGATACCAGCCATGGCGCAGGAGTCTGACAGCCCCGGGGGCGCCATAACCCCGGAGCGCCCCTCCATCGAATTCAATCGCTGGAAGGAGGACTGGTCGGTGCTCGCCGATCCCGCGCTTCGGACCGAACCTCTGGACGATCTTAAGTACATCCCATTCTCTTCGAGCGACCCCAAAAGCTATATGTCGCTCGGTGCGGGCCTTCGAGAGCGCTTCGAGTCGAATGACGCTCCCTCATTCGGCGTGGGCAAACAGCCCTCCGAGCAATACGTGATCGAGCGCGCAGAGGTCGATGTGGATATTCATCCGAATGCGCATTGGCAGCTCTTTACGCAGCTGCAAGACGATCGGGCGTTCGGGAAGCAGGTTCTGACACCCGTGGACGCCGACAAATTCGACCTGGAGCAGGCGTTTATTGCCTATCAGGGTTCCCTCGGGGGAGGAACCCTGAAGATGCGGATTGGCCGTCAGGAAATCGGCTTCGATCTACAGCGCTTCGTGAGCGAACGCGACGGCCCGAACGTGCGCCAAGCGTTCGATGCCGCATGGGTCGACTGGGAGAAGGCGCCGTGGCGGCTGATTACGTTCTGGAGTCATCCGGTAAAAGATGTCGACGTGCATCCGTTCGACGACTACTCCAGTCCGCATTTCCAATACGGCGGATTCCGCGTCGAGCGGCGCGACGTCGGACCCGGGGCGGTATCGGTGTATGTGTCGCGGTACGAGCTTGATGACTCCAAATTCCTGTTCGCGACGGGGTATGAGCGTCGGGACATTGTCGATGCCCGGTATGCCGGCGCGCGTGACGACTTCGACTGGGACCTCGAGGCCATGGGGCAGGGTGGGACCCTAGGACCGAAGCGCGTGAGTGCTTGGGCTCTGGGCGCGCTTAACGGTTTTACGTTCAGGGATATTCAGTGGCTGCCGCGTGTTGGCCTGCAGGTGGACGCCGCTTCCGGCACCCGACGACCGGAGAGCACCACCGTCGGCACCTTCAATCCGCTGTTCCCGAATGGCTACTACGTGACGCTCTCGGGGTATACCGGCGACACCAATCTCTTGCATTTCAAGCCCTCCATCACTATCTCCCCAGTGCGCGGGCTGAAAGTCATGGGCGCGGTCGGATTGCTGTGGAGGGAGACCACGGCGGATGCGATCTACTTGCAACCGGACATTCCGATCCAAGGGACCGCGGGCAGGGGAGGCCGCTGGACCGCCGTCTACGGGCAACTGCGCGCAGACTGCGTGTTCAACGCCCATCTCACGGGGGCCCTGGAGATCAACGACTACGCGATCGGCGAGACCATTCGGCAGGTGGGGGGACATGATAGCGACTACGTGGGACTCGAGCTCAAGTTTCAATGGTAGGGCGCGGGGAATAATAGAGGGGCGGACCAACATGAAGCCTTCATCGATACCGGCATTGCCGGTCTTGCTCAGCCTGACGGCGGGCTACGTCGACACAACGGGATACCTGGCATTGCAAGGGCTCTTCACCGCACACGTGACCGGAAACTTCGTGACGCTCGGCGCTTCTCTGGTCACGGGGACCTCGGGCGCGCTGGCGAAGCTTCTGGCGCTTCCTACCTTTTGCGCCGTGATCATCGTCACGCGCTGGGCGAGCTACCAATTGCCCCCGCGGCGCTTGCCCATCCTGCGGACTATGCTGTCGCTCAAAGTAGCGCTGCTGGCAGTTGCAGCGGTCCTTGCGATCCGATACGGACCGTTCTCGAACGGGGACAGCGGCGCGGCGCTAGCCACCGGCCTTATCCTAGTGTCGGCCATGGCGATTCAAAACGCGGCCCAACGGATTCATCTCGGCGGATCGCCACCCACCACGATCATGACCGGCACGACCACGCAGATCATGATCGATCTTGCGGATTTCATGCGGGGTATGCCGGCCGAGAAGAAGGACGCTGCACGGACAAGGCTTCTGAGAATGGCGGCGGCCGTTATGGTATTTGCTTCCGGATGCGCCGCCGCCGCCATCCTCTATGCGCGCGCCGACGTCTATTGCTTTCTGGTACCGCCGCTGCTGGGCGTCGGTACGCTAATGTTGCGGATGGCTCCCTTCGAGGGTGACGTGCGATAGTTAATCCGCGATCACATAGGACCGTTAAGAGCAGCAAGTCCCTCCAACAGGACCTCGTGGAACCCCGTTGCCATATCACGATAATGCGCGCGTTCTTTAGAGGTCGCTTGCCTGATATCCGCCATAATAATTTTTGTGGGCAAGCTTGGCGTAGCTAAAATCGCTTCCAAGCGTAGACACCAGAGACCACGAAGAACGATACGGCGAGCGCTTGAGCAATCAGAAATGGCGGTTCCGTCTGTTTTGGGGCGAGGGCATGGAGAAAGTCCAGCTTCTGAAAGGCCTGTATTATTGCAACAAAAACGTTGAGGTACAGAGCGAGTAGAGCACCCACGATATAGATGCGCCGCCAAGACCCTTGCAACCGGAAGTGATAAATGGCCGGAACGGTGACCGCCAATATTAGCAATGAGAGTGCGCCGACCACCTGCGGCGGATCAAAGACGAGCGGCTTGAGCAGAAAGCCCGTTGCACTGGTTGCAACCGTTGCCGCCAGGAATGCTCCCGTCCACGCGCGAGGAATGCGGGTGTTCCACATGCCGGTCAGCACGACGAAACCCGCGGCAATGCCGATAAGGCTTATCGCCACATGCAACGCGGTAAGTGTAGGCATCGCAAAGTCGAGTGTCATGTGGTAGTTCTCCCTATTCGCCACCTGAAAAGTACTGTCTGCTCACGAGGATTGCTTCACCTGCACCGCTCTGGCCGCGTGATGGCCTCGTGTTGCGAGAATGACGGCGAGCCCGCAACCGGAGAGCAATGCTCCAGCGATCGATACCGCCTGATAACCCAAGTCGAGCGCAATTACTGCCCCGCCGATGGCCGCGCCCAGGGCGTTGCCGAGGTTAAATGCGCCGATATTCATCGATGATGCGAGGGTTGGCGCGCCCGCAGCGGCGGTCAACACCTGCATTTGCAGCGGTGGCACGAGTGCAAAGGTCGCGATTCCCCAGGCGAAGACCGAGATTGCGGCCGGAATCTGCCAACTCATGGTGACCGCAAACAGAAGCAAGAGCGCACCGAGAGAGGCAAGCACCACGATCAGCGTGGCATCGATCGATCGATCGGCATAGCGGCCCCCAAGCCAATTACCCAATGTCAGCCCGATGCCGTAAAGGACCAAGATTGCCGTAAGGAAGGACGGCGACCCGTGTGTCTGTTCATGAACGATCGGCGCGATGTAAGTGAACACCGTAAACATGGCGCCAGATGCCAGTACCGTCACCGTCATGGCGGTAATTACAGACGGCCGGCGTAGCGCTTTGAGTTCTTCCCGGACGTCAATCGTTCCTGTCGCGCTGATCCGAGGAACCGCGATTTGCAGCGCTATCATCGCGATGATTCCGAGCCCCGTGATGCCCATGAAGGCGATGCGCCATCCTGCAACGTGGCCGACCCAGGCGGCCAGCGGTACTCCGCCGATGTTGGCGACGGTGAGCCCCATGAACATAGTCGCAATGGCGCTCGCACGCTTCCCGGTAGGCACAAGACTCGCCGCCACCATGGAGCCCACGCCAAATAGTGCGCCGTGGCAAAGGGATGTGACGAGTCTGGCGGCTAGAAGAGTTGCATAGTTGCTGGATATGAATGCGAGAAAGTTTCCAACCGTGAAAACACCCATTAGAAGGATGAGCAATGTCTTTCGAGGGATTCGCAGCGTCAGGAGTGTCACGACGGGGGCGCCGAGCATCACTCCCACCGCATAGCCTGTGACTAACAGGCCGGCAGTTGGAATTGTAACGGCAAGGTCGGATGCGATCAGCGGAAGAAGGCCCATCGGGGCGAATTCGGTGACCCCTATTCCGAAGGCGCAAAGCGCGAGCGCCGCCAGGGGTAGCGCGCTTTTCACCGTGTCCACCGAAGATCGCCGGATTGCCCGATCAAGGCCGGGCCTATTTACCCAAGAAGTTGGTCACCAGCGCGATGGTTGCGGTGGGATTCTCTTCCATGATCCAGTGACCCGAATTTGGGACGATGCCTTGCGTTACGTTGGTGGCCGCGGCGCGCATCACGGTTGCCATCATGGGCCCGAAGGACTTCTCTCCACCAAGGGCGAGCACTGGCATGGTCAGCTTGCCTTTCGCGACAAGGGCTTTGTTGTCGATGGCGTCCTGATCGAACGCCTTGAACTGCTCGAAGCCGGCATGCATGGCGCCGGGACGCGCATAGAGGGCTGCGTAGTGCTCGCGGGAGGCCTCGTCGAAGCGCTTCGGATCCGCGGAAAACTCGTTCCAGAATCGGTCAAGGTAGATTCGTTCACGGCCTTTTACCAAACGTTCGGCATCCGGACCATAGAAGGAGAAATGCCACAGTGCATGGCTGCGCACGATGTCGTCCCAAGGTCCCACGCCCGGCAGCGGAGCATCGATGATTACAAACCTTGTGATACGGGCGGGGTATTCGGCGGCGAGCGCGTAGCCAACCATGTTGCCGATGTCGTGAGTGACCAGATCGGCGTGTTCGACCTTCAGTTGGTCCATCACACCCGCAATGTCCTCGCCCTGAGTTTTCTTGTCGTACCCGCCGGCTGGCTTAGGGGACAACCCCATGCCGCGCAAGTCCGGTACGATCACCGTGTGGTCGGCTGCGAGCTTTACGGCGAGCGGCTCCCACATGTCTCCTGTTTCGCCGTAGCCGTGCAAAAGGATCACAGCGGGCCCGCTGCCGCCCACTCGTACATATAGAGCCGTCCCGTTCGTCGGTATCAGGCGCGAGTGAAAGCTCGGCGGATAAGGGACGACCCGTGCCGCCGCTGGCAAAGAGATGATGCTTGCAAGAAGCGCGATCCAAAGTAGTCGAGCCATGACTATCTCCCAAGACAATTGCTAGATCGCTTCAAATCCTAACGGGATGAAATGCGTCAGAATTGACGAATAGTTCTATTCGTTGGCCAAGATTGTGTAATTGTCGCGCTTTGGTACCTCCGACAATGCGTTCTCCAGAGATGCTGCCGATTTACGATGCTTGCGAGAGGATCCCGAGAGCCGTACTTACGACTGACAAATATCCTAATTGCCGTCCCCGAAGGATTGCCGCGGCGGCAAAGCAGTACTTACCCTTGCACATTATGATAAGGCTTCTCGTTATCGCCCGCGAGTAACGGGACTATAACTCCGAGAGAGGCAGCTACGAGGAAGCGCGTCGCTCCCGCAGTAGCGCTTTGACGTGTCGATGAATCAGTACCGGCACATAGGTCTTGATACGCGCCGTTTCCTCCAGTTTTGCGCGTTCCCTGGAATAGATTTCTTGAACGAGTTCGACCGGCGTATCGGTTTCGCGCGCCAGACTTTTTATCTCCGCATCGGCGGGGTGAACGACGGATTGGTCGCTCATGGCAGAAGCTCCGTTTTCCATGATCTGATGCTAACAAGAAGTCCCTTTCTCAGCCCCTTTGTCTCCCAAACTTGCCATTTAGGGGCTACGGTGGATCAAAACGCGTCGGCCCTGCCGCTGCCTTCGTGTTTAGACCTTAAGAACCGGGCGGTACGTTTTTGCGGCGCACAATGCGATCCGGTTACTTCTTGGCGTCGGGGGCTCAGCCATCCCGAGAGACCGCGCGCGCCTCGGGTACCACCCGGCGGCTGTAGAGCGGGGCCGCCTCGCCGCTCGCGATCCGGTGGCCCAGACGGCTGAGGTCGATCTGGGAACCCTTTCCCAGAAGCACGTATCCGAGATTGCCCCGGCGCCAGGCAACAGTCTGCATCTCGCCAACTTGCTGCGCCTGCGGCGAGGCATCGGGCTCTCGATCGCGCGTCACGCAAAGCGCCACGGGCCCGCCGCCCTGCTCGGGCAAATACACGATTTGCACCACCGGCTGGCCGTGAAAATTGAGCCGCTGCACGCGCTTGAAGGCAAGCCCGGCGCTGCGCAGATCCGGGATCTGGATCGCCAGCGCATCGGCGCCCTGCAGGTTCCCGACTATCTGGCGCGTCAATTGCGGATCCTCGGTCACGCTCGCCAGAGTCTCGCGCGAGTAGAGCTGCTGGTAATCGGCGACCGCCTGAATCCACGGGGCGACCGGTGCGCTCGCCGAAAGCAATGGTCTTGCGTTCGACCGCAGCTCGAGCGCCACCAGGCAGCACAGTGCGCCGGCCACGAACGCCGCCGCCATGCGCGGCCAGACCCTGGCCGCGTTGCCTCGGAGCGGAGCCGCCGCGCTCGCGGCAGCGAGCTCACTGATGCGGCGCGCGAGTTGCGGCGGGACCGGCGGCAGCACCTGCCGCTCGAATGCAGCGCCGTAAGGCAGCGCAGAAGCCCGCATGGCGGACAACCGTTTGGCGAGTTCGGGCGAGTGCGCGGCGCCAGCCTCGACTTCGCTGCGGACTTCAGCCGACAGCTCGCCATCAACGTAGGCCATCAACAAAGTGTCGTCGATGCTCATTACATTGCTCCTCGCAGAGTTTGCACGTTCGAAGATTGGTCGTTGAACTGGCGGCCAATGGTCAGGCGCGCACGAGCGAGCCGGCTCATGACAGTGCCGATGGGCACATCGAGCGCCTCGGCTGCCTCCCGGTAGCTCAAGCCTTCGACCGCCACCAGCAACATGACGGCTCGTTGCGCGTCGGGCAGCTGCTCGACCGCAGCGACGACCTGGCGATGCATCGCGTCCATCTCGGGAGTGAGCGCCGCGGCATCGGCGAGCGTGTCGCTGAGTTCGTCGCTCCACTGCATGCTGGCGCGGCTGCGAATCTGGCGTGCGCGCAACTCATTCAGCCACACGCTGTGCGCGATCGAGAACAGCCAGCTCAGTACCGAAGTTCCCGGCTGCAGCTGGTGAGGACGCTCGAGCGCGCGCACACAAGCTCGCTGCACCAGATCCTCCGCGTCATGGCGGTTCACCGCTAGCCGCATTGCAAAGCGCCACAGGCGGGGCAGCAACGCGGGCAGTGCCGTGCTGAGATCTTCGGTAGTCACAACTCCTTCCTGCGCGATGGACGCCCTGTCATTGCCGGTTTACCGAAGAACACGCCGCGACCGCGATTTATTCCCAGGGCCGCGCGAAATATTTACCCGCTGGCGCGCGGAATAACCGGGCTCGCCGGCTGTTATTCACCGCAAACGTCAGAGCACGCGTAGCCAACCAAATCATGTTTAGCACTTTTTGCAGGAGATAAAGATGTACTCGAATACCAAGACTCATAACACTATTTTAGCCGCTTGCGCAGCCGCCGGAATGAGCCTCATGTGCACATTCGGTGTAGCCAGTGCATTTGTACCGAAGGAGACGGTCAAATTCCAGGATCTGAATATCAACACCCTCGCCGGCGTCGCCGCTCTCTACCAGCGCCTTCACGTGGCGGCGCAGCACGTCTGCTATGCGCAGTGGAATAGGGACCCGGTCAAAGTGCAGCGAGCCGAGACCTGCGCCAACGAAGCGGAGGCTCGGGCGGCGAGTCAACTGCACGTGCCCGCACTAACCGCTTACTACCAAATGATCACCGGCCGCCAGCTCTTGACCCTTACCGCGAGTTGAGCCTGTTCGCATAAAATGACGGCGCATTCTAACGATCCGGCGAGGCCTTCGAGGGGCGTTCTAGGCAGGCATCCGAGCGCCGGTCCCGAACGACTCGCCGATTGTCAGGCGTGCTCGCGCGAGACGACTCATCACGGTGCCGATGGGAATATCGAGCACCTCGGCGGCCTCGCGATAGCTCAAGCCCTCGACCGCGACCAGCAGCAGCAGCGCTCTCTGCGCGTCCGGCAGCGCCCCGACCGCTTCGATCACCTGCCAATACGGCATGTTCAGCTCGGGGTCGACCGCGGAGCTGTCCGCCAGCATATCCTCGCGCTCCTCGATCCACGGCAGTCCGGTCTGGCTGCGGATGCGGCGGGCGCCCACGTTGTTGAGCCACACCGAATGCAGGATGGAGAACATAAAGTTGATTGCCGCGTTTCCCGGTCGCAATTGCTGCCGCCGCTCGAGCGCGCACGCGCAGGCGCGCTGTACCAGGTCCTCCGCATCGTGGCGGTCGCGCGCGAGCCGCAACGCGAAGCGCCATAATCGAGGCAGCAGCGAGGGGAGCAGTGTCGCGAGGGGCTTTAGCTCAGCGGCCGCGCCGTGTTGCGCTGCGGAAGGCTCGGTGACAGAGGCCGACAGATCGGTCAGGTGCCCTGTTTTGATCCAGAGCTTCGCGCCGTTTTTACCAGTCAAAGCATCCAAAACTGCGCCCGCCGGCAAGCGAAGCCAGGAGTGTGTAACGAACTCCTCTTGACCTTCGGCAAAGCTGCCATCGAGTACGAGCGCTTCGATGCCTCCCGGAACGTCCAATCTGATCCAGCTTCCTGCGCTCCAATGCTCAACACGCACATTCTCGCGGCTGTCGGTAAATAGCGGGACCGTCAGGACGCCCGGCCGTGCTTTGGAAGCGATGGGCGATATGCTGTTAGTGTCGAGCCTGACATCCGTCCGGTCCGCAAGGTCGAACTGATGCAGCTTGACCAGGATCGTACAGCCCGTCTCGGAGCGCGGTGTATGGCGCGAGGTCGGCGGATTACGGACGTAGGTGCCAGCAGGAAAGTCGCCGTGCTCGTCTTGAAAAACACCGTCGAGTACCAGGAACTCTTCACCCCCATCATGAGTATGCGGTGAGAACGCGCTGCGGGGTGCATAACGTACGATCGAGGTGGCGCGGGCGACCTCCTCGCCGATGCGGTCGAGCATCCGCCGCTCGACCCCAGGAACGGGAGACAGCATCCAGGGGATCGATGCGGCATGAACGACGACTCGCTTCGTAAAATCTGCATTGATTCGCATATCAGCTGCTCCTGTTGATATCAATCCTGCGGGGTCTCTACAGCAGCTCTTCACAACGATCCTGGACAGGCGGCACACCAGGTTCTTGCGAGAGCGCCACAACAAGCAGGGCGCCGTTCGTCACCCTGCCTCATTAAAGTTAATTGAGCCGCTTCGCCAACGCTTCAGCCAGCGGGGCCGCCGAGGCGGGACTCTGTCCCGTCATCAGCGCGCCGTCTTCAACGACATTCGGCTCCCAATTGGCCTTGCTGATGTACTTCGCGCCACGTCCCTTGAGTTCGTCTTCGAGCGAGAACAACAGGTGGTGGTGGAGCTCGATCTCGGCGTCTTCGCTATTCTTGAAACCAGTCAGGCTGACCCCCTTCACGAGATATTCCCCGTTGGCCTTCTTGATGTCGCGAAGGATGGCGGGCGCATGACAAACCATCGCGATGGAACGGTTCGTGCTGTAGAACTCTTGGATTAGCTTGATGACATGGGAATCGGAGGCCAGGTCCCAGAGCAGGCCGTACCCGCCGGGGAAGAACACCGCGTCGAAGGTGCTGTAGTTGATGTTACGAAGCTTGCGGGTATTGTGAGCCGCGAACATGGCAACCGGATCGGTCAGGAAGCGATCCGTATATTCGGTGGTGAAGGGTGCTTTCATGCTCAGCAAGTCGATCGGCGCTTCGCCACCATCCGGAGACGCAAGCACGACCTCATATCCCGCCCCGGTGAGGATGTAATAGGGCGCAGCCAGTTCAGTGAACCACGTGCCCGTGTGCTTGCCGCTGATGCCCATCTCGTCAACAGATGACATGACCAGAAGGACTCTCTTTTGCTTGTTTCCAGTGCTCATATTCAGTCTCCTCTCGTGAGTTGTTTCGGGGCTCTCTACCTAACGTTAGGTAGCTGTGGAAACTACCAGATCTTTACAGAGAGTCAAGAACTATCTAACATTAGGTAGTCAAAAGGAGAACGACTTGAGCGAGATACGAAATACGCGTGACGAGATCCTCGACGCGGCCGAGAGCATGATGCGCACAGCGGGGTACAATGCGTTCAGCACGCGCGACGTGGCGGCATCTGTCGACATCAAGGCCGCCAGCGTGCACTACCATTTTCCGACGAAATCCGACATCGGCGCGGCTGTGGCCCACCGCTACACACAACGATTCATCGATTCTTTGGGCGACTCGGCGGCATTCAAAGGCAATGCCGATAAGGCGGTGGCGCACTACGCCGATGCATTCCGAACCGCTCTCGTGCGGGACGGCAAGCTGTGTCTTTGCGCGGTGCTCGGCGCCGAGACCGGCGGATTGCCGCCTGAGGTGGCTGCAAGCGCGAGAATATTTTTTGAACGAAATCTCGAATGGTTGACCGCAGCGCTAAATGAGCATGGCAAGCGAGGAATTCCGGCCGCACTCAGCCGTGCGACACTCGTATTGGCGTCCCTAGAAGGCGCCATGATTCTTTCCAAGTCTCTTGCCAATCAGGCAGTGTTCGAGCGAGTTGTTAGAGGCTTGTTGCTGACACCGGGAAAATGAATCTAAGTCAGCGTGGCCGATCGCGGCGAATCTAGTCGGAGTTTCCACCGCAAATCTATACGTCTCGCGCCGGTCGGTTGAGACAAAGGGCTAATTAACCGTCAGAGGTTCCGTCGTACGAATCATTTACCTAATCGCATTGCGCCGTTGTTTGCTCAGCTCCCACGTCCCCCACAGTCGCGAACGACAACCGCAACCGTCCATTCACACGCACGTTGAAAGCACGCGCTGGCAGACCGAACAGCATCCAGGCAGAATCAAAAGAGCCCCATAACGGCTGACGACGCAGAACAGGTCATGAAAGATCTTCGCAGAAGTCCAACAGCTCGCGTTGTGATCGCTCTTGTGGCGGGCTTCGCACTTTGCGGCACCCTAAACGCGCGATCGCTCGAACTGTTAGAGTGCTTGGAGGCGACGCCCGCAGTGGGGACAGCGGGCCTATGGCGGGACACCGAAATAACTGCCCGAGTCAAGGTCTTCCAGCAATCCAGGATGGGTCGGGGACCACTTCAGCGCTTGTTGAGTCAGGCGGCTCGAGGCTGGGCAGTCCATCCTAGCTAACAGTCCCAAAAGGAGACCCAGGGAGCGGACTGCACCCCACGATGACTTCGACACTGCCGGGACCCCGACTCCCCTGCCGATAGCCGCAGCAAGGTCGCCGAATGCCAGGCCCTCTTCTCCAACCCCGTTGTAAATACCGCCCGCGATCCCGCTCTCAAGGACTAGCCGGAAAAGTCGGGCGGCGTCGAGCCGATGAACGGCGGCCCAACGTTGCCGCCCGTCATCGGCGAAAACGGCAGCCTCATTCTTCCGGGCCCGAGCGACGAGCCAAGCCACGAAGCCTTTGTCACCGTCTCCGTGAACTGAAGGCGGCAGCCGGATCACCGAGGCCCTCACCCCTCGGTCGGCCCAAGCCAAGACGGCCTGTTCAGACTTCCGAGGCACTTTGCGATAGTCGGGGATGTATTCTTCGGTCAAGATTTCGCCAGGCCGGAGGCCGTGGACCCCCCCGGCGACCACGAGCGGTTTGCCTGTCCCTGCGAGGACCGAGCCCAGCGCGCCGATGGCTTTGGCATCCTTGCCGGGCGCAAAGAGGAACCCGGGAAAGGTGTGGACAAAGGCGAGGTGGACGACTCCGTCAGCAGCGGCAGCCGCGGCCTTCAGGGAGGAGAGATCGTCCAATGTTCCTCGGTGAACGCTGGCTCCGGCGGCCTGCAGCTGGCCGGCTCCCTGATCACTACGGGCCAAACCAGTCACCCGATGGCCGGCCTGCAAAAGTTCCTGCACGACTGCCGTGCCAATGAATCCCGTGGCTCCTGTGACAAAAACGTTCATCGTGCTCCCACCAGAGGCCGCCAAAACTTTCTGTGGGTAAAACAGACTGCAGGCCTCTGGGTATTATTTTTAATACATGAGATCTGGATGATCCATGCTTGAAAGTCCCACATTTATGCTTAATAGTCTAATTTATGATAAACGATACGCCCATTGATATATTGTCCGCCACGCTAATGAAAATGAAACTCAAGACTTCCGCTGCTGGAGCGGTGGATGCTGGAGGAAATTGGGCAATCGAAATTCCCGAGCATCAGGGCTTTAAGCTCAATCAAATCGTCAGAGGGGAGTGCTGGGTTTCTCTGAAAGGGAGTAAATCGAATTACCACCTAAAGGCGGGCGATTGCTTCCTAACGATTAACGGAACAAGTTGCGTCGTAGCGAAGAATCTATTCATTAAGCGAAGCGTTAGTCTCGAGTCTCTTCTCAAAAATAGTAAAAACGGGGTGATGACCGTAAATGGAGGCGGAGAGTATTTCGGAATTGGAACTCAATTTCAGTTCGATGGACATCTTCCTCGCATCTTGTTCGCTCATTTACCCAGAGCAATACACATCCCCGCGCATTCAGATCAAGCTGCAATTCTCAGATGGAGCCTCGAGAGATTCGGGACTGAGTTCTTTAGTAGAAACATAGGGCGATCTCTGATCTTGAATCATTTAGCGCCCATCATGCTTTTGCAGATATTCCGCATTTACCTCTCCTCAGAAAAAAGCGAAAAGAACTGGCTCATCGCTCTCTCGGACGCGAAACTTTCGAAAGCAATTGAGGCCGTCCATTCGGACTATCAGATGGATTGGTCACTCGAGAAACTGGCGGAAGTCGCCGGGATGTCTCGATCTGGATTCGCTTTGAATTTCAAGAAAGAGGTTGGCATTCCGCCAATGGATTATTTGGCCAACTGGAGAATACAGATTGCCTGTGAACTTCTTGAAGCCGGCGGTCAGAATGTATCTACAGTTGCAAGCGCCGTCGGGTACGAATCAGAAAGCGCATTTAGTGTCGCGTTCAAAAAAATTGTGAATTGTCGCCCAGGAGCCTATCAAAAGAATCATCAGTCAATGCTCAACCGAAAGGAAGTTGCGTAGAAAGTGGCTGTGAACGCGTAATCAGAGAACATCCGAACGACGGACCAAATTTTTTTGGTGCCGGCTGAGGGATTCAAATAGGCGCAACAAGTACTGTTTCGTAAGCGTTTATCAAGACACCTGAGACGAGTTACCCCGAATTCAGACCCGGTATTGCAAGCTTATGGCCACTATTGTCCCCGCGGACTAAGGAAATCGGACATGACTGGGCCTCTCGTGGGTTGCTGGCTGGGACCTTGCATTCATCAGCCGAAGACCGCGCGGAGTTCCGTAAATGCCTGCATGCCGATAACGCCGAACTCGCGCCCTAACCCCGACATCTTGAAGCCGCCGAACGGGGCCACGGGGTCATCGATTACTTCATTGATCATCACGCGGCCAGCCTGTAGGCGGTTTGCGAGCGCGCGCGCGAGTCGCCGATCCGAGCCATAGACTGGCTGCTCGACGCCCGCGTGGCGCTAAGCTCCGGCGATCATCATCAGGAAATCGCGCTATGGGGAAAAAACCTGGCCAACAAACAATACCCGGTCCAGGAAACCGACGATGGATTTGGCTCGGGCTATCGGATTTTCAATACGCCTCGAACCTACGGTATGAGTTATTTGTATCGTTGGTGATCGGCGGCGGCAGAGAAGGATTTTGGAAAGATCGCGGATGGCGTCCGCGTCGAGATGTGCTGCGCTGCCATATGTGAATACCCACAAAAGAACTGGCCCAATTTATGCCATATTGAACAACGTCGTCCCCTGTAACGTAAAGACGAGGCGGTCGTTCTGGTTCCAGAGTTCCGACTTCGACAGCATAATGCCAGTGCGGCCGGACGGAGACTTGCTTGATCGTAGCACCTCGAAATGAAGCGCTAGCTTATCTGCAGGGCGTACTGGATGAAGCCACTTTAATGAATCAACTCCAGGCGACCCGAACGATTCGGAATCCGATAGAACATTTTGCACCATCAATTCCATTGCAATGGCACAGGTTAGCCACCCGCTCGCTATGATGCCTTTCCAGCGACCGTCGCGCGCACGAACCGGATCGATGTGAAGCCACTGTGGGTCATAGCGCGAAGCAAACTCCACCATCTCTTTTGCCGTGACTATGCGAGGCTCGGTTCGAATAACGACTCCGGGAGTGAGGTCGGAGAATCGCATGCGCGGCTCCTTGAGGATTAACCGTTCATTATTTGGGGGACGTTGGCGAGACTAGCAGACGAGCCGTCGTGATTCAGTTGTATAGCGAGCACTACTGTCACATCGGCATATGTCCTACGTAAAATAACCGACAGTGCAGATATACTGGATAGACGAAGCAACGGTAGCCACGGCGGCTTTACTTACCGATCGCCAAGCTCGTCAGCGATTGCGATATTTTCGCCTTGAACTGCGCCATGAGAATACGGGTTCGGACGTGAGGATCCGCGACAGTCGCAGGCTCGTCGTTGATCACCATTACTGTTCGCTTGTGCGTGTCATAAGTCGCCCATTTTGGCATGCTCGGATTGTTGGGGTTTCCCGTGCGCGCGAACGTAGCCCAGGTCCGGCTCAACCTGTCCGCAAGCGCCTGCTCCTTTGCGGTCGCGGGCCCGATGATGGGCGCTCCGCGTTCAAGTGTGTCGAATACATAGGGGATCTCGAGAGTGTGGGGCGACCTCAGCTTCCCATCACGTACCGGAGTGTGCTTGGTGAAGTAATAGAGGTAAGCTGGCGCGCGTCCGAGCGCCGCCTTGCACTCCGCGGCCTTTACCGCGTCCGCTCCCAACAACCAATCGCTCGCCAATACCTGATACACATAGGTATTGTCGTGTTCCGGATATTCGGCGCGATAGGCGGCGATCAGCCGATCAAGGTCGGCATCATCAAGAGTGGTGTACTGCTTTAAACGCATGTGAAGCGCTGCATCGTCGATGGGGTCGAGCGGCGCGAACGGCAGGAAGACGATCTCGGTCTCGGTCGTCCCGAGCATCATCGGCACGTCTGCGGAAAGCGCGAGCGCCGACGAACTAAGGGGGCCGGCGTGCAGGGTTTGGCCGTCGATCACTGGTCCCAGCGCGAATGTGAGGTCAGGCCGGGATTCGAGCAGTGCAACGAACCGCTCCGCCGGCAGCGCCTGAAGTTCGGTCAGCTGATCCGCTTTAAGTCCAAGCATGTCGAGGACATTTCGCGCAACGCCGGTCGCTTGTTCCGGCGGGTGAGAATTCAGCGCGAAGCCGCTCTGGACAATGACGCGATGAAAGAGCCCGCGGGCAGCCGGCATCGCCATCAGGTTCATGACCTTCATGCCGCCGCCCGAATGACCAAAGATGGTCACATTCCCGGGATCGCCGCCGAAGCCAGCGATATTGTCGCGGACCCATTCCAACGCAGCGGCGCAGTCGAGTATCCCGACATTGCCCGAAGCGCCGTAGGCCGGGCCGGCCATTTCGGCGAGGTGAAGGAATCCGAATAGGTTCAGGCGGTGATTGACCGTAACCAAAACCACATCGTTCTTCAGGGCGAGGTTCACACCATCATTGGTAGCAGTGCCGCCCGAGCCCACCGAGAAACCGCCGCCATGGAACCATACCATGACTGGCCTTCTGCCCGCATCAACTGCCGGCGTCCAGACATTGAGGTTCAGGCAGTCCTCGCTCATCGGTCCTCGCTGCAAGACCGCCGTCTCTTCCGGCAACGGAGCGCCGAAGACTTGGGAGCACATCGGGCCGAACGTGGTTGCCTCACGCACACCGGTCCAGGCGGCCGGCTTCTTCGGCGGGAGCCAACGGTGCGCGCCGCCGGTCGGCGCGCCATAGGGTACGCCCTTGAAGACGTTGATCCCCTTCTCCGTGTAGCCGCGGATTTGACCTGCAGCGGTCGCTGCGATCGGAGCGATGGCCTCTCCCGTCGTCGAAGTTTCTTGGCTGGCGCTCATGTATCCTCCCGTGTGCGTTCCGAAACTGGGCGGAAGGCTACACTCGATCTGCGACAGCGACAAGCAGAGTGATTGGTGAGCCATTGCCCATAATAAGGGAAACTGTCATCCTAAAAGCGCAGCCGCGGCCTCGTGGACCGACGCGGCGAAAGTTAGAAGGAGGGCGACACTTTGGCATACTTCAAGTCCGTGATTGGCTCGCGTGGCGATACTCAACTCATTGAATCTGTCGCAGCGGTCGATTCATGCGTTTCGTGGCACGATCCGATTGTGGGCGAATGGTGGATTGACACGTCCAAGTGCTACTACGACCGCCAACGGCCGTTCCCCCCAGATCCTTCGGGGTGGACTCCGCTAAACCGAAGCGGCTC